>Ga0182030_10000770_pt1 | contig 62757 bp, 60 predicted proteins | sample 812S3MmetaG_FD_121299 | JGI IMG/M metagenome (GOLD analysis project Ga0182030, IMG submission 121299) | Permafrost microbial communities from Stordalen Mire, Sweden - 812S3M metaG (Illumina Assembly) | ecosystem: Environmental > Terrestrial > Soil > Wetlands > Permafrost | place: Sweden... | reverse complement strand
GCCGATGGGCATCCCCACCCGTCGCACCATCGCCCGTGAGGCCGTTGGTGTCGTTGGCGCCATCACCCCGTGGAACTTTCCGCACCAGATCAACCTCGCCAAGATCGGGCCCGCGCTGGCCGCGGGAAACACCGTCGTCTTGAAGCCCGCCCCTGACACACCCTGGTGCGCCGCCGTGCTGGGCGAACTCATCGCCGAGCACACCGACTTCCCGCCCGGCGTCATCAACATCGTCACGTCCAGTGACCACAGCGTCGGGGCGCTCTTGTCCAAAGACCCTCGGGTGGACATGGTTTCGTTCACCGGGTCCACCGCCACCGGCCGGGCCGTGATGGCCGACGGCGCCGCGACCATCAAGAGGGTCTTCTTGGAGCTCGGCGGCAAGTCGGCCTTCATCGTGCTCGACGACGCCGACTTCGGCGGCGCGGTGGGCGTGGCGGGCTTCTCGGTGTGCATGCATGCCGGGCAGGGATGCGCCATCACCACTCGGCTGGTGGTGCCGCGGGCGCGCTATGACGAGGCCGTCTCTATCGCCGCGGCGACGATGGGCGGCATCAAGGCCGGCGATCCCACCGACCCCGGAACCATTTGCGGGCCACTGATCTCGGCCCGGCAGCGCGACCGGGTGCAGGGCTATCTCGACTCGGCGATCGCCGAGGGCGGGACCTTCGCAACCGGCGGAGGCCGGCCGGCTGACCGCGAAGTCGGCTTCTTCATCGAACCCACCGTCATCGCGGGGCTGGGCAACGACGCCCGCTGCGCGCAGGAGGAGATCTTCGGTCCCGTCCTGACGGTGATTCCGCACGATGGCGACGACGACGCGGTACGCATTGCCAATGACTCGCCATACGGCTTGTCGGGCACCGTGTTTGGCGCCGACCCGGACCGGGCGGCCAGGGTTGCCGCGCGGGTCCGGGCCGGCACCATCAATGTCAACGGTGGCGTCTGGTATTCCGCCGACGCGCCATTCGGTGGTTACAAGCAATCCGGGAACGGTCGCGAGATGGGCCTGGCCGGTTTCGAGGAGTACTTGGAGACCAAAACCATTGCAACAGCGGCTAATTAAGGAGCTTGGAAGCATGCGGTTTGAAAACAAGGTCGCCATCGTCACCGGATCTGGTGGCGGTATCGGCCAGGCCTATGTCGAGGCGCTGGCGCGCGAGGGCGCGGCCGTTGTCGTCGCCGACATCAACGCGGAGGCCGCCGACGGGGTGGCCAAGCAGATCGTCGCCGACGGCGGCACAGCTATCAGCATTCCGGTCGACGTTTCCGATCCGGAGTCGGCGAAGGCGATGGCCGATCGCACGCTGGCGGAATTCGGTGGCATCGATTACCTCGTCAACAATGCGGCGATCTTCGGGGGCATGAAGCTGGACTTCCTGCTGACCATCGACCCCGAGTACTACAAGAAGTTCATGAGCGTCAATCTCGATGGCGCGCTGTGGTGCACCCGCGCGGTGTACAAGAAGATGTCCAAGCGCGGGGGAGGGGCGATCGTCAACCAGTCGTCCACGGCTGCGTGGGTCTACTCGAACTATTACGGTCTGGCCAAGACCGGCATCAACGGTTTGACCCAGCAGCTCTCGCGGGAACTGGGCGGCCGAAACATCCGGATCAATGCGATCGCCCCTGGTCCCATCGACACCGAGGCAAACCGGACCACAACGCCGGCGGAGATTGTCGCCGACATCGTCAAGGGGCTTCCGTTGTCCCGCATGGGAACTCCTGAGGATGTGGTCGGAATGTGTCTGTTCCTGTTGTCGGATGAGGCTTCGTGGATCACCGGGCAGATCTTCAATGTCGACGGCGGACAGATCATCCGATCATGAGTGAAGACTTGTGCCTGGGTTACATCGGCCTTGGCAATATGGGCGCGCCGATGGCCACGAAGATGATCGAATGGCCGGGCGGGGTGACGGTTTACGACATTCGGACCGAGGCGATGACGCCGCTGGTCGAGAAGGGCGCCAGCCTGGCTGACAGCGTCGCCGACATTGCCGCCGCCGACATCATTCATGTCACCGTCTTGGACGATGCGCAGGTGCGTGAGGTCGTCGGCGAGCTGGCGGCACATGCCAAGCCCGGAACCGTCATCGCGATCCACTCGACCATCAGCGACGCCACTGCCGCCGAACTGGCTGAGGCCTTTAAGCCGCAGGGCATCCATGTTGTCGACGCGCCGGTCAGCGGTGGCGCAGCTGCCGCCGCCAAGGGCGAGCTCGCCACCATGGTGGGGGCCGACCGCGATGTGTACGAGCGGATCAAGCCCGCCTTCAAACACTGGGCGTCGGTGGTCATCCATGCCGGCGAGCCGGGTGCGGGTACCCGAATGAAGTTGGCCCGCAACATGTTGACATTCACGTCGTACGTTGCGGCGTGTGAGGCCATGAAGCTCGCTGAGGCGGCCGGGCTGGATCTGCAGGCGCTGGGCCGGGTGGTGCGCCACACCGATGCCCTCACCAGTGGGCCGGGGGCGATCATGGTTCGCGACGACATGAAAGACCTTGCGCCGGAAAACTTCCTGTATCAGCCCTTCTTGCACACCCGGGGCCTGGGCGAGAAGGACCTGAGCCTGGCGCTAGCGTTGGGCGAGGCGGTATCGGTCGATCTGCCGCTGGCCCAGCTGGCATACGAGCGGCTGGCGGCCGGCCTCGGCGTGCCGCACACACAGAAAGAGACGTAAATGGACGAGTTGCGCCGCAAGGGCCTCGAGAAGATGAATGAGGTCTACGGCTGGGAGATGCCCAACGTCGAGGGTGACGCCTACTTCGACCTGACGGTGGATCACCTGTTCGGCAGCATTTGGACCCGACCGGGGTTGTCGATGCGCGACAAGCGCATCATGACGCTGACAGCGGTGACCGCGGTCGGGAATCGCGACCTGGCCGAGATCCAAATCAACGCCGCGTTGCTCAACGGGGAACTCACCGAGACCGAGCTGAAGGAGATGGCTGTCTTCCTCACGCACTATCTCGGATTCCCACTCGGGTCGGCGCTCAATGGCGCGGTCGAGACCGTCGTGGCAAAGCGCAAGAAGGCCGCGGCGAAGGGTGCCGGAGAAGACAAGAAGGCGAACGTCAACGCCGCGATCAAGATGAACTCGGGTAAGACGGCCGACTAGCCCTCAGGCTGATCTACCAGGCCCTCGGCTAAGTTGGCCGAGCAGACGCAAAATCGCACGTTCCGAGTTGGGAACGTGCGATTTTGCGTCTGCTTGCCGAATGGGCGACCGTCAGTAGGGTTGACCGCCTTCTGGCATTACATATTCGGAGGTCGGTGCGGTCACGCCATTGATCGTTGTTCCGCCGTTGATGATCCCCGGGGCCATTTCCAGCATGTTGTGCGGAAACCCGAAATTCGGTTTGGTCAGCGCATCGAGCCGGTCGAGTTCCTCGGCGCTGAGGTTCACGTCGACGGCGCGGACGTTGTCATCGAGCTGGGAGAGTCGGCGGGCCCCGATGATGATCGACGAGACGGCGGGCTGTGCGAGCACCCACGCTAGCGCGACGCTGGCGACATTCGTCTCGTGGGCTTTGGCGACGATCTCGAGTTCGTCGATAAGCGCGTAGGTCCTGCTGTCGGGCGAGTTCGACGAGCGTCTCGGACGTCTGAGCGCCGCGCAGCAAAAGGAGCTCAAACACCTGCTCGAAAAGATTCTGTAAGTTGTTGCGGCTAGTCTGACCTGTCGTGCGCGTCCTGGTAATCGGCTCCGGTGCCCGTGAACATGCCCTGCTGCTGGCACTCCGCAGAGACCCGCAGGTCACGGGGGTAATCATTGCTCCCGGCAATGCGGGTACCGCGCGAATCGCCGATCAGCGCGATGTCGACATCACGTCCGGCGACGACGTCGTGGCGCTGGCTCGCGAGGTTGCGGCGGACATGGTGGTCATTGGTCCCGAGGTGCCGCTGGTGCGCGGAGTGGCCGATGCGGTCCGCGCTGCGGGCATCGTCTGTTTTGGACCCAGTAGCGACGCGGCCCGGATCGAGGGTTCGAAGGCCTTCGCCAAGGACGTCATGGAGGCGGCGGGCGTCCGGACCGCCAGCAGCGAAATTGTCGACAGTCCAGCGAAATTGGATGCCGCGCTGGACCGCTTTGGGCCGCCCGCCGGCGACCCGGCCTGGGTGGTCAAAGACGACGGTCTGGCCGCGGGCAAGGGTGTGGTGGTGACGGCGGATCGCGGCGTAGCGCGTGCACACGCGGCCGGCCTGCTCGACGACGGACATCCGGTGCTGCTGGAGTCCTTTCTCGACGGCCCCGAAGTATCGCTGTTCTGCGTCGTCGATGGTCAGACCGTGGTGCCGCTGCTGCCGGCCCAGGATTTCAAGCGGGTCGGTGAGGGCGACACCGGACTTAACACCGGCGGCATGGGGGCCTACGCGCCACTGCCCTGGCTGCCCGAAAGTGTCCTGCGCGACGTGGTCAGCGGGATCGTCGAACCCGTTGCGGCCGAACTGGTTAAGCGAGGCAGCGCGTTTTCCGGATTGCTGTATGTCGGACTCGCCATGACCGCGAAGGGGCCAGCGGTCGTCGAATTCAACTGCCGTTTCGGTGATCCCGAGACGCAGGCAGTGCTCGCCCTGCTGGACTCGCCGCTCGGTCAGCTGCTACACGCCGCAGGCGCCGGTACGCTTGCCGAGTTCGGCAAGTTGCGCTGGCGTGACGGGGCTGCCGTGACGGTGGTGCTGGCCGCCGAAAACTACCCCGGACGCCCCCGGCTCGGCGATGTCATCGTCGGCTCCGAGACCGATGGGGTACTGCACGCCGGAACGACCCGCCGCGATGATGGCGCGATCGTCTCGTCGGGCGGCCGGGTGCTGTCGGTGGTGGGCACCGGAGCAGACCTCGCTGCGGCACGCGAGCATGCGTATGAGATTCTGAGCTCAATTCGGTTGCCCGGCAGCCATTTTCGCAACGACATCGGTCTGGCAGCGGTCGAGGGCAAAATCAGCGTTTAGAAGGCCGCGGCTTGGCCGTCCCGGCGTGGATCGCTGGCCGCAAAATAGCCGTCTTGCAGGCGCCAAATCGCTTGGCAGCTGCCGAAACTGTTGTAGTCGTCCATGGCGAGCAGATCGTGACCGCGCTGCCGAAGTTCGTCGAGCGTGGCCGGCGGGAACCCGTCCTCGCAGCTCACCTGCATACCCTGCACCCACCGGAACCGGGGTCCATCGCAGGCCGCCTGCGGATTCTGTCCGTGGTCGGCGATGCGCACCAGTACCTGCACATGGCCCTGGGGTTGCATCGGGCCACCCATCACCCCGAAGCTCATCACTGGGGCGCCATCTTTGGTGACAAAGCCCGGGATAATGGTGTGGTAAGGCCGCTTGTTCGGCCCGACTTGATTCGGATGCCCCTGAGCCACAGCGAAATCCGCGCCACGGTTTTGTAGCGAGATTCCGGTGCCTCCCACCACCACGCCGGAGCCGAATCCCAGGTAGTTCGACTGAATCATCGACACCATCACCCCCGCGGCGTCGGCCGCGGTCAGATACACGGTGCCTCCACCAGGGGCGCCGGCGGAGGCCGGCTTTGCCCGCGTCCAGTCGATCAGCGCCGCCCGGTGCCTCAGATACTCCTCGTTGAGAAGTTGCTCTGGCCGTACCGACATGTGGTCGATGTCGCCGACATAGGCCTGCGCGTCGGCGAAAGCCAACTTGAGCGCTTCGATCTGTAGGTGCACACTATCGGCGGAATCGACTGGCAACGAAGACATATCGAATTGCTGCAAGATCCCGAGCGCGATCAGCGCGACGATACCCTGGCCATTCGGCGGTATCTCGTGGATGGTGTAACCACGGTAGGTTCCGCTGATAGTGCCGACCCAATCGGCGCGGTGTGCGGCAAGGTCACTGGCGCGCATGACACCGCCGTTGGCCGTCGAGTGGGCCTCGAGTTTGGCCGCGAGTTCGCCACGGTAGAAGGCCTCCCCGTTGGTCGTGGCGATCTGCTCGAGCGTGGCCGCATGGTCGGGGAACCTGAACAGCTCCCCGGGCGCTGGTGGTCGGCCGGCTGGCAGGAATGCCTCGGCGAACCCCGGCTGGGACTCGAACAGCGGTACCATCGCCGCCCACTGCGCGGCGACCGTCGGCGAAACCAGAAACCCGTTGCGGCCATAAGAGATAGCGGGTTCGAACAGCTTTTCAAACGGAAGCTTACCGAACTTGGCGTGCAGCTCGACCCACGCCGAGACCGCGCCCGGTACGGTCACCGAATTCCAGCCGACGGCGGGAATGGCTTTGCCGCCAAAGTATTCTGGTGTCCATTCCGCAGGCGAGCGCCCAGATGCGTTGAGGCCGTGCAGTTGCCGGCCATCCCATACGATGGCGAATGCGTCCGAACCGATGCCGTTGGATACCGGTTCGACCAGCGTCAGGGTGATAGCGGTGGCGATGGCAGCGTCGACGGCGCTCCCGCCGTCGGCGAGCATCCGCAGACCCGCTTGGGCGGCCAATGGTTGGGACGTGCACACGACGTTCGCCGCCAGGACGGGCTTGCGCGGCCAGGCGTAGGGCAGGCTCCAATCGAACGGCGCGGTCACGTCCGCGAGCGTAACGCGGCTGCGCTTTTAGGCCGTTAGTAGCGGTGCCATCCAGGTGAGTTCGGCCGGCAGCTGCGAGCTCCAGAACGCGGGGTTGTGCCCACCGGGGGAGAAGCCGCCCGCGGGCGGGTTGGGCAACTGGGCGACGAACTGCTTGGTCGCGTCGTAGAAGGGATCGCTGTCGCCGCAATCCACCCGGATCGGGATGGACGCCAGCGCCGGCATTCCGAACACTGAGTTCGCCGCAAAGTCGTCGGCCCCGTCGAATGCGCCGGGAGCCGCCGCCCCGGAAGACATCCACAGCGCCGGGCTCACCGCGCAGATCGCCGCGGTGCGTGCGGGTCCCAGGCGCCCTCCCAGCAGCAATGCGCCATATCCGCCCATCGACCAGCCCAGGAACGCTACCCGCGAGGTGTCCAAACGTTGGCTGTCCAGCATCGGGATCAGCTCATTGAGCACCATCGCCCCGCTGTCCTCGCCCGAGGCCCGTTTATGCCAATAGCTGCCCCCGCCGTCGACGGCGACCACCGCAAACGGTGGCAGCCCGGCGTTGACGGCCTGGGCCAGGCCCTGCTCGACGCCGCCGGCCATCACGGTGGCCGCATCACTGCCCTTACCGTGCAACGCGATCACCGGTCGCAGCGCCTTGGTCTGGCCGGGAGGGCGGGCGATCGCCCAGTTGGTCGATATCCCGCCGCGCGCCGCCGACACGAAGGAGCCGGTTGTCATGGTGGGCGCGGGATCGGCCGCGGGGGGAGGTTCCAGGGGTGTGGTCGGCGGTGCTAACCGAACCTGAGTGCTGGCCGTCGACACCGGGATAGCCCGGGTTGGGTGAGGACGAAGCAGGTTGTCGAGTCCATACCCGCCGGCGGCGCCGAGGACGACGCCGGCACCGAGACCGAGCACGGCGCGGCGGCTCAAGTCGGGCATGTGGGCCATCATGCCATGGCCGTTTAGCCGAAATGGCAATGCTGTACCACTTTCACTGGCAGCATGTTCAGGCGTGACTGCAGCCGCCACTCCGAAAGGAGAACGTCGACGCTACGCCTTGGTGAGCGCCGCCGCCGAGCTGCTTGAAGAGGGCGGGTTCGAGGCCGTGCGCCACCGCGCTGTTGCGGGTCGGGCCGGTCTGCCCTTGGCGTCAACCACCTATTACTTCTCATCTCTCGACGACTTGATCGCCAAGGCGGTCGAACACCTCGGGATGATCGAGGTCGCGCAGCTCCGGTCGCGGGTCGCCGCGTTGTCGCGTCGCCGCCGGGGGCCCGAGGCCACCGCCGAGTTGCTGGTCGACCTGCTGGTGGGAGACATCTCGGGTCCAGGACTCGCCGAGCAACTGACATCGCGATATGAGCGGCACATCGCCTGCACCCGGCTGCCCGCGCTGCGCGAGACCATGCGACGCAGCCTGCGGCAGCGCGCCGAGGCCGTGGCCGACGCGATCGAGCGATCGGGTCGCAATGTGCACATCGAATTGGTGTGCACGCTGATCTGTGCCGTCGATGGTTCGGTGGTGTCCGCGCTGGTCGAGGGCCGCGATCCGCGAGCGGCCGCACTGACCACGATGGTCGATCTCATCGAGGTGCTCGCACCCATCGATGAGCGACCCGTGCGGATCTGATTACCGGCAGATCAGGCCCTCGGGCAGCGACGGTGTCACGATGCAGCCGGTCGCGAGGTCACCGTAGATCGTGATACCGGCCGGACAGCGCTGGGCGTACAACGCCACATAGGCGCAGACGACGGCGTCGACGGGATCCTCGGCGCGGCGCAGCTCGCTTTTTCGTTGCGCGACGACCACCTGGCGACGCAGCTCGACCCAGTCGGCGTTGTCGGTGACCCGCAGCGGCACGTCGGTGTGTGCGAGCCGCTCGATGCCGTCCATCAGCAGCAGCAGCTCGGATTTGAGTTGGTCGAGGCTGCGGCCGGGTTTGGCCTTGTATTTCAAGGTGCGCTCCAACCGGAACAACGTCACGGTGGCTGCATGGGGGTAGACCTCGATGGCGCGGCGGCGAGCCGACGACCGCGGGTTCAGATCCAGGCCCAGGGATTCGGCCAATCGCCCCCCGCGCGGACCGTCGGCGAATTCGGGTTTCCCGGTGTTGCACGGGTGGGTGCCGGCTTCGAACCTGCGGAAGTCGCGGTTGAGGGCGGTCTCGGCCGGCCGCTGGCCGGTGGGATTGGTTACCACCAGCGGGGCGTCGAAGCCGACCAGGCAATCGCCCTGCACATAGGGCCGCAGCGCGCCTAGCACCGCGGCGTCGTCGCGCACCGCGCCGACATGCACCAGACGGCCGTCATCGTCGAGCACCGCGATGCCGGTCGGATTGCGACCGGCCCAGGCGAGGTCCACGCCGGCGAAGTACATCCGCATAGGTTATGGCTTGCGGTCTGGCCACATCCATCACATTTGTCTCTGCCGCAAGGGATGTCCGTTGTGCCCGCCTCCGACCGACAATTTGTGACGCTCCGGCGGGGACCCGAGGGCCTAGGTGATTTGTCGCTCGGAGGCGGGCAAATCGTGTGCTTGCCGGACTAGCGGCCGCCGACCGTAAGCTGTGTGTTTGTGAGCATTCCCAATGTGCTGGCCGCCCGTTACGCCAGTCCCGAGATGGTCGCGATCTGGTCGCCGGAGGCCAAGGTCGTCGCCGAGCGGCGGCTGTGGCTGGCGGTGCTGCGCGCACAGGCGGAATTGGGTGTCGCGGTGCCCGCGGAAGCGATCGCCGACTACGAGCGGGTGCTCCACGATGTGGACCTGCCCTCGATCGCCAATCGGGAAAAGGTGCTGCGCCACGACGTCAAGGCCCGCATCGAGGAATTCAACGCGCTGGCCGGTCACGAGCAGGTGCACAAGGGGATGACGAGTCGCGACCTGACCGAGAACGTGGAGCAGCTGCAGATCCGCCAGTCGCTGGAGTTGGTCTTCTCCCATGGGGTGGCGGTCGCGGCCCGGCTTGCCGAGCGGGCGGTGGCCTACCGCGACCTAGTGATGGCCGGCCGCAGCCACAATGTCGCTGCGCAGGCCACCACCCTGGGTAAGCGGTTCGCCTCCGCAGCGCAGGAGACGCTGATCGCGTTGACCCGGCTGGGGCAGTTGGTCGACCGCTACCCGCTGCGCGGGATCAAGGGCCCGATGGGCACCGCACAGGACATGCTGGACTTGCTGGACGGCGACACCGCGAAGCTGACCGACCTCGAAGGACGCGTCGCTGATTTCCTGGGATTTGCAACGGTTTTGACCAGCGTCGGGCAGGTGTATCCACGTTCGCTGGACCACGACGTCACTTCCGCGCTGGTGCAGCTGGGCGCCGGGCCGTCGTCGATCGCGCACACCATCCGGTTGATGGCCGGGCATGAACTGGTCACCGAGGGGTTTGCGCCGGGACAGGTCGGCTCGTCGGCGATGCCACACAAGATGAACACCCGCAGTTGTGAGCGGGTCAACGGGCTGCAGGTGGTGCTGCGCGGCTACGCTTCGATGGCGGCCGAACTGGCCGGCGCGCAGTGGAACGAGGGCGACGTGTTCTGCTCGGTGGTGCGCCGGGTTGCGTTGCCGGACAGCTTCTTTGCCGTCGACGGGCAGATCGAAACGTTTTTGACGGTGCTCGACGAGTTCGGCGCGTACCCGGCGGTGATCGCTCGCGAGCTGGACCGCTACTTGCCGTTCTTGGCCACCACCAAGGTGTTGATCGCCGCGGTGCGGGCCGGCATGGGCCGCGAAGCCGCACATCATGTGATCCGCGAACACGCCGTCGCGACCGCGCTGGCGATGCGGGAACAGGGCACCGAACCCGATCTGCTGGATCGGCTGGCGGCCGATGACCGACTGCCGCTGGACCGAGCAGCGCTGGATGCCGCGTTAGCCGACAAGGAGGCGTTCATCGGTGCCGCCGGTGACCAGGTGGACGAGGTGGCCGCGCAGGTGGCCGCGTTGGTGAGCCGCTACCCGGATGCGGCCAAGTACGCCCCGGGAGCCATCCTGTGACGCTTGCCGGCGCGCTCGCGAAGATCGACCTCACCGATCTGGACAACTTCGCCAACGGGTTTCCGCACGAGTTGTTCGCTGTGCACCGGCGCGAGGCGCCAGTGTTCTGGCACGAGCCGACCGACAATACTCCCGACGGCGAGGGCTTCTGGTCAGTTGCCACCTACCCGGAAACGCTTGCAGTGCTAAAGGATCCGGTGGCCTACTCGTCGGTCACCGGGGGTTCGCGACCCTACGGCGGCACGCTGTTGCAGGACCTGGCCATTGCGGGGCAAGTGCTCAACATGATGGACGACCCGCGGCATTCGCAGATTCGCCGGCTCGTCAGCTCCGGGCTGACCCCACGGATGATCCGTCGCGTCGAGGAGGATCTGCGCGACCGGACCCGCCGGCTGCTGGATGCGGTGCAGCCGGGTGAACCCTTCGACTTCCTGGTTGACATCGCGGCCGAACTGCCGATGCAGATGATCTGCATCCTGTTGGGAGTGCCGGAGTCCGAACGACATTGGCTGTTCGAGGCGATCGAGCCGCAGTTCGACTTCGGCGGCTCGCGCAAGGCGGCGCTGTCGCAGCTGTCGGTTGAGGAGGCCGGGTCACGGATGTACTCCTACGGCCAGCAGTTGATCGCGTCGAAGCGCGCTGAGCCGACAGATGACATGTTATCGGTGGTCGCCAACGCAACGGTCGACGAGCTGGGCGGGCCGGTGCCGTCCGATCTCGAGGTGTATCTGTTCTTCAGTCTGCTGTTCAGTGCCGGCGCGGAGACGACCCGCAACTCGGTCGCGGGCGGCTTGCTGGCGCTGGCACAGCATCCGGAGCAATTGCGTGCGCTGCGTGCTGATCTCGACGGGCTGCCGACCGCGGTGGAGGAGATGGTGCGCTGGACGTCGCCATCGCCGTCGAAGCGGCGTACCGCCACCCGCGATGTCACACTCGGCGGACAGGCCATCGAGGCGGGGCAGAAGGTCCAGGTTTGGGAGGGCTCGGCCAATCGCGACGCAAGCGTATTCGACCACGCCGACGAGTTCGACATCGCGCGTAAACCCAACCCCCACTTGGGCTTCGGTCAGGGCGTGCACTACTGCCTGGGCGCGAACCTGGCCCGGCTGGAACTGCGAGTCCTCTTCGAGGAGCTGCTGTCGCGCTTCGGCGGCGTACAGGTGGTGCGGCCCGTCGAATGGACACGCAGCAACCGGCATACCGGCATCCGTCATCTCGTCGTGGAAGTGCTCGAGGCGTAACTTCTGGACGTCGGGATTGCCGCCATGGTCGTGATTTGGGACTGGACCACAGCCACCACGGCAATTTCGGTGGGCAACCCGCTAATTAGCGCGCGCGAAGCGTAATCCCGGCGGACCGCAGTTCGAGTGCCGCCAGCGCGCGGATGGTGAAGGGATCCTCATGACGCCACCCACCGACGGGGTCAGGGCTGACGGCGACCAGTTTGCGCGGTGGCCGGTTCGTCAGCGCCCGCAATGCCAGCAGTTGCTCGCCGGCCGGGGTGGCGGCCAGGGCGGTCACCGTCCATTTGCGCCGGAAAAACCGCAGCCGCAGAAAAAGCCACGGCACGTCCGCGAGCAGGATCGGCGGCGCCACGACGGCCACCGCCAGCAATATGGCCAGCCAACCGGCCGTGGTATCCAGGTCGTGGACGGCGGCCGCGATGTCGGAGGCGGCCTGGCTGGCCGAGGTGAGCGGCTTGCTGACGGCATCGCCGACTACCGGAATGTGTTGTGCTCCATGGCCCGCCGACGCCAGGTCGCCTGCGATACCGTGCGTGCCGCTCTCGACCTGCCGTCCGGCCTCGGCAATCGTCGAGATGGCGTCGTAAACGGCGGTTCCGACAACTACCCATATCGCCGTCCACACGGCGATGGAGGCATCGCTGAACAATTGGGCCAGCAGCCGGCCAGGCGTGGTGGCATAGGGCAAGTACCGGGATGTCATAACCCTGATCCCAGCACAGGGCGGCCGTTGCGGTGCCCGATAGGCTGGCCCGATGCGTCCTGCACTGTCCGATTACCAGCATGTGGCCAGCGGCAAGGTCCGTGAGCTGTACCGCGTTGACGGCGAGCACCTGCTGCTGGTCGCCTCCGACCGGATCTCCGCCTACGACTACGTCTTGGACAGCACGATCCCGGACAAGGGTCGCATCCTGACCGCCATGAGCGTGTTCTTTTTCGGACTCGTCGAAGCCCCCAACCACTTGGCCGGGCCGCCGGATGACCCCCGCATCCCCGACGAGGTGCTTGGCCGCGCGCTGGTGGTCCGGCAGCTGGAGATGCTTCCCGTGGAGTGTGTGGCTCGCGGCTACCTGACCGGATCGGGATTGCTGGACTATCAGGCGACGGGCAAAGTCTGCGGAATCGCGCTGCCCCCGGGCCTGGTCGAGGCCAGCAGGTTCGCCACGCCACTATTCACCCCGGCGACGAAAGCCGCGCTGGGGGATCACGACGAGAACATTTCGTTTGCCCAAGTGATCGAGATGGTCGGCGCAGTGCCCGCCAACCAGCTGCGGGACCGGACGTTGCAGATCTACGTCCAGGCCGCCGACCATGCCCTGACACGGGGAATCATCATCGCCGACACGAAGTTTGAATTCGGCACCGCCCGCAATGGCGATCTGCTGCTGGCAGACGAAATCTTCACTCCGGACTCCTCGCGGTATTGGCCGGCCCACGATTACCAAGCCGGTGTGGTGCAGACCAGCTTCGACAAGCAGTTTGTCCGTAACTGGCTCACCAGCCCAGAGTCAGGCTGGGACCGGCACGGGTCGCAACCGCCCCCGCCGCTTCCGGACGACATCGTCGTGGCCACTCGCGACCGCTACATCAATGCCTACGAACGGATTTCGGGTTTGAAATTCAACGACTGGATCGGCCCGACCGCATGACGGGGCCTGTTGCGCCCGTACCGCCCATCGCCAAGCGCGTGGAGACCCGACGCGAGTACCATGGGGACGTCTTCATCGATCCCTACGAATGGCTGCGCGACAAGGACAACCCCGACGTCATTGCCTACCTCGACGCCGAAAACGATTACGTCGACCAGACCACCGCCCACCTCCAACCGCTGCGGGAACAGATTTTCGGCGAGATCAAAGCGCGAACCAAAGAAACCGATCTCTCGGTTCCGACCCGGCAAGGCGACTGGTGGTACTTTTCCCGCACCTTTGAGGGAAAGCAGTATCGCGTCCAATGCCGTTGTCCGATAACAGATCCTGACGACTGGGATCCGCCCATCCTTGATGAGGACACCGAAATGCCCGGTGAGCAGATTCTGCTGGACTCAAACGCAGAGGCGGAGGGACACGACTTCTTCGCGTTAGGGGCGGCGCTGGTCAGCCTGGACGCCAATTTGCTCGCATATTCCGTCGACACCGTCGGCGACGAACGTTATACGTTGCAATTCAAGGACTTGCGCACCGGCGAGAAGCTTCCTGACGAGATCGCCGACATTTCGGCGGGGGTGACCTGGGCCGCCGACAACCGCACCGTGTACTACCTGACCTTGGACGCCGCCCATCGCCCGGACAAGGTCTGGCGGTATCGGCTGGGCTCCGGCGAGCCCTCGGAATTGGTGTATCACGAAGCCGACGAACGGTTTTGGCTCGGGGTGGGGCTCACCCGCAGCGAGGCGTACGTGATTATCGCCTCGGGTTCGTCCATCACCTCCGAGGTCCGTTACGCGGACTCCGCTGACCCGAACGCGGAGTTCACCGTCGTGCTGCCGCGCCGCGAAGGCGTCGAATACTCGCTGGAACACGCGGTAGTCGGGGGGCAGGATCGATTTTTGATCCTGCACAACGACGGCGCCGTGAACTTCACGCTGACCGAGGCTCCGGTCAGCGATCCAACCCAGCAGCGCACCTTGATTGCGCATCGCGATGATGTCCGGCTCGAAGGTGTCGACGCCTTCGGCGGTCATCTGGTGGTCAGCTACCGTCGCGCGGCGTTGCCGCGAATCCAGTTGTGGCCCATCGGGTCCGATGGCGACTACGCTGAGCCGGAGGAGATCGCGTTCGACTCCGATTTGATGTCTTCTGGCCTGGGCGGCAATCCCAACTGGGTTTCGCCCAAACTGCGGATCAGAGCGGGATCTCTGGTCACGCCGTTGCGGGTTTACGACGTCGACTTGCGCACCGGTGAACGCACCTTGTTGCGCGAGCAGCCAGTACTCGGTGATTATCGCCCACGTGACTACGTCGAGCGGCGCGACTGGGCGCTCGCGGAGGACGGCACCCGCATCCCGGTATCGATAGTGCACCGTGCGGATACCGAATTCCCTGCGCCTACACTGCTTTACGGGTACGGGGCCTATGAGATCTGCACCGATCCGAGTTTTTCCATCGCGCGGTTGTCGCTGCTGGATCGGGGCATGGTGTTCGTCATCGCCCACGTCCGCGGTGGCGGCGAGATGGGCCGGTTGTGGTACGAACACGGCAAGCTCTTGGAGAAGAAGAACACCTTCACCGACTTCGTCGCAGTGGCAAGGCATTTAGTGGATACATGTGTGACTCGGCCGCACGAGCAGGTGGCTTTGGGCGGCAGCGCGGGCGGCCTGCTAGTGGGTGCGGTGGCCAACCTTGCACCCGATCTGTTCGCCGGAATCCTGGCGCAGGTCCCGTTCGTGGACCCGCTGACCACCATTCTGGATCCCTCGTTGCCGCTGACGGTCACCGAATGGGACGAATGGGGAAACCCGTTGAGCGACAGCGAAGTCTATTCGTATATGAGGTCATACTCACCGTACGAGAACGTCGAGACCAAAAGGTATCCGGCCATCCTGGCGATGACGTCGCTGAACGACACCAGGGTCTACTACGTGGAGCCGGCCAAGTGGGTTGCGGCGTTGCGCCACGCCAATGCGGGCGGAAATCCAGTGTTGCTCAAAACCCAGATGGCGGCGGGTCATGGTGGCGTCAGCGGCCGCTACCGGGCATGGGAAGAAGCGGCATTCCAATACGCCTGGCTGCTAGCTGCTGCCGACGGCGACCGCTATGGCGGCGGCAAGGAAAACGATCTCGGTGGCGGTGCGCGCGGATAGCCGCGTCGTCATCGACTTGGGCGGATTCGGCATCCGGGCGGCATAGACGTTGGCCGGGAACATGGCCAGCATCAGCACCAGTAGACACACCGCGGCTGCCACCCGGGTGGCGGGCAGCAGCACGCCTGCCGCGCCCAGCAGCTCCAGCACACCGGTCACGGTCACCAGCAGACCGGGCGCGGGCAGTCGGGGCGGCACGATGGCGATGAGATCGCGGCGCAGCGGCGGTGCGAAATGCGCAATCCCGGTCAGCACGAACATCGCCGCCAACCCGACGGCGATCGCCGCGGCCCAGTTGTCGACATAGCCGACACCAAGCCAGCCGGCGATCCGAGCCACCACGCTACCCACCAGCAGAGCGATCAACGGAGCCATTTCAATACCCCAATCTAGACAGTGACAAGATCCAACATGCCCCAACGTAAGCCCATATCTAGTCAGTGTCAAGTTTGATTCGCTATGCTGCATTCATGGACCGGCCGAACTACCACCACGGCGACCTGCGCGCGGTGATCCTGACCGAGGCCGCGCGCCTAGTCGCCGAGCGCGGCGCCGAACGGATTTCGCTGCGCGAATTGGCCCGAGATGCGGGCGTTTCACACGCGGCGCCTGCGCACCACTTCACCGATCGACGCGGGCTGTTCACCGCGCTGGCCACCCAGGGATTTCAGCTGCTGGCCGAGGCGCTGATCGGCGCGCGGGGGCATTTCGCCGACGCGGCCCTGGCCTATGTACGGTTTGCCATCGCGCATCCCGGCCACTACCAGGTGATGTTCAACAAGTCACTGCTGGACGTCTCCGACCCCGGACTGGTCGCCGCGGAGGCCGCCGCCGGCGCAGAACTGTCCCGCGGGGTGGCGACCCTGCACGATCTCAACGCTGCGGCCGACCCCGCCGCCGCACAGTTGGCGGCATGGTCTCTGGTACATGGCTTTTCGACGTTGTGGCTCAACGATGCGGTCAACGACGAGGTGCGGCAAACGGATCCGATGGATACCGTCATGCGGATAGCGACGATGCTGTTCGAGGGCTAATCGCCCTAGACGTCCTGTGTTTGAATGGCCGGTTTTTTCGGCAGGAATGACGCCGGGATGATGGTCAACGCGACCACTGCCACAGCGATTACGAACACTGTTGTGTAGGCGTGCGAAAGGTCATGCAGCAGACCGGTTGAAAAGTCGGGGGCCAGCGACCGCCGGGGTATCGCGGACGGGTCGACCGGTATGCCACCGGCGGCCTTCTGTTGCAGCAGCGCAAGTTTGTTTGCCGCGGTGATGTTTTCGCTGCGATTGAACTGGTTGGTCAGAACCATCGACATGAGCGCGGTGCCGATCGAGCCCCCCACCTGATGGCTGACGCTCATCAGCGTTGTGCCCCGCGCGATTTGGTGCTCGGTCAATGCCTGCACCGACGCAACCGAGAGCGGCATCATGGTGCAGCCCATCCCCAGGCCCATGATCGCCAGCCCCACCAGCAGCGTGGGTTCGTACTGGGCCTGCCTGGCCACACCGAACGCGAAGGTGCCTAGGCCGGCGACGATCAGAGCGATCCCGACCAACACGATCTTGCCCGGTCCCCGTCGGTCCACCAGCGGTCCGGTCAACCGCATGGTCAGCATGGCGCCGAGCCCCTGGGGGATCAAATGCACTCCGGCTTGCATCGGGGTGTGATGCAGTGCCTGCTGGAAGTAGCTCGGCAGCAACAGTCCGGCGCCGAAAAACGCGCCGGCGAAAATCAGCATCGTCACGTTGGCCTGACTGATCACCCGATTTTGAAAAAGCCGCAGATCGATGAGTGGGTGATCGGCGCGATGCAACGCGTGCACGACGAACCCAGCGATGAATGCCAGGCCGATGGCCGCCGGTATCAACACGCGGCGATCGGCCACGGTCCCGCAGCGGGGGATGGACGACACCGCGAAAAGGAACGTCGCCAGGCCAGGCGAGAGCAGCAGGAGGCCGACGACGTCAAGCGTTTCCGACGGCTCCGAGTGGTCTTTCGGGAACACGACCGCCGCCAGGGCCATCGTGGCAAGCCCGATCGGCACATTGATGAAGAAGATCCATTTCCAGCTGGCGGTGTCGATGAGCCAGCCGCCGAGAATCGGGCCGGCGATGGGGGCGAGCAGCATCGGGATGCTCATGATCGACATCAGTCGCCCAAGCCGAAGAGGTCCCGCTTCGCGGGTCATGATGACGAATCCCAGGGGCAGCAACATTCCGCCGCCGATGCCCTGCACCACGCGAAATATGATGAGCTGCACGATAGTTGACGCCAACGCGCACAGCAGCGATCCCAGCATGAAGGCTACAAGCGTGCCGATGAACAGCCGCTTGGTGCCGAATCGATCGGCTGCCCATCCGACTAACGGGATGACGGTTGCCAGCGCGAGCGTGTAGCCCGTCATTGTCCATGCGACGACGGCCTGGGTGGAGGCGAACTCGGCGATGAAGGTGCGCTGGGCGACGCTGACGACCGTGATGTCCAGGATTGCCATCACCGTGGCCAGGATGCAGACTCCTGAGATCCGCAACAGCCGCGCATCCAAGTGGTCCGGATAGCCGCGTTCGCCCACGTCCAGCGGCCGGGCGGGGGTATCGGGCAGCGCGGTATCGGCTGCTGCGGATGGGGCCTTCTCCATGGCGTTGCTTAGCATATCGAACCGATTTCTCGCACAGGTGCGGGTTGCTAAGCGCGTGCCCAGTCGGCTGCAACCATTGCGGTGAGGACCTGGCGGTCTGTTGGGCAGAAATGCCGCCGGGACGAACGTGGACGCCACCAGGGCCACACCAAGCACGAATACCGCCGTGCGAGAGGTTCGCCTTCCGCCCGGAGGACCCAATGAGCCGGCCACCCAGGATGGGCCCACCCATTAGCCGACCTGGTATGCGGAGCACCGCCATCAGGCGACCCAGCCGCTTCGGCGCTGCTTCGCGCGTCAAGATCATAATCCCCAACGGCTGCAACATGTCGCCGCCCAACTCCCGCAACACATGAAATAGGATGAGCAACAGCATGGTTGGCGCTTGTGCGCACAGTAAGGAGCCGAGGGTGAACGCCAGGACCGACGTCATGAAGAGCCGCTTGGTGCCGAATCTATCGGCCGCCCAGCCGGTTACCGGGATGACGGTCGCCAGCGCAGGGTGTAGCCAGTCATGGTCCAGGCGGCGACGCCGGCATTCGCGGGTTTGCTGGCAGCGGTCGAATCTTTCGTGTGCCAAATAGCCCAATACCGATGCGACGGGCCAGTATCGGGTAGTTAACCGGCGCTGATATATTCCTGCCGTCTGCGTGTACTTCACCGTCCCGACACCTGAATTCGGCACACTGCGAGTGTGTCTGGAAAATTGATCGTCTCGGTTTCAGGGATAGGCGAGCGCACCCTGGCCGACGTCGAGGCGTTCTGCGCACAAATGGATGCCCGCAAGGTCCCGGTGTCGTTGCTGGTGGCTCCGCGCCTGTCCGGCGACTACCGGCTGGACCGCGACCCGCGCACCGTCGAGTGGCTGACCGAGCGGCGGGCCAATGGCGATGCGATCGTGCTGCACGGCTACGACGACGCAGCCACCAAAAAGCGACGTGGCGAGTTCGCGATGCTGCGCGCACACGAGGCCAATCTGCGGCTGATGGCGGCCGACCGGGTGCTGGAGCATCTCGGTCTACGGACCCGGCTGTTCGCAGCACCGGGCTGGGTGGTGTCCCCGGGCGCGGTCAAGGCGCTACCGGGCAACGGGTTTCGGCTACTGGCCGATCTGCACGGGATCACCGACTTGGCCAGGCACACCACCGTCCGCTCCCGCGTTCTGGGCATCGGGGAGGGCTTCCTGACCGAGCCGTGGTGGTGCCGGATGGTGGTGCTGTCCGCCGAGCGGATCGCCCGTCGCGAAGGGATCGTGCGGGTGGCGGTTGCGGCCCGTCAGCTGCGCAAGCCCGGCCCGCTACAGGCGATGCTGGACGCCGTCGACCTGGCTTCGATGCACGGATGCACGCCCACGGTGTACCGGTGGCGGTCTGACCAGGCGGTTCTCGACGCCGCCTGATTAAGCCATCCGGTTAATCGCCCGGCGCGGGGGCTACCCTGTTGCGGCATGAGCGATTCTTCGGCTGCGGGGTTCGCCGCTGATGCGATTGTGGTGGGGGCGGGCCTATCGGGCCTGGTGGCCGCCTGTGAGTTGGTCGATCGCGGCTTGCGGGTCCTGGTCCTCGATCAGGAGAACAGCGCCAATCTGGGTGGGCAGGCTTTCTGGTCGTTTGGCGGTCTGTTCTTCGTCGACAGCCCCGAGCAGCGCCGTCTGGGTATCCGGGATAGCCACGAGCTTGCGTTGCAGGACTGGTTGGGGACAGCGGGTTTCGACCGCGAAGAGGACTACTGGCCACGGCAGTGGGCGCATGCCTACGTCGATTTCGCCGCGGGGGAGAAGCGCAGCTGGCTACGAGACCGGGGGCTGAAGATCTTCCCGTTGGTGGGCTGGGCCGAGCGTGGCGGCTACGACGCCCAGGGACACGGCAACTCGGTGCCGCGGTTTCACATCACCTGGGGTACCGGGCCGGCGCTCGTCGACATCTTCGCGCGTCAGCTGCGGGACCGCTCGACGGTCCGTTTCGCGCACCGGCACCGGGTCGATGAGTTGATCGTCGAGGGCGACGCGGTTACCGGGGTGCGCGGTGCGGTGCTGGAGCCGTCGGTCGAGGCACGCGGCGTGTCGTCATCACGAAAAGAATTGGGGCAATTCGAATTTCGTGCGTCGGCCGTCCTAGTGACCAGCGGTGGCATCGGCGGCAACCACGATCTGGTGCGAAAGAACTGGCCGAAGCGGATGGGCCGGGTGCCCGAGCAACTGCTCAGCGGGGTGCCCGCCCACGTCGACGGCAGGATGATCGCCATTACCGAGCAGGCCGGTGCGCGGGTGATCAACCCCGACCGGATGTGGCATTACACCGAGGGCATCACCAACTACGACCCGATTTGGCCGCGACACGGCATCCGGATCATTCCCGGGCCGTCATCGTTGTGGCTCGACGCGTCCGGCAAGCGGCTGCCGATCCCGCTCTATCCCGGTTTCGACACTCTCGGCACCTTGGAGTACATCACCAAATCCGGGTACGACTACACCTGGTTTGTGTTGAACACCAAGATCATTGAGAAGGAATTCGCGCTCTCCGGTCAGGAGCAGAATCCCGATCTGACCGGGCAGAGCGTTCGTGAGCTGCTGCGAAACCGGGCCAGCTCCGGACCGCCGGGACCGGTGCAGGCCTTCATCGATCGGGGCGTGGACTTCGTCAGTGCCGACTCACTGCGGGATCTGGTGACCGCGATGAACAAGCTGCCCGACGTGCAGCCCCTGGACTACGCGACGGTGGAGGCCGAGGTCACCGCCCGTGATCGCGAGGTGGCCAACAAGTTCAGCAAGGACGGCCAGATCAACGCTATTCGGGTCGCGCGTGGCTATCTGGGCGACCGGTTGGGTCGGGTGGTGGCCCCGCACCGGCTGACCGATCCGAAAGCGGGACCCATGATCGCGGTCAAGCTGCATATCCTGACCCGAAAGACGTTGGGCGGCATCGAGACTGATTTGGCAGGGCGGGTGCTGAAAGCCGGCGGCACCCCCATCGCCGGACTGTATGCGGCCGGCGAGGCGGCAGGATTCGGCGGCGGTGGTGTACACGGTTACCGGGCGTTGGAGGGGACGTTCCTGGGCGGCTGCATTTTCTCGGGTCGGGCCGCCGGCCGCGGCGCTGCCGACGACATCAGCTAGAACTGATTGGCCGAACAGACGCAAAATCGCACGTTTCCAACTCGGAACGTGCGACTTTGCGTCTGCCCGCCGTCAGAACCCGCGACCGCTAGAAGGCGACACCGCTTTCTTCGGGCAGCACCTGGAAGTCGGTGCTGGTCATCTCCGTGAACCGGCTGTAGTAAATGCCCCTCGCCTCAGGCGCGACGATGCCCTGGTGGATGGGTATCGCACGCGCCGGAGCGACCGCACGTAGGTAGTCAATGGCCTCGGAGATCTTCATCCACGGGGCGGCAGCGGGAGCGGCCAGCACATCGACCGGCTCGTCGGGTACGAACAGCGCATCACCGGGATGCATCAACTTGGCGTGATGGTCGGCGTCGCCCACCAGAAACGAAATATTCTCTATCACAGGGATTTCCGGGTGGATCACGGCGTGGCGGCCGCCGACGGCCCGCACTGTCAGCTCGCCGATCGCCAGCTCGTCGCCGACATGCACCGCCTGGCACGGCGCACCAAGCTGGGCTGTGGTTTGCGGATCGGCGTAGAGCGCGGCCCCCGGGTTGCCTTCGAGCAGCGACGGCAACCGGGAGATATCGACATGGTCGGGATGCTGGTGGGTGATCAAGATGGCCGACAGGCCGGTGATCCCCTCAAAACCGTGTGCGAACGTACCGGGGTCAAAGAGGACGCTAGTGTGATCGAATTCGGCAAGTAAGCAGGAATGCCCGAAATGCGTCAGTTGCATGTTGTCGATTGTGCCCCGACGGCGGTGGTTGTGGTGAGGGTAGCTCTGGCCACGATGCTGGTCACCGGAAGCCTGGTGCTGGCGTTCGCCGCCGCGCTGCCGGCGTCGGCCGAGCCCGAGGCGTGCCCGCCCGTGTGCGACCAGATTCCGAACACCGCCTGGATTGGCCAGCGGGCGGTGCCGTTGAACTCGGTGTACAACTGGCCCGCGCTGGCCGGTCTGGCGGTGCAGGTGACCGGGGCCGGTCCGCGGTTCCGCTTCGAGGAGCTCTGTGGCGCGCGTCCGGTGCCACAGGATCCCCGCGCCTGGGCGGTCGGCGCTCGTGCCACGGTGGTCCACCCGGACGGGCAGTGGCAGCTGCAGGCGCAGATCCTGCACTGGCGCGGCGATACGGCCCGTGGCGGTGCGATCGCGGCGTCGGTGTTCAGCAATGCGGTCGCCGCGCTGCGCGGCTGCCAGCTGGGTGCGCCGCTGCAGTCGCCGTCGGTCACCGTCGACGAACCGAATCGGATGGCCGCGGTGATCAGCGGGCCGGTGATCATGCACAGTTACCTGGTCGCGCATGTAGCGAGCAGCACGATCAGCGAGCTGACGCTGTGGTCGTCGGGGCCGCCGCAAGTGCCCTGGCCCTCGATGGCGGACAATCAGGTGCTGGACGCGATGACCGCGCCATTGTGCGATGCCTATATCGCCTCGTGTCCGTGAGCCGCAGGTGGCAGTTGCCGCCGGTAGAGTTGGCGCCGGGGCGGATTTGAGGAGGAGACGACGGTGGCACGGGTGGTCGTGAGTGTGATGCCCAAAGCGGAGATTCTCGACCCGCAAGGTCAGGCGATTGTCGGCGCGCTCGGCCGGCTAGGTCATCCGGGGATTTCAAACGTTCGCCAGGGCAAGAGGTTTGAGCTCGAAGTCGACGACTCCGTCGACGATTCCGCACTTGCCGAAATTGCGGAATCGCTGTTGGCGAACACGGTGATCGAGGATTGGACGATCAGCCGGGAATTGCTGTGACGGCGCGCATCGGCGTCATCACCTTTCCGGGGACACTTGACGACGTGGATGCCGCTCGCGCGGTGCGCCGCGTCGGCGCCGAGGCGGTCAGCCTGTGGCACGCCGACGCTAACCTCAAGGGCGTCGACGCCGTGGTGGTGCCGGGTGGGTTCTCCTACGGCGACTATCTGCGGGCGGGGGCGATCGCCAGGTTCGCACCGGTGATGTCCGAAGTGGTGTATGCGGCAAGCCGTGGCATGCCGGTATTGGGAATTTGCAATGGTTTTCAGGTGCTGTGCGAGACCAGGCTGCTGCCCGGGGTGCTGACCCGCAACGCCGGCTTACACTTCGTCTGCCGCGATGTGTGGCTGCGGGTGGCCTCGAACTCCACGGCGTGGACGTCGCGCTTCGAAAGCGACGCGGACCTGCTGGTTCCGCTGAAATCCGGCGAAGGCCGCTACGTGGCCCCCGCGAACGTGCTCGACGAACTGGAAGGCGAGGGCCGGGTGGTGTTTCGCTACCACGACAACATCAACGGCTCGCTGCGCGACATCGCCGGCGTCAGCTCAGCCAACGGCCGAGTCGTCGGCCTGATGCCGCATCCCGAGCACGCGATTGAAGCGTTGACGGGACCGTCCGACGACGGGTTGGGGCTGTTTTATTCAGCGCTTGATTCCGTGCTGGCCGCTTAAGCGGAAATTCCTGCAGCACTGCGTAATTCGGCAAAAGCGTCGGTGATGGCATCGGTCGCTTCGTGTGGTTCCTTGAAGGTTAGGTCGTCGGTGAGTACCGCGATGCCGAGCTGATCGACGTAGCTCCACACGGTGATGTTGACCGGAGCGCCCGGCGAAAGCACCCCCGTCGAATAGATTTCGGTGACCGTCGCGCCCGCGAAGTGGCCGCGCTGGCGCGGCCCCACCACACTGGACACGGCCACGTTCATCAGCTTGTTCGGTATGTCCTGCCTGCCCAGCCAGCGAAATGCGGCCGGGGAGAACGCGGTCGGCAGGTAGGCCATCAATCGTCCGTAAAGCTCCGGACCGAGGATTTCATGGTCTTCTTTGGCGATTTGGGTGGCCAGCGCGACCAGCCGGACCCGCTCGATCGGGTCGGCGATGTGCACGGGCAGGGAGATCATCAGCCCACTGATCTCGTTACCGGTGATGCGGTTCGATTTGTCCGTGGCGGTCGGCACCGACGCGAGAATGGGTCGGTCGGCGGTGCCGTCGTAGGCCAACAGCAGCGTGCGCAGGCCGCCGGCCGCCATCGCCAGCACTGCGTCAGTCATGGTGATGTCCAACGCCTTTGCGGTCGCTTTGACGTCGGCCAGCGGCAGCGTTGCGCTGGCGAACCGCCGCTGGGGTGACACCACGTGGTTGAGGAAGGTCGGCGGGGCGTCGAAGGAGTCGGCCAGATCGGGGTGCTCGCCGCGCTCCTTGGACCGGCGACGGACCCGCATCGACCCCACCGCCGCATCTTTGATCAGCCCCGGCAACTCGGCGATTTGTCGGGTGTGGTCGCGTGCGGCGGCGCGCAGCAGACCGGCGGGCGATGCCGTGACGCCGGCTTCGTCGGTGTCGCGCTCGTCGGCCGTCCCGTCCTCGAGATCCATCGCCCGGGCCAGGAGGTTGACCGAGGCGACGCCGTCGGCCAGTGCGTGATGCACCTTGCCGATCAACGCGAACCGGCCCCCGGCCAGACCCTCGGCGAAGTGGAATTCCCACAGCGGCCGGCTGCGGTCCAGCGGGGTGGAGGCGACCTGGCCGATGACGTCGTCGAGCTCTTGCCGGCCGCCCGGCGCGGGCACCCGCACACGGCGCAGGTGGTAATCGAGATCGACTTCGCAGTCTTCCTGCCACATCGGACGATGCAGTCGCCAGGGAATGTCAACGAGCTTGTAGCGCAACGGCTCCAGCAGATGCAGCCTGCGGCGCACATGTAAGCGGAACGCATCGAAGCCGAATTCGCCGTCGAGGTCGGACGGATCGATGACCGCCACTTTCACCGTGTGAGTGTGCAGGTTCGGCGTCTCGCTGTAGAGCAGCATGGCGTCCATGCCGTTGAGTCTTTTCACACGCCACCTCGCCGTGCCGATGCACTATGGCCAGCGACGTGGGGCATTGGTCAACCCAGCACGGGAAAGCGGCGCTGGTCGCCGAGTCGCTGGAGCGCTGCCTCCATCACCGAACGCACGTGTGCGTCGACCTCGTCGATGTCCGGGTCCGCACCGAATCGCTCGGTGACATTGATCGGCTCGAGTACCTCGGTGACGATCTTGGACGGCAGCGGGAGGTTCGGCGGGAAGATGACGCTCAGCCCGAACGGGAATCCGAAGCTGATCGGCAAAATGTCGATCCGAGCTTTGGTGAGTCCCAACTTGCGGGCCATCCAATTGCCTCGGGTCAGAAACAGCTGTGTCTCCTGGCCGCCGACGGACACGGTGGGCACGATGGGCACCTCGGCTTCAATGGCGGTCCTGACGTAGCCGGTCCGGCCGTTGAAGTCGACGGTGTTCGCGCTGAGCGTGGGCCGGTAGGAGTCGTAGTCGCCGCCCGGGAAAACCAGCACGACTGCGCCTGAATGCAGTGCGGCAGAGGCATTTTCCCGACTCGCTTCGATGACTCCCATGCGGCGCAGCCACCCGTCCAGCGGGCCAAGGAAGACCCCGTAATGGGCCAGGGTGTAGATGGGGCGGTCGTAACCGAACTTCTGGTAGAACGCCGGCGAGAAGATCAAGACGTCCGGCGTGAGCATGCCGCCCGAGTGATTCGACACCACCAGCGCGCCGCCCGTCGCCGGCACGTGCTGCAGATTTCGCACTTCCGCGCGATGCCAGCGTTTGATCCACGGTCCGATGGCGTTCGCAACCTGCTCCGTGAACACCGGATCCCATTTTGCGGTCTCGTGATTGTCAGAAGCGTCTACGGATCTCATGGTCCCCCGCTGTCTTGTTGCTACCACCACTACAGGTTGCCGATGTGATGGCGATCTCAAACCTCCCCAGGCATGTTGAACGCTACTCTCATTTTTGGAGAATGCCATATCCGTTTGCTGTGGCTTGCCACACAGCGGGGAAAATGCCGGCACACATTTGTGTCACCGCGGCGGCACGACCTGATGAGATCGTTCAGCCGGCGTCTAACACCAGCGGCGGCTCCGGCACCGGGCACTCGGTGCCCGGTGCCAACTCGGCGAAGAATTCGATCGCGGCCGCGATGGTGTGGTCGACGAAAGTAGCGAACTCGTCGAAAGTGACGGGTTCCCGAATCCTGCGGGAGTTGCGTGCCACGACGCCGATCCGTTGTGGGTCGGAGGATCCGCGGACGGTCACAACGACGCCGGTGTGGTGTCGATTCCAGGTATCGGCAAGTTCCGCCAGGTCAGAGTCGTCGGTGGCGGGGAAGAAGCAGCCGGGGGTGACCTGAATCGTGAACTCGTCGCTGTGCCAACGGGAGATTCCGAGGTGGACGTGTAGCCTGCGCGGCCGCGTGTTGGCGACGTAGAAGAATTCGCCGTCGTGCTGGCCGCGGAAAAACCGGCTGCCGCGAGTGCACAGGTAACGTTCGATCAGGTTTGCGGACAACGGCTCGGTGAGCGGCTTTCTCGTCATGAGATCAATGCTGAGGCCTGCGCCTTTGCGAATCCTATGCGCCGAGCAAAGCGTCGGCAAAGAATCTGTTGAGAATTAGCTGAGTATAACGATCCGGTCACCGATTGGGAAACCATCGACCCGCAAAAACGGTGCCCAGTACCGGAATCCGGTTGAGCTGCTCCGGGGCGACGGCGTAGGGATCCTCGCCCACGACGGTGAAGTTGGCGAGCTTACCGACCGCGATACTGCCCAACTCGTGTTCCATCCGCCACGAATAGGCCGCTTCAATCGTGATGGCGCGCAACGCGTCATGCACGGAGATGCGTTGCTCAGGACAGGCGACCCGTCCGCTCGGGGTACGGCGATTGACCGCGCACCAGGCCAAGGTCAGGGGATCGGCTGGGCCCATCGGCAGATCGGAGTGCAACGACAAGGGGATACCGCGGCGCAGCACTGAGGCCGATCGCACCATGGTGTCAGCGCGGTCCGGGCCCAACCCGTGCTGGGCGTATTTGTCCGCGAACCCCACCGGGTAATACGAGTTCGCCGAGACGATCGCCCCGAGGCGGGCGATCCTGTCGATCTGCTCTTCGGTCGAGTTCGCGAAGTGGACGATCACGGTGCGGTGATCGGTACGCGGATGCGTTGCCATGCACCCCTCGATGGTGTCGAGTACCAACTCCAGACCTGCATCGCCGTTGACATGAACATGCAGCTGCCAACCCGCCTCCCAGTAAACCTTGGCGAAAGCGCGAAAAACGTTGGGCTGCATCATCCATTCGCCGTGATGGTGCGGGTCGAGCCGGCCCGCGTCGTCGAGATAGGGGTCCTTCATCTGCATCAGCTGGCTGATGATCGCGCCGTCGGCGAATAACTTCACGTGCTTGGGCAGTAGCCGAACCTTGCCGGTAGCAGCCCGGGCGATCTGCGCCTCGGCATCGGCCACCGCATCGGCGGGATCCATGCCGGCATCGGCTTGGCTGCGGGCGTCGACAAGGAACGTCGACAAAAATGGGGTGTCCTCGGCGCCAAGGATCTGCTGATACAACTCCCATGGCTCCAACTGCCACATGATGCCCGGCTCGTTGAACGCGGTGATTCCGGTGCCGTGCAAATAGCGAACTAACTGGCGAAGGCCAAGGATCATCCGGTCCGGGCCCATGAACACCGGTGCCAGCTTGGGCAGCAGCAGGTTCATCCCGGTCTCCCACCAATGCCCTTCGTCGAAATCGACCATGCTGCTGGCTGACCCGCGGCCGGCCATCTCGTCGCGGGTGAGGCCCAACTCCTGGATGGCAGCGGAGTTCAAGAACCATTCGTGACAGGAGCGATGCCACACCGCGATCGGGCGGGTGCGACTGACGTCGTCGAGCACGCCGCGGCCCAACGGTCCGTGCCACAAGCGGTGATATCCCCACGAGATCAGCCACGCCCGCGGGTCGCTCAGTCCCCGTTCAGCGTCGCCCAGTGCCCGCCGATACTCCTGCGCCGAGTGCGCCGCCGGGAACGTGCGGTCGGGAAGCGCCCAGTCTTCCGTCGCGATCACCTCGGTGACCAACGTGGTGGCGCCCAGGATCGGATGTAGGTGCTGCTCGATGAATCCGGGGCACACCACCGCGTCGGCGAAGGTGTCGTCGATGGCCGCATGACCGAAGTCGCGTAGCTCTTCGAATGACCCGACGGCAACGATCCGGTCGCCCGAGACCGCGACGGCGGTCGCCTCCGGCAAGCTCGGTTCCATGGTGATGATCCGACGGGCCGGAAAGAGCGTTGTCGCGGCGACGGTCATCGACCGATTGTCGCGTGCTCGCTATTGCTGCGGCGGCCGGTCCAGGTCAATCCGCACGGTCAGCAGTTCGGTGCCCAGCGCGCGCACCATCGAGCTGTTGAAACGCGGCAACGCGGCCAGCCGCGCGTGCGGATCGTCGTCCGGCAGCGGGTGGGCGGTGCCCGCGTGCCAACGGCCACCGATCCGGATGCGAACCCTATTGTTCGCCTTGATGTTTCGAATGTAGTTGGAGGCATCGCCGTGATCGGACACGAACCAGAAGGTGGTGCCGTCGAGCCGACCGCCGATCGGGGTGCGGCGCGGCTGGGCGCTGATGCGACCGGTGGTCTCCAGCAGCACCTGGGTGGGCAGCAGTCGGGTGATCGGGTTGGCGATGTGGCGGTGGAGAAAGGTCACGCGGCGTTGTTTGCGGTCGCGGGCGATGGCGTTCATGGTCCTTAGCATTGTCGAGACTTGCAGTCTCGTCAAATGGTCGCGCTAGCCTTCTCCCTGTGACAACACGGCCGCACACTGGTAGCCGGCGCAACGAAGCAGCGGAGCGAGCGATCCTGCGCGCCGCCGCCGAGCTGCTCGCCGGCGAGGACGGGACGCTGATCACCGTGGACGCCATCGCGGTGCGGGCGGGAGTCGGCAAGCAGACCATCTATCGCTGGTGGCCCTCCAAAAGCGCGGTCCTGCTGGATGCGATGATCCACCGGGCCGACCAGGTCGCGCCCGCGCCCGATAGCGGCGACCTGGTCAACGATTTGCGGCTGTTCGTGCGAGCCACGTTCGCCGCCGCCCCGGCTAACCGCAGTCTGCTGCTGGGCGTGCTGCGAGAGGCGCTGAGTGATGCCGCGACGATGGAACGACTGGCGGTGTTCACCGCGGCTCGGCGGGATGCGCTGGCGCAGATTCTTGACCGCGCCCGACACCGCGGGCAGATCGACGCGTCGGCCAGGATCGAGACGGTCGTGGACCAGATGTTCGGGTTACTGTGGTATCGAATGATTTTCGCGCACCGCCCACTCGATGCACGTGCTGCGGATGACGTGGCGGCAGCGCTCGCAACGCAACTCGGTGCGCATCAGGAGGGTTGACTGTGGGATTCGCGGTGGACCGGTTCGACCACATCGTCATCAATTGCCACGATGTCGAGGCCAGCGCCTCGTGGTACGAGCGGGTGCTGGGCATGACGCGCGAGACGTTCGGGACGTCGCATCGGACCGCCCTGTCGTTCGGGAATCAGAAAATCAACCTGCGACCGATCGGGGCGTTGGCCGACGATCCGGACTGGGTCACCGGTTCGGTCGAAGCCGCCGGTTCCGAAGACTTGTGCTTCATCACCCGGGCGACCCCGGAGGAGGTGCGTGCCCACCTCACCGACTGTGGGGTCGACGTGACGTCCGGCCCGGTGACCAAGACGGGTGCACTGGGCCCGATGACCTCGCACTACTGCAGGGACCTCGACGGCAATCTCATCGAGATCGCCGTCTACTGAATGTCTTCCAGTGGATACAGCTCCGGCAGATTGACCACGATGGCCTCCTGACTGCTGCGCGCGATCACGACTTCTGCTCCGTTATTCGGATCCGGGTTTTCTTCCCGGTGCGGCAGATACGGCGGGATGAACACGTAGTCGCCGGGCTGGGCCTTGATGCGCACCTCCTGCACGCCGTCGTGGAACACGAACTCCGGATTACCGCTGCGCACATAGATCGCGGTCTCCGAATCCCCGTGATGATGGTTGGACGAGGCGCTTTCGGGTGATGCGTGGGTCTCACCCATCCACAGCTTCTCCGCGCCGACGGATCGACCGCTGAGGGCGGCGAAGCGGCGAAGCCCCTCCGATTGCGCGGTGTCGGAGCTGATGTCCGATGCCTTGATGTGGTGCACGCGGTTGGTCGTCACTGGCTGGTTGGTCTCGTTGAAATCAGGGTGAAACCCGTCCGCGGTAGCCATGCGCGCTCCTTGGGTGATGAATCGACCGAACTCCACCACCGATCCTGCCGGTTTGTGACGCGGTTCGCTAGGTCGGTCGCAGCGGGAGAGGCTTCATGCCCGCCCGGCCAAAGCGTGCCCGGCGGAGCCCCAGCAGGGGAGGGAGTGCGGACCCCCACTTGTCGAGGACTCCAGCTCAGCATCGAGCGGCAATGAGCGAGCTCGCGCAGGTCGCCAACCACCAGGTCTGGCTGTGGGAGGCCGTCAATCGGCAGCGGTGGATTCCCCGGCCGGGTGATCAGAGCCCCCTGCATGCCCACACTTTGGGCTCCGAGCGTATCCCAGACATGGGCCGCCACCATCATGCAATCGGCGGGCTCGACGCCGAGCTCCTGGCAGGCGTGCCGGTACACCGATGGTGACGGTTTGAAGGCACGGACGGATTCGACGCTGATCTGACGCTCGAAAAGCCCAGCGAGCCCGGCGTTCTCGAGGGGTGTCGACGTGCCAGCCAAGTGCGGTGAATTCGTCAGCGTGGCCAGACGAAACCCGTTGTCGCGCAATGTGGTGAGCCCTTCAACCGCATCGGGGTGTGCTGGCATCGTCCGCATCTGTTCCCGCAGCCGCGCGACGTCGTCGTCGGTGATGTCCACCCAGTAGATGTCGGCCAACATACGCAGCACGCCAAGGTGGTGGCCATCCACGAGCTGACCGAACCACTCGCGCAGCACCTTTTCGTCGCCAAACAGCTCCCCGAAAAATGGTGCGATGGAATCGATATCGATCAGCGTCTCATTCGCATCGAAGACGAGCACTGATGGTTGGGCGGCGCTATCAACGGTGTCCATTGCCTGCCTCTTTCCAAATCGTTAGTCGTACTTTGGATATCGACGCGCAAACTGAATGGGACGATTAACCCAATATTATGGGCAGGCCAGCCCAAAGATGTCCAGGGCGATTAAGTCACAGCGCGGACGTCAGGATTTGGGTCTGCGGCGAGACGAGCTGGACCGGCGGGGTTCGGGCAGCGCCGCGAAGGAGCGCACGTAGTCGACGGCGGCATTAACCGCTACTCGCAGCGGTTCCGCGTCGCCGGTGGCGTGCGTGATCGTCGCGCCGCCTTGGTGCGCGGCGACCAGCGACACGGCGAGATGCCGGGGGTCGGCATCGGGTCGCAGATCGCCACGCCGGCGCATCGCTGTGAGACCGCTTTGGAACAGCTCGAGCCACTGGTCGTACCCGTCGGCGAGATCGTCGCGGACCTCGTCATCGGCCTCGATCAACTCGCCGGCCAGCGAACCATAGACGCAGCCGCCCAACCGGTAGACGGTGTCGATGTCGGCCACGCATGCGTCGGCCCACGCTTGCATAGCCTGCAGGGTATCGAGGGCGCCGAGCCGCGGCTGGGTATGAAACGCGATGACGTCGCCGCGACGGGAGGCAATGACCTCGCGGGTCAGATCGCGCTTGTCCCGGAAGTAGTGCGAGATCTGCGATCCGCCGACCCCGGCCGCGCTGCGCACCCTGTCGATGCTCGTGTTCGCGACGCCCCGTTCGAACATGACCCGGGCGGCGACGCCGACGATATGGGCCCGAGTCGCCAGCCCCTTGCGGGTGAACCGCGATGTGCTGTCGTCGTTCACGTTGCCGTTGAGCGCCTGCCGCGAGGCCGCCGCGCAGGCCGGGCGACTCTGTCGTCGGGGTCGGTAGCGAACATCCGCAAATAGTTGACTGCGAATCGGGTGGCATCAGCGTGCGGCCATTCCGCCCGATACGTGAAGGCCAATGTCGCGCCGCCCTGGTGCGCGCTGACCATAACCAGCGCCAGGTGCCGCGAGTCCGCCGTCGCCTGCAGGACGCCACGCTCTTTCATTCGCTGAATCGCTGATTCAAGCAACTCGACCCACTGCCAGTAGCCCGCGCCTAACGTGGCGCGCGTTGCATCGTCGGACTTGGCCAGCTGTGCGGTCAGGGCGTGGTAAGTCGGTGTGCCGCTAGAGGTTCCGATGCGTCTGAGGTAACGCACGTTGAGATCGATCCACCGCTCGAAGTCATCGAACGAGTCCAGGTCTGCAAGCTTGGGCTGGCGGTGAAAATCGAGCACCACGCCGATTTGGCGTCGGATGACCGCGCGAATCAGCGCGCTTTTGTCAGTGAAATAGTGCGCAAGCTGCGAGCCGCTCACCGACGCGGCCTTGCGCACGTTCTCCATGCTCGACGCCGACAGCCCCTCGGTGACGATCAGTTCGGCGGCGGCCTGCACGATCCGGTCGCGGGTGGCACGCCCCTTGGCGGTCAACCGTTGTTCGTCCTGAACATCGGGATGGGCCATCGCGTCAGGCTAACCCGCGGGTGCCTCGATTTATGGGATCTTTGGCCCAAACCGGCCCGACCGATTGGTCAGGCGGACACACGAGTCTCGAGGAAGTTCCGGATCAGCTCGGTGACTTGGTCGAGCGCGGATTCCAGCAGGAAGTGCCCGCCATCGAGCAGATGAATATCGGCGTCGGGTAGATCCTCGGCGAATGCTTCGGCGCCGGCCGGGCCAAAGATCTCGTCACCGCGGCCCCAGACCGCCAGCAGCGGCACTCCGCTGGCGCGGAAATATTCCTGCACGCGCGGGTACATCGGCACATTGGTGGCGTAGTCCCGCAGCAGTTTCAGCTGCACCAGGTCGTTGCCAGGCCGGGATATCAGCGCGTAGTCGTGATGCCAGGACTCGGGGTTGACCAGCGTCTCGTCGGGCACGCCGGTGACGTATTGCCAGCGGGTGGCCTCTAACGTCAGGAACTGCCGAATTGGGGCCTCGGTGTCGGGTGTCTGTTCGCGCTGATAGGCCTGGACCACCTTCCAGAAGCTCTCCACGAATCCGGCGTCGTACGCGTTGCCGCTCTGGCTGATGATCGCCGTGATAGCGGACGGCTCGCGAAGTGCCAGCCGCCAGCCGATGGGGGCGCCATAGTCCTGCACATAGATCGCGTACCGCTCGACGCCGAGGCTGCGCAGCAGGGCCGCGGTCAGATCGGTCAGCGCATCGAAGGTGTAGTCGAACTCGTCGACAGGCGGTGCGTCCGACAGCCCGAACCCCAGATGGTCGGGTGCAATCACGTGGTAGCGGTCGGCAAGCGCCGGAACCAGATCCCGGAACATGTGGGAACTGGTCGGAAATCCGTGCAATAGCACCAGCGCGGGCGCGCCCGCATCACCTGCTTCGCGGTAGAACAGCCGATGACCGTCGACGGTCGCGTAACAATGATGAACAACCGGCATGAGACTCCTCCACAATACTGGGATGGTCATCCCATTATGCCTCAATATCGGCAGCCCGCAATCGTCTCCGCCCGGGTCGACTCGTTGGTTGGCCGTTGAACTCGCTCCGATACGAGTCAACGCGGTTTCGCCCGGGGTGATCGATACCGGGGCCTGGGATTCGCTCGGTGAGGACGGCAAGCGGAGCTACTTCAAGCACATCGCCGCCGGCAATCCGGTCGGGCGAATCGGAACCCCGGATGATGTTGCCACGGCGGTGCTGTTCGCCATGACCAACACTTTCATGACCGGCATGACGCTCAAAGTCGACGGCGGCGAACCGCTGACTTAGGCTGTTGCCCGAGGTCGAAGTACCCAAGGAGACGCAGTGGGCAGGCTTGTTTCGGTCAATGTGGGCATGCCAAAGAACGTGCAATGGCGCGACAAAACCGTCTACACCGGGATATGGAAGACCCCCGTCGAGGGCCCGATCATGGTGCGTCGGCTCAACATCGACGGTGACGGCCAAGGCGACTTGGCCGGTCACGGCGGGGAGCAGCGCGCCGTCATGGTGTACCAGACCGAGTCGTACGACTTCTGGAAGACCTACCTGGATCGCGATGACCTGGTACCGGGAAACTTCGGCGAGAACTTCACCGTCACCGGACTCGCCAACACCGACGTCTGCATCGGCGACCGCTACCGCATCGGCGACGCCGAATTCGAGGTCACCCAGCCGCGGGTCACCTGCTTTCGCGTCGGCCTACGGCTGGACGAACCCGAAATGCCTAATCTGCTTGTGGCCCAGCACCGTCCGGGCTTTTACCTCCGCGTCATCACCGAGGGATTCGTGCGCGCCGGGGACGACATCGTCCAGACGCGGCGGGGCGGTCACGAGCTCAGCGTCGCTGACGTCGACGCGTTGCTCTATCTTCCGGGCCACAATATCGAGCAACTCCGTGAGATCGTCGACGTTCCCGCGCTCAGCCCCGGCTGGCAGCAATCCTTCAACGAGATGCTGCACGCGCAGGACGACCCCGCGGTCAAGCCGGCAGCGCCCATCGGAGTCGAGCCGGGGTGGAACGGATTTCGCTCGTTGCGAGTCAGCGCGATACGCCGGGAAAGCCCACAGGTGATGTCGATCCAGCTGCAAGCCGACGATTGCAGCCCGCTGCCACCGCCGCTGCCGGGCCAGTACCTGACCATGCGGATCCCCGGCGCCGCGGAGCCGACGCCACTGCGCAGCTACTCCCTGTCTGGCGACCCCACCGCCGCCCAATACCGCATCAGCGTCAAACGCGAAGACCGCGGGTTGGTGAGTCAATGGCTGCACACCCACGTCGAACCCGGATCGCTCGTCGAGGCGGCTGCACCGCGTGGCGAATTCTATCTCACCGAGGGCCTGGATCCGGTGATACTGATCTCAGCCGGGATCGGGATCACTCCCGTATTGGCGATGCTGCACGCGCTGTCGGTAGCCCGCAGCACCCGTGAGATCTGGTGGCTGCACACCACGGGCAATCGCGAAAGCCAAGCTTTTGCAACTGAAGTCACGGCACTGATCGAGTCACTGCCGCATGCTCGACAGTTGGTCTTCTTCACCCAGACGCAGGGACGTCTGGACCAGTCGGCAATCGCGGCGTTGGGGCTGCCGCGCGGCGCTGCCGCATACCTTTGCGGCCCAACTCAATTCATGACCGACATGCGCGAGGCGCTCAGTGCGGCCGGACTCGGCAACGCCAATATTCACAGTGAGTTGTTCGGCGCGCTCCCGCCGATCAATCCCGGCATTGTCGATGTGGCACCTCGGCGACCGCCCCACCCTCCGGCCGGAACACCGGGGACGGGACCGTCAACCACGTTTGCCCGCAGCGGGCTTACCGTCGGCTGGTCTGACGACTATGCCAACATCCTGGACCTGGCGGAAGCCTGCGACGTGCCGACCCGGTTCTCCTGTCGGAGCGGCGTCTGCCACGTGTGCGAAACCGGTGTGGTGGCGGGTACGACGACTTACGTCCAGACGCCGTTGGAGCCGCCGGAGAAATCAACGGTGCTGATTTGCTCGGCGGCTCCGGCAAGCGATCTGGTGCTAGACCTCTAACGAACCCGAAATGTCTTACGCGGCAAAGGCGCGCTGACCGCCCGTGACGTGCAGCGGCCCGGCGGGGTTTATTCCTAAGTGCTCAACGCGACGGACGCCTCTGCGGTGTAGCACAGGAAGGTCAGCGTCTCCTGCAGATAGAGCTGCACAGTCTCGGCATCGTGACTGGTGTAGCCGATCGATACGTCGGTGCCCAACTGCAGATCGAAGTCGCCGCCACGGGTGGTCAACACAAAGGCGCCGTCAATGGCCGGAGCCCAGATGATGTCTCCGTTGACCAGCCGGTTGATGTGTTCGAGGATCGGATATCCGTGCTCGGTGGTCTCGCTGACCTTCGTGTAGACGTCGGCGGACAACAGCACCGAGTAGGGGCCGTCTACGCCGGCCAACCGCAATTCGGACAGCGCTTGGGTGATGACGTCCGGAATTGCGCGGGGATCGTCGGGCAACGTCAACGCGGGGTTTGAGCTGGAGCTTCGGATCCCGTCGATCGAGGCTGCGGCATAACCCTCGAAGATGGCGCGGTCCTCGACGAACGCCAGCTTCTTGGCGGCCTCCTTGACCGGGTCCCAGTCGGAGTCCTGCGAACCACGCTCCACATCATCGATTTCAGATCGCGACAGCGTGAATGGAACCCGCAGGCGGACAAGGGGTTTGCTGGCCCGCAGGTGGGCCACCACGCCGTCGGTGGGTGCCTGCACGTCGACCAGCCGGCCGGTGCTGACCGACGCCGTGACCGGCCCACCGGGCTCGCTGACGTCGACCACCCGGCGTCCGGCGATATGGCGCTTGAAGGTTCGCGTCGCCTCCAATTCGATTTCGGTCCAAGCGACGTCGGTGACCGGCGCCAGATTGCGGTAGAGGTTGTTCGTCATTGGGTGGTTCCTTTCAGGCTGCCGATCGAAAGTGAGCCGTCATCGAGTGCGGGTGCAGCTGGCCGTTCGGTCTCCAGCGGCGCGGGCAGGGGCGGTGGATCGTCGAGGAAGTCGACGGTGGGAGAGAAGAACAGCCCGCCGGTGATTGCCGTGGAGAAATCCAGCACGCGGTCGGTGTTGCCCGGCGGATCGCCGAGAAACATGTTGCTCAGCATTCGTTCGGTAACCTCGGGCGTCCGCGAATAGCCGATGAAGTACGTGCCGTATTCGCCCTTGCCGAGCTCGCCGAACGGCATGTTGGCCCGCACGATCTTCAGCTCGTTGCCGTCTTCGTCTTCGATCACGTTGAGCGCTATGTGTGAATTGGACGGCTTCACGTCGTCGTCCATCTCGATGTCTTCGAGTTTGGTGCGGCCGAATACCAGTTCCTGGTCGGTGACCGACAGCGAATCCCACGACTGCATGTCGTGCAGGTATTTCTGCACATGGACGTAGCAGGAGCCGGCGAAGACGGGATCCTCGTCGCCGATCGCGGTGGCGCTCACAGCGATTGGGCCGTCCGGGTTTTCGGTACCGTCGACAAAGCCCAGCAGGTCGCGATTGTCGAAGAATTTGAAGCCGTGCACTTCGTCGACGACGGTCACCGCGCCGGCCATCGACTTGAGGACGCGGCCGGCCAACTCGAAACACACGTCCAGCGTCTCGGCCCGAAGGTGGAAAAGCAGGTCGCCGGGTGTGGCGGGTGCGGTGTGCCGGGGTCCGCTCAGCTCGATGAACGGATGAAGTTCGGCGGGCCGCGGACCTCCGAACAGCCGGTCCCAGGCGTCCGAGCCGATCGAGGTCACCACCGAGAGATGCTTGGTCGGGTCGCGAAAGCCAATGGCACGCACCAGCCCCGAGAGGTCCGGCAGTGCGTCGTGCACGGTCGCTTCGCCACCGTCGTCGATAGTGACCACCAGAAAGATCGCGGCAGGCGTCAGCGGCGCAAGAACGGGTTGCGGCTGAACCGGAGGCACAGGGCGACCTTAGCGTGGCGACGGCGAGCGCAGGAAGTGCGCGAGTAAGGAGCCGCGCAATCGGGCCCAGCGTGAACTGCGTGGTCACGGACAGCCATGATGGTGAACATGTCGGCCAGCGCTGCAGGCCTCTGCGAATTCATCGACGCCTCGCCATCGCCGTTCCACGCCTGCGCCACGGTGGGCGGGCGGTTGCTCGCCGCGGGGTACACCGAACTCCGGGAGGCCGACCCCTGGCCCGCCGAACCGGGTCGCTACTTCATCGTCCGGGCCGGCTCACTGGTCGCCTGGAACGCCATCGACCCAACCGGACCGTTCCGGATTGTCGGCGCGCACACCGACAGTCCCAACCTGCGGGTCAAGCAGCACCCGGACCGGGTGGTGGCCGGCTGGCGGGTGGTGGCGTTGGAGCCCTATGGGGGAGCCTGGCTCAACTCCTGGCTGGATCGCGACCTGGGTATCAGCGGCCGGCTGTCGGTCCGCGACGGCAACGGGATCAGCCATCGGCTCGTCCGGATTGACGATCCGATCCTGCGGGTGCCGCAACTGGCCATCCATCTGGCCGAGGATCGTAAGTCGCTGACACTGGACGCGCAGCGACATGTCAACGCGGTCTGGGGCGTTGGCGAACAAGCGAAGTCGTTTGTGGGCTATGTCGCCGAGCAGGCCGGGGTGGCGCCGCGCGACGTGCTGGCCGCCGACCTCATGACGCACGATCTGACGCCGTCGTCGGTCATTGGTGCCGACGCCAGCCTGTTGAGCGCTCCCCGACTGGACAATCAAGCCAGTTGCTACGCCGGCCTGGAGGCGTTGCTCGCCGCCAAGCCGGGAAACGTCGTGCCCGTGCTGGTGCTTTTCGACCACGAGGAGGTCGGGTCGTCGTCGGACCACGGCGCGCAGTCCGACCTGCTGGGCACCGTGCTGGAGCGCGTCGTGCTCGCGGCCGGCGGCAGCCGGGAAGAGTTCTTGCGGCGGCTGCCGGCGTCGCTGCTGGCTTCGGCCGACATGGCACATGCCACCCATCCCAATTACCCGGAGCGCCACGAGCCCGGTCATCTGATCGAGGTCAACGGCGGACCGGTGCTCAAAGTGCACCCCAATCTGCGCTACGCCACCGATGGACGCACGGCCGCCGCGTTCGCGCTCGCCTGTGAGCAGGCCGGGGTGCCGCTGCAGCGCTACGAGCACCGGGCCGACCTGCCGTGCGGATCGACGATCGGCCCGCTGGCGTCGGCCCGCACCGGCATCCCGACCGTCGATGTGGGCGCCGCGCAGCTTGCGATGCATTCCGCGCGGGAGTTGATGGGTTCGGCCGACGTGGCCGCCTATTCTGCTGCGATGCAAGCGTTCTTCTCGCCCGCGGCATAGGGTTTGGCGATATGGCGCTCCACGTGGAAATGGTCACCATTGACTGCAGCGATCCGGCGACGTTGGCCGCGTGGTGGGCCCAGCAGTTCGGTGGCACGACGCATGACTTGCTCGCCGACGAATTCACCGTGGTGACCTTGTCTGAGGGGCTCCAGCTCGGATTCCAAAAGGTGCCAGATCCCACTCCCGGGAAAAACCGCGTGCACCTGGATTTCGGTGCGGCCGATGTGGACGAAGAAGTGTCGCGGCTGACCGCGGGCGGAGCCATCGAGATAGGTCGGCACAGCTTCGGCGAGGATTTTGGCTGGGTGGTGCTGGCCGACCCCGAAGGCAACGTGTTCTGCGTGACCCGTCAGTGACTCGATATCCCGTGCAGTAGCGCGGCGACGAGACCGTCGAATCCCGTACACGCGCCGCTGCCTGGATGCGTCAGCGCGTGAAAGAGCATCGTGCTGACCAATGCGGTGGCGACGGCGTCGATGTCCGCGTCGGCGCGCAATTCTCCGTCTTCGACGGCTTGGCGGAGTCGCGTCGTCAACCCGGCGAGTTGCGGAGCGCTCAATTGCCGATAGAGATCCTCACCGTCGCCCGGGCGAGCGGCGGCCGCGGCGACCAGAGCCCGCACCAGAGCGGCGTTGGGTGCCTCTGCCAGGAACTCGGCGTGCTCGCTTAGCCAGGACCGCAGGTCAGTGCCGATGTCCCCGGTCTGGGCGACGGGAAACGACCCCGATCTTCCGTAGGCCTCCAACACCGCTTCGGCGACCAACGGTGCCTTCGACGACCAGCGCCGGTACAGCGTCTTCTTGCCCACCCCCGCGCGGGCCGCAACGCTTTCCATCGACAATTCGGCGTAACTGCCGGTCGTCAGCAGCTCGCGGGTGGCGTCCAGAATCGCGTGGTGCAGCCGGCTGTCACGCGGCCGGCCCACCCGCGCTTCGCGCACTGGCGGCTGATGGCCGGATTGGGCTACCTTCATCGTTGACAGTTTAGGATACGATACGTGTCGTTTCTAGAAAGGGCTCACCGTTGAGTGCTCCGTCGTTGTCAGTGCCTAAGACCTGGGACGACATCACGCCCGAGTGGCTGTCGGCGGCACTGGCCGCGGACTTCCCCGGCGTGCAGGTCGACACGGTCACCGTTGAGCTTCGCGACGACGGCACCAACCGACGTGCTCGGTTGGGCGTCAGCTACCAAGCCGGTGCGGGCCCGGCGACGGTCTTCGTCAAGGCCGCCGACCCCGCACACAAAGCACTGATCCGCTTGACCAGTGGCATGTTCCATGAGCCGCGGCTGTTCACCTGCGGGGCGGAATTGCCATTGGAGCACCCCGCCGTCTACACCGCGCTCATCGACGAGGCCGACTACGACTTCGTGCTGGTGATGGAAGATCTCCGGGCCCGCGGAGCTGATCCCCGCGACGGCAGCCGACCCATGACCGTCGAGCAGGTCGCCACGGGCGTCCGCGGTCTGGCTCGGATGCACGGCAAGTACTGGGGAGAACGCGTGCTGCGTGCCCCGGCGCTCGGATGGCTGGAACCCTTTCTGCCGTGGGAAGGCATGCAAGCGGCACCGTTGCACGCCGCCCTGGAACGCCTCGGCGACGACGCTCCCACCGAGGTGACGTCGTTGACCATCGACACACTGATCGATTCGATCTGGAAGCCCTACATCGCCACGCTGACGACGTCGACGCAGACCCTGCTGCATGGTGATCCGCACATCGGCAACACCTATCTGCTGCCCAGCGGCGAGGTGGGGTTCCTCGACTGGCAGGTGGCCCGCCGGGGTAACTGGTCGCTGGATCTGGGCTACTTCCTGCAAGGCGCGCTGACCGTCGAGGATCGCCGTCGTAGCGAGCGCGACCTCCTGGTGGAGTACCGGGACTCGCTGGGCCTACCGGCCGACGAGCTGCCCAGCGCCGAGGAGATTTGGTTGCGGTACCGGGCGTCGGTCGCACACGGACTGACCCTGTGGCTGGTGACCGCAAGCGCCGGTGAGTGGCAGCGCGCGGACGTCTCCGTCCCGCTGGCACAACGGTATGCGTTCGCCTACGCCGACCTGGATGTGGCGTCAGCGCTGGCAGAGATCGCCGGTTAGCCCGGGCTCGTGACCCCCATCCCTCGTAGCCACTGGTCGAGCAGCAGCTGGGAAAGTTGGTCGACGTCCACGTCCTCGCCGGCCAGTACATAAGACATCGGGGCGACCAACTGAATGAGCGCCAGCGACGCCGCCAGTTCGACCGGTACGGCGTTCGGCAATTCGCCGGATTGGACCGCCGCAGAAATGGTGTCGACGATCAGGGCGAGCAATTCCGGGTGCGCCGAGTGTGGGTCATTTGACGGCGCCGCCCGGACGAACTCCTCGAGCATCCGGATGTGGCCGGGGCCGGCCGTGCGCCAGGCATCGTAGATCGCGGCCCGGATGTGACCGAGTGTGCTTGCGATGTCGGCGGTTTCGGCTGCTGCGATGCGTGCGGCCCCATCGTGCGCGAGACGACGGTTGAACTCACGCAGCAGGCCCGCCTTGGTGTAAAAGATCCGGAAGAAGGTTGCCCGGCCGATGCCGGCGTGCGCGCAGATGTCCTCGACGGTCAGCTCGTCGAAGGAGCGCGAAGCGAGCAAGTCGCTTGCGGCGTCATAGAGCTGGGCGGCATTGCGCTGTCGGCGGCGCGAGCGACCGTCGAGCGTTTGAGTCGTTCCGAGCGCCACAACACCCCCTGATCGGTTTTGAGGCTTGACTCGCTAAAACGAAACTAGTGATACTTGAGTCTCAATTCAAGGAGGATCACATTTGCTGATCAAGCCGTCGGTCATCGAGACCGTCGAGCAAGTCGATGCGGACTGGCTGACGACCGTGCTTGGTCAGGCCGGTATCGCCGGGACCGTGCGCAGTGTGACCACCGACCGGGTGGGCACCGGTCAGATGGGCTCCTGCTTCCGGTTGCACGTCGACTATGCCGACGGCGACGGTCCCGCCCGGTTGATCGTGAAATTGCCTGCGACAGAACCGGATAGCCGGGCCGCGGGGATGTTGGGCTACCGTTGCGAGACGAGCTTCTACCGCGAGCTCGCCGACCGGATCAGTACCCGAATTCCCCGCTGCTTCTTCACCGCTTTCGACGAAACGACCAACGGGTTCACCTTGGTGCTGGAGGATCTCGCTCCGGCCGAGCAGGGTGACCAAATCGCGGGCTGCACCGTCGACGAGGCGCTCGCCGCGGCGGTGAACGTCGCCGGTTTGCACGCGGCGACATGGAACGACCCGTCGGTTCGCGAGCTTGCCTGGCTGATACCGGATCTCACGGCGATGCCGGAATTCACCGCCGAACTTCTGAGCAAGGCAACCGATCAGTTCCTGGAGCGTTATCCCGTTGAGCCGCGTACGGCATCGGTCTTGCGGCGTTTCACCGACGGGTTCGTGGCGTGGGCGACCGGGCGTTCCGAACCCTATGCGCTGCTGCACAGCGACTATCGACTCGACAACCTGCTTTTTGCGCCTGCCGGCGCGGACGATCCGGTCATCGCGGTGGATTGGCAGGTGGTCACGGTCGGTTTGCCGCTGCGCGACGTTGCCTTCCTGCTCGCTACCGGTCTGTCGCCAGAAGACCGTCGCGCCGGTGAACGCGGGATCGTCGACGCCTATCACCGTCGGCTGGTGCAACTCGGCGTGACCGATTACGGCGCCGAGCGCTGCTGGAACGACTACCGCTACGCCCTGTTCCAGGGGCCGTTCATCACCGTCCTGGGCGCGTTCGTCGGGCAACGGACGGAGCGCGGCGACCGGATGTTCATGGTGATGGCGGAGCGGTCGGCGACCGCAATCGACGACCTCGATGCCTTGTCGCTGCTGGGCCGCGTGAACGGACACTGATGCGCGCCGCCGTCCTGACCGACAAGCACACCTTTGAGGTCGCCGAGGTACCCGATCCGTCACCCGGGGCCGACGAACTCGTCCTGCGGGTGAGTGCCTGCGGAATCTGCGGGTCGGACCTGAAGGGGCACACGGTGATGCCGGCCGGCGTGGTTCTGGGTCACGAGTTCTGTGGCGAGGTCGTCGCCGTCGGTGCCGGCAGCCGGGACACCTGGCGGGAGGGGCAGCAGGCCGCCGCGCTGCCGCTTTCGTCCTGTGGACGGTGTCGGTGGTGCCTCGGAGACGAGCCCGCACACTGCGAGCGCGTCGATCTGTTCGGGCTGGGTGCCACCCCGGGAGCGTTCGCGGAATACGTCCGGGTCTCGGCAGCGCGAACCGTGCCGCTGGACCCGTCCGTCGGCAAAACCGGCGCGTTGGTCGAGCCGTTGGCCGTCGGCCTACACGCCGTGGCCATCGGCGGTGTCAACCCCGGTGACGACGTCCTGGTGATCGGCGGCGGGAGCGTCGGGCTCGCGGTGACCGTGTGGGCCCGCCGATTCGGTGCCCGCAAGGTGGTTGTCAGCGACCCGGTCGCGTCGCGTCGCGACACCGCGGGCGGGTTCGGCGCCACCGACGTGCACGACCCGGCATCGCAACCGCCGCCCCAAGGCTTCGACGTGGTGTTCGAGTGCGTCGGATTGCCGGGCATGGTGCAGGCCGCGATCGACGCGGCGACCACCCGCGGGCGGGCCGTCATCGCGGGTGTCTGCGTGACGCCAGATACCGTCGTGCCGGTCCTGGCGCTGCTCAAAGAGGTCGAGGTGCGCTTCGCTGTCTACTACCGGGGCAACGAGTTCGCCGCGGCGGCCGCGCTGCTCGAGTCGGGCGGCATCGACGCGGACGCATTCGTCACCGGCCACGTCGACCTCAACGGAGTCAACGACGCCTTCCGGCGCCTGCTGACATCGACGGGCGACCGCAAGATCCTGGTGACTCCGAACGGCTGAACGCTGCACGCCGCCGCCTAGCACCGAACCACTGGAGGAATGATGCTCAGCGCGTACGACGACTTCCCGATCCACGCCTCGGCGGATCCGATCGCCACGCCGGCGAGTAGCGACCCCAACCACTACGACCGCTATTGGTTCAACGGGCATCAACGCGACGGCGACTTCTACCTCGGCGCCGCGATGGGTCACTATCCCGTCCGAGGCGTCATCGACGCCGCCTTCAGCCTTGTCAAAGACGGGGTCGAGCACTCCATCTTCGCCTCCGGCGCGATGCCGCTGGACCGGTCGACCACGATCGGTCCGATCCGCGTCGAGGTGCCCGAACCGATGCGCACCATCCGCTTCGTCGTCGAACCCAACGAGCACGGCATCGCCTGCGACCTCACCTTCCGCGCCACGACGGTCGCCATCGAGGAGCCCCGGCAGCAACGCCGCAGCCCGGAGGGCATCCTGCTGACCGACCACACCCGTCTCACCCAATGGGGCACCTGGGAGGGCACGGTCGTGGTCGACGGCGACGAGCTCCGCATCGACCCAGACGATGTGTCTGGCACCCGGGACCGCTCGTGGGGAATCCGGCCGGTGGGCGAGCAGATCCCGTTGCTTCGGCAGCCGATGGAATTCCAGGTCTTCTGGCTCTGGGCGCCGCTGCACTTCGGGGATCGGTTCACGCACTTGGCTTTCCACGAGCACGAGGATGGCCGCCGATGGCTCGAGACGGCGCTCGTTCTCGATCCCATCCCCGACGGCGCGCCCGGATGGGGCAACGAAGGTGTGCGCGAATGCCATGGCATCGGCTATGACATCGAGTGGGAGCCGGGGCGCCGGGAGATGCGGCGGGCCCGGCTGTGGTTCGACGACCCGATCGAGGGCGAGACTCACATCGAGGTCGAGAAGAAGTTCACCTTCCGCATGCGCGGCATCGGCTACTGGCACCCGCACTGGTTGCACGGCAGCAACCACGGGCAGCTCGAAATCGGTCGAGAGTCAATACGACTCGAGGACTTCGACCCCCTCGATTTCGGGTCGATCCATATCCAGAACCTCGTCGTGGCGACGATGGGCGACCGCAAAGGCGTCGGCGTCGTCGAACAGATCGCGATTGGTCCCCACCGGCCCAGCAGTCTCACCGGCTTTCTCGACGGGCACCCGTGACCTGTCGAGCGGACTAGCTGCCGCCGCGGACCTTAGACTGTGTGGCGTGACGAGCGCGCGCACCCAGCTGATTGACACTGTCGAGCACGCGGCGAGCACCCCCGAACAGCCGCAACCATTCCGCGAGCTGGGTCTCAAAGACGACGAGTACCAGCGAATTCGAGAAATTCTGGGCCGTCGGCCCACCGATACCGAGCTGGCGATGTACTCGGTGATGTGGAGTGAGCACTGCTCCTACAAGTCCTCTAAGGTGCACCTGCGCTATTTCGGTGAGACCACGACCGACGAGATGCGCGCAGGCATGCTGGCCGGTATCGGCGAAAACGCCGGCGTCGTCGACATCGGCGACGGCTGGGCCGTCACCTTCAAGGTGGAATCGCACAACCACCCGTCCTACGTCGAGCCCTATCAGGGTGCGGCCACCGGCGTGGGCGGCATCGTCCGCGACATCATGGCCATGGGCGCGCGGCCCGTCGCGGTGATGGACCAGTTGCGGTTCGGCGCCGCCGACGCACCGGACACCCGTCGCGTGCTCGACGGGGTGGTGCGCGGCATCGGCGGCTACGGCAACTCACTGGGCCTGCCCAACATCGGCGGCGAGACCATCTTCGACGCGTCCTATGCGGGCAATCCATTGGTGAACGCGTTGTGTGTCGGGGTGTTGCGCAAAGAGGATCTGCACCTGGCGTTCGCTTCGGGCACCGGCAACAAGATCATCCTGTTCGGCGCGCGCACTGGCCTGGACGGCATCGGCGGCGTGTCCGTGCTGGCTTCGGAAACTTTTGGCGGCGACGAGGGCGGCGGTCCCGGCCGCAAGAAGCTGCCCTCGGTACAAGTGGGCGACCCGTTCACCGAGAAAGTGCTCATCGAGTGCTGCCTCGAGCTATACGCGGCGGGCATCGTGATCGGCATCCAGGACCTTGGCGGTGCCGGGTTATCCTGTGCGACTTCGGAACTCGCATCAGCAGGTGACGGTGGGATGCGTGTCGAGCTGGACACCGTCCCGCAGCGCGCGGCCAATATGACACCCGCCGAGATCCTGTCCAGCGAGTCGCAGGAGCGGATGTGCGCCGTCGTCGCGCCGGAGAACGTCGAGGCGTTTTTGGCCGTGTGCCGTAAGTGGGAGGTGCTGGCCACCGTCATCGGCGAAGTCACCGACGGCGACCGGCTGCGGATCACCTGGCACGGCGAAACGGTCGTCGACGTGCCGCCCCGCACGGTGGCCCACCAGGGCCCGGTCTACCAGCGGCCGCTGGCCCGCCCCGACTCCCAGGACGCCTTGAACGCGGATCGCTCCGCGCGGCTGCCGCGGCCCACCACCGGCGCTGAACTGCGTGCGACTTTGCTTGCGTTGCTTGGCAGTCCGCACCTGTGCAGCCGGGCTTTCATCACCGAGCAGTACGACCGCTACGTGCGGGGCAACACCGTACTCGCCGAGCACGCCGACGGCGGTGTGCTGCGCATCGACGAGGCCACCGGGCGCGGAATCGCGCTATCGACCGACGCCTCCGGGCGTTACACGCTGCTGGATCCCTACGTCGGTGCCCAACTCGCGCTGGCCGAGGCGTACCGCAATGTCGCCGTCACCGGTGCCACCCCGGTCGCGGTGACCAACTGCCTCAACTTCGGTTCGCCCGAAGACCCCGGAGTGATGTGGCAGTTCGCCCAAGCGGTCAAAGGCCTCGCCGATGGCTGTGTCGCCCTGGGCATTCCGGTCACCGGGGGAAACGTCAGCTTCTACAACCAAACCGGTTCCACCGCGATCCTGCCCACGCCGGTGGTTGGGGTCCTCGGTGTCATCGACGACGTTGCGCGACGCATCCCTACCGGCCTGGGCAGCGATCCCGGGGAGACCCTGATCCTGTTGGGCGACACTCGCGATGAGTTCGACGGCTCCATCTGGGCCCAGGTGACGGCCGACCACCTCGGCGGGTTACCGCCCGCGGTCGATCTGGCGCGCGAGAAGTTGCTGGCGGAGGTGTTGAGCTCGGCATCACGCGACGGACTGGTGTCCGCGGCCCATGATCTGTCCGAAGGCGGCCTGGCGCAGGCTGTTATCGAATCGGCGCTGGCCGGTGAAACCGGTTGCCGCATTGTGCTTCCTGAGGATGCCGATCCATTCGTGATGCTGTTCTCCGAATCGGCCGGCCGGGCGCTGGTCGCGGTGCCCCGCACCGAGGAGAGCCGATTCCGCTCGATGTGTGAGGCGCGGGGGCTACCCGCCGTCCGCATCGGCGTCGCCGACCGCGATTCGGACGCGGTGGAATTTCAAGGTTTGTTCACGGTGTCGCTGGCGGAATTGCGCGCGACGTCCGACGCGGTGTTGCCGCGACTTTTCGGATGAGCGGCGGCGGCCTCGCCGTGTGCCGCGCTGACCGGGCTGGCAGCAATGCGGCGGCAGCCAAAAAGTGCGGATAGCAGCCTGCACCCCTAGTACACTTGTTTCATCTGCGTTAACCGATCATGGAAGGGGTTGGCACCTCCGGTGCACAGACTCAGGGCCGCGGAGCATCCGCGGCCGGATTACGTGCTTCTGCACATCAGCGATACGCATCTCATTTCGGACGGGTCTCTCTACGGGGCAGTCGATGCCGATGATCTGCTTGATGAGTTACTCGAGCAGCTGAAACCGTCCGGGCTACGCCCTAACGCCATCATCTTCACCGGCGACTTGGCGGATCAGGGTGAGCCGGGGGCTTACCGCAAGCTTCGCGCCGTGGTCGAGCCCTTTGCGGCCCAACTGGGCGCCGAACTGATCTGGGTGATGGGCAACCACGACAACCGGGCCGAACTGCGCAGGCTGCTGCTGGATGAGGCGCCCTCGATGGCGCCACTGGACCGCGTGCAGATGATCGACGGGCTACGGATCATCACTCTCGATACCTCGGTGCCGGGCCATCACTACGGTGAGATCAGCGATTCCCAATTAGCTTGGCTCGCCGACGAATTGGCCACAGAAGCACCCGACGGCACGATTCTGGCGCTGCACCATCCGCCGATTCCCAGTGTCTTGGACCTGGCCGTCACGGTCGAACTGCGCGATCAGGCGCCCCTGGGTCGGGTGCTCAAGGGCACCGATGTTCGGGCCATTTTGGCCGGGCACCTGCACTATTCCACCAGCGCAACCTTCGTCGGGATTCCGGTGTCTGTCGCGTCGTCCACGTGTTACACCCAGGATCTGACCGTTGAAGCCGGCGGAACACGCGGCCGAGATGGCGCCCAGGGTTGCAACGTGGTGCACATCTACCAAGAGACCGTTGTGCACTCGGCGGTTCCGCTGGGCACCGGGAAAACCGTGGGTACCTTCGTATCCGGCCCGCAGGCGCAACGCAAACTCACCGAAAGCGGCATCTTCATCGAACCGTCTCGGCGAGATTCGCTGTTTAGCCAGCCTCCGATGGTGTTAGCGTCATCGGCTCGGCAAACCCCGGTTGATTGACGTCGGCCTCGACTTTCTCCCAGGGTGCGGGTATCGGGAAATAGCGTTCCAGGAACCCGACAACACGCTCGGTGCGCTCGGCCGTGGTCACCTCGGGAAAACTGCTGTCGTTGAGGCAGAAAAAGTCGTAGCTGCGTTTCTTTCGCAGCACCGGAAGTAGGTTCAAGCCGTCCCGCGTAGTGGTATTCACGTACAGCATTTTGGCTTTCTCCTGCTGCACGGCGCGTCCCGTCATCAGCGCGTAGTAATGGTAGAACGAGTTAGTCACCGAGATATCGGTGCTTGAACGAAATTGACTGACCTGGGTGCGAGCAAAGTCCTCGGGGAATTCGCGTTCCATCTCGATCAGTACGCTTTTGCGCAGCGGTACCGCCGTGTGCTCGAGATGCCGGGTGATGACCTGGCCGAACCGCTCCAAGATCAGCTTCCGGTTCACCCGTGCCGCGTTCTCAAAGCCGCTGCGAGTGTTGTCGTTGGCGCCCAACCCAATGCGGGTCTTGGCCTCGATGAACCTGGTGATTCCACCCGGGGAGAAGAACATGCTGGCTTTCAGCGGTCGACCGAAAAACATGTCGTCGTTCGAGTATAGGAAGTGCTCGGATAGCTCGGCGATGTTGTGCAGTTGGCTTTCTACGGCATGCGAGCTGTAGGTGGGCAAGGCCGCCGGGTCCGAGAAGTGGTCCTCCGCGCGGACGATGGTGATCTTCGGATGCTCGGCCAGCCAGGCCGGCGCAGGCGAATCGGTCGCGATGAAGATCCGCCGCACCCAGGGCGCGAACATGTTCACCGACCGCAGCGCGTATTTCAGCTCGTCGATCTGGCGAATGCGCGCTTCCGCATCGTCACCTTCGCCGGCGACATACTTCGACATTTGCGCAGCTCGTTGCGCCCGGAACTCCGGATCACTGCCCTCCACCCAGGAGAACACCATGTCGATATCGAAAGTCACATCGCTTGCGTGCGGGGTGAACATCCCGACGATGGTGGGCCACTTGTAGCCGTAGAGCTTGATGGTTGCGGGCTTTAATTCGCTCTGTGGCAAGACTTTCCGGGTGAGCGAGTTCTCTACCGGACAGCGGATCACCGACTCTTCGTAGACCCAGAACTGTAGTTCCACACCGAACGCCGGCCCATATCGCAAGCCTCCCGGCGCAATTCGTCGTCGATAGAGTCGCAGGATACGCGGATCGACCAACGGCGACAGCTGGCCCTTGGCGATGAGGACCGGGGAAAGCCCTTTTTCGTCGATCGTTTTCGCGTACATCGGCTCGCCTGCACACGCCGCGATCAGCGCGCGCTCCACCCCGGGGCGCCGTTCGATATTGATCGCGAGGATGGGCCGGTTCTTCGGGTTGCGGATCAACAGAAAAGGAATACGGGCCCGGTTCAACGCCTTTCGTACGAAAACCAGGTCTTCGATCTGCGCCTCATCAGGGGTCAAGCTGGATTCCCGGCGGGCGATCTTTCCTCGCCGGGTAACAATGATGGGGTCGAGGCTGGTCCGACTGCCCCCGCGCGACGCATTCATGGCCATCGAAACACCGCCTTTCAAAGTCATTGCGGAGCCGAGGGCGCCTCACTCGTCGAGGATTGGCACAAGGGAGCACCCCCGGCCGGCGCGGCTGGTAGGTATATGGTGCGGGTAAAGCGACATTTCTTGCAAGGCAGCAGATTTAGCGCAATCTTGGAAATCTAACGGCAACCTTGCCGTTGCATCGGTGTCACAAGATGTTCGGTTGCCGGCCGCTACGAGTGGACGCGGTCGAGCTGATCGGTGACGACACTGCCGTCCGGTCGCAGCAGCGGCGTTTGGTCGCCATTGGGCTGGTCGAAGCCCTGGGTCGCACACGGGTACGGCGGGCTGATGCGCAGTGGGTTGATGAACATCGGGTTGACCAGCCATCGGCCGTCTAGATTGGCGTAGGCCCGACACATCAACTCGATCTGGTTGCGGTTGATCACCAGGCGCAGTGCGGTTGCATCCCCGATGAATGTGGCATCTCCATCAGAGTCGCCGGCTCCGAACACCTGACGCTGTTGCTCGGGCAACTGATCGAACGCCCCCGGTCCCTGCACGCCGAACACCTGCTCGTTGACCCGGCAACGCTTGCCCTCGTTGTACGGCACGGATGGCTCCCCGCCGCACAGGGCCAGACGCGTCGTCAAGACGTCACCGTCGTGTTCGGTGCGGGTGCCCATCGCGCGATCGGCGGAGATCCCTACGTCGGCGGCCCACACCCGCACCACCGGCTCCGGCGAGGCCGAGACAATCCGCACGTCAAATCCGTTGTCCTGCAGCGTGGCAACGAGGTCGCGCATCTGTGCGTAGTAGCGCACCCAGCCAGCTCGGCGGGTGGTGCCGACCTGCTGCTCAGTTCCTTCGGGTGCCGCCAGGCTCTCATTGCGGGCCGCTTCAACGAACCCGGTCACCTCGGCGTCGGTCCAACCGGCCAGCAGTTGCGTCGCCCAGGCGGCAGCGGGATCGAAGCGGCGATGGTTATAGCTAACGAATGCTGGTGTGCCCGTCCGTGTTTGGCGATCAGCGTAAACTGAAATCAGCTCGTCGGCGCAGCCGGCGGCCGACCCGGTGGGCAACGGCTGGCCCGGAGGCGCAAGCCCACCGCACGCGGCTGCCAGTGCTGCGACCGCTGGCGGCGTGAGGTAACCGCTGCTGGTGCCCCAATCGCCGCCGGCCGGTTGACGCACCTTGGAGTTGCGCAGCATCCAGAACAGCGTCACGTCGCTGATAGCGTTTTTCACCACGGTGTTGTCCCAGTCGAACAGCGCCAGGGGTGCGCCATCTGTTGTCGATCCCAATTTGCCGCAGCTGCCCAGCTTGCTGGCCATCGCGTTGATCCGGTCGCGGTTGTCGCCGTACCATCCCGGATCGGCAGCAAGGGTGCGACAGTGGGTATCCGACGCGTCGCCCTCGGAGTAGTCGCCGGAGTCACCGCAGCCGGCCAGCAGCAGCACGGCCCCGATTGTCGCCAACGCCACCAGCCGACGCGCGACGGCGGCGGCACGGTCGGCTGCCTCCGTCGCGGCGCAGTGTTCGTTTGTCATGCGTCCCTTAGGGGTTGATGGTGTTGTCACCCAGCTGGCGGCCCCACACGTAATCGGCCACAAGCGGGGAACCGATTTCGAAGTGGTTGTACGGAGCCACGCTCACCCCAGTGTCCATGACTAGAGAGGGTGCCGGCCACAGCTCACGCGTGATCGATTGCCAACATCCCGGCCGCCCCGCTGGTCCACCCCTGGCGTTGGTCCGCGGCAGGTTCTCCGGATAGATGTATGGATTGGGGGCCCCGGCGATGGCCCCCGAGGAATGGGCTCCCAGCGCGTAGCCGTTATCACCGAGCGCATTGCGGATCTTCGGCGCAACTTCGCTGAAGTTGCGGAGGGTGCAGAAGATCTCGGGGCTGTATTCGTCGAGCAACTGGCTGGTGGTGACGAGGTCGGCGGCCCCGCGCGTCAGGTAGGGCCCGCTCCGCTCAAATACGTCCGCACCGCTGCGTCCCAGTCCGGCGGCCGCCAGCAGCGCCGCATCCAGGTCGCCCTGTTGCCGGTTGAGCGTGCGTGCTGTGGTCACTGCGTGGTCGAGCGCATCCCACAAGTCCCGGGACGCATTGGCGTAGGTGTCGCCCAGGGCCGCCAGCCGCGCAACGTCCGAGCGGAGTTGGGGCAGCTGCGGGTTCACGTCGTCGAGGATCGCGTTGCCGTTGATCAGTGCTGCGCCGAACTTTTCGCCCAGCCCGGTCAGCGCCTGCGCGGCCGCGCTGACCGTCAGGTTCACCTTGACCGGATCGATCTTCTCGGTGATCGACGTCAGCGTCTCGAACAAGGTGTTGAATTCCGTCGTCACCGACGTCCCATCGATCACGGTGGACGGCGTGATGGATTCCGAGGCGGGGTTACTCGGCGAGGTCAAGGCGACGTACTTGTTGCCGAACACTGTGGTCGCTTTGACGGCGGCCGTCACGTTGGCCGGGATCAGCTTGAGGTACTTCGGGGTGACATCGAGCACCAGCTTGGCCGCGGGCCGGCCGTCGCGAGTGATCTCGGAGATGGTGGATACGCGGCCGATTTCGACACCGTTGTAGGTGACCTTGGAACCGGGATCCATCACCAATCCCGCCCGGGCGGCCACCATGGTCAACTTGGTTCTCGGTGTTAAGTCTCCCCGGAACTGCAGGTACAAGACCAACCCGACAAGCCCGATGACCACGATCGTTCCAAGGCCGATGGTCTTGTACGGTGGCCGCGCCCCCAAGCGACGAGGCTCCATGATTCTGAGACCCTAAGCTATGGCCGCCCGGGAGAGAACCGATCCGGCCAAGACGCGCCAGGCCGTGGTGGCGCTCGCGGACTGGTTGCACGACGAAACCCGTCCGGCGCCGGACCGGAACGCGCTGGCGAGCGCGGTTCGGCTCACCGCACGCACGCTGGCCGCAGTGGCGCCCGGCGCCAGTGTCGAGGTCCGCGTCCCGCCTTTTGTGGCAGTGCAATGTGTTTCCGGGCCGAAGCACACCCGGGGCACACCACCGAATGTCGTTGAGACCGATCCGCGGACCTGGTTGCAGCTGGCTACCGGGCTGGTGCGGCTCGCCGACGCGCAAGCCACCGGTGCGCTGAGGATGTCAGGCTCGCGTGCGGGTGAAATCGACCACTGGCTGCCCCTGTTCGATGTCAGCTGAAATTAACTCTGAACTGCAGGTTTAGAGTATTTGGACAGCAATTGCGATGCTCAACACGCCCGTAGGATTGGTTGGTGGGCCCGCGGTGGCCGTAGACTTCTTCTCGTCACCACTCGTTCCCCGGGGAGCCGCCGAACCGTGACCGTACAGGAATCCGAAGACCTCAATTCACCGCGCGAAGAATGCGGCGTATTCGGGGTGTGGGCCCCGGGCGAGGACGTCGCCAAACTTACCTACTACGGCCTGTACGCATTGCAGCATCGCGGCCAGGAAGCCGCTGGGATCGCCGTGGCCGACGGCTCCCAGGTGCTGGTCTTCAAAGACCTGGGCCTGGTCAGTCAGGTGTTTGACGAGCAGACGCTGGCGGCAATGCACGGCCACGTCGCCATCGGGCACTGCCGTTACTCCACCACCGGCGATACCACCTGGGAAAACGCCCAGCCAGTGTTCCGCAACACCGCGGCCGGCACCGGAGTTGCGTTAGGACACAACGGAAATCTGGTCAACACGGCTGATCTGGCTGCCCGGGCGCGCGGCGCGGGGCTGATCGCCAAGCGTTGCCCGGCGCCGGCGACCACGGACTCTGACATTTTGGGCGCGCTGCTGGCTCACGGTGCGGCCGATTCCACCCTGGAGCAGGCGGCGCTGGAGTTGCTGCCGACCGTGCGCGGAGCCTTCTGCCTGACGTTCATGGACGAGAACACGCTGTATGCCTGTCGCGATCCGCACGGGGTGCGGCCGCTGTCGCTGGGACGGCTGGATCGCGGCTGGGTGGTGGCCTCCGAAACTGCCGCGCTGGATATCGTCGGCGCTTCGTTCGTCCGCGACATCGAACCGGGCGAATTGCTGGCCATCGACGCCGACGGGGTGCGCTCCACGCGGTTCGCCAACCCCACCCCCAAGGGCTGCGTTTTCGAATACGTGTACCTGGCCCGGCCGGACAGCACGATCGGCGGCCGGTCCGTGCACGCCGCCCGGGTGGATATCGGTCGCCGGCTGGCCCGCGAATCCCCCGTGGACGCTGACCTGGTGATCGGCGTGCCGGAATCGGGCACGCCCGCGGCGGTCGGATACGCCCAGGAGTCCGGTGTCCCGTACGGGCAGGGCCTGATGAAGAACGCCTATGTCGGGCGAACGTTCATCCAGCCGTCGCAGACCATCCGGCAGCTGGGTATCCGGTTGAAGCTCAACCCTCTTCGCGAGGTGATCCGTGGCAAGCGGCTCATCGTCGTCGACGACTCGATCGTGCGAGGCAACACCCAGCGCGCGCTGCTGCGGATGCTGCGCGAGGCCGGTGCCCTCGAAGTCCACGTGCGCATTGCCTCCCCGCCGGTGAAATGGCCTTGCTTCTATGGCATTGACTTTCCTTCGCCGGCCGAGCTGATCGCCAACGCCGTCGAGGATGAGGAAGAGATGCTCGAGGCGGTACGGCACGCCATCGGCGCCGACACGCTTGGCTACATCTCGTTGCGTGGCATGGTCGCAGCGACCGAACAGCCGGCTTCGCGTCTGTGCACCGCATGCTTCGACGGCAACTATCCGATCGAGCTTCCCAACGAGGCCGCGCTGGGCAAGAACGTCGTTGAGCACATGCTCGCAAATGCGGCGCGCGGTGCGGCCATGGGTGATCTGGTAGCCGATGAGGTTCCCGTCAACCCACTGACCGAAGTCCGCCCGTAGTACTTCAAGACGGCTGATACCGGCTGTGAGTGCCGCCCGGTAGCCTTTATCGCGATGACGGATCCCGGAAAGAGCGACGGACAAGACGACCCGGGCAGCGAGGGCATTACCTACGCGTCGGCTGGGGTGGACATTGAAGCCGGTGACCGCGCCGTCGCAATGTTCAAGCCGCTGGCGATGAAAGCCACCAGACCCGAGGTGCGGGGTGGGTTGGGCGGATTCGCCGGGCTATTCGCGTTGCGCGGCGGCTACCGTGAGCCGGTGCTGGCGGCCTCCACCGACGGGGTGGGCACCAAGCTTGCCGTCGCCCAGGCGATGGACAAGCACGACACCGTCGGGCTGGATCTGGTCGCGATGGTCGTCGACGACTTGGTCGTGTGTGGTGCCGAACCGCTGTTCCTGCAGGACTACATCGCCGTCGGCCGGGCCGTGCCAGAACGGCTGAGCGCGATCGTCGGCGGCATCGCCGAAGGATGTGTCCGCGCGGGCTGTGCGCTGCTCGGCGGCGAGACCGCCGAACACCCCGGCCTGATGGAACCGGACCACTACGACATCTCGGCCACCGGGGTCGGCGTGGTCGAGGCCGACGATGTGCTGGGACCCGAACGTGTCAGACCCGGGGACGTGATCATCGCGCTGGGTTCGTCCGGGTTGCATTCCAACGGGTATTCGCTGGCCCGCACGGTCCTGCTGGAAATCGATCGGATGAACCTGGCCGGTTATGTCGAGGAGTTCGGTCGAACCCTGGGTGAGGAGTTGCTGGAGCCCACCCTGATCTACGCGAAGGACTGTCTGGCCCTGGCCTCCGAAACTCATGTCCGCACGTTCTGCCACGTCACCGGGGGAGGATTGGCCGGCAACCTGGAGCGCGTCATCCCGAACGGGCTGGTCGCTGAGGTCGACCGTGGCACCTGGACGCCCGCTCCGGTGTTCGCCATGATCGCCCAGCGCGGCCGGGTCGAGCGTGCGGAGATGGAAAAGACGTTCAACATGGGCGTCGGCATGATCGCCGTCGTCGCGCCCGAAGACACCGACCGCGCGTTGGCCATCCTGACCGCTCGCCATCTGGACTGCTGGGTATTGGGAACGGTCTGCAAAGGTGGAAAAGAAGGACCGCGAGCCAAACTCGTGGGTCAGCACCCGCGATTCTGAAGAATCTGTCTTAACGCAAAGCCGATGCGAAGCGCATCAGGCGCGGGGCTGCGGAGTGTGCCGTGCTAGCGACGCCAGCTGTCCTCATCGTCGTACTCGTCCGCGCCGTCGCCGTCGACAGGCGCGGAGCCGCTGGACTCCGATCCTGACAGCTCGGCCTGAAGCCGCTGAAAGTCAGTCTGCGGAGAGCTGTATTTGAGCTCTCGAGCAACCTTGGTCTGCTTTGCCTTCGCCCGGCCGCGGCCCATGGGGGGACCCCCTCGCGCAATAACGGAGCGGCCTAACAAGTAGGCGGCTCCGATCTCTGGTGTCGTTTTGTCCTGTCAACAGAATACCGTGCCTCGCGTCCGGGCGTCGGCCCCCCCGCCCGCTGTGGCGGACGTAATCAGTAGTTCCGTCTCACCGACCGCGCAGCCGATCGACGGCCAACCGCCCCGCACCAACCTCCTCGGCGGATGGCAGCGAATCGGCGTCGATCGCAGCGGCCACCGCGGCCTGGTCGCCGGTCGCCAATTCGGTGTCGGCGGGTAGCCCGCGTTTCAGCAGCGCCAGCGCGATCGGCCCAAGGTCGACGTGGTCGACGACGGTTCCGAGGCGTCCAATGGTGCGGCCTCCCGCGAGCACCGGATCGCCGGTCGCGGGGCGGTCTACCGAGCCGTCGAGGTGCAACAGCACCAGCATCCGGGGCGGTTTGCCCAGGTTGTGCACCCGGGCGACGGTTTCTTGCCCCCGGTAGCAACCCTTGTCCAGGTGGACGGCTCCCATGCCGGGACCACCGATCCAACCCACCTCGTGGGGGATGGTGCGTTCATCGGTGTCGACCCCGAGCCGCGGGCGCACTGCCGCCACCCGGAGAGCTTCGTACGCCCACACCCCGGCCGGCCGCACCCGCGCTTGTGCCAAACGATGCTGCCAATCGCTCGACTCGCCACGCGGTACCAGTACGTCCAATTCGATCTGGCCGGCCGGCAGGCCGGGCATGCGGCGCACAAAGCCACCGCCGGCCAGCGGAACCGCGACCAGTTCGTCGGGCAGGGCGTCCACGCCAAGCACGTCGAGCACCGCGCGGTCACCCAGCCGCGGCCCGAGCAGCGACAACACCGCCAGGTCGGCGGCCGCCGCGGTGACCTCGGACCAGAACACCATCTTGCGCAGGTAGCCCAGCAACGGCTCACCCCGCCACGGTTCGGTGTCGAGATGGGTGATGCCGCCCAGCTCGGTTTGGATCCAGTGATCCTCCACCCGGCCCTGACCGTCGAGGCTGAGATTTTCCGTGCTGGCGCCGTCGGCCAATTCACTGACGTATTGGCTCGAGATGCTGTGTAGCCACGTCTGCCGGTCCTTGCCGGTCAGGGTGAGCACCGCGCGGTGTGAGCGGTCCACGAGCACCGCGTCGGTTTCGGCGGCACGCTGCTCGCCCAGCGGATCGCCGTAGTGCCAGATCGCGCCGGCGTCGGGCCCTGGATCGGGTGCGGGAACTGCAGTCACGCCTCAACTCTACGGACCGGGGGCGAGCGTGCAGCCAGCTTCTCACCCGCACGCGGGAAGTACCCCAGCCGGTGGCTAGGCTTGTCGTCCATGTCGAGCCCGACGGGTGTGATCGTCACGCTGGACGGCGAAGTCCATCCGCCGGAGACCCCGCTGCTGCATGCCGACGACCTCGCCGCGGTGCGCGGCGACGGTGCCTTCGAGACGCTGCTGCTTCGCGATGGCGCAGCCTGTCTGGTCGAGTCCCATCTACAGCGCCTGACCCAGTCGGCCAAGTACCTGGACCTTCCCCAGCCCGACCTGGCGGGCTGGCGGCATGCCATCGACCTGGCAACCCGAGAGTGGGCTGCGGGCACCGCCGAAGAAGGCGCGCTGAGATTGATCTATAGCCGGGGTCGCGAGAACACTCGCCCGCAAGCCGGAGGTGCCCCCACGGAGCCGACCGCCTATGTGATGGTCAGCCCCATCCCGGAAAGGGTTGCCGAGGTTCGGCGCGACGGGTTGGCCGCGGTCACCTTGGATCGGGGGTTGCCCGCCAACGGCGTCGATGCGATGCCGTGGCTGCTGGCCGGTGCGAAAACGCTGTCCTACGCGGTGAATATGGCCGCGTTGCGCCACGCCGCGCAGCAGGGCGCCGGTGACGTCATCTTCGTCAGCTCGGACGGCTTCATCCTGGAGGGGCCGAGGTCCACGGTGGTGATCGCCTCTGATTCCGAAGATCCAGGCAATTTGTGTCTGTTGACACCTCCGCCGTGGTATCCGATTCTGCGGGGCACCACCCAGCAAGCGCTTTTCGAGGTGGCGCGGGACAAGGGCTACGACTGCGACTATCGCGCGCTGAGGGTAGCGGATTTGCTTACGGCCCAAGGGATTTGGCTGGTATCCAGTATGACCTTGGCGGCCCGCGTGCACACGCTCGATGGTCGCCGACTGCCCCGGTCTCCGATCACCACGGAATTCGCCGAACTGATCGACGCCGCCATCGTTTGCGATCGCTGAGCGCTGAATTCTGTTGTCGGCGCGCGTAATGGCGGGTACGGTCGGCCGTACACACGGAAGGAGGTGGTCCGCGAAATTGATAGCTTCATGGACATGTGAGGTGGCTACGCGCTAGCTGCATTGGCTCGGAAGAGTCGGCGATTCACGCGCGCTGGCGAATTCCCCGTAGCCACCCGGTCCCCGAGCTTCCCGGTCTGTCCAACCAGGAGCTTTGCTCGGGGGCCGTTCCATTTCCGGCGGCGTTATGCCCCGATCTTCGTCGCTATCTGCTCGGCCAGTTTGCCCGCCTCGCCATCGTCCGCGTCAGGCCCGCACACCAGCAAATCGATGACGACACTGTTCACCGCGCGCAGCGTGTGATGACAGATTCGCGCGCCGTCTGCTTCTGTCCGCTGCTGATAGATCTTCGGCACGGTCCCGGTGACTTCGCCGAACGTCCATCCTGAGGTCTTGTTGTTGAAGGTCGTCGTGATCGATTGCCCGGTGCACGCTTTCCACTTGTCCGCCGACGCTTGCACGAATGCCGCGGCTTTATCGGGTGAGGAGAAGGCCGCAACGGATTCGAATACCCGGTGCGCCGGGTTTTCCCCGGGGCTATGCACGGCCTGACCGGTCACCGAGGTGTAGCCCTCCGCTGTCTTGTAGACCGATTCTTCGATGGGCTCATACGCGCCCTTGCAGTCTGGATTGGATAGCGTCGCGCGGGAATTTCGCAGTACCTCAGTCTTCTCGGAGGCCACCAGGTTTTGGTCGCCCACGACGGTGCCGATGTCCGCCGGGGCCAGCAAATAGGAATCCAGCTTCGAGGGGTTCGCGGCGGTTGGAGCCGAACCCGGGCCGGAATTCACCGCCGAACTCGAATTCGGGTTGGCCCTCGATGCTGGCTTAGTCTTGCCTCCCTGTGTGGCCAATACGACCACGATCGCGATCGCGGCGATGACGGCCAGGGCGGCACCGCCGATGATCAGCAGCCGCTTGTTGGATTCGCCGCTCGTTGTGGCACCACCACTGACCGCGGTCGCGGTGCTGGGCGCGGTGACGCTCGTGCTGGCTTGGGTCGGAGCGGTTACAGCGGCCGTCGTCGCCGACTCCGGCTTTGTGCCTGCTGCCGATGCGGCACCGTCTTTGGCCTCGATTTCGGCTAGCACGTTGTCGATCTCGCTTCGGGTGCGATAGGTGACATCGTGTCGCAGCCGCAGCATCCGCAGCAGTTGGGCGATGTCGCCGCGAGCACTGGGGTCGTCGCCGTCCTCATCGAGCCCGGATCGCAGTTCGACCAAAAGCTGTAGCTGCTGCTGCGGGCTGAGCTCTTTTTCGGCCATCTGGTTGCCCAACCGCGTGATGTAACCGAACGGCACCGGCGGCTCGTCGGGCAGCGGGTCGGGCAACGGCACGGGCTTGCTGCGTAGCGCGTGCACCGCGGTGACCAACTGAATGCCGGCGTCAACGCTTGGTTCCCGGTAGTCGATGATCTGCAACGCGGCAAGGGGATTCACGCGCATGCTGTCGACGTCGCCGATCCGCACCGGAAGGATGGGGCGCTTCAGGGCCTGGGCGTAGCGCAACTCCGCCTGACTCGGCTTGGACTGCAACCAGTTACTCGACAGCGCGACAACGAACACCTCACAATCGCGGATTTGCTCGAGGATCTTGGCCCACCAGGAATCGCCGCCGCCAAGCTCTTGGTCGAACCAAACTTGGTTTTGCCCGCGCCGCAAAGCGGTAGTCAGGGCGTCGACCGTCGTCCTATCTTGGCTCGAGTAGCTCATGAACAGCGCCATCACAGTCTCCTACGGGGCGGAGCGAACGAACGGGCGAAAAGCCTGCACGCGCGACCCTTACGCACATGCGCCGATACCGTATCAGTGTTGAGCCCCTTCACGATGCGCAAATTTTCAGCGCAATTGTGAGTCGGCCACGCCCGGAACGCTTATCCGTCACCGCCATCGCGAACCTGAGCTTCTTGTTCGGGTGGGTGAAATTCGGCGTAGCGGCGTGCGAACTCCTCACCGGGAACCGGCCATTGTTCAGCGCGGGATCCGCGCACCACCCAGTCGCCTTCCGCGGCGGTGGCGGGGCCCTCCAGGGTGTTGATGGTTTCGCCCGAGTAGGCCGGGCGAGCTTGCACCTGCCCCTTGCGGTGCCACCGCCCTTCGCCTGCCGGCTCGTAGGTGTCGCGGAAAATGTCGTCGCGCACCGACCACACCTTTCCGTCTTCCTGCACGGCCCAGTCGCCGGTGTCGGCGCGCATGGTGTGCCCCGAATCCGACACCCATGTCCATGGGGCGCTTCGTTGTTCGGCGGCGATCGTGCCCACTCGGGTGAACGATTGCCACAGCGGACGCGACCGAAAGCCCAGCTGTCGCAGGCTCCACAGCGTGCCCGCCAAACTTCGTACCGCGGCACTGAGCAGATCCGGGTCGCTTTCGACCACCGACCAATCGACCAGCTTGTTGTGGATCTTGTGCGAATCGTCCCGGGGTGAGCCATATTTCCAGCCGTTGCGGCGGTAGTAACGGCACCAGTCCTCGTGCTCGGCTTGGGCCATCTGCAAGGCGGAGTAGTGGTCGAACCCCATCAGATCAAGCTGCTCCAATGGCGCTAACTTCGCCATCTCGCTGCCGGACAACTGCGCCGGCGGGCTGCCCCAGGTATTCCAGGTGTGTCCCGCGATCTGTTCCACCATCCACAACGCGTTGCGCACCTGTCGGCGGTTGGAGCCCCGGTAGAACTCGTTGAGCTCGGCCCATGGCACCGATGCGGGTCCCCGTGCCCAACTCGGGTCGATCGTGGAGACATAGCGCTCGTGGATCAGCCTCGCCGCGCGCTCCCAGGCGTCCTGGACCTGACCCTCCTGGGTGTCCAGCACCAACGAGTAGGACTGCAGACGGCCGACGACCTGAATCGAGTCGTCACTGATGCTGGTGTTGAGGTCCGAGGCGAAGATGGACATATCGGGGAAGCGGGCGGCGAGCCTGGCGGCGGTTGTCGTGGCGTGGGCGTCCACGAATATCACCGCGCTGGTTGCGGGTTCGCCGTCAGCGATCAGCTTGAGCATGGTCGGGACCGTCGGTGCCTCCGCGATCGCGTCGATGGCCGGCCCCTCCGAGATGAATCCGGCCTGCTGACGGTAAAACTCGTGATCTCGTAAGTAGTCCTCGGCGTCTCTTTCGACGAGGGTGATTGCGGGCAACGGCACTGCGTCGGGTGGAGTGTAGAAGTCGCGCTCCAGGGCGCGTTGGGTCAGGTCCGCACACAATGCCAGAGTCAATTGCGAAGTGCCGCAGACATATACACGCTTCGTTCGTCCCGCGGCGATAATGCCGTCCAGCAGCCTGCCCGCGGTCACCTCGTATTTGCCGACAACGTCAGCCGCCCATCGGGTGTCGGATCCGCCGAACTGCTGGGCGCGCCACGCCTGGGCCAGCCATGGGTCGTCCATGCGCACGATGAGGGGCAACCGCTGCTTGTGGGCGAACTCGGAAAGTCGGCGGCTGATCAGGTCCAGCCACATCAGGTTGATCGCCGGGTCAGGAGCCATCAGGTAGAGCCGAGACAGGTGGCGCCACAACCGAAGCGACACCAGGGTGGACGGGGTGTTGAAGTCCACCAGCACCACCCGGGCGCCTTGCCTGCGGGCCCGCTGCATGCGGTCGTCGCTGGCGCCGGTGATGACGACCAGGGTGCTGCGCCGATCCAACGTCCGCGCGACCCCGCTGATCATCGATTGGGTGTCGGCATCGACACCGACGATGGCGGTGACGGAATCGGCCGTGTTAGCCCGCAGCCGATCCACCTGAGACCGGAAGGCCCCCACCACGACGCCAGCCAGTCCGGTGAAGATCGCAGACAGCGCAGCGATCCGCGCCAGTTCGAGACCGACCGGCGTGGGGTTTGGGCACGTGTGGCCGCCCACCGAGAAGTCGCCGGTGCCGCCCTTGACCAAACTCGCTGTGGCCATCAGCGGGGTGAAGACGGCCGGATGGTTGGCGTCGTGACATCCCCAGTAGGAGCTGAGTCCCAGAACCGCCGTCATGGGGACGAGGGCTGCGATCAGGCTGAACGAAACACCCACCACCCGGTGGCTATTGCCCGAGCGGAAGGTCAGCACAGATGCCCAGATCAGCACGGCGACAACGATCCCGAGCGTCGGCATCGATCCCGGCCGGCCGAACCACCCGAGCACCCGTGGCAGCGTGTCGATGATCGAGGGCCACAGACCCAGTACGGCCAGATAGACGATCAACAGCAGGCCGGTCCCGGTTACGGCCCAACGCAATATGGGCGAGGGTGTCTTTTTGGGACGCATCCGCCGAACTCCCTTTCTGGAATATCGGCCGTTCG
>Ga0182030_10000769_pt1 | contig 62843 bp, 60 predicted proteins | sample 812S3MmetaG_FD_121299 | JGI IMG/M metagenome (GOLD analysis project Ga0182030, IMG submission 121299) | Permafrost microbial communities from Stordalen Mire, Sweden - 812S3M metaG (Illumina Assembly) | ecosystem: Environmental > Terrestrial > Soil > Wetlands > Permafrost | place: Sweden... | reverse complement strand
CCCGCTCCCTCATAATCGGCCCGCTCAACCGCCAGCAGACCCGACCAATCCAAAAATCGAGGAGCCTCAAGCCACGTTCGCGTCGCTCGAAAGCCTCCCCCCAAGCCAGCCTGAGCAGTTACTTGCTCGTTGGCCGGAAGCCCATTAACGTAAATGCGCGGCGTGTCCATAGGGTAAACCTCGTGTCATTTGGCGTGGAAATGATGCTGCAGAAACATAGCCTAATATAAAACTCGGCTATCCTACACGCACCGGCCTCGCTAACGAAATCATGCAAAGCATCGATTAGTAGGCTCAGCAGTGCTGGATAATTTGTCAAGAGTCGAGAAAAAAGAACACGCGGATCAGATTTGTCAATAGCCATGAGTCCCATGGTGCCGCGCTTATGCCGATCAGGCCGCCCGCGTAACGCGAGTTCACCCCACCCCCTCTCTGGAAATCCTCCAAATCATTGAATTTGACGCGGATGCGCTAGCTTTCCTATAGCTTGGGTCTGCTTGGGCCGCCAGCTTGGGATAGGGTGTTGATGAATTTCGCGCCGTCGTTTGTTCGCCTCGCGCGGCGCTTTCCTCACCGCGCGGTGGGCGCTTGCGCCCTAACGCTGCTTTTGTCCGCCGCCGCACAGGGGGAGGAGACGCGCGCCGCGCTCACGCCGCTGGAGCAGCTTGGCGCGCGCATCTTCGCGGACACATCCCTGTCGGAGCCGCGCGGCGTCGCCTGCGCCTCGTGCCACGATCCCGCCAAGGCGTTTTCGGGCCTGAATGGATCGACGATTCCCGGCGCGGCGCGCGGCGCGCCGGCGGGCTCGTTCGGCCTGCGCAAGCCGCCCTCGCTGGCCTACGCTTCCTTCAGCCCGCCTTTCTCCTTCGCGGATAAGAAGGACAAGGAAACCGGCAAAATCGAAAAGGAGGCGGTGGGGGGCCAGTTTCGCGACGGCCGGGCGGCCGATCTCGTGGCGCAGGCCAGCGGGCCCTTGCTCAATCCGGTCGAGATGAACAATCCGTCCAAGGCAGTCGTTGTCGCGAAAGTTCGCGAGGGCGCCTATGCCGATCTTGCGCGCGCCGTGTTCGGCAAGGATGTTTTCGACGATCCCGACGCGGCCTTCGGCAGGCTGATGCAAGCCATCGCGGCCTATGAGGGAACGGAGGCGTTTCATCCCTTCGCCTCGACCTTCGACGCGGTTTTGCGCGGACAGGCGCGGTTTTCGCCGCTGGAAGCCGAAGGCTTCGCGCTGTTCAAGAATCCGAGGAAGGGCAACTGCCTCGCCTGTCATGTCGGCGAGCCGGCCTCGCGCGAGCCCAAGGACTGGCTGTTCACGGATTTCACCTACGACACGCTCGGCGCGCCGCGCAACGCGGCGATCCCCGCCAACGCCAAGGCCGATTACTTCGATTTGGGCCTGTGCCGCCGCGAGGGGCTGGCGGATTTCGCGCCTAAGGACTTCGACGTCGAGAGCGTCTGCGGCGCTTTCAAGGTTCCGACCTTGCGCAATGTCGAGCTGACGGCGCCTTATCTGCACAATGGCGTCCTGGCCACCTTGCGCGACGCGGTGGCTTTTTACGCGACGCGCGACACCAATCCGGAGCGCTGGTATCCCCGGGGCGCGGACGGAAGCGTCGCGAAATTCAACGACCTGCCGGAAAAATACCACGGCAATGTCAATGTGAAGGAAGTCCCCTACGACCGTCGACTCGGCCAGGGGCCGCGGCTCTCGGAGCGCGATATCGACGCGTTGGTCGCCTTTCTGCAAACCCTGACCGACAAGCGCGGCGAGTAGAGGCGTGCTTTCGCGGCGGGTGACGCGGGCTCGCGTCTTTGTTACAAGCGCCCATGCGCTCATTGCTCCAGATTTTTCCGGCGCCCGCTGCGGCGGCGCCCTCGCTCGTTCGCAAATCGGCTTTTCGCGGGTGTTCGTCATGAGCGAAACCGCGCAAAAGCCGGGCGGCGTTTCGGCGGCGCTCGTCACCGAGGACGAGGCCGGCATGCGGCTCGACCGCTGGTTCAAGCGGCGGTTTCCCGCGCTTACGCTGTCGCACCTCGCGAAAATCTGCCGCAAGGGCGAAGTTCGCGTCGACGGCAAGAAAGTCGAGACCTCGACAAGGCTGGAGCAGGGCCAGACCATCCGCATTCCTCCGCTCAAACTGGACGCTCAGCCCGCGCCGGCGATCCGGAGCGCCAACCCCGACGACGCCCGCGACATCGCCCAGATGACCTTGTTCGAGGACAAGGACGTGATGGTGCTCAACAAGCCTTATGGGCTCGCCGTGCAGGGCGGCTCGGGCACGACGCGGCATATCGACGGGATGCTGGCGTCCCTGGCCGAGGGCGACCGACGTCCCGTGCTGGTGCATCGGCTCGACCGCGACACCTCCGGCGTGCTGCTGGTCGCCAAGAACCGCCGCGCCGCCGCCGAGCTTGGCGAGGCCTTTCGCTCGCGGCAGGCGCGAAAAATCTACTGGGCGCTGGTCGAGGGCGTCCCCAAGCCCGTGCAGGGGCGGATTTCGCTCTATCTCGCCAAGGGTTCGGGCATGGGCGACGAGCGACCGCCGCGCAAGCCGGGCGCCGGGACGTTTCGAGACCTCGAAAAAATGCGCGTCGCCCGCCATGGCGAGGCCGAGGCGCAGCATTCGCTGACCTATTACGCCGTGGTCGACAAGGCCGCCCCGCGCTGCGCCTGGCTGTCGATGAAGCCGCTGACGGGGCGCACCCATCAGCTGCGCGCCCATGCCGAAGCCATCGGCCATCCCATCGTCGGCGATCCGAAATACGGCCATCGCCCGGAAGACGAGGTGCGCCGCCGCGATCCGCTGCGGGCGATCCCGGACGGCGTCGAGCGCAAGCTGCACCTCTTGGCGCGCCGGCTGATCTTGCCGCATCCCAAGGGCGGGGTGATCGACGTGACGGCGCCGTTGCCGCCGCATATGCGCGCGACATGGGATTTTTTCGGCTTCGACGAGAAGCAGTACGATCCGATCGAGGATGCGCCGGAGGAGTAAGGGGAGGGCGGCGCGAATAGAATGTGATTTGTGCTACGATGGCGCCTTGCGAAATTAGACCATTCGCCCGAATGAAGCTCCGCCAATGACCGTCACCATAGACCTGTCGCCGGAAACCGAAGCTGGTCTCGCCGCCTTGGCCATCGCGCATGGGCTTTCGTTGCCGCAATATCTGCGACAATTGTTGGAAGAACAGGCGCTAAGCCGCGCGGCTGTCACGATGTCGCCGGCGGAACGCGCGGCGGCGTGGCGACGCTCGGTCGAAGGTCTGCCGATTCTGCCGCCGCTTTCGGACGAAGCCATCAGCCGGGCCAATATCTACGATGCTCGCGGATAAATGAGCGTTTTGATCGACACGAATGTCCTGTTGCTGGGAATGCAATCTAACCACGACCATCATATCGTCGCGGTGGAGAGCGTGGCGCTTCCGCTTCGCGGCTGGCGCCATGGCCAAAGGCAGGCGGCGCGTGATATTGTGGCTGGGAAATGCGAGGCGCCGCGTCATGAACACCCATGCTTTGAGCACGCACATCGAAGCGGATATTCCGGAACAATTGGCCCGGCAGGCGCAAGTGCTGGTGGATGACGGCTGGGCGTCGGACCTCAACTCGCTCGTGGTCGAGGCGCTGCGGCGCTATTGCGAAACGCATCAGGCGGTTTTAACGGAAGGCTTTCTGCGCGAAGACATGCGCTGGGGCTTGCGCGGTGACGACTGAGGCGCGCGAGGCCGTCGTTTGCGACGCCGGTCCGCTCATCCATCTCGATGAACTACGTTGCATTGAGTTGCTGAGCGATTTTGCGTGCGTCATTGTTCCCAACGCGGTTTGGGACGAGGTGGCCCGCCATCGGCCAGACGCTCTCGCGTCGCCGACGCTACATTTGGAGCGCCGCTCTTGCGCCTCGCCGCGCGGGGAGATCGACGCCTTGGCCGCGCTGTTCACCTTGCATCGAGGCGAGACGGAAGCTCTATCGCTCGCCAGCGAAATTGGCGGCGCGTTGCTGCTCACCGACGACACGGCCGCGCGTCTCGCGGCCCGCGCGCTGGGGATCGCGGTCCACGGCTCGCTCGGCGTGCTCGTTCGCGCTATTCGCCGGCGGCAAAAGACCAAGGCGGAGGTTGTCGCTTTGCTGCGGGACGTGCCGAAGAAAACGAGCCTGTTCATTCGTCCCTCGCTCCTCGACGAAATCATCGGCGAGGTCGTTCGCGTAGCGGAGTAGCTGGCCGCGCAAATCCGCATAGGGAAATAAAAAGATCCCGCTGGCAGCCTCGCATCCCGCCACCAAGCACGAAAAAGGTTCATTCAATGTCCACCCAAAACGACGACCTCGCATCCGCCCTCTTCATCGACGGCGGCGAGCGCGATCCGATGCGGTCGGCGGCGCGGGGCGGGCGGCCCAAGCTGCCCAAGCGCTTCCACAGCCGAGCGGAAGCCGCGCCCGTCGCCAGGGGCTTCGCTGTGCTGCTCGACGGCAAGCCGGTGCGCACGCCGGCGCGGGGCGCCCTGGCCTTGCCGAGCGAAAGCCTGGCGCAAGCGATCGCCGCCGAGTGGGACGCTCAAGGGGAGTTGCTCGACCCCAACGCCATGCCGCTGAACAGGCTGGCGAATTCCACCATCGACGGCGTTGCGCCGAACATGGCCGAAGTCGAGGCGGATGTGGTCAAATACGCCGGCTCGGATCTGATCTGCTACCGCGCCGACGGGCCGGACAGCCTCGTCCGCGCCCAGACCGAGGCCTGGGACCCCTTGGTGCAATTCGCGCGCGAAAAATGCGGCGCGCGGCTGATTCTTTGCGAGGGCGTGACGTTCCACCCGCAACCCGCCGAGGCGCTGGCGGCGATCGCGGCGCGGGCGCGGGCGCATGTCGGGGCGGGCTCGGCGGCGCCGTTCCGCTTGGCCGCGTTGCACGTAATAACGATGCTGACCGGTTCCTGCATCGTCGCGCTGGCGGTCGCGCTGCGCGAAATCGACGTGGACGCCGGCTTCGCGGCGGCTCATGTCGACGAGGACCACCAGATGCGGGTCTGGGGCGCGGACACAGAGGCGATGGCGAGACGCGCGCGCCGCCTGGACGAAATGCGCGCCGCGGCGCGATTGTCGGTCTTGGCCGGCTGAGCCAGCGGCGCCGAATTTTTGAGCGCAAGCCCGGTCTTTGCTGCACTTGCGTCATTTGTCGCGAGAAAGCCGCGCTTGTCTCTTGCTTTGCCCGGAACGCTTTGTTACGGAACGCACGGCCAGCCGGTCGGGGGAGGCGCCTGTTCCAGGCTCTGACGCGTTCCAGGCTCCGGCGCTGCGCAAATCCGTCGAATGCGCCCCAAATCTATTGGACCCGCGAAATGCCGATCCTACTTGAACAATATTTGCCGCTGGTGATCTTCGCGGCGCTCTCGGCGATCATCGCCGGAGTTCTGCTGGTCGCGCCGTTTTTGCTGGCCTTCAAGGCCCCGGATCCGGAAAAGCTTTCGGCCTACGAGTGCGGCTTCAATCCGTTCAACGACGCGCGCATGAAATTCGACGTGCGCTTCTATCTGGTCTCGCTGTTGTTCATCGTGTTCGACCTCGAAGTGGCCTTTTTGTTTCCCTGGGCGGTGGCCTTCAAGGAAGCCGGGGCTTTTGGCTTTTGGTCGATGATGGCGTTTTTGAGCGTGCTCACCATCGGCTTCGTCTACGAGTGGCGCAAAGGAGCGCTTGAATGGGATTGATCGGCAATCAGGGTTCGACGCTCATAGCTCCTCAGGGAACGGGCCTCATCGATCCGCGCACCGGCCAGCCGGTCGGGTCGACCGATCCGTTTTTCGTCAATCTGAACGACGAATTGGCCGACAAGGGCTTTCTGGTCACCGCGACCGACGAAATCATCAACTGGGCGCGCACCGGCTCGCTGATGTGGATGACATTCGGTCTCGCCTGTTGCGCCGTCGAGATGATTCAGGCGGCGATGCCGCGCTACGACATGGAGCGCTTTGGCTTCGCGCCGCGCGGCAGCCCGCGCCAATCCGACGTCATCATCATCGCCGGCACGCTCACCAATAAAATGGCGCCGGCGCTGCGCAAGGTCTACGACCAGATGCCGGAGCCGCGTTACGTGATCTCCATGGGCTCCTGCGCCAATGGCGGCGGCTATTACCACTATTCCTATTCGGTGGTGCGCGGCTGCGACCGAATCATTCCGGTCGACATCTACGTGCCGGGCTGTCCGCCTTCGGCCGAGGCGTTGCTCTACGGCGTGATGCTGCTGCAAAAGAAGATCCGGCGCTCGGGCACGATAGAACGCTAATTCAGGGCCGCGCGCCGGACGGTCGGAACCAGTGGGGCGACATGCGCCGGGCGAGGCCTGGCGGATTGGAGCTTTAAGGAAAATCGCGAATGGTTGCTCATCTCCAAGATCTCGGCGCGAAGATCGCCGCCGCTCTGCCGGGCGCGGTGACCGGAGTCAAGGTCGCCTTTGGCGAGTTGACGCTAACCATCGCCCGGGAGCGCTGGCTGGACGTCGTCAAATTGCTGCGCGACGAGCCGGACTATTTGTTCGTCAACATCATTGATGTGACGGCCGTGGATTATCCCGAGCGCGCGGCGCGCTTTGACGTCGTGGCGCATTTGCAAAGCCCTAAGCACAATTTGCGCATACGTCTGAAGACGATGACCGATGAAGACACGCCGGTCGCCTCGCTGACCTCGCTCTATCCCGGCGCCGATTGGTACGAGCGCGAGGCCTATGATCTCTTCGGCGTGGTGTTTTCGGGACATCCCGATCTGCGCCGCATCCTGACCGATTATGGCTTCGACGGGCATCCGCTGCGCAAGGATTTCCCGATGACCGGCTTTGTCGAGGTGCGCTACGACGACGAGCAAAAGCGCGTTGTCTACGATCCCGTCCGTTTGACGCAGGAATATCGCCAGTTCGATTTCCTGTCGCCGTGGGAGGGCGTGCAATATGATCTGCCCGGCGACGAGAAGGCCAAGGGGCAATGAGCGTCTTTTTGAAAAGATTGAGCGCCGTGCTGCTCGCCGTGAGCGTCTTTTCGACTGGCGCGCCGGCGCTGGAATCCTCCCCGACGAGTGAATTCGAGCAGAAGCTCAAGGGCTATGATCCGGAATCCGTCGCGGCCGCGCGGCAATACGCGCGCGCGGCGGACATGAAGGGAATGATGGCGAAGGTGGCGCCCGCGCTTCGGCAACAGATGATCGCCGCGGCCCGCGCGCAAAATCCAAACCTCAGCTCCGCGCAGATCGAGACTTTCGCGGATGCGTTCGTCAAGAGCGCTTTTGTCGACAATGCGCAGGCGATAGAGGAAGCGTCGATTTTGATGATGATGGACATCTTCGACAAGGATGAACTGGTCGCGCTCGGCAAATTCTACGGCTCGCCCATTGGAGCGAGCATTTTGAGTAAAATGCCGAAAATGATGGAAAAAATGCCGGCGTTGCTGAGTTCGATCGTGCCGAGGGCCATCAAGGACGCGCAGGAGAAAATGAAGAAGAACGGCCTCGACGTGAAAATCTGAACGCTGGATCCTCATAAATGACCGACCAACGCTTACGCAACTTCACCCTCAATTTCGGTCCGCAGCATCCGGCGGCGCATGGGGTGTTGCGCCTTATTCTCGAACTCGACGGCGAAGTCATCGAACGCGCCGATCCGCACATCGGGTTCCTGCATCGCGGCACCGAGAAGCTGATGGAGGCGCGCACTTATTTGCAGAACGTGCCTTATTTCGATCGGCTCGATTATTGGTCGCCGATGAATCAGGAGCACGCCTTCTGTCTAGCCATCGAACGGTTGCTCGGAGTCGAGGTTCCGCGCCGCGGCCAACTCATCCGCGTGCTCTATGCCGAGATCGGTCGTCTGTTGTCGCACCTGCTCGGCGTCTGCGCCCAGACGGCGGACGTCGGCGCGCTGACTCCGCAGCTTTGGGGCTATGAAGAGCGCGAAAAGCTGATGGGCTTTTACGAACGCGCCAGCGGCGCGCGCGCGCACGCCAATTATTTTCGTCCCGGCGGCGTGGCGCGCGAATTGCCCGACAAGTTGGTCGAGGACATCGGCGCCTTTTGCGACCCCTTTCTGAAGGTGCTGGACGATCTCGACGCGCTGGTCATCGAGAACCGCATTTTTAAGCAGCGCAATGTCGACATCGGCGTTGTTTCGCTCGAAGACGCCTGGAAATTCGGTTATTCCGGCGTCATGGTGCGCGCCTCCGGCGCCGCCTGGGATTTGCGCAAGGCGCAGCCCTATGAGTGCTACGAAGAGATGGAGTTCGACATCCCCGTCGGCAAGCACGGCGATTGTTACGATCGCGTCGTCGTCCGCATGGAGGAGATGCGCCAGTCGGTCTCGATCATTCGCCAATGCGTCAACAAGCTGATGCAGGCGCAAAATCGCGGCCCGGTGTCGGTGGTCAACACGAAGATTTCTCCTCCTCCGCGCGCGGAGATGAAGCGTTCGATGGAAGCGTTGATCCATCACTTCAAACTGTTTACCGAAGGGTTCCGCGTGCCGGCCGGCGAGGTCTACGCCGCCGTCGAAGCGCCTAAGGGCGAATTCGGCGTCTATCTCGTCTCGGACGGCACCGACAAGCCCTATCGCTGCAAAATTCGCGCGCCAGGCTTCGCGCATTTGCAGTCTTTGGACACTCTGTGTCGCGGCCATATGTTCGCCGATGTGACGGCGATTTTCAGTTCGCTCGATATCGTCTTCGGGGAGGTCGATCGCTAATGTCCGTCCGTCGTCTCGCCGAAAAGCAGCCCGAAAGCTTCGAATTCACGCCGCAAAACAAGGCGTGGCTGGAAAAGCAGATCGCCAAATATCCCGACGGCCGCCAGGCTTCGGCCGTCGTTCCCGCGCTGTGGCAGGCGCAAAAGCAAAACGATTACTGGCTGCCGCGCGCGGCGATCGAAAAGGTCGCGGAAACGCTGGGCATGCCCGACATCCGCGTGCTGGAGATCGCCACCTTCTACTCGATGTTCAATCTCGAGCCGGTGGGGAAATATTACGTGCAACTGTGCGGCACGACACCTTGCATGCTGCGCGGCTCCGACGACATCATCAAGGTGTTGGAGCGCCGCGTTGGCCCGCAACGCAAAGTCTCGGCCGACGGAGTGTTCTCCTGGCTCGAAGTCGAATGTCTCGGCGCCTGCTGCAATGCGCCGATGGTGCAGATCAACGACGATTTTTACGAAGACCTGACGCCGGAAAACTTCGAAAAACTGCTCGACGATCTCGCCGCCGGCCGCCCGGTGAAAACCGGCTCGCAGACGGGCCGAAGCAGCTCCGAGCCGGAAGGCAAGTTGACAAGCCTGGTCTCGCTCTACGGCGACGGCGCGAAGTGATGGGGACCGCGATGGCCGAGGTCACAAATGAGCTGATTTACGAAGTGCTCAAGAAGATGCAGGACCTACTGAGCGGCATTGAGCACGGCGTTCACGAAGTGCGTAACGAAATTGTCGCGCTGCGGGGACACCTGATCGTCGTTCAACAAGATGTCGCGAATATTTATGGGCGGACGGCGAGCATAGAGATCAGGCTCGACCATATCGAGCGACGTCTCGACATTGCCGACGCCGCGCCGGCGCCCGGGATCTAGGAAGAAATCATGCTCTCCGACGCAGACCGCATCTTCACCAATCTCTACGGCCTTGGCGACCGATCGCTGGCGGGCGCGAGGAAGCGCGGGCAGTGGGACAATACCAAGGCCCTGCTCGACAAAGGGCGCGACAAGATCATCGACGAGGTGAAGGCGTCGGGGCTGCGCGGGCGCGGCGGCGCCGGCTTTTCGACCGGCTTGAAGTGGTCGTTTATGCCCAAGGAGATCGATCCGGCGCGCCCGCATTATCTTGTCATCAACGCCGACGAATCCGAGCCTGGCACCTGCAAGGATCGCGAGATCATGCGCAACGACCCGCATACGCTGGTCGAGGGCGCGTTGATCGCCTCCTTCGCGATGGGGGCGCACGGCTGTTACATCTACGTGCGCGGCGAGTTCATCGCCGAGCGCGAGGCGTTGCAGCGCGCCGTGGACGAAGCCTATGACGCGAAGCTGATCGGCAAGGACAATATCCACGGCTATCCCTTCGATCTTTATGTCCATCACGGCGCCGGCGCCTACATCTGCGGCGAAGAGACGGCGCTGCTGGAGAGTCTCGAGGGCAAAAAGGGCATGCCGCGGCTAAAGCCGCCGTTCCCGGCCAATGTAGGTCTTTATGGCTGCCCGACGACGGTCAACAATGTCGAATCGATCGCGGTCGCGCCGACCATTTTGCGCCGCGGCCCGACTTGGTTCGCCGGCATCGGCCGGCCAAACAACACCGGCACCAAGCTGTTCAGCATTTCGGGTCATGTGAACCGCCCCTGCAATGTCGAGGAGGCGATGTCGGTTTCCTTCCGGGAATTGATTGAGGAACATTGCGGCGGCGTGCGCGGCGGCTGGGACAATCTTCTTGCCGTCATTCCCGGCGGCTCGTCGGTTCGCTGCGTGCCGGCGCATCAGATCATCGACTGTCCGATGGATTTCGACAGCCTGTCGAAGCTGGGTTCGGGACTCGGCACGGCGGCGGTGATCGTCATGGACAAGTCGACCGACATCATCCGCGCCATCGCGCGTTTGTCCTATTTCTACAAGCACGAGAGCTGCGGTCAATGCACGCCCTGCCGCGAGGGCACGGGCTGGATGTGGCGCGTGTTGGAGCGCATGGTCGAGGGCCGGGCGCACAAGCGGGAGATCGATCTGCTGCTCGACGTGTCGAAGAAGATCGAAGGCCATACGATCTGCGCGCTCGGCGACGCGGCGGCGTGGCCGGTGCAGGGCCTTATCACCCATTTCCGCGATGTGATCGAACAGCGCATCGACCAATATGCGGCCAATCCGCATCCCGATCCCGTGCGCGTGGCGGCGGAGTAGGGCGATGACGACGGAGCCCGAAAACCTGACGTTGGAACTTTTGCGCGGCATAAGGGCGGACGTCTCCCGCCTGCGCGATGGACTGACCAGCGTTCGTGAAGGTTTGAGCGAGGTTCGCGACGAGGTGCGGGAAGTTCGCGAGGACATTCGCGGCCTTCGCCGCGTGCAGGACAATCATTCGCTGCGGTTCGACTATCTTGAAGAGGTCGTGGGAACGTTGCGGGACTCGACGATGATGGCGCTGGGCCACTCCGTCGACGCGGTTGAGCGGAAAAAGAAGATGGAGACGCGAATCACGGAACTCGCCGAGCGCGTCGAGAAGTTGGAGAAGGCGAAGTGACGAAGATTCTCGTCGATGGCGTGGAAGTGGATGTCCCGCCCGAGTTCACCCTGCTCCAGGCCTGTGAAGAGGCCGGCGCCGAAGTGCCGCGCTTTTGCTACCACGAACGGCTGTCGATCGCCGGCAATTGCCGCATGTGTCTCGTCGAGGTGAAAGGCGGTCCGCCCAAGCCGCAAGCCTCCTGCGCCGTGGCCGTCAAGGATCTGCGGCCCGGCCCGGGCGGCGCGCCGCCGGAAGTGCTGACCAAATCGCCGATGGTGAAGAAGGCGCGCGAAGGCGTGATGGAGTTCCTGCTGGTCAATCATCCTCTGGATTGCCCGATCTGCGACCAGGGCGGCGAATGCGACTTGCAGGATCAGGCGCTGGCGTTCGGCGGCGACTCCTCGCGCTACATTGAAAACAAGCGCGCGGTCGAGGACAAATATATCGGTCCGCTGGTCAAGACCGAGATGACCCGCTGCATCCATTGCACGCGCTGCGTCCGCTTCACCGCGGAAGTCGCCGGCACTGGCGAAATGGGCGCCATCGGGCGCGGCGAGGATATGGAGATCACCACCTATCTCCAGAGCGCCATGACGTCTGAGCTTCAGGGCAATATTACGGACCTTTGCCCGGTCGGCGCGCTGCTGCCCAAGCCGCAGAATTTTCGCGCAAGACCCTGGGAATACCAGAAGACCGAGAGCATCGACGTGCAGGACGCGCTCGGCTCGGCGATCCGGGTCGACGCGCGCGGTCGCGAGGTCATTCGCATTCTGCCGCGCATAAACGACGCGGTGAATGAAGAGTGGATTTCCGACAAGACGCGGCAAGTGGTGGACGGACTCGCCCGGCAACGGCTGGATCGCCCCTATATTCGCGAAGGCGGCCGGCTGCGTCCGGCGTCCTGGCAAGAGGCGCTGAACTTCGTCGCCGCCAAGACCAAAGCGACGCCAGCGGCGAAGATTGGCGCGCTGGTCGGCGACCTCGCCGCGCTGGAGGAAACTTTTGCGCTAAAATCCCTGGCCGAAAAACTGGGCGTCGTTCACCTCGACTGCCGCCAAGACGGGGCCAGGCTCGATCCCGCGTTCGGACGCGCCTCCTATCTGTTTAATGCGACCATAGCGGGCGTCGACGACGCCGACGCTTTGCTGATCATCGGCTCGAACCCGCGCAAAGAAGCGCCCGTGCTCAACGCGCGCATTCGCAAGCGTTGGCTGAAGGGCGGATTCAAGATCGCACTTGTCGGCGAAAAAGCCGATCTGACCTATGATTACGAGTATCTCGGCGCCGGCCCGGAATCGCTGCTGCATTTTATCCAACAGGAGCAGGCGCCGGCGCAAAAGCGGATCATTCTAATCGGTCAGGGGGCGCTGGCGCGCGACGATGGCGACGCCGTGCTCGCCTTCTCGGCGCAGGCGGCGCAAAAGCACTTCGGCGTCGGCGACGATTGGAACGGCCTGAGCGTGTTGCACACCGCCGCTGCGCGCGTCGGGGCGCTGGATCTGGGCTTTGTTCCCGGCGTCGGCGGAATGCGCGCGCGCGATTTCGTCAAGGCCGGGGCGCTCGAATTGATTTTTAATCTCGGCGCCGATGAAATCGACATCGCGCCGGGCGCCTTCGTCGTCTATATCGGATCGCACGGCGACCGCGGCGCGCACCGCGCGGATGTGGTTCTACCCGGAGCCGCCTATACCGAGAAGTCTGGGCTGTTCGTGAACACCGAGGGGCGCGTGCAAGCCGCGTCGCGGGCCGCTTTTCCGCCGGGCGACGCCCGCGAGGACTGGGCGATATTGCGAGCGCTTTCTGGCGCGCTGGGCGACCCGTTGCCCTTTGACTCGCTGGCGCAGTTGCGCAAGGCGATGTTCGCGAAGCATCCGCATTTGCAGCGGCTCGATACGATCGAGCGCGGCGACGTCGCGTCGGTGTCCAAGTTGGCGCAACATTCGTCGGTCGCGATGAAGGACGCTTTCGTATCGAGCGTCTCCGATTTCTATCTCACCAATCCGATCGCCCGCGCGTCGGCCGTCATGGCCGAATGTTCGGCGCTGGCCAAGGGCCGGCTGCAACAGGCGGCGGAATAGGAGCGAATGACGTGACCGACGGCTGGCTGCACACTATCGTTTCCTTCGTCACGGAAAATCCCGTGCTTCTCGCGATCTATAAGAGCGTCCTAATCGCCGTGGTGCTGCTCATCTATGTCGCCTATGTGATTCTGGCGGATCGCAAGATCTGGGCGGCCGTGCAGCTACGGCGCGGACCCAATGTCGTTGGTCCCTGGGGCCTGTGGCAGAGTTTCGCCGACTTCATCAAATTTGCGCTCAAGGAGCCGGTGATTCCGGACACGGCCAATAAGGGCGTGTTCCTGCTCGCGCCGTTCCTCATGGCGACCCTGGCGATCGCCGCCTGGGCGGTGATCCCGGTGTCGTCCGACGGCTGGGTGGTCGCGGACATCAATGTCGGCGTGCTCTACATCTTCGCTCTGTCTTCGCTCGGCGTTTACGGCGTGATCATGGGCGGTTGGGCGTCGAACTCCAAATATCCGTTTCTGTCGGCGCTGCGCGCCGCGGCGCAAATGGTATCCTACGAAGTGTCGATCGGCTTCGTCATTATCACCGTTCTGCTCTGCGCCGGCTCGCTTAATCTCACCGACATTGTGCAGGCGCAGGACACTAAATACGGCATGCTCGGCTGGTATTGGCTGCGGCTGCTGCCGATGTTCGTGATCTTTTTCGTCTCCGCGCTGGCCGAGACAAACCGACCGCCGTTCGATATCGTCGAAGCGGAGTCGGAACTCGTCGCGGGCTTCATGGTCGAATATTCGGCGACCCCTTATGTGCTGTTCATGTTGGCGGAATATGTGGCGATCGTGACCATGTCCGCGCTGCTCGCCATATTGTTCTGCGGCGGCTGGCTGCCGCCGATCAAGATGGCGCCTTTCACCTATATTCCCGGCGTCGTCTGGTTCGTGCTCAAGACCAGCTTCTTCTTTTTCTTCTTCGCGATGGTGAAGGCGCTGGTGCCCCGCTATCGTTACGACCAACTGATGCGTCTGGGCTGGAAGGTGTTTTTGCCGCTCTCGCTGGCCATGGTCGTCATTGTCGCCGCGGTGGTGCAATTCGGCCCCGCCGCGCTGGCGAATTGAGGGTAGCATCATGAGACTGGATCACGCCGCGAAATCGCTGTTCCTCACCGAGTTCATCTCGGCCTTTTTCCTTGGGATGCGCTATTTCTTCAAACCGAAGTCGACGCTCAACTATCCGCACGAGAAGAATCCCCAGTCGCCGCGCTATCGCGGCGAGCACGCGTTGCGCCGCTATCCCAACGGGGAGGAGCGTTGCATCGCCTGCAAGCTTTGCGAGGCGATCTGTCCCGCTCAGGCGATCACCATCGAAGCCGGACCGCGTCGCAACGATGGCACGCGTCGCACGACGCGCTACGACATCGACATGGTGAAATGCATCTACTGCGGCTTCTGCCAGGAAGCCTGCCCGGTCGACGCCATCGTCGAGGGGCCGAACGCGGAATTCGCGACGGAGACGCGCGAGGAACTCTATTATAACAAGGATCGCCTGCTCGAGAATGGCGCGCGTTGGGAGCGGGAGATCGCTCGCAACATCGCACTCGACGCGCCCTATCGCTGAACGAAAAAGCTGCAAACCAGCGCCCTGTCTCGCTTGGCGCGAAGTCTTACAAAGAGGACGAAGCCGTGGCCGCCGTATTCTTCTACCTTTTCTCGGGCGTGCTGATCGCCTCGGCCTTCGGGGTGATCGCCGCGCGCAATCCCGTGCATTCCGTGCTGTTCCTCATCCTGGCATTCTGCAACGGCGCCGGTCTCTTTCTGTTGCAAGGCGCCGAGTTCCTGGCGATGATTCTCATCGTCGTCTATGTCGGCGCGGTGGCGGTGCTGTTTCTTTTCGTTGTGATGATGCTCGACGTGGATTTCGCGGAGTTGAAGCAGGGCTTCCAGAAATATCTTCCCGCCGGCTTCGCCGTCGGCGCGGTGGTGCTTGGCGAGCTTGGCTTCGTCGCCATCGGTTGGAAATCGGCGCCTTCGGCTCGGGAGGCCGCGGCGTCGCCGATTTTGGCCCATGTCACCAATACGGCGGCGCTGGGGCAGGTGCTCTATACAAAGTATGTGATCTTCTTTCAGGTGTCGGCGCTGGTGCTGCTGACTGCGATGATCGGCGCGATCGTGCTTACGTTGCGCCATCGCCCAAATGTGAAGCGCCAGAATATCGCGGAGCAGAACGCGCGGACCGCAAAGACGGTGGTCGAACTGAAGAAAGTGCCCTCGCGGGCCGGCGTGTAAGGAAACAGCCCATGACCATCGGCCTCACGCATTATCTCGTCGTCTCGGCGATCCTGTTCACTTTCGGCATTGCGGGGATCATCCTCAATCGCAAGAACATCATCGTTATCTTGATGTCGGTCGAATTGATCCTGCTTTCGGTGAACCTTAATTTCGTGGCTTTCTCGGCGCAACTCGGCGACTTGACGGGCCAGGTCTTCGCGCTGTTCGTTCTCACCGTGGCGGCGGCGGAAGCGGCGATCGGCCTCGCCATTCTCGTGACTTTCTATCGCAATCGCGGCACGATCGCGGTCGACGACATCAACAGCTTGAAGGGCTGACCGCGCGATGATCAAGGCAATCGTCTTTCTTCCACTCGTCGGCTTTCTGATCGCCGGCGCGTTCGGCCGCAAGATCGGCGCGCGCGCGTCGGAACTCGTCACCTCGGGCCTGCTCATCGCATGCGCGGTCATGTCGTGGATGGTGTTCTTCGACGTAGGCTTAGGCCACGGCGAGACGATCACGCCCGTGCTCGGAAATTGGTTCACCTCGGGCGCCTTGAAGGTCGATTGGGCGCTGCGCGTCGATACGCTGACGGCGGTGATGCTGGTGGTCGTGAATACGGTGTCCAGCGTCGTGCATGTCTACTCAATCGGCTATATGCACGAAGATCCGCATCGCCCGCGGTTCTTCGCCTATCTCTCGCTGTTCACCTTCGCCATGCTGATGCTGGTGACGGCGGATAATCTGGTGCAGATGTTCTTTGGCTGGGAGGGCGTTGGCCTCGCGTCCTATCTTCTCATCGGCTTCTGGTATGAGAAGCCTTCGGCCAACGCCGCCGCGATCAAGGCCTTCGTGGTCAACCGCGTCGGCGATTTTGGTTTTGCACTCGGCATCTTCCTAATTTTTAACCTCACCCATTCGGTGACGCTCGACGAGGTGTTCGCCACCGTTCCCGGTCTCGAGGGGCAATCGATTCACATCTTCGGCCTTGACGTCGACGCGCTGACGCTGGCGGCTTTCTTGCTGTTCACCGGCGCGATGGGCAAGTCGGCGCAATTCCTGCTGCACACCTGGCTGCCGGATGCGATGGAAGGCCCGACCCCGGTGTCGGCGCTCATTCACGCGGCGACCATGGTCACTGCCGGCGTGTTCATGGTGGCGCGTCTGTCGCCGATCTTCGAATATGCGCCGGACGCGCTGACCTTCGTCACGATTATCGGCGCGACGACCGCGTTTTTCGCGGCGACCGTGGGCCTGGTGCAGAACGACATCAAGCGGGTGATCGCCTATTCCACCTGTTCGCAGCTCGGTTACATGTTCGTCGCGGAAGGCGTCGGTGGATATTCGCTCGGCATGTTCCATTTGTTCACCCACGCCTTCTTCAAGGCGCTGCTGTTCCTTGGCGCGGGCTCGGTGATTCATGCGATGCACCACGAGCAGGACATGCGCAACATGGGCGGATTGCGTAAGGACATCCCCTTCACCTTCGCGATGATGACGATCGGGACGCTGGCGCTGACGGGTTTCGGCATACCCCATACGCAATTGGGTTTCGCGGGCTTTTTCTCGAAGGACGCGATCATCGAGGCGGCCTACGCCGCCGGACAGCATTCCCATGCGGCGATGTACGGTTTCGTCTCCACGGTGGTGGCCGCTGGCCTAACGTCGTTCTATTCATGGCGACTGGTGTTCATGACGTTCTTCGGCAAGCGCGCCGCGCAGCATCACGACGATCGCGCGCATGCGCCTCATGGCCATGATGACCGTGCACATGACGATCACGCTCACGATGATCATAGTCACGACGATCACGGCCATGCGCCGCATGAGTCGCCCCTCGTCATGCTGATCCCGCTCGCGGTGCTCGCCAGCGGCGCGGTGGCGGCGGGTTTCGTGTTCGAACCTTATTTCGCCGGTCACGCCTACGAGGAATTTTGGAAGGAGTCGCTGTTCACCGGCCTCCATAACCACATACTGCACGAGATGCACGACATCCCGGCTTGGGCTTCGTATAGCCCGACGATCACGATGGTTCTCGGCTTTCTCGTGTCGCTCTATGTCTATGTGCTGCGGCCCGGCACGGCTCAGGCGCTGGCGCGCGCCTTTCCGGCGTTGTACCAATTCCTGCTCAATAAGTGGTATTTCGACGAACTCTACGACTTCCTGTTCGTGCGGCCGGCTTTCGCACTGGGGCGGCTGTTTTGGAAGGGTGGAGACGGTCGGATCATCGACGGGCTTGGACCCGATGGCGTGGCGGCCCGCGTCGTCGACGGCGCGCGGCTCGCGGTGCGTCTTCAGACGGGTTACATCTACCACTATGCTTTCGCGATGTTGATCGGCGTCGCGGCGGTCGTCAGCTGGTTCGTCGCCGGAGGCATGCGCTAATGTTCGGTTTTGGAATTCTCTCCGGCCTGACCTTTCTGCCGCTGGTCGGCGCGGCTTTTATCCTGACGCAGCGTGGCGACAGCGAATCTTCGTTGCGCAACATTCGTTGGGCGGCGCTGCTCACCACCATCGCGACCTTCGCTCTGTCTGTCGTCGTCTGGCAGCGGTTTGACGCGTCAAATGCGGCCTTCCAGTTGATCGAAGAGAAGGCCTGGTTCGGCTCGGGGCTCGTTTACAAACTCGGCGTCGACGGTTTCTCGATCCCCTTCGTGCTGCTCACCACATTCTTGATGCCCTTCGCCATCCTCGCCTCCTGGGAGTCGATCACCAAGCGCGTCGGCGAATATATGATCGCCTTCCTCGTGCTGGAGACGCTGATGATCGGCGTGTTCTGCGCGCTGGATCTGGTGCTGTTCTATCTGTTCTTCGAAGGCGGCCTCATTCCGATGTTTCTCATCATCGGCATTTGGGGCGGCAAGCGGCGCGTCTATGCGAGCTTCAAATTCTTCCTCTATACGCTGGTCGGTTCGCTGCTGATGCTGATCGCCATTCTGGCGATGTATAATCAGGCCGGCACGACTGACATCCAGACGTTGCTCAACACGCATTTTCCGCCGCAGATGCAAACCTGGTTGTGGCTCGCGTTCTTTGCCTCATTCGCGGTGAAAATGCCGATGTGGCCGGTGCACACCTGGTTGCCGGACGCGCATGTCGAGGCGCCGACGGCGGGCTCGGTGATCCTGGCGGCGATCCTGCTGAAGATGGGCGGCTATGGCTTTATTCGTTTCTCGCTGCCGATGTTCCCCGACGCCTCGGTCGACTTCGCGCCGCTGGTCTATGCGCTGTCGGTGATCGCCATCATCTACACCTCGCTGGTCGCGCTGGTGCAGGAAGACATCAAGAAACTGATCGCCTATTCGTCGGTCGCGCATATGGGCTTCGTGACGATGGGCCTGTTCACGCTGAACACTCAGGGCATACAGGGCGCGATGTTCCTGATGATCTCGCACGGCTTCGTCTCGGGCGCGCTGTTCCTTTGCGTCGGCGTGATCTACGACCGCATGCACACGCGCGAAATCTCCGCCTATGGCGGGCTCGTCAAGCGCATGCCGCTCTACGCCTTCACCTTCATGGTCTTCACCATGGCGAATGTCGGTCTTCCCGGCACCTCGGGTTTCGTCGGCGAATTCCTCACCTTGGTCGGCGCCTTCAACGCCAATGGTTGGGTGGCGCTGTTCGCCACGTCGGGCGTCGTGCTCTCCGCCGCCTATGCGCTGTATCTTTACCGCCGCGTGATCTTCGGCGTTCTCGACAAGGCGAGCCTCGCCAATATCGCCGATCTGTCGCCGCGCGAAATCGCGATCTTCGTTCCGCTGCTGGCGCTGACGATCTACTATGGCGTTCGGCCGGGGCCAGTTATCGAGGCCTCCGCGGCTTCCGTCGCCAATCTCATCAACTCCCATTCGGCGCTGCTTCACGCGGTCCACCTCGCCGCCGCCGGCCAATGACGGATCAGTAAATATGCCTTTTTTCACGCAGCTCGCGCATCACTTCCTGCCGGAAGTCATCCTCGCCGTCGGCGTTCTGGCGCTCATCCTGGTTGGCGCCTGGCGCGGAGATCGCTCGTTTTCCCTGGTGACGGAGTTGGCCGTCGCCGTGCTGGGACTGGCGATATTGGCGATCCTGTTGTCGACGAAATCCGAGGCGATCATCTTCGACGGCGCTTACGTCGACGACGCTTTCTCGCGCTTCGTGAAGGTTCTTGCGCTCGGCGCGTCGCTGGTGACGATCCTGCTGTCGTCGGATTTCCTACGCCGCGCCGCGCTCGACAAATTCGAATTTCCGATTCTGATCCTGCTGGCGACGCTCGGCATGCTGCTGCTGATCTCGGCGGATAATCTCATCGCGCTCTATCTCGGCCTCGAACTGATGTCGCTGGCGCTCTATGTTGTCGCCGCCTTTTCGCGCGACGATGGACGCGCCTCGGAAGCGGGCCTCAAATATTTCGTTCTCGGCGCGCTGTCGTCGGGCATGATGCTCTACGGCTCGTCGCTGCTCTATGGTTTTGCGGGGACGGTGTCCTTCGAGGGCATCGCGGCGGTCGTCTCCCATTCCGCGCCGATTGGCGTCATTTTCGGTCTCGTCTTCGTGCTGGCGGGGCTCGCGTTCAAAATGTCGGCGGCGCCATTCCACATGTGGACGCCCGATGTCTATGAAGGCGCGCCGACGCCGGTGACGGCCTTTTTCGCTTCATCCGCAAAAGTGGCGGCGGTGGCCATCACGGCGCGGATCGTGTTGACGGCCTTCCCCGGCGTGACCGACCAATGGCGCCAGATCGTCGTCTTTCTCGCGGTCGTGTCGACCTTGCTCGGCTCCTTCGCGGCGATCGGCCAGACCAACATCAAGCGGCTGATGGCCTATTCGTCGATCGGTCATATGGGCTTCGTGTTGATCGGCCTCGCCGCCGGCACCGAGGAGGCGATCAGAGGCGTCGCCCTTTATCTCGCCATCTATGCGATCATGACGCTCGGCGCTTTCGCGGCGATCCTGACTATGCGCGTCGACGGCAAGCCGGTGGAAAACATCTCCGACCTCGCTGGCCTGTCCCGCAGCAATGGCGCGACGGCGTTCTTCCTGTCGATGCTGATGTTCTCGCTGGCCGGCGTGCCGCCGCTCGGCGGGTTCTTCGCGAAATATTACGTGCTGCTGCCCGCCGTTCAGGCCGGGCTTTATCCGCTCGCGGTGATCGGCGTGCTGTCCAGCGCGGTGGCCGCTTATTACTATCTGAGGATCGTCAAGGTCATGTATTTCGACGAGCCGGCGCCGGTGTTCGATCGTTCGCCGCTCACATTGCGCGCAGTGCTGGCGGCGTCGTCGATTTTCCTGCTGTGCTTCTGGGTCTATCCCGCGCCGCTGATGAACGCGGCGACCGCCGCTGCGAAATCGCTGTTTTGAAAGCGGACTTGCGCTTGGAGTTGGGCTGCGAAGCGCGCGCGCGCGGTGTTCGGCTGCTCTCCCTCGACGAGGTGGATTCGACCAACGACGAAAGCAAGCGTCTCATCATCGAGGGCGAGCGCGGCCCAGCTTGGGTTATCGCGCGGCGTCAAACCCAGGGTAGAGGGCGCCTCGGCCGTCAATGGATTTCGACGCCCGGCAATCTGCACGCCAGCCTTATTCTCTCGGGCGGCTTTGCGCCGAGCATTGCGCCGCAACTCGGATTTGTCGCCGGCGTCGCATTGATCGAAGCGGTTCGACAGGCGAGCGGTCTTGGAGGCCTTGGAGGTTTTGGAGGTCTTGGAGGCCTTGGAGACCGGGTCGCGCTGAAATGGCCGAACGATCTTCTGCTCGACGGCGACAAACTCGCCGGCGTTTTGTTGGAAGGCGTTCCGATGCCGACCGGCGATCCGCGTTCGCCCAGCCAATGCGTCGTTGTTATCGGCATTGGGGTTAATTGCGCGAGCGCGCCGCAAAACCTGCCTTACGCCGCGCGCGCGCTTAGCGACATCGGAGCCGCCGCGCCGACCTCCGCGCAATTGTTCGAGCCGCTCACTGACGCCTTTGTCGCCGCGCTCGACCTTTGGGCTGGCGGCGAGGGCTTTGCGGCCATTCGCGAAAAATGGCTTAACGGGGCGGCCGGACTCGGTCGGCCCATTCGTGTCGTGCTGTCGCCCGACGAGGAGTTGTCGGGGCGGTTCGAGACAATCGACGCTCGCGGACGACTGGTCGTCGCGACGGACGACGGTGATCGCGTCGTCGACGCCGGCGACGTGTTTTTGGCTCAAGGTGAGCCCAGTGTTCTCGAACAGTCAGGTCTACGCTCATGATAAACGACGCGAGCGACTTCGTCTTCGCGCCGCTGGGCGGCCTCGGCGAAATCGGCATGAACGCCGCGCTTTACGGCTTCGGCCCCCCGCGCGCGCGCAAATGGCTGATGGTGGATTGCGGCCTCACCTTTCCGGGGCCGGATCTTCCCGGCGTCGATCTCGTGCTGCCCGACGTGTCTTTCGTCGAGAAAATCGGCCGCGATCTTTTGGGGCTTTTGATCACCCATGCGCATGAGGATCACATCGGCGCGCTCGCCGCCCTGTGGCCCAAGCTGCGCTGCCGTGTCTTCGCGACGCCTTTCGCCGCCGGACTCATCGAAACGCGCCGCCTATCGGAGCCCGGCGCGCCGAGCATCGAGATCACGCGGGTTGGGCCGGGGACGGTGTTGGACCTCTCTCCCTTCAGCGTCGAATATATCGCTGTCGCTCATTCCATTCCGGAAGCCTGCGCACTGGCGATCCGCACGCCGGCGGGGCTCGTCGTGCATACGGGCGACTGGAAGATCGACCCGGACCCTGGCGTCGGACATCGCATCGACGAGGCGCGGCTACGCGCGCTCGGCGACGAGGGCGTGACCGCGCTGATCTGCGACTCGACCAATATTTTGCGCGAAGGCGACAGCTTTTCGGAAAGCGACGTCGCCCGCACGCTGCGCGCTTTGATCGGTGAAGCCACGGGCCGGGTGCTCGTGACCACTTTCGCCTCGAACGTCGCGCGCGTGCGCGCCATAGCCGAGGCGGCGCAGGTTTGCGGCCGTAGCGTGGTGGTGGCTGGCCGCGCGCTCGATCGCACGATCCAGGTGGCGCGCGATTGCGGCTATCTCGAAGGGATCGCCGGATTCTATTCGCTCGACCATCTCGCGACGCTGCCGCGCGACAAAGTGGTGGTGATCGCGACGGGAAGCCAGGGCGAAGCGCGCGCCGCGATAGCGCGGGCCGCCGAAGGCGAGCATCCCGCGATAAAACTGGTCTCCGGCGATCGGGTCATTTTCTCGTCGCGCGCCATTCCCGGAAATATGCGCGAGGTGCATCGCGTCATCAATAAATTGTGCGACCTCGGCGTCGAGGTGATCACCGATCACGATCATCTCGTGCATTGCTCGGGCCATCCGCGCAGGGGCGAGGTGGCGCGCATGTACGAATGGGTCCGGCCGCAATCGGCGATTCCGGCGCATGGCGAGGCGCATCATCTGACGCGGCACGCCGCTTTCGCGAAAGAGCAGGGCGTGACCCAAGTCGTCTCGGCGCGCAATGGCGATGTCGTGCGCCTCGCGCCGGGCGCGCCGGCGGTGATCGGCAAGGTTCCCTCGGGCCGCCTGTTCAAGGACGGCGACATTCTGGTGAGCGAGAACGACGGCGCCCTGCGCGAACGCGTAAAGCTGGCCTTCGCGGGCGTCGTGTCGATTGCGCTCGCCGTGACCAAGCAGGGCGATCTTTCCGGCGATCCCGACATTGTTTTCGCCGGACTGCCCAAACAAGGCAAGAATAACGTCGATATGGGCGACGTGGTCGACGACGCGGTGTTCAAGACGTTCGACACGCTGCCGCGCGCGCGCCGGCGCGATTTCGACGCGGTGGCCACGGCCGTCGAGCGCGCGGTGCGCGGCGCCGTCTACGCGAACTGGGGCAAGAAGCCGCTGGTGCATGTGCTGGTGGTGGGCGGCTGAGCGCGTTGGCGCCCATGGCCGCATCGCCAAAGACGGGCCGCATGCCGAACTCCTCGCCCAGGAGGGGCTTTATGCGCGGCTCTGGCTAAGGCGGAGCGGCGGTTTTTGGGCGATTGATTTGCGCGGGCGCCCCACCGGCGCTTGTCCGCGCGCCGGTCGATCCGCGCGTCGATCCGCGCGCGCGAGACAAATTATGCCGCCAGCGCGGGCGACGCGCGGTCCAGGCGAAAATCCTTGGTCGCCGGCGTCGGCAGGCTGTTCCAGGAGGCGGCTTCATAGCCCCTGGCGCAAAGCTCTCCTCCGCCCGCCGCCGTCATTTCCACGACAAGCCGCGTCGTCGCGTTCAGCACGGGCGGCACAGCCCAGCGGAACGCCGGGCCGCCGGGGGCGAAGCCGCGCATCGCGGTCTTGCGCGCCTCGTTGTTGGCGACGCCCATGCGGCCGTTCCAGCCGTCGCGGGGAGTCTGCCAGTCGTTGGCGACCGTCGCATGGCCACGCAGCACGAGCGCTTCGCGTTCGGTCCGCTCGACCACCGCCATCTCGTTCGGTCGAGTTCCGGTCAGCGTGAACAAGGCCGGGCGCGCCAACGGCTCGCGCGACAGCAGCGCTATGGCGTCCTCGAAGCTTTCGCAGGTTTCGAAAGCGAGACGCAGCAAATGGTCCGGCGGCCAACCGTCCTCGCGCATCAGCGCATTGCCGAGATTGATCATGGCGTCGTAGGGAAGCCCGATCGGTCCGCGGGTGCGGCGGCGCATCGGCGCCTGATTGATGACCGCGCAAAAGCGCCCAGGCGCCATGGCGCTCAGCACGCCGACCGCGCCCGGCCAGGTGACGTTGTAAAATTCGCCGGCCGGCCCGGATTGCCAGGCGATTTCGACGCAACGGCCGAGCCCGTCGAAGGGCCAGTCGAGCGAACGGCGCAGCAGCGGCGCGCCGCTTGGCCCCAGCGCCGCCGAGGTGGTGCAGGCGAAAAGATAGGACATGTTGAGCGTCAGCGCGCCGGGAAAGCCCAGAATCCGCGCGACGTCATGGAGATCCTCGCCGTAGGTCGAAACCGAACTGCGCAGCCATTTCGCGGCGATATGGTCGATCGAAGACAAACAAACATGCCGGCTCCAGCGCGGCATGGGCGCGAGGCAGGCGTCGCGCAACGCCCCCGCCGCCGCGACGCGGGCGCGCGTATGCGCGATCGGACCGCCGCGCCGCACGTCGAGCAAGGGAATGTGGTTCATGCGGCTCTCCGGTTGGGAAACCTTCATCGAACCGCAATAAGTTCCACATGTTCCTGTCACAATACAGCAAAAAACGTGTCACATTTAAATGAGGCGGCCTTTGGCGCTTCGGCGCGGCGCGGCGGCGGCGTATTTTTGCTAATGTATCGCGGCGCGAATCGCGCCCTCATAAAACCCCGCTCTCGCAAAGGCGCCTCCATGCCGCAAGCCGCCGTCGCCTCAGCCTTCGACGCCCTCGACGCCCACGCCCGCGCGCTCCGCGCGGAGAGCGCACGCGACTTGTTCGCGAAAAATCCGTCGCGCTTTCGGGAGTTTTCCGTCCCGCTCGACGATTTTCTGTTTGATTTCTCCAAGCACAAGATCACGCGCGAGACCTTGGCCCTGCTGGTCGCGTTAGCCGGGGCGCGCGATCTCGAGGGCCGGCGCGCGGCGCTGTTTGCCGGCGAGCCGGTCAACAACACCGAAGGGCGCGCCGCAATGCACATGGGGCTGCGCGATTTCTCCAACAAGCCGATCATCGTGCAAGGCGTCGATATGCGGCGCGAGATCGAGGCGACGCGCGAGCGTGTCTTCGCCTTCGCGCGCGATATCAGGGCGGGCGTGATTTTGAGCGCGAGCGAAAAACCCTTCACCGATGTCGTGAACATAGGAATTGGCGGCTCCGACCTCGGGCCGGCGATGGCGGCGCGCGCCTTGTCGCCCTTTCGCGACGCGGGGCCGCGGACGCATTTCGTCGCCAATGTCGACGGCGCCGATCTCGCCGACACGCTGGTGCCGCTCGATCTCTCGCGCACGCTGTTCATCGTTTCGTCGAAAACTTTCACGACGCAGGAGACCATGGCCAACGCCGCCAGCGCGCGGGCGCGCGTCGTGGCGGCGCTCGGCGAGGCGGCGGTGTCAAAGCACTTCGCCGCCGTCTCGACGCGGCTCGACAAGGTGGCGGAGTTCGGCATTAACCCCGAGCGCGTATTCGGATTTTGGGATTGGGTCGGCGGGCGTTACTCACTGTGGTCGTCGATTGGCCTCGCTCTCGCGATCAGCGTCGGGCCGGAGCATTTCACGCAATTTCTGCGCGGCGGCTTCGATATCGACACGCATTTTCAAACGGCGCCGCTCGATAAAAACATCCCGGCGCTGATGGGCCTTTTGGGCGTGTGGCATCGCAATGTGCTGGGCCGCGCGGCTCATGCGGTCATCCCCTACGAGCAGCGCCTCGCGCGCTTTCCCGCCTATCTGCAACAGCTCGATATGGAGTCGAACGGCAAATCCGTGACGCGCGGCGGCAGGCCTGTTGAAACCGCCACCGGCCCGGTGATTTTCGGCGAGCCCGGCACCAACGGCCAGCATGCGTTTTTCCAACTGCTGCACCAGGGAACCGACGTCACGCCGATAGATTTTCTCGTCGCCGCCGAACCCGTCGCCGCCGACCCGCATCACCACGCGCTGCTATTCGCCAACTGCCTCGCCCAAAGCGAAGCTTTTATGCACGGGAGAACATTGGAGGAGGCGAAGGCGCTGTTGCGCAAGGAGGGGCGCTCGGAGGCCGATGTCGAGCGCCTCGCGCCACATAAGGTTTTTTCCGGCGACCGCCCGTCGAGCACGCTGCTCTATCGGAAACTCGATCCGCGCACGCTCGGCCGCCTCGTCGCGCTCTACGAGCACAAGGTGTTCGTGCAGTCGGTGATCTGGGACATCAACCCCTTCGACCAATGGGGCGTGGAGCTGGGCAAGGAACTGGCGGGGCGGTTGGCGCCGATTGTCGAGGATTCTAGCGCGTCGACGGCGGCGCTGGACGGGTCGACGGCGGGGTTGATCGCGTGGCGGCGGGCTTAGAAGCCTACCGCAAAAACCCCACGATATCCTTCACCGCCTTCATGTTCTCGCTGGCCATCGCCCGCGCGCGCGCGGCCCCGTCGCGCAGCACCGTGTCGATATAATCATGGTCGGCGGTGATCTTGCGCATCTCGGCGGTGATCGGCGAGAGCTTTTCCACCGCGAGATCGACCAGCGCGTTCTTGAAGGTCGAGAAATTGGCGCCGCCATATTCGGCCAGCACGCCCGCCTTGTCGCGCCCCGACAGCGCCGCGAAAATCCCGACGAGATTAGCCGCCTCGGGGCGCTCTTCGAGCCCTTTTTCCTCGCTCGGCAGCGGCTCGGGGTCGGTCTTGGCCTTGCGGATTTTTTGCGCGATCTGCTCGGCGTCGTCGGAGAGGTTTATCCGCGAATATTCCGATGCGTCGGACTTCGACATTTTCTTCGAGCCGTCGCGCAGGCTCATCACCCGCGTCGCCGGGCCGGAGATCAGCGGTTCGGGCAGCGGAAAAAACACGCCGTCATTATGCCCGTTGCGCAGAATGGACTCGGCGAAGTCGTTGTTGAACTTTTGCGCTATGTCGCGCGCCAGCTCCAAATGCTGCTTCTGATCCTCGCCGACCGGCACATGCGTCGCGCGATAAATCAAAATATCGGCGGCCATCAGCACGGGATAATCGTAAAGCCCAATGGACGCGTTCTCGCGGTCCTTACCGGCCTTGTCCTTGAACTGCGTCATGCGGTTCAGCCAGCCGATGCGCGCGATGCAGTTCAAAACCCAGGCGAGTTCGGCGTGTTCGGGAACCTGACTCTGGTTGAAGATGATGTTCTTCTTCGGGTCGACGCCGCTGGCGATATACGCCGCCGCGACCAAGCGCGTGTTGTCGCGTAGCGTCAGCGGGTCCTGCGGCGTCGTGATGGCGTGCAGATCGACGACGCAATAAAGGCAGTCGTAGCTCTTTTGCAGCTCGACGAATTTGACGATCGCGCCGAGATAGTTGCCAAGGTGCGGATTGCCGGTGGCCTGCATGCCGGAGAAGACGCGCTCGGGGAAACTGGTCATGGGATACGGCCGGTTGAGGGAACAGGCGGTCCTTATGGCAATGGTTTTTGTCCCGCGCAAGTGCGGGCTCTGGATTGCCGCGTGGGCTTCGCCTCCTCGCCAGGACCGCCGCGCCGGCCCCGCGTCACAAAATAAACCGGCTCAAATCGCGGTTCCTCGCGAGATCGCCGATGTGCTTCTCGACGAACTCGCCGTCGATGACGATCTTCTCGCCGTCGCGGTCTGACGCCGTGAAGCTGATGTCGTCGAGCACGCGCTCCATCACCGTTTGCAGCCGCCGCGCGCCGATGTTCTCGACCGAGGTGTTGACCTCCACGGCGATCTTGGCGATGGCCTCCACCGCGCTCGGCGCGAATTCCAGTTCGACGCCCTCGGTGCCGAGCAGCGCCACATATTGCCTGGTCAGGCAGGCTTCCGTCTCGGTGAGGATGCGGCGGAAATCCTCTTCGTTGAGCGAGGAGAGTTCGACGCGGATCGGCAGACGGCCCTGAAGCTCCGGCAGAAGATCCGAGGGCTTGGCCACATGAAAGGCGCCGGAGGCGATGAACAGCACATGGTCGGTCTTCACCGAGCCATGTTTGGTCGTCACCGTCGTGCCCTCGATCAGCGGCAGCAGATCGCGCTGCACGCCCTCGCGCGACACGTCGCCGCCGCCGCCGCGCCCCTCGCGCGCGCAGATCTTGTCCATCTCGTCGATGAACACGATGCCGTTGTTCTCGACATCGTGGATCGCCTCGCGCACGCTCTCTTCCTGGTCGATCAGCTTGTCGCTCTCCTCGGCGACGAGCGGCGCGATGGCGTCCTTCACATGCAGTTTGCGCGTCTTCGAGCGGCCCTGAAGGGCCTTGCCGAAAATGTCGCCAAGCGAAAAGGCGGTGACGCTGCCCGGCATATTCGGCATTTCGAACACCGGTCCGCTCGAGCCGGTGGAGGCGATTTCGATTTCGATTTCCTTGTCGTCGAGTTCGCCGGCGCGGTATTTCCTGCGGAAGCTTTCGCGCGTCGCCGGCTGGGCGGCGGGGCCGACCAGCGCGTCGAGCACGCGATCCTCGGCGGCGAGCTGCGCGCGCGCCTCGACACCCTTGCGGCGGCGCTCCTTGACGAGGCTGATCGCCACCTCGACGAGATCGCGCACGATCTGCTCGACATCGCGGCCGACATAGCCGACCTCGGTGAATTTCGTCGCCTCGACCTTCAGGAAGGGCGCGTCGGCGAGCCGCGCCAGCCGGCGCGCGATCTCGGTCTTGCCGCAGCCGGTCGGGCCGATCATCAATATGTTCTTGGGCAGAACCTCCTCGCGCATCGAGCCCTCCAAGCGCAGGCGGCGCCAGCGGTTGCGCAAGGCGATGGCGACCGCGCGCTTGGCGTCCTTCTGGCCGACGATGTAGCGGTCGAGTTCGGAGACAATCTCGCGCGGCGAGAAATCGGCCATATTTCGGTTCCTTCAGAAGGCGACGGGAATCAAATCGTCTCCACGACGATGTTGTGATTGGTGTAGACGCAGATATCGGCGGCGATGTTCATCGCGCGGCGGGCGATGGTCTCGGCGTCATGCGGGCTGTCGAGCATGGCCTTCGCGGCGGCGAGCGCATAGTTGCCGCCAGAGCCAATCGCGGTGACGGAGCCGCTTTGATCGGCCTCGGGCTCCAGCACGTCGCCGGAACCCGTCAGCACCAGTCCGACATCCTTGTCGGCGACCAGCATCATCGCCTCCAATCGGCGCAGATAGCGATCCATGCGCCAGTCCTTGGCGAGTTCGACGCAGGCTCTGGTGAGTTGGCCTGGATATTGTTCCAGCTTGGTTTCGAGCCGCTCGAACAGCGTGAAGGCATCGGCGGTGGCGCCGGCGAAGCCGGCGATCACATCGCCCTTGCCGAGCCTGCGCACCTTTTTGGCGTTACCCTTCATGATGGTCTGGCCGAGGCTCACCTGTCCGTCGCCGGCGATGACCGTCTTGCCGTCCTTCTTCACCATCACGATGGTGGTGGCGTGCCAGCTCGCCGGTCTCGCCCTCTGGTCCTCGTCCATTCGCGCCTCTCGTGCCTGTACGCTCTCGGGTGTAGGCACTCTCGCGCCGGCGAGCAAGAGCGGTGTTCGCCAACCCCGTCGACAGGCCGGGGCGGCACGGGAATGAAAGCGCAGGCGGTTGATTTTCCCGGCGACGAATATAGCTTACCGGACTCGGCGGCGTCACGACTTCGTCCCGGCGCCAAAACCCAATTTCTCTCGTCCGCGTGGAGAGACGTAGCTCGCGCGGAAAAGTTTTGCGTGAAGGGCGCGATTGACGATGTGCTATTCTTTGGGGGCCAGCGTCAATGCGGGATGCGCTCTTGCGGTGATCGGGGCCGCTACGGTCCATAAGGCCTTGCGGCACGACCGGCGAATGCTGGGTTTCGCCGTCTTTCCGCTGGTGTTTTCCGTGCATCAATTTGTCGAGGGCGTCGTTTGGTGGTCGCTTGAGCGTCCCTTCGAGGGCGACGCGTTTTTCCGCTATCTTTACACGATCATCGCCTTTCTCGTGTGGCCGGTGCTGACGCCGCTGGCGGCGACGCTCGCCGAACCCGACGCGCGGCGCCGGCGGCTGTGGGCGGGAATGTTCGGCTGCGGCGTTCTGCTGGCGCTCTATCTCGCGGTCATGCTCGCCGGCGCCGACGGCATTGACGTGACCGTCGTAAAGCATTCGCTGGCCTATGATCCGCAATTCGAGCGCCCGCCGCTGATCGCCGATCTCGCTTATCTCGCGCTGACGGTCATTCCGCTGGTCTCGTTCGATAACCGGGCGCTGCGACTGTTCGGCGCCGCCGTCTTCCTCACCTTCGTCTATTCGCTGCTGCACAATCGCGCGGCCTGGTATTCGCTCTGGTGCATGTCGGCGGCGATGTTCAGCCTGATCATCTCCTTTGGGATAGGCGACCGCGCCCGCTCGCGCTACGACGCGGCGAACGCCTCGATGCGCTGACCGACGATCACCTCAATTCGACGCCCAGCGCGGCCAGTTCCTCTTTCAACTTGTCGCGGCCGCTCATCGCGTCGGGGCCGCGCACGCGCGAGAGAACCTGACGTATCCAGCCCTGTTCGGGCAGGCCGTGCTCCTTCTGGAAATCGCGGAATTTTTCATCGAGCGTGTTGATCGCGTCGAGTTGGGCGTCGCCCCATTGATATTGCTCACAATGCAGAACGGCGCCCTGGCCGAGGCGCGGCTTGACGCCCGTGTCGATCTTGGGGTCGGGAAAGCCGACCGCCATGCCGAACACTCCGAAGACGTTAGGCGGCAGGTTCAGCTCTTTGGCGACCTCCAGGGGCTTGTTGCGCATGGCGCCGATATAGACCGAGCCGAGCCCGAGCGACTCCAGCGCCACCACGGCGTTTTGCGCGGCCAGCGCGGCGTCGACGACGCCGGTCAGGAACAATTCGACAAAGGGGAGCGCGCCAGCCTCGCGGCCGTTCAGTTTCGCCAGATTGTCCAGCCGGGCGAGATCGGACAGCCACACCAGAAACACCGCGCAGTCGCGGATATGCTGTTGCCCGCCGGCGAGATCGGCGAGGCGGTTCTTGCGCTCCTGGTCTTCGACGGCGACGACGCTCCAGCATTGCAGATTCGAGGAGGTGGAGGCCGATTGCGACGCCGCGACGACGGTCTCAAGCGCGCCCTCGGGGAGTTTTTGTGGCAGGAAGGCGCGGTGCGAGCGATGCGCGAGCAGGATGTCCAGCGTCTCGTTCCACTGCGTGGGCTTTGGCGAGTCGTCGCGGCGATAGCGGGCGAACATCGCCGCCGCGCCCTTGAGGGTTTCGATGTCTGTGGTCGGCTTGTTCATATGAGCGTCTTTCGAGATTTTGCGGCGCGACGGCGCCTTGCGTCGGTTAGGCGCTTTTTGCCCCGCCCGGCGGAAGCTGTCCAGTTCATTGCGGATGCTCGGCGCGCCATTTGCGTAACGCGGCGAGGGAGTTTTCAATGTGCATGTGGGCGCTTGAGTCCGAATAGACGTATAGAATCGTTCCGTCCGGCGTGATCACATAAGAAATTCGCTGCGCGAAGACCGGGCCTTTGATCGGCAGGCTGAACGCCGCGTCATAGGCTTTGATCACGGTAAAGTCCGGGTCCGCGCCGACTGGAAATTTGTCGCGACAGTCCTTTTTGGAAAATTCCCGCTGCACGTCGATCGTGTCGCTCGACACGCCGATCACGCTGGCGCCGGCGGCGGTGAAATTCTCGATGCTTTCGGCGAATTCATGCGCCTCGACCGTGCAGACCGAGGTGAAGGATTTGGGGTAAAAATACAGCACCACTGGCCCTTTCTTCAGCGCTTCGGCGAGCGAGAATTTGAAGTCCTGGCCGCCGAGCGCCGCGAAAATCGAAAAATCCGGCGCGGCGTCGCCCGGTTTTAGCGCGGCTTGCGCGGCGGCGGGGAGCGCCGCGAGACAAAGGCTCAGGAAAAGCGTCATGGGCTTCATGGAAGGTTCCTTTGGGGGCGGATTGAGGGCGGCATGTAGCAGCGTGTGGCCGTTCCGCAAGCCGCTGTCACCCGATCCGCAACTCCATCACGTCGATTACATGGCGCGGCAGGCGGCGCGGGGCGATGAACACCGCGTCGGCGCGCAGCGTATATTGGGCGGCCCAGGGGTTCGCCGCCAGCCAGCGCGCCGCCGCGATGGAAAGCCGCCGCTGTTTTTGCGGCGTGATGGCGGTCATGGCGTCGTCCATCGCGCCCCGCGCCTTCACTTCGACGAAAACAATGTCGTCGCCGCGCTTGGCGATAATGTCGATCTCGCCGCCGTTGACGCGATAGCGTCGCGCCAGAATCTTGTAAAACTTCAATCGCAACAACAATTCGGCGAAAAATTCCGCACGCAGGCCGAAGTCGTGGCCGGCGCGGCGTTTTTGCGAGGCCGGCGGCTTCACTTGTCCCGGCCCGCCGAAATTTGCAGCGCGCGGGCGTAAACCTGTCGGCGCGGCTGGCCGGTCGCGGCGGAGACGACGCTGGCGGCGTCCTTCACCGAATGGGTCGCCAGCGCCTCGCCCAGCGCCGCGTCGAGATCGGCCTCCAAAATCGCCTCGGCGCCGGCTTCGGGCGGCGCGATCAGCAGCACGATCTCGCCCTTGGGCGGCGGCTCCCCGGCCAGCGCGGCGGCCAGTTCGGCGGTCGAGCCGCGCCGCACGGTTTCGAAAAGCTTGGTCAGTTCGCGCGCGATCACCGCCTCGCGGTCGCCGAGCGCGGCGAGGCAGTCTTGCAGCGTTTCGGCGATGCGGCGCGGGCTTTCGAAAAACACCAGCGTGCCCGGTATGCGGGCGAGTTCGGCGAGGCGCGCGCGCCGCGGGCCGCTTTTATGCGGCAAGAACCCCTCGAAAAAGAATCGGTCGGTCGGCAGGCCGGCGACGACAAGGGCCGCCAGCACGGCGGAGGGGCCGGGGACCGAGGTCACCTTGACGCCGGCCGCCAGCGCCTCCTGCACCAGCTTGAAGCCGGGGTCCGAGACCAGCGGCGTGCCGGCGTCCGAAACCAGCGCCAGCGCGGCGCCCGCCTCCAGACGAGCGATGAGATGGGGCCGCATCACCTTGGCGTTGTGTTCGTGATAGGCGACGAGCGGCGACGAAATGCCGTAATGCGCCAAAAGAACGCTGGTGACGCGGGTGTCCTCGGCGATCACCGCGTCGGCGGCGGCCAGCGTCGCCAGCGCCCGGAAGGAAATGTCGCGCAGATTGCCGATCGGCGTCGCCACGACATGCAGGCCGGGCGCGATCGGTTCGGCCTCGGCTCGTAGACCGAAGGCAGTGTAGCCGGCGTTCGCCGCGCGGGCGCTTTCGTCAGACATGCTCACCTCGCATATGCGTCCCACGTCAGGCGTCGTTCGATCCAGCGGTCAAACGTTCTTTATATAGAACGCCAGCTGCGCTTTCAGCAAGTCGGCGTCACATGGAATCGCTTCGCGTCGCAGCGTAGCCAATTTGAAGGTCTATTGACATTGGGCTAATGAGGCGGGCCTATTCGGGCGCAAATGGACGGCGGAACGGCCCTTGCGGCTGTCGCCGCGGGACAGGGGACGGTATCTACATGCACGAGGCAAATCGATTGTCGCCAGCAGGCGCGCCGCGCCTGGGCTTCGCTTTGACCATTCTGGCGGCGGCGCTGCTTGCGGCCTGCAACCCTGGCGCCCGCCCCGGCGCCCGCGACCTCAGCCTTGGCGCGCCGGCGACTGGAACTCCCGTCCGCGCGGCCGGCGAGGTGAGCGAGCAGATTGGCGCCGGCTCCGTCAAAATGGCGCTGATCGTTCCGCTCACACAGGCGTCCGGCCCGTCCGTCGTCGGCGCGTCGCTGCGTAATGCGGCGCAACTCGCTTATGCGGATTCTGGCGCGAACGACGTCAGCATTCTGGTCAAGGACGATCATTCCACGCCGGCGGGCGCCGCCGCCGCCGCGCAGGGCGCCGTGAATCAGGGCGCGGAAATTATTCTGGGGCCGGTCTTCGCCGCCGGCGTCAAGGAAGCGGGCGTCGTCGCGCGCGGCGCCGGACGTCCGGTGATCGCCTTCTCCACGGACAGCTCCGCCGCGGCGCGCGGCGTTTATCTGCTGTCGTTCCTCGTCGAGAATTACGTCGAGCGGATTATCTCCTTCGCCGCCCAGCGCGACAAAAAATCCATCGCTGCGCTGATTCCCGAAAACAGCTATGGGGCGATCGCGCTGGCGCAGTTTCAGCAAAGCGCCGCCAATCACGGGCTGCGCGTCATGACCATCGAGCGCTACAAACCCGGCGCGACGGGCGACGCGGTGAAACATATCGCCGCCGTGGCCGACCAGATCGACACGCTGTTCATTCCAGACACGCCGGAAGCGATGGGCGCTATTTCGCGCGATCTGATGGCCGCCAATCTCGATTCGAAACGCGTGCAGATTCTCGGAACCGGCCTTTGGAACGACCCGCGCGCTTACAACCTTCCGGCCTTGCAGGGCGCATGGTTCTCGGCCCCCGAGAATGGCGGGTTCAACGCCTTCGCGTCGCGCTATCGCGCCAGATTCAACGTCGAGCCGTCGCGTATCGCGACGCTGGCTTACGACGCGGTTTCTCTGTCCATCGCGCTCTCGCGAACGCAAGGCTCGCAGCGCTTTTCGGAGAGCGTGCTGACCAATCCGTCGGGCTTCAACGGCGCCGACGGCGTGTTCCGCTTCCGCCCCGACGGAACCAACGATCGCGGCCTGTCCGTGCTCGAAATCACCGGCGGCCAGGCGAAGGTGATTTCGCCCGCGCCGCGCACGCTGAGCGGCGACGGCGCTTAGAGCAAGTTCCGCAAAAGTTGACAGACTTTTGCGATCAGGACTTGCTCCAGCATTTTGATCTTGCGCGATTTCTTGTCGCTCGGATGAGTCCATCCGAGCGGAAAGCGCGCTGACGCGTCGCTCAAAGGGTCACTTGCGGCCGAACAGCCGTTCTATGTCGGAGAGTTTCAGCTCGACATAGGTCGGGCGCCCGTGATTGCATTGCCCGGCGCCCGGCGTCGCCTCCATCTCGCGCAGCAGCGCGTTCATTTCCTGCGGCGCGAGGCGGCGTCCGGCGCGCACGGAATGATGGCAGGCGCAGGTAGCCAGCACATGGTCGAGACGGCGCGACAGCGCGCGCGCGTCGCCCTCCTCGGCGAGCACATCGGCGATGTCGGCGACGAGTTTTCCGGCGTCGATCTCGCCCAAGATCGCCGGCGTTTCGCGCACCAAAACCGCGCCCGCTCCGAAGGTCTCGATCACCAGGCCAAGCTCGGCGAGTTCCTTCATCGCTGGCCCCAGCGCGTCGAGCCGCGCGCTGTCCAGTTCGACCACGGCCGGAATCAGCAGAATTTGTCGCGCGACTCCGCTGGCCGCGCGCTGGCGTTTCAATTTCTCGTAGACGAGTCGTTCATGCGCGGCGTGCTGATCGACGATCACCAACCCCGTGCGGGTCTGCGCGATAATATAGGTCTCGTGCAGCTGCGCCCGCGCCGCGCCGAGCGGCGTGTCCAGGTCTTGCGGTGCGATGGCCGCAATCTGTGCGCTTGTGTCCGCGGCGGGCGGACCGGGGGTGAAGCTCGCTTGCGGGTTCTCGCCGAAGCCTTGTCGCGCGTATTCGGGCGGCGCGTTGGGCGAGAGCCGCGCGTTCCAGTTCAGCGCTCCATTCGAGCGCCAGTTTCGCGGCGCCTCGCCCGGCGCGGAAATCATATCGAGCGCCTTCGCCGCGTTGCTGTCCGAACCACGATGCAGCGCGCCCGCCAGAGCTTGCTTCAGCGCGCCGACGATGAGTCCGCGCACGAGTCCCGGATCGCGAAAGCGCACTTCGGCCTTGGCCGGATGCACATTCACGTCGATGGCGGCGTAATCGCCCTCCAGAAACAGCACCAGCGCCGGGTGCCGGTCGTGGGCCAGAAAATCGAGATAGGCTGCGCGCATCGCGCCCGAGAGCAGCTTGTCGCGCACCGGCCGGCCGTTGACATAAACATATTGCATTTGCGCATTGGCGCGATTGTAGGTCGGCAGGCCGGCGAGTCCGGCGAGGCGAAAATTCTCGCGCGCCGCGTCGATCGCAATGGCGTTAGCCACAAATTCCTCGCCGAGGACTTGCCCGACGCGCCGCGCGCGGCCCTCTTCGCCAGTTTCGCAGGCGGGATAATCGAAACTCGCGCCGCCGCTCGCCGAAAACCCAAAGCGCACGTCGGCGTGCGCCATCGCCAGACGTTTGACGACATCGGCGACGGCCGCCGTCTCGGTGCGGTCGGTCTTCAAAAATTTGAGCCGGGCCGGAGTCGCGGCGAAAAGGTCGCGCGCCTCGATGCGCGTGCCGCGCGGCCAATTGCTGGCGCGCAGCGCCCGTTTCTCGCTGGCCTCGACGTGAATGGCAAAGCCGTGCGGCGCGCCTTGCGCGCGCGTGTCGATGGAGAGATTCGATACGGCGGCGATGGAGGGCAGCGCCTCGCCACGAAAACCCAGCGTCGCGATATGGGTGAGATCGCCGTCGGGAATCTTCGAGGTGGCGTGGCGCTCGATGGCGAGCGCGAGATCGTGCTCGTCCATGCCGCATCCGTCGTCGATCACGCGGATGAGTTTGCGCCCACCGTCCTCGATCGTCACATCAATGCGCTTCGCGCCCGCGTCGAGCGCGTTCTCGACCAGTTCCTTGACGGCGGAACCCGGCCGCTCGACCACTTCGCCGGCGGCGATGCGGTCGACGAGAATGGGATCGAGACGGCGAACGGGCATGAGCGATTCTTTTTTGTGAAGCGAAGGCGATTATACAGCTTCCCGCGCGCGACGAGCGGCCAAAAAGCGACGGCGCGCGGCAGTTGTTGTCGCCAACACCAAAAAGCCAAACTACGGGCGCTGGTTGCGCGGCGTCGGGCGCCCTCGCGCCGTGGAGGCCCTTGATGCAGCTTCTCGCTTTTTTCGCCGCGGATCATCCCGTTCTCGCCGGGATTGTCGCGCTTGCTGTTTTCTTGCTGCTGTTCAGCCTGCGCATCGCCAATCAGTACGAGCGCGCGGTGGTGTTTTTTCTTGGGCGCTATGCGCGCACCTCCGGCCCCGGGCTCTATCTGCTGACGCCGTTGCTGGAATGGCAAACCACCGTCGATCTGCGCACCAGCACGACATCGGTCGAACAGCAGGAGACGATCACCCGCGACAATGTGCCGATCAAGATCAACGCGGTCATCTGGCGCCGCGTGGTCGATCCGGCGCGTTCGCTGATCGAGGTCACCGATGTCGGCGACGCGGTGACGCAAGTCGCCATCACCGCGCTGCGCGGCATCATCGGCCAGCACTCGCTGGACGATGTGTTGAAGGCGCAGGACACGATCTCCGAGGCGTTGCAGGCGACCATCGACAAGGTCACCGAGCCTTGGGGCGTCAAGGTCGAGCGCGTGCAGATGAAGAATGTCGAAATCCCCGAAACCATGCAGCGCGCTATGGCGCAGGAAGCCGAAGCCTTGCGCGAAAAGCGCGCGCGTCAGATCAAGGCCGAGGCTGAACTGGAGGCGGCGGGGCTGTTGAAACAGGCCGCCGAGATCATCATGCAGAGCCCCGCCGGCTTGGAGTTGCGGCGCATGCAGATGATCACCGAAGTCGGCGCCGAACAAAACACCATGACCATCATCATGATGCCGAGCGAATTCGTCGAAATGGCGAGGTCCATCGGCGCACGCGGCGGCGAAAAAGAGCAAGCGTGAACAGGCGCGCATCGGGGGAGGGAGTCCGATGCGCGCCCGCTCCGCGCGTCGCTGGTCCGCGGCGCGGCGCGCGATCTTAAAGCGCTTGCGGCAAAAGGCGTCGCCGGGTTTACCTCGGAAAGACTGGTTTTGCCTCGGAAAGACTCTAGGCGACGCCCTTCTCGTTCAGAAACGGCCCGTATTTCTTGTCGATGTTGGGAATATGGTTGGTCAGCCAGCCGACCACGAAGCCAGCCGTATCGCCGGTGATTTCGGCTTCGCCGGCGTGGAATTTCTTTTGCAGATCGAGGCAGGTGGCGACGAGCTTGTCGTGCTGGGCCTTATGTCCCTCATAGGCGGGATAGTCATATTTGACGAAATTGGCTTCTTCCGAAGCGAAGTGCTGCGCGACGCAGGCGATCAGCACGTCGAGCTGCTTGCCGACGGCGGCGCGATCGCCGGAGCCGACGGCGTCTCCGAGCGCATTGACCAGTCTGAAAATGTCCTGGTGTTCTGCGTCATGCGCGCTGACATTGGTCGCGAACTGGTCTTTGGTCCAGGTTATGAGCGACATGTGTTTCCTCTCTCGATTTTCTTGAGCGTTCGGCCGCTGGTCGCAGCGTTAAATCGAATTTGAAATTGGCTGCGCCGCCGAGCGGATAACGACTACGCGCGCGAGCGGCGCTTGTAATTGATGGCTGTCAAAATGGCGCGCAAGTGACGCGAGGCGAAACGACGCAGCCCGATTGCTGCGTCTCACCCAATCATGCAACGCGCGCTTTGTCGCTCGATTGAACATAGGGAGAGATGCGCAACGACGCACCCGAAGCGACGATCTCGACGATCGGGCAAGCTCCCTCGGGAATCGCCGAGACAGAGTCGTTCGGCTGCGATAGCGCTGTGCACGACAGCAGCGCGCCATTAACGAGCAGTCCCGACCGCGCGAGGTCGGGCAGGATCGCCTTTGGCGCGACGAGCCGCGCGGGGCCGATCTCGTCGAGCAATCGCAAAAATGCGTCGGCGCGGAACGGCGCCAAAAAATGCAGCGTCGCGCTCGACAACAGCGCCGCGAGCGGACCTGCGATCAATCCGCCGAAGGACCCGGGCGACACCAGCGACAAGATGGGCGCGGCGCCGCCCCGTCTGGTCTTGCGCACGAGGTCGAGTCCGGCCGCCAATAGGGCGCCCTGCGCGAGGAAGACCGGCGCGCCGGATAGGTCCGCCGCGCCGATCATGGCGCGGTCGCCGGGCGTCCAGTTCTCGGAGATCAAGGTGGCGGACGCCGGCAGCGAACGCGGTTTGGCGCGCAGGCCGTGTAGCGAAAAATCCGCCGCGCCGTCGATCGGCTCCGGCGAGAGCGCGCCGAGCAGCCGGATGGACGGGCATTGCGCGGCGACGCCAAGCAGCGTTGGCTCGAAATCGAGATTGGCGAAACGCGCCGGCGCCATCAGCGCCTCGGCTTGCGTCGCGTTCGCCGCCGCGATCAATGCGTGCAGGGGCAGGCCGAGCGGCGTCAGCACCGGCTCGAAGCCGGCGGCGATGATCGCGGTGACGGCGATGAGCGACTGGGCGCGCGGCGGACAGCACAGAAGAATGCGTGCGCCCGGTTCAAGATCGAATTCGCGCAACCGCGCGACAAAGGCGCCGATGGCGAAATCAAGCTCCGCGAAGGCGATCGCGGCGCAGCCTTCTTCGCAATGATCGGCAAGCGCCGCTCTTTCTGGACGCAGACGCGCCGAACCGGCGATCAGCGCGTCGAGGCCAAACATGGTGAGCGGATGCGCCCGCACATAGTCCGGCTCTTCGGGCGCCTCGGGAGCGTGGTCGTTCGACGCGGCGTTCGCCCGCGCGAGGTTTTGTGTCATGGGGGCTCTTTCCACCAGCTGTCCAGTGTCGGACCGAAGATTGGCGTTGCGTAGCGCGGCAGATGTTGCGGATGTTTCAGGCTGCTGGCGTGGGCGATCCACTGGTTGGCGGCGTGATAGAACGGCACGATGTAAAAGCCGGACAGCAGCACGCGGTCGTAGGCGCGCACGGCGGTGACGAACTCCTCGTGGGTCTCGGCGGCGAGCAGCGTCGCGATCAGCGCGTCGATCGCCGGGCTCGACGCGCCCGTCAGATTATAGGAGCCCTCCTGCGACGCGCTGGCCGAGCCCCAGCGCATGCGCTGCTCGTTTCCGGGCGACGCCGAGGCGATCCATTGGCCGGGCATCATGTCGAACTCGAACCTTTGGCGTCGGCGCTGATACTGCACCTCGTCGACCAGCCGCACGCGCGCCTCGACGCCGATGCGCTTGAGCGAAGTCGCGTAATTGAGCGCGAGCCGCTCCTCGCTGCGGTCTTTGACCATGATTTCGAAGGCGACCGCGACCCCGTCCTTCGTCAGCGCGTCGCCATCGAGTCTATAGCCGGCCTCGCCGAGCCGTGCGAGCGCCCGCTTGGCCATCTCGCGGTCGCGCCCGGTTCCGTCGTTGACCGGCGGGCGCCAGCGCCCTTCCATGATGTCCTCGCGCACGGCGCCGGGGAAAGGCGCGAGCAGGGCGCGCTCGGCGTCGCTCGCGGGGCGGCCGGTGGAGGTGAGCTCGGACTGGTCGAAGAAGCTTTTGGTGCGCGTATAGAGGCCCGAATAAAGATTGGCGTTTATCCACTCGAAGTCGAACATCATGCCGAGCGCTTCGCGTAGGCGAGGGTCCTTGAACAATGCGCGGCGCAGATTGAAGGCGAAGCCTTCCATCCCCTTGGGACTGTCGTTGCGCAACTCCTCTTTGACCATCCTGCCGTCCCGTGCGGCGGGGAAATCATAGCCGCTGGCCCAGCGCGCGGAACCGGTCTCTTCGCGGTAGTCGATCAGACCGGCCTTGAAGGCCTCGAACAGAGCGTTCCCGTCGCGAAAATAGTCTATGTCGATCTCGTCGAAGTTATAGAAGCCGCGCTGGCTCGGGACGTCCATGCCCCAGTAATTTGGATCGCGCCGCAGCAGCAGCCGCGCGCCGGGCTTCACTTCCGCTATGACATAAGGGCCGGAGCCGACCGGCGGCGTGAGCGTCGCGTCCTGGAAATGCTCCACGTCGGTGGCGTGTTTGGGCAGCACCGGCATCAGCGCGAGGATGAGCGGCAATTCGCGGTCCGCCGCGCCGGTGAGATCGTAGCGCACGGTTCGCGCGTCCGGCGCGTCGATCGATTTGACGAGGCCGAAGGCGACGCGTTGCTGCGGCCGGCCTTTAGTTTTCAGAAGATCGAAGGAAAACAGCACATCCGCCGAGGTGAGCGGCGCGCCGTCGGAGAAATGCGCGCGCGGATCGAGATGGAAGGTCACATGCTCGCGGTCCGCGTCGAGGTCGATGAACTGCGCGATCTGCCCGTAAAAGGTGAAGGGCTCGTCCTGCGAGCGGGCCATCAGGGTCTGGAAGACATTGCCGACCAGCCCTTGCGCGGTGGAGCCCGCCTTGATGTTGAATGGATTCACGCTGTCGAAGGTTCCGGGAAGACCGACGCGCAGACGGCCGCCTTTCTTGGCGGCGGGATTGGCGTAGGGGAAGTGATCGAAATCCGGCGGAAGCAGCGGCGCGCCATGCATGGCGACCCCGTGCGTCGGCGAGGACGCGGGCTCCTCGAACGTTTGCGGCGGTTCGGCGCGCGCGGCGATGGAGAGCGACAGCGCCAGAGCGGCGGCCGCCAGCGCGCAGACAGCGCGACGTGCCGGCGGAACCGATGGGCGAATCATTTCTCTCGTCATGGTCGAAGCATATGCCAACCCGGGAGCGTATAAAGCGGGCGGGCGGGGCGAGGGGCGTGAATTTCGTGTTTTCGAGGCGTCAAAGTCGCCTTTAGGCCCCCTGTCGGCGCTGGACGTCTAGAATTTACGGCTGCGAGCATGTATGACCGGCGCCGCGCCCTTATCTTCAGATTGTCGTGGAGCATAAGCGGTCGGCGCGCTCCGCGGGCCTCGCGTCTTAAGTTTACGCGGGATTTACGGGGATAGGAGCCTTTCGCGCAAGGTTCCTGGCAAGGGGCCTCGAGGCGGAGGCTTTTTTGCGCGCCAGGCGAAAATTAGGCGCTGTCCGCGACGCCGTGTCGCTCGTCTCGGAAGCGGATGACGCAGTCTCGAAGGCACTCGAAAGGACTTCCGATGTCGATAAAATTTTTGCGGTCTAGCGCCGCCGCCGTGGCCTTGTTCGCCGGCGGCTCGGCCCTCGCTCAGCAGGCTCCGGCCCCTGCCGCGGGAGCAGCGGCGCCGCAACAGCAGCAACAACAGCCGCAAGGGCCGGTGAAGGCCGACCTCGTCCCGGTGCAGCCCGAATGGACCAAGGTTTGCGGCGGCGATCCGCAATCGCAGAAGGAAGTTTGCTACACGACGCGCGACTTCGGACTGCAGGCCGACCAGCCGATTCTGGCCCTTGCGGTTTACGATCCCAAGGGCGCGCCTGAAAAGGTCATCCGTTTGCTGTTGCCGCCGGGATTGCTGTTGAAGCCGGGCTTCCGCTTCTCGATCGACAAGGGTCCGCAGGAAACCGGCGCATTCGAAATTTGCTTCCCCAATGGCTGTTTCGCCGAGGCCAAGGTGAAACCGGCCACGGTCGACAGCATGAAGAAGGCCGAGAAGATGTCGGTCGTCGTGAAGAATCAGGTCAATAACGAAGTGACCTTCGTGTTGCCGCTGGCCGCCTTCGGCAAGGCCTTCGACGGCCCGGCGATCGATCCGAAGGTCCTGGAGGAACGGCAGAAGAAACTCCAGGAGGATATGGAGAAAAAGGCCAAGGAAGAGCGCGAGAAGCTCGAGAAACAGGGCGGCGCGGCCGCTCCGGCGCCCGCGGGCAAGCCCCCCGCCGGCAAGTGATCTCTTAAGGCGCGCATCGCCGCCAAATAAAACGCCCGCGTGTCGCGCGGGCGTTTTTATGGGCTGAACGCCGCGGGATACGGCGGCGGCTAGAGCGCTTTCCGTTCGAACGGAATCGTTCGAACGACAAGAAATCGCTCAAAATCAAAATGTTGGAGCAAGCTCTTATCGAAAAAGTCTATCAACTTTTTTAAGAGCTTGCTCTAATGGCGTTTATCCGCCTTCACGCGATAAACGCCGTCGTCCGCCCGAATGAAAGTCTCGTCGACCTGCGGATGGCGCACCGGGTCGCCGGAGGTGTCGGCGACGAGGTTCTGTTCCGAGACATAGGCGACATACTCGGTTTCGGCGTTTTCGGCGAAGAGATGATAGAACGGCTGATCCTTCTGCGGTCGGACTTCCTCGGGAATGGCCAGCCACCACTCCTCGGTGTTGGAAAACACCGGATCGACGTCGTAAATCACGCCGCGAAATGGGTAGCGGCGGTGCCTGACGACCTGACCGATCGCGAACTTTGCTAAACTCTCTATTGGCATTGCCTTCGACGCCGTCCGAGTGACACCCGCATCGTCGAATTGGTAGCGCGACGCGTCGATCCCGTCAACGCCCCGGTCGCCGGCGAAGCGACCCGCGGCCCGCATGGCGTCGCTTATTCGCGCTCCCGCGTCGCGCCCGGCTTCCAGAGAACGTCGCCTTTTTCCCGGTTCACGTAACGCGAGGCGACGAACAGGAAATCCGACAGCCGGTTGACATAGCGCAGCGCCGTCGGCGCTACCTGCTCGTTGGGAGTATTGGCCAAGGCGACCATGACGCGCTCGGCGCGGCGGCTGATCGTGCGCGCCAGATGCAAATGCGCGGCGGCCGCCGTTCCGCCCGGCAATACAAAAGACTTAAGCGGCGCAAGGTCGCCGTTGAGTGCGTCGATCTCCCGCTCCAACCGGTCGACCTGCGGCTGGACGATGGCCAGTCGCATGGCGGGTTCCGGCTCGGGCTTGGTCGGATCGAGCGGCGTCGCCAATTCCGCGCCCAGATCGAACAGATCGTTTTGGATGCGCTCCAGCATCGCGTCGAGCAGTCGATCTCCGGCTTCGATGGCGAGGCGCGCGACGCCGATCGCCGCATTGGTCTCGTCGATGGCGCCATAGGCTTCGACGCGAATATCGTCCTTGCGCCGGCGCGCGCCGTCAGCGAGCGAAGTCGCTCCCATATCCCCGCCGCGCGTGTAGATTTTGTCGAGCCGCACCATGACGCTTGGTCCAGGGGTTCAATGTCCAGAGGTTCAATGTCGAGGGGTTCAATGTCCAGGGGTAAAATTTAGCGGCCGTCAGTGGCGGAAAAAAAGAATCGCCATGATGATGGCGATCGCCGCGAATTGCAGCCCGACGCGCCAGCGCATGAGCTTTTGCGACAAATTCGGATCGCCGCCGCGAAACATGTTCGTGAGGCCGGCAAGCAGCACGAGCGTCACCGCCGCCAGCGCGCCAATCAAGAGAATATTGGAAAACTGCACCATGAGCCGAGGCGTCTTTCGTCGCGGGAGATCGCCACTCGTGAATAAAGCGCCCCGGCGCGCGCCGCAAGTTTAAAAGATTGCGAGGCGACAGCAAGCGCCCGCGCGATGCGCCCCGCCGGAAAAAATTGCCGCTAGCGACGCCCGGTCTGCGTCACGATGTCGTGAACGCGAGACTTGATGGTGCGCCAATTTGGCGGCGGCAGCCGCTCCGCATGGCAGCGGCGGCCGATTTCCTGCACCAGTTCGCTGAACTTCGGTCGCAGCGGCCGCAGATAGAAGGTGCGAATCGCATCGTGGATCAGAAATTCGCGTTTCGGATCGAGCACGCGCGCGCCCTTGGGGCGCCCGACAGGTCGCGTCGTGGGGGCGACGACCATGCCGCAACTGCGAAAGGTCTTGATCATGCGATAGGCCGTGGCGCGGCTGACGCCAAGGTCTTTCTTGAGATCCTCGATGATCTCCTGCGACAGTTTTCCGTCGGTGCGCCCGAGCAGCGCCCGAACGGCGGCCTCCCGCCGTTGCTGGATATCTGTGCGAGGATTGTTCGTTTCTTTGTCGCGCATTATTGTCGAATACATGGCCTGTGCTTCGCCTGTTGGGTTTAACCTCGGCGCTTCCGCCTCTCACGCTTTTTTATTCAAAGAACGCCGCCGCGATCAGGAGAGATCGGACGTGAGCTTCATGACGTTTGTTTTTCTCATTATTTCAATGTGGAATTCAATGACCAATTTTTGGCGCCGAGCGTCGACGATTGTGGAAAACTCGGCTCGTGTCTCATACCAGGGCGCTCCTGTCGGCCGGCGGCCCAACTCAATCCGTTGTATTTCAAACATATTTTGTTGCGAAATCATAGTTAGAATAGCTCAAAATAAAGAATTTTCTGCAATGACGCCGCCCAATACATCGGCTGCTACATTTTGTCGCGCGGGCTAAATTGGATGGGCTGCGGGCGCGAAAGAGACAAATGAGCAGGATGCCGCAATGCAAAACGCCTTGGAGCCATTCGTTGGCTCCAAGGCGTCGGGTTCGCAGCGTTTGGGAGGGCGCGTGCGGTCAGAGATTCAGCGACCTGTTCACCGTCGGGATGAAAATCGCGAAAAGGAAGATGATGAAGCCGACCCAGGCGGCCACCCATCCGAGTTCGTTCACCTTATGTAAAGCCATGTTGTCTCCTCCCGTTATTTCGCGACTCCAGCGCGATGAGCTTCGCGACGCGGCGCGCCAGCGGTGGGGGATAATTTCTAATTTTCGTCTCACGAACAACGTCGTTTGGGTGCGACCGAATGTCGCCATCGTCGCAGAATATATGTATATTACAATAAGACACATATTCGCATTTCTTAATGATGCTAAATAACCGTGAGATTGTATTCTGTTTGCGCAGCTAACTTAGCTGCGTGTCGCAATTAGTCTCAATTTAGAAAGCATATGAGACTTATTAATACACTTACAGCTACATATTGTCGCACCAATAAACGTATATATTCTTGACACATCGAATAGTTGCTGTGTTAGCGTCCACGCACTGCGGAGGCCGAAATGGCTTTACTGCGGGCGGGACGCGACATCTTCCAGCCGGTCTGGTTTTTGGCGTCCCGATTCGCGGTTCACGCGTCGTTGCCGGGCGGAAATTCCGGCAGGGCCGCAAGGCTCCATCTGCGCATCGCGCGGGTGACGAAATCTCGATCGGGCGCGCACAACGCGCGTTTGGGAGCAACAATTGGAGGAGGGACGCACATGAGTTTGGCGACAGAAAAAGCGGCCGCCGCCGCCGCGGAAAAGGCCGATGTCATCGTCAATTACAAGCCGGCTTACATCGCCATGTTCTGTCTTGGCATGTTCTACGTCGGCATCCGAGTCTACGAGCAATATTTCGGCTGGAAGGCGGGTCTCGACTCCTTCGCGCCTGAGTTCCAGACCTACTGGCTCAACCTTATGTGGACCGAGCTGCCGATCGAGTTCATCACTTTCTGCGGCATCGGCGGCTATCTGTGGAAGACCCGCGACCGCAATATCAACGCGGTTGCGCCGCGCGAGGAATTGCGCCGTTTGTTGACGCTGGTGGGCTGGCTGCTCGTCTACGCCTTCACGGTATATTGGGGCGCGAGCTACTTCACCGAGCAGGACGGCACCTGGCATCAGACCGTTATTCGCGACACCGACTTCACGCCGAGTCATATCCTGGAATTCTACCTCAGCTATCCGATCTACATCATCGCCGGCTGGGGCGCCTTCATGTATGGCCGCACGCGCATTCCGATGTTCGCCAACAAGATCTCGGTCGCCTTCCTGATGTTCTTCGCCGGGCCGTTCATGATCTTCCCGAACATCGGCCTGAATGAGTGGGGCCACACCTTCTGGTTCATGGAAGAGCTGTTCACGGCGCCGCTGCACTGGGGCTTCGTGTTCTTCGGCTGGTTCGCGCTCGCGGTGTTCGGCGTGACCTTGCAGGTGCTCGGCCGCGTGATCGAACTCAGCAAGGAGTTCGAGAAGGACGTTCTCGCGATCTAGCCAATACGAATATCTGACGCGGGGCGCGCCAACTCCCAGGGCGCTCGCCCTGCGACAGATCCGGGAAGCGGTCGCCGTTCGAGGCGTCGCCCAAGCTGCGAGCGGCGCCCGCTTCCCCGCCCAAACCTAAGTCGAGACTCCGCGTCCACTCCAGCGCTCCTGCGCCGTCTCGTCGGAGCATCGGGGGAGCGCGTCTCGAAAAAACGAAAATCCGGCGGGAAAGCGCCGGGGGGTAATTCAAGGAGAGCACAAACATGTCCATATCCACTGAAGCAGGCGCGCCGGCAGGCAAGGCCTGGAAATCGAAAGAGGAATTCCTCGGCTGCGTCATCCTGACCGACTGGATTCTCCTCTTCATTCTGTTCCTCGTCCTGCTCGGCTCCTATCACATCCACTATATGTTGCTGGCTGGCGACTGGGACTTCTGGATCGACTTCAAGGATCGGCGCATGTGGCCGACCGTGGCGCCGGTCGTCGCGATGTGCTTCGCCGCCGCCGCGCAGTCGTTCTTCTGGACGAAGTTCCGGCTGCCCTTCGGCGCCACGGTCGTCACTCTGGCGCTGCTGGTGGGCGAATGGATCAATCGCTACGACAACTTCTGGGGCTGGACCTTCTTCCCGATCAGCTTGGTGTTTCCGTCCGCGCTGATCCCGATGGCCTTCTGGCTCGACGTCGTGCTGCTGCTCTCGGGCAGCTGGCTGGTCACCGCGCTTCTCGGCTCGTTGGGTTGGGGCCTGTTGTTCTATCCCAGCAACTGGCCGGTTCTGGCGCAGTATCATCAGGCCGCCGAGGTTGACGGCGTTCTGCTGACGCTCGCCGATCTCATCGGCTTCAACTACGTCCGCACGGGCACGCCGGAATACATCCGCATGATCGAGCGCGGCACGCTGCGCACCTTCGGTAAGGACGTCGTGCCGGTCGCCGCCTTCTTCTCCGCCTTCCTTTCGATGCTCATCTACTTCTTGTGGTGGAAATTAGGCAAGTGGTTCGCCCGCACCGACTATCTGGCCAATGACGACATCTAAGCCACTGTAATTCAGCCTAAAACAAGCGACAAGCCGGAGCCCCTCGCGGCTCCGGCGAGGTAAAGACAGAAAAACGCCATAGAGTTATAGGGAGACAAACGAGATGAAACTGTCTATCGGCGAAACCCTCGCCAAATTCTTAGGGAAGCGCTCCGTTCGCGCGCTAGCCTTGGGACTGGCCGCCGCCGTGGCGGCGACGACGCTGCCGGCGGCGACGCCCGCCAGCGCTCACGGCGAACGTTCGCAGCAGGCCTTCCTGCGCATGCGCACGCTGAACTGGTACGACGTGAAATGGTCGAAGACCGAGGTCAATATCAACGAGGACATGGAGCTCACCGGCAAGGTGCATGTGTTCTCCGGTTGGCCGCAGGCCGTCGCCAAGCCCGAGCAATCCTTCCTCAACGTGGGTGAGCCCGGCCCGGTGTTCGTGCGCAAGGCGTCCTTCGTCAGCGGCATTCCGACGCCGCGCACCTTCACCCTGGAAATAGGCAAGGACTATGAATACAAGATCCTCCTGAGAGCGCGTCGCCAGGGCCGCTATCACGTCCACGTGCAGATCAACGTCAAGGACGGCGGCCCGATCGTCGGCCCCGGCCAGTGGATCACCATCAAGGGCGATATGGCCAACTTCACCAATCCGGTGACGTTGCTCGACGGCTCGGCGGTCGATCTCGAGACGCTCGGCATCAAGTGGACCATGACGTACCACTTCCTGTGGATGGCGGCCGCCGCCGTGTGGATTGTCTACTGGTTCATGCAGAAGGGCATCATCGCGCGCGGCTGGCAGGTCGCGGCCGGTAAGGGTGATCAGATGATCACCAACGACGACAAGCGCTTCGGCGGACTGTGGCTGGCGGGCTCGATGCTGGCGCTGCTGTTCTTCTATGCTCAGGCGAACAGAGAGTTCCCGCGCACTCTGCCGATGCAGGCCGGTTTGTTGACGGGCATCGATCCGATGGACGAAGGCAAGCAGACGGTGTTCTCCAAGTATGGCGGCGGCAGCTACAAGGTTCCGGGCCGCGAACTGACCATCAATCTGAAGATCACCAACCGTGGGACCGAGCCGCTGAAGATCGGCGAGTTCACCACGGCGGGGCTGCGCTTCCTCAATCCTGACGTGTTCACCACCCGTCCGGATTTCCCCGACTATCTGCTCGCCGACCGCGGTCTGTCGGTGAACGATCCGGCGCCGATCGCGCCGGGCGAGACCAGGGATGTCATCGTGACGGTGCAGGACGCGCGCTTCGATATCGAGCGTCTGTCGGATCTGGCCTACGACACCGACAGCCAGTTCGGCGGTCTGTTGTTCCTGTTCGCTCCGTCGGGCAAGCGTGAAAAGCTGGAGATCGGCGGGCCGGTGATTCCGCGCTTCCAGGCCGGCGCGAGCCTCTAAGTTAAGAGAGCTTCACGCGGTTCCCTCTTTCTTCTCCGCGTGTTGGTGTGAGACTTGCCCGTCCGGTTCGCCCGGACGGGTTTTTTGCTTGTCCGCGCGCCCGATTGGCGCGACGCGATTGGAACGGATAGTTTCGTTTCGCGGCAATCGAAGGAGCGCACGGTCGATGTGGCGAGAGCAACTGGACGTTTTCTGGGACGGCGAGCGCAGGCTGCTGCTCGGTTTTTTCGACGCCGAGGAGCCAGGCGCGCCCAAAAGGACGCGCCCCGACCTGACAATCGCTTCCGCGCCGGACGCGAGCTTTTCCAGCCGGACGGTTTTCGTCGACCATTTGGACGCCGCGCGCTGGCGCGCCGGGCCCTGTCTCATCGACGCGCCGCCCGGTCACAGCCATGTCGCGCTGCTCGCCTCGGACGGCGCCGAGCTTCGACTGGCGCTCGAAAAAAACAAGAACGGCGCTGGCGATTGGCGGCTGGCGCTGACGCTGCTGCCGGAGGGCGGCGGCGCCGGCGGGCCGTCGACCCAGCGCATCGTCTCGTTTTCGCAGCGCGGCGATTTCGAACGCTTCGCGCGCGAGCAAATCGCGCTCGCCGGCGCGCGGCTCGCCTGGGCCTATGCGCAGAAACGCCTGCTGGTGCGCGCCGACGGCGAGGCCTGGGTTCTGCATCTATGGCCGGCCCGGCAGGTGTTTCCTGCGGCCAGGGCGCGCCTCTCCATCGAGCCCTTGCCGCTTTCCTTCGAGGAATACGAGGATCGCCGCGAGGCGCCCTTCGCGATCATGGACCAGTGGCTGCGCGAAAGCGGCGCGCCGCGCCCGATTCTGCGCCTGCGTCTGCCCGATTCGCTCGACGAGAGCGCTCATCTGTTGAGTCGCGTCTGCGTCGTGCTGGTGATGCAGCAACGCCGGCGCCTGCGCGATTGGGCGCGCGAGCAAAAGGATGCGGGGGAGCCGGTCGTCGATCCGCTTGGTTTCGACGACATCCGGCAGGCTGTCGGCGAGCCGCATGAGCAGCCGGACGCGGTCTGGTCGAACGACTCGATCGTCGTCGCCAATCTGCTGCAATTGCTGACGGCGCCGGACGAAGCGCCCTTCGACGGCTTCGCGTTGCGGCGGCAGGCGCCCGCAGGGGCGCCGGGAAGACCGAGCGCGCCGAGCGCAGGCGCCGTGCTCGACCTCGACTTTTTCGGCGCGGCGCTGGGCGACGACATCGGCCTTGTCAGCGGCGTCGCCGAAGCGGGCGATCTTTCCGCTACGCCCAAAGACCCGGGCGGGGCGGCGACGATCCGGCTGTTTCGCGTCGAGGGCGATGGCGTCGCCGCGCGCCGGGTCGGCGAGGATGACCCGCTGCTCGACGAGATCCTGCGCCGCGCGGCCGATCAAGACAGCGCCCCGACGATTCAGATGGTCCGCGCCGTCGCCGACCGCGCGGCCAGTTTGCAAGCGCGGCGCGAAAGACTCGTGCAGACGCAGAATGCTGTTCTGACGCGCGCGGATTATCAGGGTCGCCTCGATGGCTCCGGCGCCTGGGAGCCGATCGAGCCGGCGCTGCTCGCGAGCTTCACCGGCTTGATCCGCGAGGCTAGCGCGCGCGGGCGGAGCCTCGCAGCGCGGCTTGGCGGCTATCGCGCCTTTCGGTTCGATCCCTCGCTCGTCGCCGCGCTGGTGCGACGACCGGAATGGGGCAACGGCCTGGTCGGGCCGCTTAAAGCCGGGATCGACGCGCCGCTGGTTTATCGTTTCGCGCAAGCCTGCGGCGCGGAGGGCGTGATCGCGCCGCATGCTTTAGTCGCGGAACAGGCGCGCATATTCGATTTTCTGATGGCGACGCCCGATCCGCAAAATCTGCGCGCTGCGCGTCTCCAACTGGGCGGCGGCGACGGTCCCGATCCTTTGGCGCTCGCGCAGACGTTGCACGACGCCGCCAATGTCGAAGACGCCGCCGCCTTTTTCGAAAGCGAGGGCGACGCCGAGTCGGCGGTTGTGCTGCGCAACTATATCGAGGGCCGCGTCAATGGCGTCTGGACGCCGCTGGCGCAGGCGGCGTCCCTCGCGAGACTGGTCGCCGACGCCAACGGGGCGCGGGCGCGAGCCGAACGCGGGCCGCCGCCGCAAGAGCCTCCGCCCCCGCTTCCGCCTCCGCCAAAAGGCCTGTTCGCCGCCATGCGAGGCTTTTTTGGCGGCAAATAACCGCGCCGCTGAAGCGCGGCTTAGCGCCAACGCTAGTATCCGCCCTCAATGAAGGGCGAGTCGCGTAGCGGCTCGCAATTCATTGAGGATGAAGCGGATACTCAAAAAACCTCGTATCCGGGATCTGTGATTCCGGATACGAGGCGTTAATGCCCCATCATCTTGCCCATGCCGACATCCATGACATTCGTCAAGGCGTGATCGGCGGTCTTCTTCTGCTCCTCGGTCAATGCCGCGAACAGGGGCTCCAGGGCGCCCTTCAGCCCGCGCAGGGAGTCGAGATGGTCGCTCATATGATGCTCCATCATCGTCAGGTGGCCGAGCACGCCCTTGTGCATGGCATGATCGGCGCCGGCCGCGTCCATCGCAGCGCAGACCTTGGCGGTCTTTTGCGTCGTCGCGCGATAGGCGTCGGCGAATGTGTTCCACGCCGCCTGCTGCGCATCGGTGAGTTTCAACTCGGCCTTGAGATAGGCGAGGCGGCCCTCGACATGCTCGGTCACGCCGCAGAGCATGTGCCGCATCATGCCGCCGCCGTGATCCATGCCACCCATCATGCCATCCATGCCGCCGCCGCCATGGTCCATGCCGCCCATTCCAGCCATGCCTTCGTGACCCATACCTTCGTGACCCATGCCTTCGTGACCCATGCCTTCGTGGCCCATGCCTTCGTGGCCCATGCCTTCGTGGCCCATGCCTTCGTGGCCCATGCCTTCGTGGCCCATGCCTTCATGGCCCATGCCTTCATGGCCCATGCCTTCATGGCCCATGCCTTCGTGGCCCGTCGCGCCGCGGTCCATCCCGCCGCCTTGCGGCGCCGGCGCGCTTTGCGGGGCCTGGGCCAAAGCGACGCCGGCCGAAAAAAGCAACGCTGCGGTCGCGGTCGCCACGCGACACAGGGTTTTGCGAGAGGATTCGTTATGCATGCTCATGCGGGATCTCCCTTTGGCGCGTTCTTTTGCGCGCAAAAATTGCCGGTCTCGCTTCCGCGCTCAGGGAACGAGACCAGCTCACCCCTACTCGGCTTCGCCGAGCGGGAGCAATCTTATAAAATATAGGCGCTTATTCCCGCTTTTGTCACATTTGGCGCAGGCCATGTCGTCGCAGGCTTAGCGTTTCTTTTTCTCGGCGATCGCCGCCAGCGTGCGCAAAATATTGCGCGTTCCGTCGAGGCGCTGTTGCAGCGTGTCGAAATCGCGGGCGAACACGATTTTCATGTCCGGCCGCACCCTGGCGAATGGCCGCTGTTCCGAAATGAAGCGCACGAGGCCGGCGGGGTCGGCGAAAAGATTGTCGCGGAAGGCGACGATGACGCCCTTCGGCCCGGCGTCGACCTTCTCGATATGAGCGCGCCGGCACAGCGCCTTGATCGCGACGATTTTGAGCAATTGCTCGACCTCGGGCGGCGTCGGGCCGAAACGGTCGACCATTTCGGCGGCGAAACTCTCGATGTCCTGATCGGTTTCCAAGGTGGAGAGCCGCCGATAAAGCTGCAAACGCAAGGTGAGATCGGCGACGTAATCTTCCGGAATCGTCACCGGCGCGCCGAGCGCGATGGTCGGCGACCAGGTTTCCTCCTGCGGCTCCTCGACGCCGGCTTTTAAGAGTTCGATCGCGTCGGTCAGCATCTGCTGATACAACTCGTAGCCAACTTCCTTAATGTGGCCGGACTGCTCGTCGCCGAGCAGATTGCCGGCGCCGCGGATGTCGAGATCATGCGTCGCGAGTTGGAAGCCGGCGCCCAGCGTATCGAGCGATTGCAACACCTCCAGCCGCTTTTGCGCCTGCGGCGTGATCGAGCGGTTGGCGGGCGTCGTGAACAGCGCATAGGCGCGCGTCTTGCCGCGCCCGACGCGCCCGCGCAGTTGATAGAGCTGCGCCAATCCGAACATATCCGCGCGCCAGACGATCAGCGTATTGGCGTTGGGAATGTCGAGGCCGGACTCGACGATGGTCGTCGAGAGCAGAATGTCGTAGCCACCATCGTAAAAGGCCGACATTTTTTCTTCGAGTTCGGTCGGCGCCATCTGCCCATGCGCGACGACGAATTTCGCTTCCGGAATGTTTTCGCGCAAAAACGCCGTCGCTTCTTCGAGATCGTCGATGCGCGGGCAGACGAAGAACGCCTGGCCGCCGCGATAGCGCTCGCGCAGCAGCGCTTCGCGCACGATCAGCGCGTCGAAGGGCGAGACGAAACTGCGCACCGCGAGCCGGTCGACCGGCGGCGTGGCGATCAGCGAGAGTTCGCGCACGCCGGTCATCGCCAGTTGCAGCGTGCGCGGAATTGGCGTCGCCGACAGCGTCAGCACATGCACCTCGGCGCGCAGCTCCTTCAAGCGCTCCTTATGGCCGACGCCAAAATGCTGCTCCTCGTCGACAACGACAAGGCCGAGATCCTTGAAAGCGACGCCCTTGCCGAGAATGGCGTGCGTGCCGATCAAAATATCGACGCTGCCCTCGCCAAGCTGCTTCTTGGTGTCGCGCGCCTCGGCGGCGCCGACCATGCGCGACAAGCGCCCGATGCGGATTGGCAGGCCCTCGAAGCGCTGCGAGAAATTCTTGTAATGCTGGCGCGCCAGCAGCGTCGTCGGCGCGACGACGGCGACTTGCCGGCCGTTGATCGCCGCGCAAAAGGCGGCGCGCAGCGCGACCTCGGTCTTGCCGAAACCCACGTCGCCGCACACGAGCCGATCCATCGGGCGCCCCGACGCCAGATCGTCGAGCACCGCGTCGATGGTCGCCGCCTGATCCTCCGTTTCGTCATAAGGAAAGCGCGCGCAAAATTCGTCGTAGAGACCCTCTGGCGCGACAAGCTTTGGCGCCTGCTTGAGCATGCGTTGCGCCGCGATCGCGATCAGGCCCTTGGCCATTTCGCGGATGCGGTTCTTCATGCGGGCCTTGCGGCCCTGCCAGCCGGCGCCGCCCAAACGATCGAGCGCGACTTCCGTGTCCTCGGAGCCGTAGCGTGTGAGCAGTTCGATGTTTTCAACCGGCAGATAGAGCTTGTCGCCGCCGGCGTAATGAATTTCCAGACAGTCGTGCGGCGCCCCGGCGGCGGTGATCGATTCAAGCCCGATGAAGCGCCCGATGCCGTGATCGACATGCACGACGAGATCGCCCGCCGACAGCGCGGCGATCTCGCCCAAAAGATTCTCGGTGCGCTTGTGTTTTTTGCGCCGGCGCACCAGCCGGTCGCCCAAAATATCCTGCTCGCCTAGAACCGCGAGACTCTCGGTCTCGAACCCATGCTCTATGCCAAGCACGGCCAGCGAGATGGCGTTTTTGCCCAGCGCCAGCGCGCCGGGCAGGCCGGTGACCAGCGGCGGCGTGGGCAGGCCATGCTCGGCGAGCACATGGCCGAGCCGCTCGCGCGAGCCCTCCGACCAGGCGGCGACGACGACGGTCTTGCCTTGCGCCGCCAGCGCCTTGATATGGTCGGCGGCGACCTGAAACACGTTTATGTCGGGCTGATTGCGCTCGGGCGCGAAGTCGCGTCCCGGCCGCGCGGAAAAATCGAGGCTCGCGGTTTCGCCGAGGCTCGCGGTTTCGCCTTGTGGCGCAAAGGGCGAGAAGCGCGCCTGCGCCCGCGCCTCCAGCCGCGTTCGCCATTCCTCCGCCGTCAGATAAAGTTCGCGCGGCTCCAGCGGCTTATAGTTGGAGCGGGCGAGATCCACGTCATAGGCGCTCTTGCGCGCGTCGTAATAATCCTTGATCTGCGCCAGCCGCTCGGTCGCCGCCTCCTCGATTTGCGGATCGAGCAGCAACGGCGCATTGCCAAAATAATCGAACAGCGTGTCGAGCTTTTCGTAGAACAACGGCAGCCAATGTTCGGCGCCGGGATGGCGGCGGCCCTCGCTGATCGTCTCGTAAAGCGCGTCGCCGCGCGTCTCGCCGCCAAAGCGCGTGGTGTAGGCCTGGCGGAAGCGGCGCATCGTCTCGCTGACCAGTTGCAACTCGCTCATCGGCACGAGATCGAGCGCGCGCAATTGCCCGGTGGTGCGCTGCGTTTCCGGATCGAAGGCGCGGATCGACTCCAGCGTGTTGCCGAAGAAATCGAGCCGAATCGGCGCCGGCATGCTCGGCGCGAACAGATCGACAATGCCGCCGCGCTGCGCATATTCGCCGGGCTCGCGCACCGTGCTGGAGCGCATGAAGCCGTTGGTCGCCAGCCATTGCGTCAGCAAGTCCATCTCGACGAGATTGCCGGGCGCAGCGGAAAAAGTGTCGGCGGCGATTCTTTTATGCGGCGGAACGCGCTGGAGCAGACAATCGACAGTCGTGGCGATGACGCGCGGCTGCTGCGCGGAGGATTTCGAGCGCGCCAGCCGCGCCAGCGCGGTCATCCGGCGCGAGGCGATCGCTGCGCTCGGCGAGACGCGGTCGTAGGGCTGGCAGTCCCAGCCGGGCAGGTCGAGAATTTCGACGAAGGGCGCGGCGAAACGCAGCGCTTCGCGAAACTGCGCCGAGCGGCCGGCGTCGCGCGCGACATGCACGAAGACCGCCGCCTCGCCGTCGGCTCTTTCCGCCAGCGCGCGTGCGAGGTCGCCGGCGATGAAAGCGTCGAAGCCCTCGGGCGCATTGGCGAAAAGCAGCTTGTCGCCGGCCTCCAGCCGCGCGAGGGCGGTTTTTAACGCGCTCGTCGCGGCTTGCACGCGGGCGTCGACGCGCGCCTTCAATGAAGCGGCCTCCGATGGGCGTGGAAGGCGGCGATTTTGTGGAACAGCGGCGTGTCAAAAGCCGGAGGGGGCGCATCGGCGCCGCAAAACCAGCGAAAGGCCAAATCGTCGTCGGCGTCGAGCAGCGCCTCGAACTGCGCCAGTTCCTCGGCGTCCAGCGTCTCGACGCGCGCGTCGACGAAGCCGCCGAGAATGAGGTCCATCTCGCGCATTCCGCGCCGCCAGGCGCGAACACGAATGCGGCGTCTTCGAAGGTCGAGCATGTCCAAGGCTTGGTCCAAGGCTTGGCCCTCGGCGGTTGTCTGGGCGGTGTCGCCGCTCATGGGATATGTGTCGCTAGCGGGGCCGAGGCTCGATAAAATGGGGATTTGAAGCCGTTGCTCGGCCCGCGCGCAGGCTTAGACCAGCGGCGGCGCAAAGAAAAGGGCCAAGCGACGAGGAACGGAGCGGCGCGATGTTTCATATCGGCATTCTGGTGTTTCCGATGGTTCAGCAACTCGATCTCACCGGGCCTTTCGAGGTGTTTTCGAGCTGGCCGGAGGCGCGCGTCGGCCGCCGTGGTCGAGGGCTTTCGCGAGCGAGGTCGCGAATCGCGGGCCGAGCGCGAAAGGCTCGTGACGGAAGCCGCGAGGCGGCTCGATCGCGCCGACACATAGTTTTGCGCGAAGACGACGGATTTGCTACAGGGCGCGTGAGGGGCGAACCTCGAGACGAAGCGCGCGGCAAGGCGAGAGCGAGAGAAAATGCAGAAATTCACCACGCTGACCGGCGTCGCGGCGCCGCTGGAGATCATGAACATCGACACCGACATGATCATCCCCAAGCAATATCTCAAAACAATCGCCCGCACCGGCCTCGGCAAGGGCCTGTTCTCGGAGATGCGCTACAAGGACGACGGCTCGGAAAACCCCGATTTCGTGCTCAACAAGGCCGCCTATCGCGGCGCAAAAATCCTTGTCGCGGGCGATAATTTCGGCTGCGGCTCGTCGCGCGAACACGCGCCCTGGGCGTTGCTGGATTACGGGATTCGCTGCGTGATCTCCACCAGCTTCGCCGATATTTTCTACAACAACTGCTTCAAGAACGGCATCTTGCCGATCACCGTGTCGCCGGCCGATCTCGACAAGCTCACCGACGACGCCAAGCGCGGCGCCAACGCCACCTTGACCGTCGATCTCGTCGCTCAGGAGATCCGCGGACCCGACGGCGGCGTCGTCCGCTTCGAGATCGATCCGTTCAGAAAGCATTGCCTGCTCGACGGTCTCGACGACATCGACCTCACCTTGCAAAAGGTCGACAGCATCGCGGCTTTCGAGGCGCGAACGGGTGCGGCGCGGCCTTGGGCATAATCTGGAAACAGTCGCGGGCTAGGTTCGGGCCTATAACGAGGCGCTTCGCCGTCGCTCTTCACGCGAGTGAGACGGCGCAGCCATAAAGCCCGACGCCGCGTCCTTGTCACCGCCTCTTCGCTGGAACCGCCCCTTCGTGCGCCTTTTCGATGCTCTCACGACCGGCCTCAACGGCGCGCGCACGATTTTTTCGCGCGGCGTCGGCGCGGCCATGCGTCGACGCGACGGGAATCTCAAGGCCGATGAAATGGCCGAGGAAGATTGGCTTCAAGACGCCGACGCGGCTGGGGATGCGCAAATCTTCGGCCTGTCGGACGAGCCGCCGGGACAAGCGGGCGCCCCGGACTATCAGCGTGCGGCGATCGAGGCGGCCGAGGATTGGCATAATGACTCGACCGGGGTCCTGGCGATCCATAATCTCGCCAAGGCCTATAAGACGCGCAAGGTGGTGGAGGATGTGAGCCTGCATGTGCGGCGGGGCGAGGCGGTGGGCCTGCTCGGCCCCAACGGCGCCGGCAAGACCACGGTGTTTTATATGATCACCGGGCTGGTGAAGCCCGACAAGGGCGTTATTTCGCTCGACGGCTACGACGTGACGCCGCTGCCGATGTATCGGCGGGCTCGGCTCGGCATCGGCTATTTGCCGCAGGAAGCCTCAGTTTTCAGAGGGCTTTCGGTCGAGGACAATATTCGCGCGGTGCTCGAAATCACCCAGCCCGACAGGCGCAAGCGCGCCGAGGAGCTGGAAGGCCTGCTCGACGAATTCAAGTTGACGCGCCTCCGCAAGACGCCGGCCGTCGCGCTCTCGGGCGGCGAGCGTCGGCGGTGCGAGATCGCGCGTGCGCTGGCCGGCCATCCGTCCTTCATGCTGCTCGACGAACCTTTCGCCGGCATCGACCCCATTGCGGTCGGCGGCATTCAGGATCTGGTTCGCCACCTCAAGGCGCGCGGCATCGGCGTGTTGATAACCGACCATAGCGTGCGTGAGACGCTGGGCCTCACCGACCGCGCCTACATCATCTACAACGGCCATGTGCTGACGGAAGGCGCGCCGGAGGACATCGTCGCCAATCCGGACGTGCGGCGGATCTATCTCGGCGAGGATTTCCGGATGTAGGGCGGGGGTTTATCGGCGAACGAGCGGTTTTGAGCGACGCCATTCGAAAAAAAGCGGATCGCCCGAAGAGATCCGCGATAAAGCCGCAACCCGCCTTCTCCGACCCGCGCCCAAATGGGCGGGGGATAGATTTTTCAAGCAGCCAGCGCAGTTTGACGGCGGCGCGGTTCCGCTGGCGCGGCCAGTCTTACGAGTTGAGCTGGGCGGCGACACCGGCGAAGGTGGCGCTCAGACTGGTGCCGACGGCTTGGAAGGCGGCGATCGCCGCGATCGAGATCAAGGAAGCGATGAGGCCGTATTCGATCGCCGTAGCGCCCGATTCGTCCTTCACAAAGCGTGCGAAAAGGTTGGTCATTAACTGTACTCCGATGGCTTGTGGACGCTCTAACTTCCTTTCACGACAAGCGAAATTGTCGTGGAGCGACTCAGAATATGGGCGCGACTTCCTAATTAGCGATTGAAACTATCCAGACAAACCGCAATTGCAGCATTCATTCCAATAAAATCTTGACGCTGCTGACAAATGTCTACATGACCGCGCGCCAGGCGTTCCTCGCGCGCGGCTACTTCTTTAGAGTTTCGCCAGCGCCGTTTCCGCGCTCGATACGGTCGCGCAGCTGGAATTGTCTTCGATGTCGATCCAGCGCACGACGCCATCGTGGATCAGCGCTGCGTAGCGCTTCGAGCGCAGGCCGAGCCCCGCCGCCACGAGATCCAGCTCCGTGCCGGTCGCCTTGGCGAAGACCGCCGAGCCGTCCGCGAGCCCGTCGACCTTGCCCTTGGCGCCGCTGGCGACGAGCCAAGCGTCGAGCGCGAAAATATCGTTGACGGCGACGACCGCCACCACGTCGACGCCGCGCGCCTTGATCGCGTCGGCCTGAGCGACGAAGCCCGGCAGATGCGTCTTGTGGCAGGTCGGCGTGAAGGCGCCCGGCACCGAGAACAGCAGCACCTTGCGGCCTTTAAAGTAATCGCCGGACTTGATCGGTTCGGGGCCTTTGGCGCCCATAATGGTGAAAGTCGCGTCGGGAAGCTTGTCGCCGGCCTTGATGGTCATTGCTTTCTCGCTTTCATTCGGGAGCGCCGCGCTCCGAGGTTTTCTTGGATTTGGGGGCGTTCAGATCTTGTCGCCTTCCGAGCCCGGAGGAACGCATCGCCAGCGCGCCACGCGCAGCGCCGGATGATCGCCCGACCATTGCGCGATATAGGGCTGCGCCTGCACCATGCAGCCGCGCAGCGAACCGCTCTCGGAAGAAAACACCAGCTTGTGCTCGTCGCAGGCGACAGGCTGCGCAAGAGTGCATACGGTCAGCACGAGTTCGACGAAGTCCATGTCCGCCTCCCGCGATAAAAAGCGCCGAGGACCGGCGCACTAAATCACGAGATTAGCGCGGCTCAGGCTGGGGTCAAGATCTCGCCCTTGCCCAGCACCGCCGTGTCGCCGGCATGGCGCCGCAGCTTTTGCGACAGCAGCCGCGAGGCGCGCCGGCTGTCTTCCGCCAAGGCGCGCGAAAAGAGTCTGGCGAAAGTGAAGTGATGCGCGCCGCAGTCGACATAGGTCGGGCCGAAGTCGCCCCCCTGCGCCAGCACCAGCGACGCCCGCTTATTGAGATAACCGATTCGCCCCGTCGCCGCGCCAAGCGCGATGATCGTGCCGGCGATGGCCCGCGAGCCCAGATCCGCGCCGGCGTCGCCCTCGATGATGATGATTCCGCGCCGCAGCCGGTCGCCGGCTCTTTGGCCGACACTGCCGCGCACGAGCACCCGCCCGCCGGCCATGCCGGCGATCTCGCCGGCCAGCGGCGCGCCGAGAAAGTCGCCGCAGTCGCCGTCGACGTCGATATGGCCGCCGGTCATGCCGCTCGCCGCGAAGGCGCCGACGTCGCCAGCGACGGTGATGGTGCCGCCTTGCGCGCCGCGCCCCAGTTGCGCGCCGACATCGCCCTCGACGTGGATCGCGAAGCCCGGCAGCAGCTTGGCGCCGAGCAGGTCGAAGCGTTCCGAGCCGCCCTCGAAATGCAGTATTTGCGGATCGCCGACGCGGACCTTGAACACGTCGCCGACCTTGGCGTCGACCTTGGTCGTCCCAATATCGATCGCCTCGACTTCCTTTTGCGTGCGGCCGACCAGATGGTCCGGCGTCAGCCTGGAGAGGTCGAGTCTTTGCGAGGGCTCCTGGCGGAGCGCGAAAAGAAACGGCTTCACGGCAGGAGATCCTTCAGATGATAGTGGAATGGGCCAAGCTTGCCGCCATAATTGCCGGCGCCGATACGCTTGGCCCCGTTTTTCGGACCGAGCGCGATGATCGCCTTGAGGCCGGCGCGCATGGCCTCGGCGACGGCGGCGTCGGTCAGTCCGTCGATGACGATCTCCAGCACGCAGCCGATGTCGGGATCGAGCGCGCTCGTCCCGAGGCCGCTCAGCGTCGGGCAATAGGCGTCGTTGGTCGAGGCGCCCATGCCCTTGTATTTCGAGCCGACCTTCGAGCCGGAGCGGACAATGCCGCCGGGGAAGGGGGCGATCGCCCCGTGGACGGCGCGAATGGCATCGACGCCCGCCTCGGTCGCCCGCATCGTGGTGTCCCAATCCTCGCCCATGACGAGAAGATTGCCGCCGCCGACGCATTTCTTGGTGAGGCCGACCTTGCTCTCGACCAGAAATTCGCCGTCCATCACCGGCACGCGCCAGTAGCGGCGACCGTCGAGCGCCTTGGAGATCTGCCATTTGTCGCCGAACTGCCGCAGCGCGTCGCCGACCTTGATCTCGAATTCGCCGTCGAGCGCGCGAAACACCGCCGTGCCGGGGCAGGTCAACACGCATTGGCCGAGCCGGTTGACCAGTTGCTTCTCCGCGTCCTTCGACGACATGGCGAACAGCAGCACGCGCACGCCGGGACGGCCGTCCGGCGTCTCCTTGACCGAAAGTTCGGCGTCGACCCCCGCCTCGCAGCCGCAGCCGATCACCGAGGTGGCGAAGCCGGTCATGGTGTGCGCGGCGATCATCGCCCATTTGCGGTTGGGCGCGGTGATGATCAGTCCCGTCCCGCTCATCGGGAAGGCTTCCGCGAAACCGTCGTCGATGCGGACGCCCTTGCGAACTAGCTGCGGCATGGAACCTCCGCGAAAGCCTCTGGCGCCGGCAGCGCCGCGTCCTCGACCGCGAATATGCCGCGCGGCAGGCCGTAGACATCGTCGTAATAAGTATCGAGGCGCTTGTTGATGGTTTTGTTATATTGCGGCTTCACATGCAGCGTCCTGCCGCGCGTATAGCGCGCCACCTCGCCGTTGCGCACGACCAGTTCGCCGTCCTTGAACACATAGGCCGCGTGGCGGAACATTTCGGCGCGGTCCTTCTCATTGGGTTTATAGACCGCGACATCGGCGACGGAGCCCGCGCCCAGCGATCCGCGATCCTCGAAACCATAGAGCTTGCGCGGCGCGGCGCGGGTCATCGTGGCGATCTCGTAGATCGTATATTCGCGCTTGATCGCCGGCAGATTGGTCAGCGCCACGACATCGGCCGGCAGGCGCGAAAGCCATTGTGCGCGCTTGTCGGCGCTCATCAGCAGCGCGAAGACTTCCGGATAGGTGGTGAAGGGCGCGCCATTGGGATGGTCGGTCGTGAAGAACACCCGCATCGGATCGTTGGTGAGCAGGAACAGCTCCAGCCCCGCCGCCCATTGCACCGCGTTGAAGAAGTCCGACACCCGATAGGAATAGGGCAGCACGCCGGCGCCATTGCCCTCGGCGTCGAGGATCACGCCCTTCTTCGGGCGCGCGCCGGGAAGGCTGTTGAACTGCTTCATCACATCGGACGAAATCGTCACGATGTCGGCGAACATCACCTGTCCCACGTCGACGGTGACATTCGGATTGGCGTTGATCTTCTCGGCGAATTGCGCCGCCGCCGAGGAGAAGCCGTTCTTGCCCTCCTTGCCATAGGCGTAGAACTGCACGTGGGCGAGATGCAGCGGCAGGCCCTGCGAGGCGTCGATGGTGGCGAGCGCCGTCTCGACATTGCCGGCGAGGCCGAGATTATTCATGTGCAGATGCAGCGGATGGCGAATGCCGGTGGCGTGCACGGCGCGCTGCATGCGCTGGAAAATCTCGCGCGAGGTCAGGCCGTATTCCGGCACCACGTCGTCGAGCGAGAAGGAGCGCACATTTTTCTTGAACGCGTCGACGCCGCCGGCGTTCACGCATTTAATGCCGATGGCCCGCGTCGCCTCCAGCGTCGCGCCGATATAATCCTGCACGACGTTCGGGCTCTCGTTGTCGCGGAACGACGCCAGCACGAAAGGCTCGTTGCCGAGCACGGTCAGGAACGCCTTGTCGATGATCGGAATGTCCGACAATTCGAGATGGGCGTGCAGCGCGTGATGCGGCGAGATCGCCGGCTCGATCACCGTCGTATAGCCCATTTGCGCATAGAGCCGGCCGGTCTGGAACGTCGACCAGCCCGCCGTCGACAAGGGCGTCGCGGCGGGGCGCGCCTTATGGGCGCGATGCGCCTCGGGCAGCAGCAGCCGCGCGGTGTTCACGCTGCCGCCGGCGATATGGGAATGGATGTCGATGGCGCCGGCCATGACGACATGG
>Ga0182030_10000767_pt1 | contig 62963 bp, 56 predicted proteins | sample 812S3MmetaG_FD_121299 | JGI IMG/M metagenome (GOLD analysis project Ga0182030, IMG submission 121299) | Permafrost microbial communities from Stordalen Mire, Sweden - 812S3M metaG (Illumina Assembly) | ecosystem: Environmental > Terrestrial > Soil > Wetlands > Permafrost | place: Sweden... | reverse complement strand
CCCTGCCAGGGGGCGGCGAGCGTCGACGAGGTGGACGAGGACGAGCCGGACACGCTGGTCCCGGAGGACGTCGGGCCGCAGGCGGCCGCCGTGCCGAGGGCGACGACGCAGACGACCAGGGCGGCGCGCCGCCCCCGGGTCCGGGTCGAGGCTCGTGTAGCTGGCACCGCTCATCCCTCTCTTGCCGGTCCGGTCGTCGCGTCGGACGCAGGCCGGGACGGTCCGATTGCCCGAGATTGTGCCACGGACGGCCCGGATCACCGGTGATGTCGGTGGGGCACCGACGCCGTCTACCGTGACATCCGTGCCGGTCCCACCCGTTCCCGACGGCGCCATCGGGTGCCCCGACCGGTGGGCCGCCCCGTGAACGCGGTCGATGTGGTCGTGGTCGTGGTGGCGGTACTGGCCGCCGTCCAGGGGGCCCGCGTGGGCGGTCTGGTCCAGGTGTGCGCCATCGTCGGCTTCTTCGCCGGGCTCTTCGTGGGGGCCCTCCTGGCCTCGCGGACCGTCGTGTGGGCCCATTCCCCGACCGCCCGGACCGCGGTCGCACTCTCGACGATGCTCCTCGTCGCCTTCAGCTTCGGCATGGTCGGACGGATCGTCGGGGGCATGCTGACGAGCCGAGTGCGGCAGGGGCCGGCCCGTTCGATCGACTCGGCGGCCGGTGTGCTCGTGGCCGTCGTGGCGGCCCTGGTGACCGTCTGGCTGCTGGCCAGCACCATGGTCAACAGCTCGTCGGTCGCACTCGACAACGCCATCCTGCAGTCGCGGATCATCAAGGCCCTCGACGGGGTGCTGCCGGCGCCGCCATCGGTGTTCGGACGGGCGCAGGGGTTCCTGTCCGAGGAGGGGTTCCCACCGGTGCTCGGTGCGCTGGCCCCGGCATCGGCCCGCCCGGTGCCGCTGCCGACCGACGCCACGCTGCGGCGGGCCGTCCTGGCCGCCGGGGCGTCGACGGTCAAGGTGGAGGGGTTCGGGTGCGGCGTGCTCCAGGAAGGGTCGGGCTTCGTGGCCGCGCCGGGTCTGGTGGTCACGAACGCCCACGTCGTGGCCGGGATCCGCCGTCCGCTCGTCCAGGTCGGGACGACCCTGCAGCCCGTCCAGGTCCTCTCCTACGACCCGTCGTTCGACCTGGCCGTGCTCCGGGTCCCGGGGCTCACGGCCCCGGTGCTCCACCTCGACCCGTCCACCGTGCCGCAGGGCACCCAGGGCGCCGTCCTCGGCTACCCGGAAGGCGGCCCCTTCACCGCTGACGGGGCCGGGGTCATGGCCCTCTTCCAGGCCGAGGGACGCGACATCTACGGGCACGGGCTGACCGTCCGCAACGTCTACGAGATCGACGCCGAGGTCCGGCCGGGCAACTCGGGCGGCCCCCTGGTCCTGCCCGACGGCGAGGTGGTGGGTGTCGTCTTTTCGCGGTCGACGGTGGACCCGTCGATCGGGTACGCCCTCACGTCGCCCGACGTCTCGACCCGGGTGGTGGCGGCGGAGCAGGTCCGCGTGCCGGTCGGCACCGGCGCCTGCGCCCCGGAGTGAACCGGCCCGGCCGGGGGGAGGCCGTGCGCCGACGGCCGGTCGGCCGGTCGGACTAGACAGGGGAAATGGCGCTCCCCATCGAGGACTACGGGATCATCGGCGACCTCCACACGGTCGCCCTGGTGGGCCGGGACGGCTCGATCGACTGGCTCTGTCTGCCGAGGTTCGACTCGGGGGCGTGCTTCGCACGGCTGCTCGGGACCGACGACCACGGGTCGTGGCGCATCGCCCCGCGCGGCGCGGACCGGGCCGCCCACCGGCACTACCGGGGGGACACGCTGGTCCTGGAGTCGGAGTTCGTCACCGACGAGGGGACGGTGCGGATCATCGACTGCATGCCGATCCGTGAGCAGCACCCCGAGGTCGTCCGCCTCGTCGAGGGCGTGCGCGGCACGGTCACCATGGAGATGCAGCTCACCATCCGCTTCGGCTACGGCCAGGTCGTGCCCTGGGTGCGTCGCACCGACGGCACCCTGAGCGCGGTGGCGGGCCCCGACGCGCTGTCGCTGTGGACCACGGTACCGACCCACGGGTCCGACCTGTCGACCGTGGCCGAGTTCACCGTCACCGAGGGGCAGACCGTCCCCTTCTGCCTGTCCTGGTATCCGGCCAACGGGACGCCGCCCCGGCCGGTGGACTCCCGGTACGCCATCGCCGACACCGAGCAGTGGTGGGAGCAGTGGGTGTCCCAGTGCACCTACGACGGCGAGTACCGCGAGGCCGTGGTGCGGTCGTTGATCACCCTCAAGGCCCTCACCTACGAGCCGACCGGAGGGATCGTGGCCGCGCCGACCACGTCGTTGCCGGAGACGATCGGCGGCGGCCGGAACTGGGACTACCGGTTCTGCTGGCTGCGCGACGCCACCCTCACCCTCGAGTCACTGATGCGGGGCGGCTTCTACCAGGAGGCCATGGCCTGGCGGACGTGGCTGTTGCGGGCGACGGCCGGCGACCCGTCGCAGATGCAGATCATGTACGGCGCGGGTGGTGAGCGTCGCCTGGACGAGTGGGAGGTGGACTGGCTGCCGGGCTACGAGGGTTCGTCGCCGGTGCGCATCGGCAATGCGGCCGCCGGCCAGTTCCAGCTCGACGTCTACGGCGAGGTCATGTCGGCCCTGTACGAGTCCGCCCATCCGGAGGACCCCGACAGTGGCCCGGCGTGGGAGTTGCAGCGGGCGCTGATGGAGTTCCTCGAGAACGGGTGGCGCGAGCCGGACGACGGGATCTGGGAGGTGCGCGGCCCCCGCCGGCACTTCACCCACTCCAAGGTCATGGCCTGGGTGGCCATCGACCGGGCGATCCGGACGGTCGAGGAGTACGGGACCGACGGGCCGGTGGCCCGGTGGCGCGAGATCCGCCAGGAGATCCACGACCAGGTCTGCGAACTGGGGTTCAACGTCGAGAAGGGCTGCTTCACCCAGTTCTACGGCTCGGACCAGCTGGACGCCAGCCTGCTGATGATCCCACTGGTGGGCTTCCTGCCGGCCACCGACCCCCGTGTCCGCTCCACCGTGGAGGCCATCGAACGGGAGCTGCTCGAGGGGGACTTCGTCCTCCGCTACCGCACGGTCGACACCGGCGAGGTCGACGGCCTGACCGGCCGGGAGGGCGCCTTCCTCGCCTGCTCGTTCTGGCTGGCCGACTGCCTGACCATGCTGGGTCGGACGCATGACGCCCGGAAGCTGCTCGATCGCCTGCTCGACCTCCGCAACGACCTCGGCCTGCTGTCCGAGGAGTACGACCCGGTGGCGGGCCGGCTGGTCGGCAACTTCCCCCAGGCCTTCTCCCACGTGTCGTTGGTCAACTCGGCGGCCAAGATCGGGGGCCACGCCAAGCCCACCGCCGACCACGTGTTCCTCGGTCTGGCCCGCCAGGCCATGGCCGGGACACGCAAGCCGGGCGGCACCCGTCACCTGACGGCTCCGGTCGATCCGGGACTCCGCAACCTGGTGGCCAAGGTCGCCCGGCATCCGGGTCGGTCGCGCCCGACCTCACAGGTCGGCGGCACCACGGCGGTCGGCAAGACGGCGGGTCGCCGGGCGCGCAAGGTCATGACCCGGGAACCGGCGGCCCAGCTGGCAGCGGCGAAGAAGGCGGCCTCCACCCGGAAGACGGCGCCGACGAAGCGGGCGGCCCCAGGGAAGGCGGCCCCCGCCACCAGGAAGGCGGCCCCCGCCACCAGGAAGGCGACGACGACCAGGAAGGCGACGAAAGCGACGACCACCCGGAAGGCGACGACGACGAAGCAGGCCAAGAAGGCGGCGCCGACCCGGAAGGCGACCAAGGCGGCGCCGACCCGGAGGGCGAGGTGAGGGAGCCATGAGCGGCGACCACGGGCTCGGCCCGGGTGGCCACCGCCATGGCCACCCGTTCGACCCCGACGACCCGCTGCCGCCGCCCACGGGGACCCGCATCGCGGAAGGCGTGCTGGAGCTGGACACCATGCTCGGCGGGTGGGAGCGGGTCACGGCCGGCTACCTCATCGAGGGCGATGCACCCGTCCTGGTCGAGACGGGCAGCCAGAGCTCGGTGCCCGCGCTGCTCGCCCACCTCGACCGGCTCGGCCTGGGCGCCGACGACCTGGCCGGTGTCGTGGTGACCCACATCCACCTGGACCATGCCGGCGGCGTCGGCGACGTCGCCCGGGCCTTCCCCAAGGCCACCGTCTACGTCCACCCCAAGGGGGCCCGGCACCTGGCCGACCCGACCCGCCTGGTCGACTCCGCGGCCCGTGTCTACGGACCGCTGCTCGACTCGCTCTACGGTCGCCTCGACCCGACCCCGGCCGAGCGCATCCACATCCTGGAGGACGGCGAGGAGATCCGGGTCAGCACCAACCGGTTCCTGACCGCCGTCGACTCGCCGGGCCATGCCCAGCACCACCTGGCGCTCCACGACAACTGGAGCGGCACGCTCTTCGCCGGCGATGCCGTGGGCGTCAAGCTGCCCGACGCCGGCGTCCTCCGTCCCTCGACGCCGCCACCGGACTTCGACCTCACCCAGGCCCTCACCTCCCTCCAGCGGTTCGCCGAGCGGCGTCCGACCGGCCTGGCGCTGGCCCACTACGGGCTGCTGGCCGACCCGCTCGACGTGCTCGACGAGGCCGATGGCACCCTGCGTCGGTGGGCCGACGTCGCCGAGTCCGCCTTCCGACACGGACGGGACATCGCAGCCGCCCTGGCGGAGGCGTTCGCCTCCGACCTCGACGGGGTGTCCGAGGAACACCGCGAGAAGCTCGAGGTCATGAACGGCGTGCACTCCAACGCGGCCGGCCTGCAGCGCTGGCTGGCCGGACGGGAGACCCCGGCGCCGGGGTCGGGCGCCTGAGCCTCGCTCCGGCCCGGTCATCGGCGACCGGGGTCGTCCGGGAGCGTCAGGCGTGGGTCACGGCAGAAGGCGGAGGGATCGTGCCCGCCCCGTCGACCAGGCAGGCGTCCTTGGGGGTCGGGTCCGCCGGGGCCGGCAGGTGCGGGGGAGTGAGGAACCGAGGCTCGCCCACCAGGTCGAGCATGTCGAAGAGGCTGGCGGCGTTGGCGTCACGGCGGGTGAGCGCCGGCAGGTTCCACTTCTCCTCCACGGTCTTGAGGATCGAGGTGTGGTCGTAGACCGTGTGGGAGACGTGGTCACGCCGGGCGTAGGGGCTCACCACCCCGGCCGGGACCCGGAAGCCGTACCGGTCGAACCCACCCGGAGGGTCGCCGGGGACCAGTGCCGGCGGCACGTCGTCGGGGGTGACCGCGGCGGGCGGCGGCACGTGGTCGTAGTAGCCCCCGTGCTCGTCGTAGGTCCAGATCAACATCGTCGACGGCCACTTCGGGCCGGACAGTACGGCGTTCACCACCCGTCCGAGGAACTGGTCGCCGAACTGCACGTCCTGTGGGTCCTCCTCGGACTGCTTGTCGTAGTCGGGCTCCACCAGGCTGAAGGAAGGCAGGGTGCCGGCCTCCGCGTCGGCGTAGAACTGGTCGATCCCGGCGAGACCGGCGTGCATGGCCGGGTCGCCGAGCAGCGGCAGGAACACGCCGAGGGTGGGCAGTGTCGAGTAGTAGTCCTTCCAGGTGATCCCGTGCTCGTCGAACTGCTGGAAGATCACACCGTTGGGCGGGAGCGCGGACGGGAAGGTGTCGTCGATCAACCCGAGCGAGGTCCCGGCGATCAGGTAGCGACGGTTGGGGTCCGTCTGGGCCATGGCCGAGCAGAAGTAGCGGTCGGCGATGGGGAACGTGGACGCCATCCCGCAGGTGAAGGGGAGGTCCTCCGCCGTCAGGTAGCCCATGGCCTCGGCCGTGGTGCCGGTGACGAAGCCGTCGAGCCGACCGTCGGCGTAGGCCTCGTGCGTCACCTTCCAGTCGTTGCCGACCCCCCGGGTCTGGCACTCGGTCGGCATGTGGAAGGCGTGCACCACGTCGCCGTGCCCGTCGGGGTTGGTCGCCGTCGGCCGACCGTGCTCGTCGACGGCGAACCCGTCTCCACGGCCGATGAGGCCGAGGACGTTGTCGAAGGAGTGATTCTCCATCATGACCACGACGATGTGCTCGATCTTCGGCACCTGGTCGCGGCCGACCGGTCGCCCGGGAAACGGCAGTGACCCCGGCTGGCGGAGTGTGGCGGAGGGCGCGGCGTGCGTGGTCGGCGCGGATCCGGACGAACTGCTGCATCCCTCGAGGGCCAGGGCCGCACCGACGAGGGCACCCCCCAGGAACTGACGCCGCGTCACGGGCATCGGCCGAACGTACCATCCGGACCGGACGGAATCCCGGGGGGCTTCCGTGTGGTCGTGCTGTCGTGCGCCCCGGGGGACTCGAACCACCCAACCTCCGGATTAAGGATCCGGTGCTCCACCGTTGAGCTAGGGGCGCGCCCGAAGCATAGGCACGGCAGCGTGCACCCGTCGGCGCAGGTCGGATCCTCCGGCACCGTTCTCCTAAGATGGCGGCTCCGACGCGGGCCCGCCCCGGCGCCGGGCTCCCCAGAAAGCAGACCCCGCCGTGACCAACGAGACCCAGCCGTCACCCGACGAGGCGACCGCACCGACCCTCGACGCCCTGATCGGCGAACGGCGCAAGAAGCGTGAGGAGCTGGCGGCGCGGGGGATCGACCCCTACCCCTCGCGGTTCGACCGGACCGCCCTGGCCGACGACCTCCACGAGCGGCACGCCGGCCTCGAGCCCGACCACCGCACCGGCGACCAGGTGAAGCTGGCCGGCCGTGTGACCGCGGTGCGCCGTCACGGCAAGCTGTCGTTCGCCACCCTGACCGACACGTCGGGCTCGATCCAGCTGCTCCTGCAGGCGTCCACGATGGGCGACGACGCCACCGCCGTCCTCGACGCCGTCGACCTCGGCGACTGGGTGGGCGCCGAGGGCGAGGTCATCACCTCCCGACGGGGTGAGCTGTCGGTGGACGTCACCCGCCTGGCCCTCCTGTCCAAGGCGCTCCGCCCGCTGCCCGACAAGTGGCACGGCCTGACCGAGACCGACACCCGCTACCGCCAGCGCGAGGTCGACCTCCTGGCCAACCCGGACAGCCGGCGGGTGTTCGACATCCGGTTCAAGGCCATCGCCGCCCTGCGCCGGCACATGGAGTCGGAGCACTTCGTCGAGGTCGAGACGCCGATCCTGCAGCCGCAGGCCGGCGGGGCCATCGCCCGACCGTTCCTCACCCACGCCAATGCGCTGGACATCGAGCTGAGCCTGCGCATCGCCCCCGAGCTCTACCTGAAGCGCCTGGTGGTCGGCGGCTACGAGCGCGTCTTCGAGATCGCCCGCAACTTCCGCAACGAGGGCGTCAGCACCCGCCACAGCCCGGAGTTCACCGCACTCGAGGCGTACCGGGCCTTCGGCGACGTGAACGACGCCATGGACCTGACCGAGGCCCTGGTGGTGGCCGCCGCCCGTGAGGCGATCGGCCGGTTCACCGTGACCTTCGGTGACTCGGAGATCGACCTGACGCCCCCGTGGCCCCGGCTCCAGTTGCTCGACGTGCTCGAGGAGCGCCTCGGCGTGCGGGTCCACCCGACCGACGACGTGCACGACCTGCGGGAGGTGTGCGAGCGGCACGGCGTCACCCCGCTGCCCGAGTGGGGCCCGGGCAAGCTCGTGTTCGAGCTGTACGACCAGGTCCTCCTGCCCGAGTTGCTCACCCCGGTCCTGCTGGTCGGGTTCCCCGTGGAGGTGTCGCCCCTGGCCCGCCACACCGCCGACGACCCGACGATGGCCGACCGGTTCGAGCTCTGCATCGTCGGCCGCGAGTTCGCCAACGGCTACTCGGAGCTCAACATCCCCGAGGAGCAGGCCGAGCGCTTCGAGGTGTCGGCTGCGGCCAAGGCCCGCGGCGACGCCGAGGCCCATCCCGCCGACCTGGCCTATGTCCGCAGCCTGCAGTACGGGCTGCCGCCGACGGCCGGCATCGGTATCGGCATCGACCGGCTGATCATGCTGCTGGCCGAGGTCGATGCCATCCGCGACGTGATCCTCTTCCCCATGCTGCGACCCGAGTCCGCCGACTGACCCACGGCCACCGGCGCGGGGACCGGTCGCGTGACGGCTCCGCCGATCCGGGTAGAACGGGTCCGATCCCGTCCACGCGCCCGGCGCACCACCACCAGCGGAGGCATGGAGTGACCACCACCGAACGACGTCCCGACGTGTCCGGGCGCACGATGCCCGACTCGAGGCCCGCTGAGGAGAGCGTCCTGGCCCGACTCGCCACCTGGTGCCACGACCACCGCTGGTGGGTCCTGGCCATCTGGATCGTGGGCCTCGTCGGGATCAATGTGGCGGCGCAGGCCGCCGGCAGCAACTTCTCCAACAACCTGTCGGGCGGCACCCAGTCGGCCCAGCAGATCCTGAACCGGGAGTTCCCGGCCTTCGCCGGCAGCCCGGCCCAGGTCGTGGTCTCGACCACGACCCCGTTCACCGATCCGGCCAACCGGGCGCGCACGGAGCAGTTGGCCGCGGCGCTGGCCCCGCTGCCGCACGTCGCCTCGGTGACGAGCCCGTTCGGCCCCCAGGGTGCCGCCCAGATCTCGCGTGACGGCCGGATCGGCTACATCCGGGTGAACTTCGACGAAGCGGCGGGCGACCTGCCGACGGCCGACATCCAGAAGGTCATCGACACCGCACAGTCCTTCGGGACCGCCGGGTACCACGTGGCCCTCGGCGGCGAGGCCATCGGGCTGGTCGCCGGGGCGAAGCCGGGCCCGAGCGAGGGCATCGGCATCCTGGCCGCCATCATCATCATGCTGCTGGCCTTCGGTTCGGTGGTGGCCATGGGCCTCCCCATCATCACCGCGCTGTTCGGGATCGCGGTGGCCTTCGCCGTCCTCGACCTGCTCACCCATGTCGTCACGACGCCCATCTTCGCCCCCGAGATCATGGCCATGATCGGGCTGGGCGTGGGCATCGACTACGCGCTGTTCGTCGTCACCCGGTTCCGGCAGGGACTGGCCGAGGGCCGCGACCCACGCGCGGCGGTGGCGGTGTCGCTGGCCACGTCGGGCCGCGCCGTCGTCTTCGCCGGGACCACGGTCATCCTGTCGCTGCTCGGGCTCTTCCTGCTCCAGCTCCCCTTCATGCGCGGGCTGGCCATCGGCGCCATCTCCGCGGTGGTGCTGGTCATGCTGGCCGCCACCACCCTGCTGCCGGCCATGCTTGGATTCGCGGGTCGCGCCATCGACAACCTGGCCATCAAGCGCCTGCTGCAGAGTGGCGCGGAGCCCGACGAGCGGGGCTTCTGGTACCGGTGGAGCCGCGGCATCCAGCGGCACCCCGCGCTCTTCATGCTGGGATCGATCGTCCTGCTGGTGTGCCTGGCCCTCCCCATGTTCTCGATGCGGCAGGCCTTCACCGACGCCGGCAACGACCCGGCCTCGACCACCACCCGCCAGGCGTTCGACGCCCTGGCCACCGGGTTCGGCCCGGGGTTCAACGGGCCGCTGATCATCGTCGCCGACGTCCCCGCGGGTCGGCAGGCGACCGTCGACCGGCTCGACGCCGCCGTGCGGTCGACACCGGGCGTCGCCTTCGTGAGCCCCGCCCAGGTCAGCACGTCGGGGAACGCCGCCGTGCTCGTGGCCTACCCGACCACCGCTCCCCAGGCGGCCCAGACCGAGGCACTGGTCCACACGCTGCGCGACCGGGCGATCCCGGAGGTCACGGCGGGCACCGGGGTGCGGGCCTATGTGGGTGGGGAGACCGCCGGGTCGGTCGACGCCGCCACCTATCTGTCGAACCGGCTCCCCTGGGTGATCGGCACGGTGCTGCTGCTGTCCTTCCTGCTGCTGATGGCCGTGTTCCGGTCGGTGGCCATCCCGGTCAAGGCGGTCATCGTGAACCTCCTGTCGGTGGCCGCCTCCTACGGCGTGATCGTCGCCGTCTTCCAGTGGGGCTGGCTCGGTGGGTTCTTCGGGATCGGGGCCACCGGTCCGATCGACCCGTGGATCCCGTTGATGATGTTCACCATTCTCTTCGGCCTGTCCATGGACTACGAGGTCTTCCTGCTGTCGCGCATCCGTGAGGAGTGGCGCCTCTCGGGCGACAACTCGACGGCGGTGGCCGACGGACTGGCCAAGACGGCCCGGGTGATCACGGCGGCGGCGGCCATCATGGTCTGCGTGTTCGGGTCGTTCGTCTTCGGCGACCCGCTCCACGTCCTGAAGGTCTTCGGACTCGGCCTGGCCTCGGCCATCCTGATCGACGCCACCCTGGTGCGGATGGTGCTCGTCCCGTCGGTCATGGAGCTCCTCGGCCCGGCCAACTGGTGGATGCCGAGGTGGCTCGACCGGATCGTCCCCCACCTCGGGGTGGAGGTCGACGTGGCCCCGGTCGGGGTGCCCGCCGCCGATCCCGTCCCGGCCGGCACCGTCTGAACCGTTCAGCGCTCGAGCATCCGCATCTGGGCCTCGTTGTGGTGGTCCCCGAGCGGTGCCGGAAGGGAGTCGAGCCGCTCGACCTGCTCGGCGCTGAGGACCACCCCGTCGGCGGCGATGTTCTCCTCCACCCGGGACACGTGCCTGGTGCCGGGGATCGGTGCGATGTGGTCGCCCTGGGCCAGGAGCCAGGCCAGGGCCACCTGGGCCGGCGTCGCACCGGCGTCCGCGGCGATGGCCTCGACCTCGTCGACGATGCGTCGGTTGTGCTCGAAGTGCCCGCCGACGAAGCGCGGATTGTCCTTGCGGGAGTCGCCCTCGCCGATGTCGTCAACGGAGCGGATCGCCCCGGTCAGGAACCCGCGCCCCAGGGGGGAGTAGGGGACGAACCCGATGCCCAGCTCGGCCAGGACCGGCAGCACGTCGGCCTGGGGGTCCCGGGTCCACAGCGAGAACTCCGACTGCAGGGCGGTGACCGGATGGACGGCGTGGGCCCGGCGGATGGTGCCGACCCAGGCCTCCGACAGTCCGATGTGGCGGACCTTGCCCTCGGCCACCAGTTCGGCGAGTGCCCCTACGGTGTCCTCGATGGGGGTCGCCGGGTCGACCCGGTGCTGGTAGTAGAGGTCGATGTGGTCGGTGCCGAGCCGACGGAGCGAGCCCTCCACGGCCAGCCGGATGTTGGCGGGCGTGCTGTCGAGCGTGCCCGGACCCCCGTTGGCGTGGGAGATGAACCCGAACTTGGTGGCCAGCACCACCTCGTCGCGCCGGCCCTCGATGGCCCGGCCGACCAGTTCCTCGTTCGTGTACGGGCCGTAGACCTCGGCGGTGTCGACGAGGGTGACGCCCAGGTCGAGCGCCCGGCGGATGGTGCGCACGGACTCGGCGTCGTCACTTCCCGCCCCGGCGTAGGCGAAGGACATGCCCATGCAGCCCAACCCGATGCGCCCGACGTCCAGGGTTCCCAATGTGACGTGCTGCATGACGGATCCTCCCGCGCTCGGCCGATCACCAGGAAACCACGTCCGATCCCCCGGGGGAAGCGCTGTGACCGTCGACCCGGGGGCCGCTCCGGCCTGCGACGCCCGACCCGCCCCAGTTAGGGTCGGCGGATGGCACGAGAGGTGGTGACGGGCTACTGCTGGCCGCAGTCGGTGGGCACCGGTGACACGGTCGGCCTGCACCTGTCGTCGGCGGGTGGTCGCCCGGTGCGGATCGAGGTGGCGCGTATCGGCGCCCGCCGGGAGGTCGTGGCCCGCGTGGAGGCCGCCGCCGAGGAGCGCGCCACTCCGGCGGACGCGTCGGCCGTCGGGTGTGGCTGGCCCGTGGCCCACACCCTGGAGGTGGAGCCGCAGTGGCGGTCGGGCTACTACGAGGTCGTCCTGGAGATCGACGTCGGTGACAAGGTCCGCCGCGATCGGGCGTTCTTCGTCGTGCGCCCGTCGTCCGGCACCCGGGTGGTGCTGGCCCTGGCCACCAACACGTGGCACGCCTACAACGACTTCGGCGGGCGGAACCTCTACAACGGCGGCACGCAGGTCGCCATGCAGCGACCGATGGCTCCCGGCTACCTCCACAAGCCGCCGGGCAGGGGTCGCCGGGTGACGGGGACGGGCGCGCCCGATCCCCAGAACGCCGCCCACGTCGGCTACCTCCAGATCAACCACCTGTCGGGCTGGGCGGGGTCGGCGGGCTGGCCCGACTGGGAGCAGCCGTTCCTCGAGTGGGCCGAACGCGAGGGGTTCGAGATCGGCGTGTGCACGAACGCGGATCTCGAGGAGCATCCCGAGGTCCTCGACGACGCGCACCTCTACCTGTCCGTCGGCCACGACGAGTACTGGACGAAGGGGATGCGCGACACGGTGGAGGCGTTCGTCGCCCGCGGCGGCAACGCCGCCTTCCTCTCCGGCAACACGTCGCTGTGGCAGGTCCGGATCGAGGGGGACGACCACGACGTCATGGTCGGGTACAAGGGTTCCTGGAAGAACGATCCGCTGCTCGGCACGGGCCGCGAGACGGAGGTCACGACACTCTGGTCCGACGTGCTCCTCGCCCGCCCGGAGAACCACATGACGGGGGTGTCGTTCACCCGTGGGGGCTATCACCGGATCGGCCGCAACGTGACCGCCGGGCTCGGCGGCTTCACGGTCCACCGGCCCGGCCACTGGATCTTCGACGGCACCGGGCTCGGCTACGGCGACGTGCTCGGTGCGGGCGCGACCGTCGTGGGCTACGAGTGCGACGGGTGCACCTTCACCTACCGCGACGGCCTGCCCTACCCGACCGGTGAGGACGGGACGCCGTCGTCGTTCGAGATCCTCGGGACGTGTCCGACCCAGCACTTCACCCGCGAGACCGCGCCCCGCCCGCCGAAGCCCGGGGAGCCGAGCGAACTGGAGTACCTGGCGGCGCGCGTGTTCGGGACCCGCGACGCCGAGGCGGTGGAGCGCATCCGGCACGGCCACGCGGTGCTGGGTGCCTACACGAACGCAGTGGGGGCGACCGTGGTGACGTCGGGCTCGACCGACTGGGCCCACGGTCTGGCGGCCCGGGATCCCCAGATCGAGCAGATCACCCGGAACGTGCTGACGACGTTGGGCTGAACCGCCGCCCGGCGTGCGGACCGGACCGGACGGCGACCGTCCGGAGGCCGGGACGCGGGCCGCCGTGCCGCGGTGGAGGGGGAGGGCATGGCCCGCCAGGGGTGGCGGCCGACGACGTCAGGTGCGGACCGTCGTGACGAGTGCGGCCAGACAGCGTTCCCAGCCCTCGAGGTGGGTGGGCTCGCGGTCCTCCGGGAGGTCGCGGTGGGTGAGCTGCACCACCGTGTCGTCGCCGTCGGCGACGAGCACCACTTCGACGGTGCTGCTGCCGGAGGGCATGTCGGGATCATCGGGGATCCCCCAGGTGAAGACCACCCGATGGGGTGGCTCCACCTCGACGAAGCTGCCCCGGGCGGAGACTCCACTGAAGTCGAGGGCGAACCGTCCGCCCGGTCGGGCGTCCAGGTCGACCTGGTCCCCGATCCACGTGACCATGAGCTGCGGGTCGGTGAAGTAGGGGAACACGGTCTCGGGGGGTGCGGCGATCCGCACGCTCGCGCTGATCATGCCGGTCGATTCCTCTCGGTACGGGGGTGGTCCTCCTCGACAGTCTGCTTCAGCCGTGCGAGCGCATCGGGCCAGAACTCGTCGAGGAGGGTGCGCAGCGGTTGGAGCGACTCGGACCGCAGCGAATAGAGCCGGCGGGTACCTTCCCGGCGCTCGGCCAGCAGCCCGGCACGCTTGAGGACGGTGAGGTGCAGACTGACGGCCTGCTGGGTGAGATCGAAATGGGCCGCGATCTGCCCGGCGGGGAGCTCGGAGTGCTGGACCAGCCGCAGGATCGTGCGGCGGTGGGGATCGGCCAGCGCCCGCAGGACCGCGTCGGGTCCTGCGGGCGCCGCCGACCGCTCGGGCTCGGTCGTCATCGCTGCTTTCTAACGGAGTGCGACCGATCCGTCCAAGCCCGTTCAGCTGGGGTTGTGCTCGGCCCGCCACGCCGCGAACCGCTCGTCCGGGGCGTTGGGGTCTCCGGCGCCGTGATCGACGAACCCCACCAGGCTGGCGAGGTAGTGCGTCCATCCGGCGTGGCAGTCATCGAAGCACTCGAGGCCCGGGTTGAGGCCGTGGTGGCGGAAACGCAGCTCCGTTCCGGTTCCGACCGGCACCAGATCGAAGGTGATCTCCGTCCCGACCCAGTCGGGAACGGGCTCGCAGGCGAGCACGTCCCAGCGGACCCGGGTCGGACGGTCGGCCCGGCCGACGAGCAGCACGAGCTCGCCGTTGCCGAACAGGAACCGGAGCGTCTCGCCGGCGTGGGCGCCTCCGGCGGCGGGGACCCACCAACCGGTCAGGGCGTCGATGTCGGTCAGCGCCGAGTACACGGAGCCGGGGTCCGAGGTGAAGGTCTTCGTCGCAGTGAGGTCTTCGGTGGTGGTCGAGGTGGTGGTCATGGCCCTTCCTTTCGTAAGCCCTCTCTTGTACAAGGGATTACTTGTAGAATAATCCCGGACCGGCGGATGTCAAGGTGGCGTCCGGTTCCATCGCCGGACGGCGAGGGCCGATCCGGTGTTCGCCGGGGCGTGCCGAAGTCGGGCCGGTCGGACCCCGCGAGTCCCGGAATTCGCCGTGTCCCCGCCGGAACTGCGAACAGCCGCGCTCAGCCGGGTGCCCGCACTCCGAGGTCGTCGAAGGCGGTCAGGGACGGCTCGGCGATCCGGGCGGCGTCCAGGAAGTCGTGCTGGATGAGGTCGTTGAGTTCGGCGAACGAGGTGGCCAGTCGGGCGTGGCGATAGGCCGACTGGACCCGGACCGCCACGAGACCGGCGATGACGAACGTGGCGAGGTGGACCTCGGCGTCCCCCGGATCCCTTCCCACGCGCCGCCCGAGGGCCACGGACACCTCGTCGACGAAGCGCTGGAGATCAGCGAAGCGCGCGGCGACCAGCGTCGGCGAACCGGTGGCGACCTCGCAGAAGCGGCGGATGAGGATCAGCTGACCGGCATCGTCGAGGTTGGCCCAGCGGCCCGGGTGGATCTCGCCGGCGATCGTCCGCACGGCGACCTCGATGAGCGGCTCGTCCCGGCGTTCGCCCACCGCATCGGCCACGGTGCGGATCATGGGTTCCGAGCGGTCGAAGAACAGTGACTCCTTGGTCGAGAAGTAGTTGAACACCGTCTGCTCGGACACCTCGGCCGCCGCCGCCACCTGCGCCACGGTCACGTTGTCGAACCCGTGGACCAGGAACAGCGCGGTCGCCACATTGGAGATCCGCTGACGGACCTGTCGCTTCTTCCGCTCCCGCAGGCCCTCGTCCGGGTGCTGGGTCTCGTCGAAGTGCGCCGCCTCGAAGAGTTCCAGGACCGCCTGGAGGTCGGGGTCGTCGCTCAGTCCCGTCATGTCGACCGAGTCTAGACAAGAACGTAGAGTCGTACTAGAGTTAGAGTCACACGAAGTTTGGAGCAGCAATATGACAACTGCAGTCCCCCGCAGCGAGCGCCCGGACACGAGTCCCGGCGGAGCCGGGCGCGGCGTCGCACCTTCCGGGATCCCGGCCGTCGAGGCGCGCGGGCTGACCAAGTGCTTCGGGACGAACCGAGCGGTCGACGGCATCGACCTCACCGTCGCCGAGGGCGAGATCTTCGGCGTGCTGGGCCCGAACGGGGCCGGCAAGACCACCGTGTTGAACATGCTGGCGACGCTGCTGCCGATCGACGGCGGCGAAGCGAGGATCTTCGGCCACGACGTCCGCACCGAGGGCCATGCCGTGCGGCAGCTGATCGGCGTCACCGGTCAGTTCGCCTCGGTCGACGAGAACCTGACGGGCGCGGAGAACCTGTGGATGTTCGGCCGGCTCCAGGGCCTCCCGTCCAAGCGGGCCCGGAGTGTCGCCGACGACCTGCTGGCGCAGTTCGACCTCACCGAGGCCGCCCACCGACCCATCTCCCAGTTCTCCGGCGGGATGCGGCGGCGCCTCGATCTGGCCGCCGGCCTGATCACCCGACCCGCACTGCTCTTCCTCGACGAGCCGACGACCGGTCTCGACCCCCGGAACCGCAGCCGGATGTGGGACACGATCCGCGAGCTGGTGACGGAGGGGTCGACCATCCTGCTGACCACCCAGTATCTCGACGAAGCGGACGCACTCGCCGGGCGGATCGCCGTCATCGACCGCGGTGTCAAGGTGGCCGAGGGGACGCCCGCCCAGCTGAAGACCCAGATCGGCGCCTCGAGTCTGCGGGTGCAGATGGTCCACCACGCCGACGCGGCCGACGCCCTCGCCCTGGCTGCGGCGGTCACCGGCGACACGCCGATCGCCGCCCCGTCGGGCTCCGGATTCAGCGTGAACCTGAGCGACGCCAATCAGGCGGCCGACGTCCTCGTCGAACTCCGGAACCACCGACTCGACATCGCCAGTGCCACCGTCGAGCAGCCCAGTCTCGACGAGGTGTTCTTCGCCCTCACCGGCCACACCGGAGGACCCACGGTCCCCGCTACGGAAACGAGCAACGCATGACCACCACCGTCATCGACCCGGCCGCCGCGTCGCGACCCGCCGCCCGTCCCGTCCAGGCGTCGGTACCCCTGCGCGACGCGGTCACCCAGATCACGACGCTCGCCTGGCGTGCCGTCCTCAAGATGCTCCGCAATCCCGAGCAGCTCGTGGACGTCACCGCCATGCCCATCCTGTTCACCGTGATGTTCGGGCTCATGTTCGGTGGAGCCGTCTCGGGCAGCACCGCGGAGTACCTCCCGACCCTCATCCCCGGCATCATCGCCATGACCACCATCACCGCCTGCGTCGGTGCCGGCATCCAACTCCGCGAGGACATGGACAAAGGGGTGTTCGACCGGTTCCGGTCGCTGCCCATCGCCCGCATCGCCCCGTTGGCCGGGCCGATGTTGGCCGACCTGGTGCGCTACGCCATCGCCGCCGGCATCACCGTGACGGTGGGCATGATCATGGGCTACCGCCCCGGTGGTGGGGTTCCGGGAGTGCTCGCCGGGGTGCTGCTCGCCATGATCACCGGCTGGTCCGTCGCCTGGATCTTCCTGTGGGTCGGCACCCGGGCCAGGAGCGCCGGTGCCGTCCAGGGGATGTCCATGATGGTCATGTTCCCGCTGGCGTTCCTGTCCAACGCCTTCGTCCCCGTCGCCAGCCTCCCGGGATGGCTCCAGGCCGTCACCCGGGTCAACCCCGTGTCCCACGTCGTGTCGGCCCTGCGTGACCTCATGAACGACGGTGCGGTGACCGCCCAGGTCGGATGGGCGCTCCTCGGATGCGCCACGGTGGCGGCGATCTTCGTCCCGCTCACCGTCCGCTCGTACTCGCGACGGGTCTGACCTTCCCGGCATCGCCCCACCGGACCGGACGGTCCGGCGTCGTTCAGGCCGTCGCGCTCCGGTACAGCGTGAGCGAGATCGTGAAGAAGACGACGAAGATCCCCAGGCACCACAGGACCGCCTGCCACAGGTCGTGGTACACGGGTCCACCTTCGAACAGCGCCCGGACCGAGTCGATGGTGACCGAGGCCGGTTGGTTCTGCGCGAAGGGCTGCAGCCATCCGGGCATCGTCGACACGGGAACCAGGGCGGAACTGGCGAAGAAGAGGATGAACATGGGGAGGATGGACGTCATCTGGGCGGTCTGCGGGTCCTTCACCGCCAGTCCGATGGCTGCGTAGACCCACGTGAAGGCGTAGCCGAACCCGACGATGAGCGCGATCCCGGCGAGACAGGCCCCCGGGCTGCTGTGGAAGCGGAACCCCACGAGCAGACCCAGGCCGATGATGAAGGCCAGGGCCAGCACGGCGCGGCACAGGTCGGCCAACGTGCGTCCGATGAGGAATGCCGAGCGGGTCATGGGGAGACTGCGGAACCGGTCGATCATGCCCGCCTGGAGATCCGTGGCCAGGGCCAGCGCCGTGGTCATGCCCCCGATGAGCACGGCTTCGAGGAAGATCCCCGGGACCACGTAGTCGACGTAGTCGAGCCCCGGGACCCGGATCGCCCCTCCCAGGACGTAGCGGAACAGCAGCAGGATGATCGTCGGCTGCACGAGGGTCATGAACAGCAACTGGGGCGTCCGGATGATCCGGAGGAGATTCCGTTTGGTGATGCCCTTCATGTCGCGCACGGCGAGCCCGAGCGTGACGGGTGCCGCCGAGACCAGGTCCGGATCGAGGGCGAGGTCAGGCATGGGTGTCTCCGGTAGCGGGTGCGGTGCGACCGGACTGCGGTGTCGTCGTGTGGCCCGTCAGCGAGAGGAAGACCTCATCGAGTGACGGGCGTCGGATGCCGAGGTCTTCGACGTCGATACCGGCGTCGCCCAGGGCCCGCCCCGCCGCGATGAGCACGTTGGCTCCACCGTCGATCGGAAAGCTGATCTGCCGGAGGTCGGGGTCGACCCGCGGCGGCCCTCCGGCGAGACCGACGATGAGTGCAGCGGCCTTGTCGAGGTCGACCCGGTCGACCACCTGCACCTCCAGCACGTTGCCGCCCAGGTGGTCCTTGAGCTCGTCGGCGGTGCCCTGGGCCACGACGCGCCCGCTGTCCATCACGACGATCCGATGGGCCAGATGTTCGGCCTCCTCCATGTACTGGGTGGTCAACAGGACGGTGGTCCCCTCCGCGACCAACTCCTCGATGAGTGCCCACAGGTCGTTCCTGGTGCGCGGGTCGAGGCCCGTGGTGGGCTCGTCGAGGAAGAGGATCGGAGGTCGGCCGATGAGGCTCGCGGCCAGATCGAGTCGTCGTCGCATCCCGCCCGAGTAGGTCTTGACCGGCTTGTCGCCGGCGTCGACGAGCGTCATCCGTTCGAGGGCCTCTTGCGCCCGACGTTCGTACTCGCTCCTGGGCAGGTGGTAGAGCAGTCCGACCAGCTCGAGGTTCTCCCGCCCGGTCAGCAGTTCGTCGACCGTGGCGTACTGGCCCGCGAGGCCGATCAACGTCCGGATGGTCCGGGCATCGGTGTCCACGTCGAATCCGCCGACGCGGGCTCGACCGCTGTCCGGTCGCAGCAGGGTCGTGAGCACCCGCACCAGGGTGGTCTTGCCGGCGCCGTTGGGACCGAGGAGCGCCAGCACCTTCCCGGACCCGACCACCAGCGAGACGTCATCGAGCGCCAGCGTGGCGCCGAACCGTTTGCTTACGTGCTCGACCTCGATCGCACTGTCCATGCTGGGGCTCCAGACATTCCGGTACGGTACCGTACCGGAATAGTCTGCCAGGGTTTCCGGGGCCTCGTCACCCGCACTGCTCCAGCCCGTCGCGACCCAGGGCGAGCGGCAGCACGATGTCGTCGAACACCCGGCGGATGAAGTCTCGGTCGACGGGCTTGCCGGTCACCGATCGCAGGAAATTGAGGCTGAGGACCATGTCCGGGACGAGGCTGAGGTCCCGTCCCGGTGGGATCTCGCCTCTCGCCACGCCCCGGTCGAAGACCTCCTGCAGGGCACGTCTCGGCACCTCGAGCAGGTTCGCGTCGATCAGTGCCGCCAGTTCGGGGTCGCGCTGGGCTGCGGTCACGAGACCCAGGAAGACCCCGTAGATGGACTGGTCCCGATCGTCCGACTCCCGCACGGCATCGAGGGCCGCTCGGATGTCCCCCCGGACCGAGCCCGTGTCGGGGACGGGGACGGGGGCCCGGGTGGCGCGCCAGGCGACGATGGCGTCGACGACGAGCGCGGCCTTGGACGACCAGCGTCGGTAGAGCGCACCCTTGCCGGCACGGGCGCGGGCGGCGATCTCGTCCATCGTGAGCCTGTCGTAGCCGAACTCGGCCAGACCATCGAGGGCGGCCCGGAGGATGGCGGCCTCGCGGGTCGGGTCGGGAGGCCGCCCGGGTGCCTTGCGCGTGCCCCCCGGTATCCGGGTTCCAGAGTCGTCGGAGTCGGCCATCGCCCTACAAGTTACGGCACGGCGTCGTACCGCAACGCGGAGCGGGTCCGCACCGGGAACCGTGACGGGCAGGGTGCCCCTGACGTCCGGAGACATCACCTTGGCGGAAGGGGGGGGATTCGAACCCCCGGAGGCTTTCACCTCACACGCTTTCGAGGCGTGCGCATTAGTCCGCTCTGCCACCCTTCCGCCGGCGAGTGTAACGGAGCACGGACGGGGGCCCGGAACGGGACCCGACCCGACCCACAGGGTCCCGGGCCCGGGGACGGCAGGGGCAGTAGGGTCGTCGCACCGAGCAGACCGTGGGCGCAGTTGGGGGAATCATCCGCGCCCGGCGGACCAGCGACAGGGGGAAACGTGGCACGTGCGTCCGACAGGTTCCGGGTGGCTGCAGTGGGCCTGGCCGTGCTGCTCGCCGCCACGGCGACGGCCTGCAGTTCCACCAATTCGGCGTCGACCACGACGACGACGACGGGCGGCGGCTCCGGCGGTAGCTCGTCGATCCCGGCCAGTGCCTTCAGCGACCACACCGGCGTCACCGCGGACTCGGTGACGGTGGGCAACGTCTCGACCCTCTCACTCGGCGGACTCTTCAAGGGGGCGGTGGTGGGGACCCAGGCGTACTTCGACTACGTGAACTCCACCGGCGGCGTCCACGGCCGCAAGCTCAAGGTGGCCAGCGCCGACGACAACTTCTCGGGGGCGACCAACAAGCAGGCCACGCAGAACGCCATCACCAACGACTTCGCCCTGGTGGGCAGCTTCTCGCTCGAGGACAGCTACGGCGGTGCGCTGCTGGCCGCCGACCCCGGTATGCCCGACATCTCCAACGTCCTCGACACCACCACCGGCAAGCTCCCGAACGTCTACGAGCCGGTGCCGCTCAACGGTGGCTGGCAGGAGGGCCCGCTCCAGTACTTCAAGAAGAAGTTCCCGACCGACGTGACGGCCACGGCGGCGCTCGTCGCCGATCTGCCCTCGGCGGAAACGGACTGGGCGGGCGAGAAGTACGTGATGGAGAAGGTCGGCTACAAGGTGATCTACGACCAGACCTACGGCGTGGCCCAGACCAACTTCGACCAGAACGTGATCGCCATGAAGGACGCCGGGGTCAAGATCCTGTTCGTCGACTCGATGGCCGAGTCCTACGCCTCGGGCCTCCTCAAGTCGCTGCAGACCCAGGACTTCCATCCGGTGGTCGTCCTGGGTGCGGCGACGTACACCAACAAGCTCATCCCCGACTCCGGTGGCCCGTCGGCCGTCAACGGCGACTACCTCCAGCAGAGCACCACGCTCTACCTGGGCCAGGATGCCTCCACCGTGCCGGCGGTGGCGAGCTTCCTGCACTGGGTCAGCATCGCCTCGCCGGGGTTCACCCCCGACCTCTACACGCTCTACGGCTGGCTGTCGGCCCAGCTGTTCGCCCAGGCCCTGCAGAACGCCGGGACCGACCCGAGCCGCGGCTCACTGTTGACGCAGCTGGGCAAGGTGACGTCGTTCGACGGGCAGCACATCATCGGGCCGAACAACGTGGCGACCAAGACGCCCGGCAACTGCTACATCATCGGGCAGGTGACGGGCGGCAACTGGCAACGCCTCGACGACCCGCCCGTGAGCGGGCCGGACCACGGATTCCGCTGCGACTACTCCTACGTCACCCCACCGTCCTGACCTCACGGCGATGACGCCGTCGGGGACCGCAGGGGTTCCTGACGGCCGGTAGGCGGGTCAGCCGGCGACGTCGACGACGGTGCGGCCGACGGCCCGCCGCGCCCGGTGCTCCTCGAGCGCCGCGCCGGCCTCCTCCATGGACACCCGACGGCCGACGTGCGGACGGACGGCGCCCTCGGCCACCAGCCGGAGCAGGTCGCCGTGCACCTCGTCGGCGACGTCGCGCCCGAACGGGTTGAAGCCGAACCGCCGCATGCCCGGGTCGACCGAGTCCACCCAGGCGACCATGACGCCGACCAGGTCGATGTTGCCGATGCTGGCCATCCGCAGCGGCCGGCCGGTCATGCCGTTGGCGTCGTCGTCCGCGTAGCCGACGGCCAGGTAGCGCCCGCCCCGGGCCGTGCACCGCCAGGAGCGCTCGACGAAGTCACCGCCGGCCAGGTCGTAGACGACGTCGGCCCCGACGTCCCCGGTGGCCTGGAGCACCGCCTCCACGAAGTCCTCGGTCGTATGGTCGATCACCTGGTCGGCGCCGAGCTGCGCACACAGGGCGCCCTTGTCGGGTCCGCCGGCCACGGCGATGACCCGGGCACCGGCCGCCTTGCCGAGCTGGATGCCCGCGGTGCCGAGGCCGCTGGCCGCCGCGTGCACCACGAGCGTCTCGCCCGCCTGCAGCCGCCCCCGGCGGAACAGCGCCAGGTGGGACGTGTGGAACGGCAGGATGAAGGCCGCCGCCTCGACGTCGTCGAGTCCTTCCGGGGCGTCGAACACCGACACGGCGTCGGCCAGGGCGTAGTCGGCGATCCCGCCGAGGGCGGTGGTGGTGATGGCGACGACCCGTCGCCCCGTCCACTGCTCCGCACCCGGGCCCGCCTCGACGACCACGCCGCAGACGTCCATGCCCAGGGTGTATGGCGGTGGGGTGGGCACCGACACGAGTTTGCCCAGGCACCGGTCGATGTCGTTGAAGTTGAGCGAGGCGGCGCCCACCTCGACGAGCACCTGGCCGGGTCCCGGAACCGGGCGGTCCACCTCCCGGACGGCCAGCACCTCGGCCGGCGGGCCGTTCCTCGTCACCGTCAACGCGCGCATCGCGGTCATCCGCATCCCCTTCGTGATCGACGCCGGGCGACGGCCGGTTCGGGCGGTCGTGGCGCGTGGCGTGGAGCGAGCCTAGCGACGGGCGGATCGCGGGGCCGGAGCTCGTGGTCCCCGTCGTGCGCTCAATTCCGGCGGTCGGTGAAGAAGCCGGACAGCTGGGCCGCCGCGTCGTCGGCGCGCACCCCGGCGGTCAGCGGCACCTCGTGATTGAGGCGCGGGTCGGCGCAGAGGTTGTAGAGCGAGCCGCAGGCACCCGCCTTGGGGTCGGCCGCCCCGAAGACCAGCCGACCCAGGCGGGCGGCCACCAGCGCACCGGCGCACATCGGGCAGGGCTCGAGGGTGACCACCAGGGTGACCTCGCCGAGGCGCCAGGTGCCGAGTGCGGCGGCGGCGTCGGCCAGGGCCAGGATCTCGGCGTGGGCCGTCGGGTCGCCGCGCCGTTCCCGCTCGTTGTGCCGGGAGGCCACGATCCGTCCGTCGACCAGGGCCACGGCACCCACGGGTACGTCGCCGTGGGCCGGGGCGGCGGCCGCTTCGACGAGGGCGAGGGCCATGGCCGAGGCGTCGTCCGTCACCGGCTCCGCACCGGACGGGGGAACAGCCGACCCGGGATTCGTCACCGCTCCGGCGTCCATGGCGGCGAGCATAGGCTCGGCCTCCGGTGACCGGGTCCGGGAGTGGGCCGGACGGAGGGCTCCGGTGAGCGGCGGCCCGAAGGTGGCACCGGAATCCCGAGCCCGCGGCGCTCGGGTACGTTCTGGCCATCGTCGTCACGACCGCCGGAGGGTCCGGGGCCGGTCGTGTCCGGATCGGAGCGGTCGGCACGTGCGAGTCCTCGTCACCGGAGGGACCGGGTTCATCGGGTCCCACGCCGTCGGCGCGCTGCGTCACCACGGCCACGCCGTCCGGGTCCTCGCCCGGGAGCCGGCACGGGTGCCGCAGGTGCTCGGGCCGCTCGGGATCGAGGCGGACGAGGTCGTCAGGGGGGACATGACCGACCCGACGGCGGTCGTCGCCGCTCTGGCGGGGTGCGGTGCGGTGGTGCACTGCGCCGCCGAGATCGGGGTCGGTGGGGGTCGTGGCCTGTCGGCCACCGCCAATCTCGACGGTGCCCGTCTGGTCATCGGCCAGGCCGTGGAGGCCGGCCTCGACCCGATCGTGTACACGTCGTCGATCACCGTCCACCTGCCGTCCGAGGACCCGGTGATCACGCCGCAGACCGCCCTGGCCGAGCCGCTGTCGGCCTACGGGGCCCAGAAGGCGGCGGTCGAGGAGTTCGTCCAGGGGCTCCAGGCCGGGGGCGCCCCGGTCACCACCCTGGTGGTCAGCGGCGTCTACGGCCCGGTCAGCCCCCACCTCGACGGCTCGTTCGCCGCACTGACCGGCGCCCTGGCGGCCGGCATGGTGGCGCCCGACAGCGGCCTGGGTGTGGTGGACGTCCGGGACGTCGCCGCCGTGGTGGCCCGTTGCCTGGAACCGGGTCGAGGGCCGCGGCGGTACCTGGTGACCGGCAACTACGTCACCTGGGAGCAGTGGACGGACGTCCTGAGTACGGCGGTGGGCCGTACCGTGCCCTTCACCCGGGTGTCGGCCGAGGACATGATCGGACTCGGCGCCCGATTCGACGAACTGCGCGCGAGCGGGGCGGAGGGACTGCCGCCCCTGTCCGTCGAGGCCGCCATCGTGATGGCGTCCGGGCGTCCCGCCGACGACTCGGCCACGGTGCGCGAGCTCGGCGTGACCTACCGCCCCACGGTCGAGACGTTCCGGGACACCCTGGACTGGCTACGGGCCACGGGTCGACTCGACGGATAGGCGGGGGGGGACGACGGACAGCTGCTGGCTGCCCGGGGCGGGTGGGCCCCGTCTTCGGGTCGTCAGGCGGTCCGGCCGCCGGGGGCGTCGACGGCCGATCGTGCCCGGTGTCTGGCCCTCGGTGGCGCCGGCGCCCGGAACGGGCTCCCCACGGCGGCGGTCGTGGGTCTCCGGGGCCCGGGGTCGGCCGGGGCGCGGAACACCGGGGAGGAGGGGTGCCGGGACCGGTCGCGCGGGTCGTCCCCGTCGGCTGGTGGGACGGGTCCGAGCAGCAGATCGATCCGCCTGACCAGATGGTGGGACATGACTTCCTCGGTGCCGTGCTGCGTCACCGGGTGTCTGGAGCGACGTGCGCCGGTCTCGTGCCTCCGTAGTCGGAGGGGACCGGGCTCTCCGTGCACGGTACACCGCATGGCGACGGAGCGCCCGGTCGGACGACGGGCTCCCGGCCCCTCGGAGGAGGGGACCGCGTGTGTAGGGTGAGGACGAGCCGGTCGCCCCTGTGACCGCACGCGCTGAATCCGGACCACGTTGAGCGTCTCACCCTGGACCCAGGAGGCGATGCATGACGTATGGCAGGTCGGCCTCCCCACGTGCGTCCCGGCTCCCCGGGTCCCGGCGGTGACGGTCCCGGACGACCGGATCTCCGCCCTCCTGGTCCGACTCGCGTCGCACGGGGTCGACGCTGCCGGAACAGTGGCCCTGTGCGAGGTGGCCGCCGAATCCGCCGGGGTCAGCGGCGCGAGCATCATGCTGCTGTCCGACGAGCTCGCCCGAGGTTCGCTCTGCACCACCGACGGCGTGGCCGCCTACCTCGACGACCTGCAGTTCACCCTGGGCCAGGGGCCGGCGCTCGAGGCGCACGCACGTGGCTGTCCCGTGCTCGAGCCCGATCTCGACGCACGCACCACGGTCCGGTGGCCGGTGCTCGTCCCGCTGGCGGTCCGGGCCGGCGTGCGGGCCGTGTTCGCCTTCCCCCTCCGGATCGGTGCGGTGCGCCTCGGTGCGGTGACGCTCTTCCGCGATACCCCCGGACCCCTCGGCGACCTGCAGTACGCCGATGCCGTCGCGGTGGCCGTCGTGGCCTCCCGGACCATCCTCGCCCTCCAGGCCGACGCTCCTCCCGGCTCGGTGGCGGCGGAGCTCGAACAAGGGGCCAACTTCCACTTCGTGGTGCACCAGGCGGCCGGCATGGTCTCGATCCAATTGGGGATAGGCGTCACCGAGGCGCTGGTCAGGCTCCGCGCCCACGCCTTCGTGGGGGAGCGCTCGATCGACGACGTGAGCCGGGACGTCGTGGCGCGGCGCCTCCGACTGGACGGCGGGGGACCCGCCGGCCCGGGTGACGGATCGACCGGTGCGCCCGATGGCTAGTCTGCATCTGGCTCCCACTACCGCTCGCGTCGCCGACGAGTCCGGACCGAGACGATCGGCGGAACGATGACCCGAGAGGCCCTGCTGGTACAGACACTCGTCGAGTTGGCGGACAACCTCGTGGACGACTTCGACGTCATCGACGTCCTGACCGTGCTCAGCGACCGGTGCGTCGAGGTCCTCGACGTGGACTCGGCCGGGGTGATGCTGGCGGCACCCGGTGGTGAGCTCCAGGTGGTCGCCTCGTCGAGCGCCGCCATGCGGGGACTCGAGCTGTTCGAGCTCCAGGCGGACGAAGGCCCGTGCGTCGACTGCTTCGTCAGCGGTCAGCCGATCGTGAACCTCGAGCTCGCCGCGGTCGACGACCGGTGGCCACGGTTCGCCCGACGGGCCGTCGCCGACGGGTTCCATTCCGTGCACGCACTGCCGATGCACCTCCGGGGGGTCACGGTGGGGGCACTCAACCTGTTCCGGATCGCCTCCGGACCGCTGCACGCGGAGGACGTGCTGGTCGCGCAGGCACTCGCCGACGTGGCGACCATCGCCATCATCCAGCACCAGGCCTCGGTGAGCGCGTCCGTGCTCAACGGTCAGCTCAGCGAGGCGCTGAACAGCCGGATCATCATCGAACAGGCCAAGGGCAAGGTCAGCGAGGCGTCCGGGCTCGACATGGACCGTTCGTTCCAGCGCATCCGCCACCACGCGCGGAACCACAACCTGCGCCTGACCGAGCTGGCGCGTGGCATCGCCGAAGGCACGACCTCGATCATCGGTCTCGACCCTCTGCCTCACGGCGAGCGGACCCGGGCGATCACGCCGGACCCGTCGATCGGTCGCGAGTCGCCCTCCACCTGATCGACCGGGGCCGTGGGCCCGATCCGGCCTAGGGTGTCGATGACGAGGTTCCTGCGCCCCGTCGTCGGCCCGTCGAGGGTCGACCCCGTACCGTCACTCCGGACCCCGGTGACCCCGCAGTACACCAGGAGCTGTCCGTGGAACCTGACCAGTCACCTCTCCATCTGTCCACCGACCGGTGGGCAGCGGCGGATCCGCCGCTGCCGTCGGCGACCTTCCGACCGCTCGTCGATGAAACCGACGGCCTCATCCGTGCCCTGTTCGCCTGCGGATTCACCAGCGCCGCCGTCCAGAGCCGACAGGACATCGGCGTCGAACTGTCGGAACAGCTGACCGCACTGATCGACACCCTCGATGAAGCGATCCGGGGGATCCGACATGCACTCGGCCGGCATGAGGCCGCCTGAGCCGCGCGACCGCGCGCTCGTCGGTGGGCTCTACCGGAGGACACCGATTCCGGAGGACCCGTCCACACCGGCGAAGCGCCTGGTCCTCCTCGCCTCGCTCGGAGTCCTCGCGCTCGCCATCGTGCTGGCGATCGTGTCCTGACGTCCTCGGTCCGGGCGACCCGGCGGCACCGAAGTGCCTTTCGGCACTAGGCGCCCGGTCGGTCGACCCGTACCATCGAGACTGGAGGTCGCCGTGCCCGAGCCCGGGCGGACGCCGGCCTCACGGGTCGCATCGTGCCACTCGGAGAACGGGGTGCAGGAGGTCCGCCATGAAGGCACTGGTCTACAAGGGTCCGGGGGAGAAGGCCTGGGAAGAGGTGGCCGACCCCAAGATCCAGGAAGCGACCGACGTGATCGTCCGGATGGTGGCCACCACCATCTGTGGGACGGACCTCCACATCCTGAAGGGTGACGTCCCCGAGGTCGCCGTCGGTCGGATCCTCGGCCACGAGGGCATCGGGGTGATCACCGAGGTCGGCGACGGCGTGGACCAGCTCGCGGTCGGCGACCGGGTGATCCTGTCGTGTGTGAGTTCCTGCGGGCGGTGCTCGTACTGCCGGAAGGGCGTCTACAGCCACTGCCTGGCGACCGAGGGGATGGCCGGGATCGGATGGATCTTCGGGTACATGATCGACGGGACGCAGGCCGAGTACGTCCGGGTCCCGTTCGCCGAGAACTCGGTCTACCGGCTCCCGGCCGGCATGACCGATGCCGAGGGGATCCTGCTGTCGGACATCCTGCCGACGGGCTTCGAGATCGGCGTCCAGTACGGGCACGTGCAGCCGGGTGACGTGGTGGCGGTGATCGGGTCCGGCCCGGTCGGGCTCGCCGCGGTCATGACGGCCCGCCTGTACGGACCGTCCAAGGTGATCGCCGTAGACCTCGACGACGCCCGGCTGGCCCGGGCCAGGGAGTTCGGCGCCACCGCGACGGTCAACTCGGGGGATGCGGACTGGAAGGACCAGGTCATGGCCCTGACGGACGGCCTCGGGGTCGATGTGGCCATCGAGGCGGTCGGTGTGCCCGAGACCTTCACCATGGCGACGGTGATCGTCCGTCCCGGAGGCAACGTGGCCAACATCGGCGTGCACGGCAGGTCGGTCGACCTGGCCCTCAACGAGCTGTGGATCAAGAACATCGACATCTCGATGGGACTGGTCAACACGAACACGCTCGGGATGCTGCTGTCCCTCGTCGCCGAGCACAAGCTGCCGGCCGACAAGTTCGTCACCCACGAGTTCTCGTTCGACCAGATGCTCGAGGCCTACGACGTGTTCGGTCATGCGGCGGAGCACGACGCACTCAAGGTGCTGATCCACTGACGGCGGACCCCGGGGACCGCTTCCCCGGGTGGACACCGTCGCTGGTCGGATGAGGGGTGGGCGCCGGTCAGGTCCCGATGCTGGCGACCATCGCCGCCTTGATGGTGTGGAGGCGGTTCTCCGCCTGGTCGAAGACGATCGACGCAGGCGACTCGAACACCTCGTCGGTCACCTCGAGGGCGTCCAGGTGCCAGGTGTCGGCCAGCCGACGACCGAGCACCGTGTCGGTGTCGTGCAACGCCGGAAGGCAGTGCATGAACTTGACGGCGGGGTTTCCGGTCATGGCCATCGCTGCCGCGGTGACCTGGTAGGGCAGCAGCTTCTTGATCCGGGGTTCCCAGTCCGCCGCCGGTTCTCCCATGGACACCCAGACGTCGGTGTACAGGAAGTCGGCGCCCTCCACCCCGCCCAGTACGTCGGAACCGAGGTGGATGCGGGCGCCCGACTCCGCGGCAAGTGCCCGGGCGATGGACTGAACATCGGCGGAAGGCCACAGGTCCTCGGGAGCGGCGATGCGCACGTCCATGCCCAGGAGGGCACCGGTGACGAGGAGGGAGTTGGCGGTGTTATTCCTGGCGTCACCGAGATAGCAGTAGCCGACCCGGTCGAGGGGCTTGTCCACGTGGTCCCGCATGGTGAGGATGTCGGCCAGCATCTGGGTGGGGTGCCACTCATCGGTCAGTCCGTTCCAGACCGGTACGCCGGCGAACTTCGCCAGCGTCTCCACGGATTCCTGGGCGAAGCCGCGGTACTCGATACCGTCGTACATGCGCCCGAGCACCCGGGCGGTGTCCTTGATCGATTCGCCTTCGCCGATGTGGGATCCCTCGGGACCCAGGTAGGTGACGTGGGCCCCCTGGTCGTACGCCCCCACCTCGAACGCGGCACGCGTACGGGTCGACGCCTTCTCGAAGATGAGGGCGATGTTCCGGCCGACCATGCGCTGGCGCTCAGTCCCGGACCGCTTCTCGTCCCGCAACTGGGCGGCGAGGTCGACGATGGACAGGAACTCGGCCGCGCTGAGGTCCGTCACCTTGCACAGGCTCCGGCCCCGCAGGTGACCGCTTTCGATCGATTCGATGGTTCCGGTGGCCACCGTCAGGACGCGTCTCGCTCGAGCGGGCAGGTCATGCACCGGGGTCCGCCCCGGCCGCGGCCGAGTTCGCTGCCCCCGATGTCGACCACCTCGATCCCGTGCTTGCGCAGCATCGTGTTGGTGGCGACATTGCGCTCGTAGCCCATGACCACCCCGGGGGCCACGGCCAGGAAGTTGGTCCCGTCGTCCCACTGCTCCCGCTCGGCGGCCCGGATGTCCTCGTCGGTGGTGAGCACGGTGATCTCCTCGACCCCGAGGATCTCGGCGAGGGTCTCCCACAGGCTGTGGTTCCTGGCGATCGAGAATCCGTCTGGCTCGTCGCCGGCGGTCAGGGTCCAGCTCCGCAGGTGCCGGTCGAAGTAGGGGTAGAGCACGAACGTGGCCGCGTCGACCATGGACATCACCGTGTCGAGGTGCATGAAGGCGTGACTGTGGGGGAGCTCGATGGCCACCACCTGCGTCGCCTGTCCGGCGGCGAACAGGGCCCGGGCCACCGACTCGACGGCCATGGGGGACGTGCGTTCACCCATGCCGATCAGGACGGAGCCGTGGCCGATGACGTGGACGTCGCCACCCTCGATGTGCGCCGGTTGGTAGTCGTGGTCGTCAGCGCCGTAGTACGTGGTGAAGTCCGAGCCCACGAACAGCGGGTGGTGCTGGTAGATGGCCCGGGTGTGCAGGGACTCCCGCCGCCGGGCGGGCATGGCCATCGGATTGATGGTCACACCCCCGTAGATCCAGCAGGAATTGTCCCGTTGGAAGAGCTGATTGGGCAGCGGGGTCAGGACGAAGTCATCGGCCCCGAGCATGTTCCACCGGAGGCTGTGGGCCCGCATCGGGTGGAGATCGGCCTTCAGGATCCCACCGATGAGGAACTGCGACAGCTCCGTCCCGTCCAGGTCATCGAGCAGGTGGCGCACCGGGCCGACCAGCGACGGACCGAGGTTGTCCGGCGTGCACACGCGGTCGAGCACGAAGGCGCGCCCTTCGGGGAGCTCGAGGGTCTCGGCCAGCAGTCGGCCGTAGTAGTGCACGGTCACGCCCTTGTCGCGCAGCGCCTCGGCGAAGCCGTCGTGCTCCTCCTTGGCCTTCGACGCCCACATGACGTCGTCGAAGAGCAGGCCTCCGATGTTGTCGGGGGTGAGCCGGGACAGCTCGAGGCCGGGACGGTGGACGATGGCCTGGCGGAGCTGGCCGATCTCGGAATCCACATGGAAGGACATGGGCGGGGCTCCAGTCGGTAGGCGGGGTGTCATCGGTACTCCGATCCGGTCGTCCGCCAGACCTGCAAGGGCCTGACCACGACAAGGTGCACCGGACAGATCGGGAACGGCAGAGTCGAATGACCCATGCAGATGGACACCGCGTGACGTCCGGGCTCGTGCTCAGGTCGAGCGCTCACGAAAAGCTCCTCGTGCTGTGCCAGCGTCACCAGGGGTCCGGAGCGACGGTGCGCGGATCGTCGCTGTCGACGGACCCGCATGTGGTTGTTCGATTCCGACCGTACACCTCGGCCGGCACCAGGCCCGCCGCACGCCTGTCACTCCGACCGACGGGGCAGCCCGAACGGGCCTCCGGGGTCCGTGCGACCGGGCTACCGGGCGACCACCGACGACCCGCCGTCATCCACGCCTCGGTCGTCGGTGCTGATCACCGCCTGGCTTCGACAGTCGGGAGTGCTGCCTCGGACGGCGCTTCGGCCTCCACCGGATCGATGGTCCGGTAGGCGAGCAGTTTCACCCGGTCGGTGAGGAGGAACCACACCAGCGCGTAGCCCCAGACCAGAGCTGCATACCCCCAGCCCAGAGGGGTCATGAAGATCCCATAGACGGCGATCAGGGTCGCCAACGCCTGCGTACCGACCACGGCCAGGAGGAGGATCCGGGCGGGCCGTATCGACCAGAACGGACCCCGGGTACGGGCGAGGAAGATGGTCAGGTGCCCGGCGACCGAGAGGGTCAGATACATCAGGGTCTGCAGGCGGGCGTGGTCGAGGTGGAACACCTCGTCGCCCAGGGTGAACATGCCGAAGGCGGCGACCGGTCCGACGACACCGAGCACGGTGGCGATCCCCAGCACGAGGCGCATGTTCCACGCCTCGGGCTGCTTCCGGTAGCGCACGTTGTCATACGCGATGGACAAGATGGCGCCGTCGTTGAGCAGGGCCAACATCACGATCTGGATCGCGGTGACCGGGAAGAAGTTGAAGATCAGGATCACGGACGAGACGAACAGCAGTACGCGGAGGGTCTCCGCGATGCGGTAGATCGCGTAGCTGTTCATCCGCTGGAAGATCCGGCGGCTCTCCTTGATCGCATCGATGATCACCGAGAGCCCGGGGGTGGTCAGCACGATCGACGCCGCCGCCCGCGCCGCGTCCGTGGCGTCCGAGACGGCGATGCCGCAGTCGGCCTTCTTCAGCGCCGGGGCATCGTTCACCCCGTCACCCGTCATGCCGACGATGTGCCCTCGCTTCTGCAGGACGTCGACGATGTGGAACTTGTGCTCCGGAAAGACCTGAGCGAACCCGTCGGCATCGTCGATGGATCGGGCGGTCGCCTCGGTCTCGTCGCGCTCGACCTCGCCCAGTCCGGAAGCATCGAGGATGTCCGTGCCCATCCCGAGCGTCCGGGCCGTCTCCCGGGCGATGGCCAGGGCATCGCCGGTGACCATCTTCACCTCCACACCCATCTGGTGGGCGGTGGCGATCGTCACCTTGGCGTCGTCCCGCGGGGGATCGAACAGGGGCAGCACCCCGACGAGATTCCACGGACCGTCGCCCTCGGCCCGGGCCACTCCCAACGATCGGAAGCCTCGTGCCGCGAACCCGTCGACGGCGGCGTCGACGTCCGCCTCCACGTTCGGCCGATTCGTCGACAGTTCGAGGATGACCTGGGGGGCGCCCTTCGTCACCTTGAACGTGGACCCGTCGGCAGCGGTGACGGTGGCCTCGGTCCGCTTGCGCACCGCATCGAACGGCTGGAACCCGGTCACGTGGTAGTCGGCCAACGACTGCCCGTCCCCGAGGCCACCGAGCACCGCCAGATCGATGGCGTCGGCATCATCGGCGCGTGAGGCGAGCGAGGCGTCGAGGATCACCTGGCGGGCCGTGAGCGTGCCGACGGCGTAGGGATCACCCAGGGTGAGCTTGTTCTGGGTCAGGGTCCCGGTCTTGTCCGTGCACAGCACGTCCACGCCGGCCAGCTCCTCGATGGCCACCAGTCGGCTGACGATGGCCTTCTTGGACGCGAGTACCCGGGCACCGACGGCCATCGTCACCGACAGCACCGTCGGCATGGCCACCGGGATGGCGGCCACGGTGAGGACGAGGGCGAACTGCAGGGTGGTGAAGAAGGCGTCGCCGCGGATGGTGGAGACGACGATGATCACCACCACCATGGCCACCGCCAGGATGATCAGGTACGTGCCGATCTTGAGGACGGCCCGTTGGAAGTGGCTGACGGTCTGGGCCTCCTGGACCAGCTCCGCGGTCTGGCCGAAGTAGGTGTCCGCACCTGTCGCGTAGACGAGCGCCCCGATCTCACCCTGGCGGATGACGGAGGCGGAGAACACCGCGTCCCCGCTCCGGCAGCTGGCCGGCAGCGACTCCCCGGTCAGTGCCGACTGGTCCACTTCGATGGGATCGCCGTCCAGGAGGCGTGCGTCCGCGGGAACGATGTCACCCAGGCGCAGGCGGATCACATCGCCCGGCACCAGCTCACGCGACGGCGGAGTGACCCACGCTCCGTCCCGCTTGACCCGGGCCTTGATCGCCAATTCCGCTTTCAGGGCGGCGATGGCCCGGCCCGCCTGGCGTTCCTCCCAGAATCCGATCCCGGCGTTGGTCAGGAGCAGGACCAGGATGATGAAGAAGTCGGGCCAGTGCTTGAGCACACCGGACAGGATCACCGCGGCCTCGATCATCCAGGGGATGGGCCCCCAGAAGTAGGTGAGGAACTTCAGCAGCGGGTTGACGCGCTTCTCCACGATCTCGTTCGGGCCGTACTGGATCAGGCGCTTCTGGGCCTCGACCTGAGTGAGGCCGTCCGGGGACGAGCTGAGCCGCGTCTCCACCTCGGCGAGGGGAAGGGACTTCAGGTCGCCACCGGCATCGGGCTCCGGTCCGGTCGCCACGGGCTCGGTGCCGGCGGAATCCATCCCGGTCATGTTCCGACCACCGCGGGATCATCGGCCGTCGGGCCCGAGGTGAGGACCGGACGGGCGGTCAGGCGGACCACTCGTGGCGAGGGTCGCCGGCGGGTGTCGACCGGCCGCTGGTCCGCTGTCGCGCCGGCGCCCGGAACGGGCTCCCGGAGGCGATCGAGGGTCTCCGGGCCGAAGGGTCGGCAGGTCCGTGGAACGCCGGAGAGGAGGGGTGACCGGATCTACCACCCAGGCCGTCCTCGACGCCCGGCAGGGCGGGTCCGGGCAGACGACCGATCCGCGTGACCAGTGGGTGGGACATGACTGCCTCGGTGCTGGACTGCGTCACCGGGAGTCTGGAGTGACGCGACATGGTCTCGTGTCCCCATTGCCGGAGGGGACCGGACTCTGCGTGCACGGTACACCGCAGGGCGCTCGAGGACTCTATCGGGCAGCGCTCTGGCCGGAGTCCGGCAATCGGCCAACTCGCAGCGGCCGGGGCCTGTCCGGTACCGGTGTACGGTCGCGGCACCGCTGCAGTCGGCTCGAGGCCGAGCGACTGCAGCAACCGCCTACCCGTCGCTCCAGAACCTCGGTGACGCCACGCCTCACCCTGGACGGAGTCACCGGACGATGCACCGAACGCCAGGCAGACGGGCATGAGTGGACCCGCACGCTCACCGGCGGCGAACGGCTTGGAGCAAGAGGTTCACCCGGTGACGAGCCGCGACGACCACCCCTTGACGATGACGGCCCTCATCGGCGCCAACCTGTGGGCGAAGAAGGCCCGCTCGATGGGGATCGCCTTCGCCGTGGCCCTCGCCGTGATGACGGTGGTGACGCTCACAGTGGTCAGTAGTGGGCTCGAGACGGCGGCAAGCGCCGTGCTGACCGTGGGCAAGGCCGACTTCACAGTGGCCCAGAACGGCGTCTCCGATCTCCTCTACAGCAACATCGACACGGGACAGCTAGCGCGGATCGGCGCGACGCCTGGCGTGAGGAGTTCGGTCGGCGTCCTCCTGGAGACGGAACGGATCGATGCCGCCGACCCGCTGTTCATCGAGATCGGCATCCAGCCCGACGACCTCACCACGTTCGGGGTCACGGTCGTGGCCGGGTCCGCCTACGGGGCGACGGCGAGCAACGAGGTCATGCTCGGCTGGCGGGCCGCACAGAATCTCGGGCTCCACGTGGGTGACTTGTTCCACGCCAACGGCACCGAAAACCGGATCGTCGGGATCTACTCCACCGGAATCTCCTACGGGGATTCGGCGGCGATGTTCCCGTTGCCCGCGCTTCAGGCATACAACCGCGTCCCGGGGTCCGTCTCCCTGGTCTTCGTGAAGATCGACCCTGGACAGTCGTCGGCCCGGGTGCAGCGCACCCTGACCCGGGACCAGCCGGAGCTGACGACGATCTCCACACTGGCCCAGGCCGGCCGTGCCGACCGGAACCTCGTCTTCCTCAAGGCGGCGGTCACCGGGAGCACCATCCTGGCGCTCGTCATCGGCGCAATCGTCGTGGGTAACACCATGCTGCTGTCGCTGTTCGAGCGGACGCGGGAGTTCGGACTTCTGCGAGCCATCGGTTGGAGCCGAGTTCGGGTGGTGTGGCTCGTGGTGTCCGAGAGCCTGCTGCTCGCCCTCCTCGGGTCGGCTCTCGGTGTCGCCCTCTCGTTCCTGGTGACGTCGGTACTCGAGGCACTTCCTCAGCTCCATGGTGTGCTGCACTCCGACTTCACCCCGGGAGCCTTCTGGCGCGGTTTCGCGGTCGGCATCGGTATGGCGGTCCTCGGTTCCCTCTACCCCTCGGTCCGGGCCGCCAGCCTCACCCCGCTCAAGGCACTCAGCAATGAGTGAGTTCTTCGTGGGGGAGCCGAAGATCGAGACCCACGGGGTGACCAAGGTCTACGCCGACGGTCGGGTGCAGGCCCTGGCCGGCGTGGACCTGACTGTGGCGGCCGGCGAGTTCGTAGCCGTCACCGGGCCGTCCGGGTGTGGGAAATCCACACTCCTCGGCCTGCTCGCCGCGTTGGACGCACCGACGTCGGGGAGCATCCGCGTGGGGACCTACGTGCTGGAGCAGCTCCACGACGCAGACGGTTTCAGACGCCAGGAAGTGGGCCTGGTCTTCCAGTTCCACAACCTGCTTCCCCGACTCTCGGCCCTGCACAATGTGGAGATCGCGATGCTCGGCTCGACCCGTCCCCATGCCGAGCGCGCCGGGGTCGCCCTCGGCCTCCTGGACGACGTCGGACTCGCCGACCTCGCACACCGCCGGCCTCCGCAGCTCTCGGGCGGCGAGCGCCAGCGGGTGGCGGTCGCCCGGGCACTGGCCAACGAGCCATCGGTACTCTTCGCCGACGAGCCGACCGGGAGCCTCGACAGCCGGTCGACCGAGGTGGTGCTTGCCCTGTTCCAGCGCCTCCGGACCGACCGGGGAGTCTCGATCGTCATGGTGACCCATGACGAACTGGTGGCCGCGGTGGCCGATCGCACGGTGCACATGCTGGACGGCCGGATCACCCCGGCCGGGGGGACGTAGCGAGCGCCCCGGTCAGCTCGAACCGGTCCTCCGTCCAACCGGGTCCACGAGTCCGTGCACGCAGTTGCTGCGTGATGGAGAACTCCCAGCGTGAGCCAGTGTCTCCCTCGCGTGGCCACGGGAGATCCGTTGTGGCGGGCCCTGTGGGCGACTCATGCCGCCGGGGTGCTGGTCACCTGGGGGGAGAGATGATCACGCCATGGCGACGACTCGAGAGTCGCCCATGGACGCCGAAGCGTATAGAGGTCCACGAACAGGGACGCGGCGTGGGCATCCGTGTCGACCAGCTTCCCGAGTTCCACGAACCGCAGGAGGTTCTCGAGTTCGTCGTCCGGGAAGTCGCCGGTGGTCCCGGCGCTCAAGAAATCCGATCCTGCGGCCATCGCCCAGGGCCCCCGAGTCGCCTCAGCGGCGCCGAGGAAGAACTCATGGGCCACGCCGGCGACATCCCCGCCCTGCCGCTCTCGGTCGGTGAGCACCTGATCGAGGACCTGGGCCTGACCGGCGGCAACAGAAATTCCGTGCCCGTAGATCGGATTGGCGTGCCCGACGGCATCACCGATGGCCAGGAGGCCGGATGGGTACCGGTCCATCCGATCGAAGTGTCGCCGCACCGAACTCGGGTACCGGAACCCGGTGGGCCCGTCGACGATCTCGGCAGTTCCGACCAGCCCATCCCAGTCAGGCGTCGACAGCGTGCGTCCGAACGCCCGCCATGGGTCTGGGTCGATCGGTGGATAGTCTCCCGATCGGCCGCACAGCCCGGCCAACCACATCCCGCCCTCGATGCGAGTGACGTAGCCCCCGCGGGTCGGCGTGGCGCTCGTCGGATCCGGGAGCACGAGGATTCCACCGCCGGCCATTGCCTCCGGATCTGCAGGTCGGAGGAGCGCGCTCGCGTACGCAATGTCACAGTGGATGATCGAGGCATCGGGTGCCTCGACGCCGAGATCGGCCAGCCACCCGAGCGAACGCCCCGGTCGGCCAGCGGCATCGACGACGAGGTCGGCGGCTACTTGTTCGCCGTCGTCGAGCGCTACGCCGCGCACGGTGTCGTCCCCGGTGAGAAGGCCCCGGACAGCGGTGTGGCCGCGCACCTCCACGTTGTCCACGTCCCGGACACGACGTCGAACCGTGTACTCGAGCAGGCTGCGGGACATGGAGAGATAGCCGATCCCGGTGTCCAATGGCGTAGGTCGATGGACCGCAGCCAGATAGGACCGCCCCTCGGGTCGATGCACGGAGAGGTCCTGGCCGAACCGCATCGGTAGTGCACCACCCGCAAGGAGCTCGTCGACCAGCCCTGGGAACCGATGGTCCGCGAGCTCCAAGCCACCCGGCATGAGCGTGTGCAGGTGTCGACCTTGCGGCACGCCGGAACGGCCTGTCGGCCCGTCGGGAAGCCGGTCTCGGTCCATGACGGTGACGCGGTCGACATGGTAGGCGAGTACCTGGGCCGCCAGCAGTCCGGCCATTCCGGCACCCACAACCACGGCGTGGCTCGCGTTTCGTCCAGTCACAGGCGAGTATCTGCCCTACGGTGCGTCGACGTCATCTGTGCCGTCCTCTCCCCATCGCCGGAGTCGGGTCGGAGGTGCGCCAACCTGCGCAGTCCGCTCCCAACTGTGACCATCGTCCTCCCAGGCACCTGGCTTGAGGGAGGGGGAACGGTCCCAGGAGGCGCCGCTGGCCGAACGGGCGGTGTCGAACCGCCGTGGTGGGCACGGGCCCGGGATTGCGGCCGGTGCACGACATCCGGGCGGCCGTGGCGTCCCCGAACCTGTCGCACGGGAACCTCCGCACCGGGCTGTGCCGGTCGTCCAGGTGACTACTCGGCAACACGACCAGAGGACACGGCCGGGGTGCGAGGCCGTTCAGCCGCTCCCGATCCGTCCGACATCGGGTTCCGTTACGTCCAGGGATCCGGTTCCGTCCGGACCCCATGGCGGAGGCGGTGGGATTTGAACCCACGGTGAGTTTCCCCACACACGATTTCCAATCGTGCCGATTCGGCCGCTCTCGCACGCCTCCGTGCCGATGGCCGTCCGGCTGACCGGGGCGTCCACAGCCCCGACAGGCTACTCCGGTCGCCCCGGCCCTCCGGACCGTCCGCGTGGATGCCGGTCGGCGCCCGGTGACGGTAGGATCGGGGTCTCCCCGGTGGTGGGTGCGACGGCTGGGTCCTGCGCAACGTCCTCCTGTGAATCGAGTCAGGGTCGGAAGGCAGCAGCTCTCAGCGGGTCCGGCCGTGTGCCGCAGTCAACCTGGCCGTCGCACCGACCACCGGGGGAGTCGCCTCCCGGTGCGCCCCTTCGGACCCGGTCCGGCGCAGGCGTCCGGGCCGGGGACCGTGTCCGACCCGACCGGTAGGCTCCCCGGCGTGGCCGACGTGACCGAGGAAGTCCCCTACCAGTCCCTCTACCGGCGGTTCCGCCCGTCGACGTTCGCCGAGGTGAAGGGCCAGGACCACGTGGTCCTCGCCCTCCGTAACGCCGTGCGGGACGGTCGGGTCGCCCACGCCTACCTGTTCAGCGGACCGCGCGGCACGGGCAAGACGTCGACGGCCCGCATCCTGGCCAAGGCGCTCAACTGCACCGATCTCCACGACGGTGAGCCGTGCGGGGTCTGCGCCTCGTGCGTGGAGATCACCCGGGGCACGTCGCTCGACGTCCACGAGCTCGACGCCGCCTCCAACAACGGTGTCGACGCCATGCGCGACCTGGTCTCCCGGGCAGCTCTGGGCTCACCCGGCCGGCAGAAGGTCTACATCGTCGACGAGGTCCACATGCTGTCGACGGCGGCGTCGAACGCGCTGCTGAAGACGCTGGAGGAACCGCCCGCCCACGTCATCTTCGTACTGGCCACCACCGATCCCCAGAAGGTGCTGCCCACCATCCGCAGCCGGACCCAGCACTTCGAGTTCCGCCTCCTCGGGCCCGACACCCTGTCCGAGCTCCTGGCGCAGGTCCGCGACGACGCCCACCTCGACGTGGGGGACGAGGCCCTCGACCTCGCCGTCCGCCGCGGGCGAGGCTCGGCCCGGGACGCCCTCTCCATCCTCGACCAGGTGGCCGCTTCCGACGCGGTCGACGACGACCTGCCCGAGCTCGACGAGGTGGTCGAGGCCCTGGCCGAGCGCGACGTCGAGCGGGCCCTCGTGGCCGTCGCCGGACTGACCGCCGCGGGCTTCAGCCCCCAGCAGCTGACCGTCGACCTGGTCGACCACCTGCGTCAGGGCTTCCTGGCCCTGGTGGCCCCCGAACTGGTGACCGTGTCCGGCGCCGAGCGAGAGGCCCTGGCCGCCCAGGCCGGCCGCGTCGGGTTGGCCGCACTGGTCCGGGCCATGGAAGATCTCGGCCGGGCCCAGATCACCATGCGCGACGCGCCCGACCCCCGGGTCAACCTCGAGGTGGCCCTGGTCCGGCTGGTCCATCCCGAGGCCGACGACTCGCCGGCCGCCCTGCTGGCCCGCATCGAGCGTCTCGAGTCCTCCGGTCCTCCGGTCGCCGACCCTGGCGTCGCCGCGGCCGTCGGTGCATTGGCTCCGCCCCCGACTCCGGCGGCACCGGGGTCGACCACGGGCGCCGCGCTGGCCGCCCGGGCCGCAGCCGTGCCGACCGGTCGTCCGGCCCCGGTCGAGGCCGCGCCCGCATCCCCGCCCGCCGCCGAGGAACCGGCCGGTGTCCCTGGCCCGACGGGTGCGCGCCCGACCCTCGGCGCCTTGCGCCGCCGTTCGACACCGGCGGAGCCCCCGGGTGCGGTCGCCGCTCCGGCGGCCGCGCCGCCGCCCACTCCGATCGCGGCCGACGAGTCTGACGAGGCGCCCGCGGCCTCCGTGCCCGTCGCCCACCCGTCGGAGGCCTCGGCTCCGTCCGTCCCCGACGCTGCGGCGCCCTTCCCGAGCCGTGACGAGCTCGTCCAGGCGTGGGGCGACCACGTGATCGGGCGCCTGCGGCCGAAGGCCAAGGCGCTCTTCCAGGCGGGCCGGTTCGTGTCCGCCGAAGGCGGCCGGGCCCAGTTCGGCCTGCCCAACGACATCCACCGCAACCGGTGTGAGGACATGCGCCCCGAGGTCGAGGCCGCACTGGCCGACCAGTTCGGCCGTCCGGTCCCACTCGTCCTCGTGGTCGACGGTGCGCCGGGAGCGCCCACCGAGCCGACCGACGACGAGCCCGGGCCCACCCCGCCGTCCCCGGCCGTGGCGTCCGACCCGGAGGACGTCGAGGACCTGGCCGTCTTCGAGGCCGACGACCTCCAGGTCGCCGAGATCGACAACTCGGCCGAGGCGCGCCTCCTCCAGGCCTTCCCCGGCGCCGAGGAGGTGGGGTAGGTGGCCGTCTTCAACGGACCATTGCAGAACCTCATCGACGAGATGGGCCGACTGCCGGGCATCGGTCCGAAGTCGGCGCAGCGGATCACCTTCCACCTGCTGAAGGTGGCCCCCGAGGACGCCCTGCGCCTGGCCGAGGCCATCATCGCCGTCAAGGAGCGGATCACCCTGTGCACGCGCTGCTTCAACGTGGCCGAGGGCGGCGAGTGCGCCATCTGCCTCGACGACCGCCGTGACGCCACCGTGGTCTGTGTGGTGGAGGATCCCCGCGACATCGTCTCGGTGGAGAAGACGGGTGAGTTCTCCGGTCGCTATCACGTGCTGCAGGGCTCGCTGAACCCCATCGAGGGCATCGGGCCCGAGCAGCTCCGGGTGCGCGAGCTCCTGGGTCGCCTCGATGACGAAGGCATCACCGAGGTCATCCTCTGCACCAACCCCAACCTCGAGGGCGAGGCCACGGCCATGTACCTGGCCCGACTGCTCAAGCCCCTGGGCCTCACCGTGACACGCATCGCGTCGGGTCTGCCGGTCGGGGGTGACCTCGAGTACGCCGACGAACTCACGCTGGGCCGGGCACTCGAGGGTCGACGCGAGGTCGACGCCTGACGGCACCGGCCGGACCGACCGTCGCCTCCGGGTCCGCCCGGTGGGCCACCATGGGGGGATGGACGACCTCCGGCCATCCGGCATCCGACAGTTGTGGATCCTGCGCCACGCCAAGGCAGCCGCCGAGCCGCCCGCAGGAGGACGGGACCGGGACCGCCCGCTGACCGCCCGCGGCCGGCGGGACGCCGCCGCGCTCGGGGCCCGATTGGCGGCCGGCGGACCGGTGCTCGACATGCCGGGCCTGGTCCTTCCCGGGGTGGCCCTGGTGTCGGCGGCCGCCCGCACCGTGGAGACCGCCGGCCTGGTGTGCGGGGGACTGGGCGCCCGGATCCGCACCGACACCTACCAGAGCTTGTACTCCGCCGAGCCGGAGACGGTGCTGGCCTACGTGCGCGAGGTCGACGGTGACCCGGCGGCCGTCCTGGTCGTGGGGCACAACCCGACCGTGTCCCACCTGGCCCACGACCTGGCGTCCGACGCGTCCCCCGGGCGTGACCGCCTGGGTTCGCACGGCCTGGCCACGTGCTCGTTGGCTGTGGTGGACCTGGCCGTCGCGGCCTGGGAGGACGTGGCCGCCGGCCTCGGCACGCTGGTCGGGCTGTTCGCCCCTCCCTACTGACCCGCAGTCCTACTGACCCGCAGCCCGACGGACCCGCAGTCCTACTGACCCGCAGTCCGACGGACCCGCAGCACCGACCGACACCGCAGTGACCCGGGCGCCCCGGCCGACCAGAGGGTCGACGCACGGAGCGCCCGATGGCACGACCTGGTGGGCGCCCCGGTCAGGAGGTGCGCAGCGTCACAGCGTGCGCAGCACGGCGGCGTCGCCCTGGCCGCCGCCGCCGCACAGGCTGACGGCTGCGGTGCCGCCGCCCCGGCGCTTCAGCTCGAGGAGGGCGGTGAGCGCCACGCGGGTGCCGGACATGCCGACCGGGTGCCCGAGAGCGATGGCGCCCCCGTTCACGTTCACGATGTCGCCGCTGACGCCGAGGTTCTCGGCGGAGGCACAGCCGACGGCGGCGAAGGCCTCGTTGATCTCGAACAGGTCGATGTCGTCCACGCGGAGGCCCGCCTTGCCCAGGGCCTGCTGGATGGCGTTGGCCGGCTGGAGGAGGAGCGACGGGTCGGGCCCGGCCACCTGGCCGTAGCTGACCAGCTCGCCGATGGGCTGGACCCCCAGCTCCTCGGCCTTGGCCCGGGACATGACGATGACGGCCGCGCCCCCGTCGGAGATCTGGCTGGCGTTGCCGGCCGTGATGGTGCCCTCCTTGTCGAAGGCGGGACGCAGCTTGGCCAGCGACTCGGCCGTGGTCTCGGCCCGGACGCCCTCGTCGGTGTCGACGACCAGTGGGTCCCCCTTGCGCTGGGGCACCTCCACCGGGACGATCTCCTCGGCGAACTTGCCGTCCTTGATGGCGGCGGCGGCCCGCTCGTGGGACAGGGCGCTGAAGGCGTCCTGCCGCTCACGGGACACCCCGTCGGCGCCGTTGTAGCGCTCGGTGCCGAGGCCCATGGCCACCTGGTCGAACGCGCAGAACAATCCGTCGTACATCATCGAGTCGACGAGCTTGCCGTCGCCGATGCGGTAGCCCGCCCGGGCCCCCGGCAGCAGGTAGGGGGCCTGGGTCATCGACTCCATGCCGCCGGCCACCACGATGTCGGCCTCGCCGGCGTTGATCATGAGGTCGGCCAGGTAGATGGTGTTGAGGCCCGAGAGGCAGACCTTGTTGACGGTCGAGGCGGCGACGCTCATCGGGATCCCCGCGTTGGCCGCGGCCTGGCGGGCCGTGATCTGGCCGGCGCCGGCCTGGATGACCTGGCCCATGAGGACGTAGTCGACCTGGTCCGGGGCCACGCCGGCCCGCTCCAGGGCGGCGGCGATGGCGAAGCCGCCCAGCTCGGTGGCGGCGAAGCCGCCGAGTGCGCCCGACAGCTTGCCGATCGGGGTGCGGGCTCCTGCGACGATGACGGATCCGGACATTGCAACCTCCACGGCCTGGTGGCCGGTTCAGGCGGCGTCCCCCCACGGGCCACGCCACGACGACAGGACGCCATGATACGGCCTCGGCCGGTTTGTGCCACACGGGCCGCCCGACGGCCCCGGGAGCACCCGCGTCGAGCGGGCTATCCTCCTCCCCCATGCAGGAAATCCTCTCCGCCATCCTGGCCGGCGCCCCCGGCGAGGAGATCGCCGCCCTCCCGGTCCCCGAGTCGTACCGTGCCGCCTTCGTCAAGCGTGACGAGATCGCCATGTTCGAAGGCATGGAGTCCGAGGACAAGGACCCGCGCAAGTCGCTCCACGTCGGTGACGTCGCCACCCCCGAACTGGCCCCCGACGAGGCGTACATCGCGGTGATGGCCAGCGCCATCAACTTCAACACGGTGTGGACGTCGATCTTCGAGCCCCTGCCGACGTTCGGCTTCCTCGACCGGCTGGGTCGTGAGGGCGTCTGGGGCGCCCGCCACGCGCTCGACCACCACGTCGTGGGATCCGACGCCTCGGCCGTCGTGCTGCAGGTGGGCTCGGCGGTGCGGATGTGGAAGCCGGGCGACAAGGTCACCGTCCACTGCAACTACGTGGACGACCAGAGCCCGACCGCGCACGACGACTCGATGCTGGCCGACAACCAGAGGATCTGGGGCTTCGAGACCAACTTCGGCGGCCTCGCCGACCTGGCGGTGGTGAAGGCCAACCAGCTCATGCCGAAGCCGGCCCACCTCACGTGGGAGGAAGCGGCGGTCAACGCCCTGTGCAACTCCACCTCCTACCGCATGCTGGTGTCGCACAACGGCGCCCCCGTGACCCAGGGCGACCGGGTCCTGGTGTGGGGCGCGTCGGGCGGCCTGGGCGCCTACGCCGTCCAGTACTGCATGAACGGCGGGGCCACCCCGGTGGGCGTCGTGTCCTCGCAGTCCAAGGTCGACCTCCTCCACGAGCTCGGGGTCGAGGCCGTCATCGACCGGAAGGCCGCCAACTACAGGTTCTGGAAGGACGAGTTCCACCAGGACGAGTCGGAGTGGCGCCGGCTGGGCAAGGACATCCGCGCCCTGGTCGGCGATGACGTCGACATCGTGTTCGAGCACCCGGGGCGCCAGACGATGGGCGCCTCCGTGTTCGCCGCCAAGCGCGGTGGGACCATCGTGACCTGTGCGGCGACCTCCGGCTACATGATCGAGTACGACAACCGCCACCTGTGGATGAAGCTGAAGACCATCAAGGGCTCGCACTTCGCCAACTACCGGGAGGCGTGGGACGCCAACCAGCTGGTCTGCGAGGGCAAGATCCTGCCGCCGCTGTCGGCCGTCCACACGCTCGAGCACGTGGGGGAGGCCGCCTACCAGGTCCACCGGAACCTCCACGAGGGCAAGATCGGCGTGCTGTGCCTGGCCCCTGAGGAGGGACTCGGCATCGACGACCCCGAACTCCGCGAGCGGGTCGGCGAGGACCGCATCACCCTGTTCCGGAGGCACGGGGCATGACCGAGATGCTGCTCACCGAGATCGACCACGTGGCCATCGCCGTCCCCGACCTGGACGCGGCCGTGGCCTACTACACCGAGACGTTCGGGGCCACGGTGACCCACCGCGAACGGATCGATTCCGACGGCGTGGAGGAGGCCCTGCTGAAGGTGGCCGACAGCTACGTGCAGCTGTTGACGCCCACCAGTGACTCGTCGCCCGTGGCCAAGTACCTCGAGAAGAAGGGGCCCGGCATCCATCACGTCGGGTACCGCGTGGCCGACTGCGCCGCCGCCCTGCAGTCGGTCAAGGACCACGGGGGACAGGTGATCGACCAGACCCCCCGGCCCGGGTCCCGGGGCACGACCGTGGCCTTCGTCCATCCGAAGGGTGCCTTCGGCACTCTGATCGAGCTCGTCCAGGAGTAGACGCACCCGCACATGGACACCGCCCCCCGGGCCGACGCCACGCCGGCCACCCGTGGTGGCGACCTCCCCGGTGGCGGTGTCGGCGCCCGCCCGGCGGCCCGGGAGCCACGCCCCGTCCCCACCATCGGCGAGCCGGTGCTCGGCGATCCCCTCGTGCTCCCGCCCGTCGAGCCGACGAAGCCGGTGCCGGCGGGGTCGGAGGGGGTGGGCGGCACCCACTTCCCTCCCGGGGTCGGGGCCAAGCTCGGCGCCTACGTGTACCTGCTGGTCGACCCCCGCACGGGCCGGCCGTTCTACGTCGGCCGGGGGCGGGGGGACCGCTGCTTCCGCCACGTCGAGGTGGCCCGGGCCGCACCGGAGGGCACCACGCGCTCGGGAAAGTTCGACGCGCTCGACCGGATCCGCGACGCCGAGGCCGACGGCCGCACGGTGCGGGTGGACATCCTGCGCCACGGCCTCACCCCGGACGAGGCGCGCCTGGTCGAAGCCGGTGTCGTCGACGCCCTGGGCCTCGGCCAGGACACCCGGCTGGGCGGCAGCCGGCGCCCGGCCGTCGAGGTCGGCGCCGACCTGGCCGGGCGGGCGAGGTTCAAGCGGCGCCACCCCGTCGTGCTGCTGCGGGTGGGGCCCCACGACGCCGACACCGCCTACGGGCACGCCCGGCACGGCTGGCGCATCGGCCAGCGGTGGGTCGACACGACCTCGCCCCGGTCGCCGCGCTGGGCCGTCGTGGTGGCGGGGGACCTGGTGGACGCCGTCTACCGGATCGACTCCTGGGAGCCGTCGCCGGCCACCGACGCGCGTCCCGGTGCCGGCCGGTGGTCCTTCGTCGGGTCGCCCGATGCCGAGCTCGGGCGCCGCTACGTGGGGCGCAACGTCGCCGCCTACCTGGGCGACGGCACGCCGGCCCCGGTCACCTATGTCTGGTGCGGGCCGCACTGGGTGAACACGGCCCGGTAGGTCCGCCGGTCCCGGATCGAACCCCTCCGGCGCGTCCGGTAGCCTCACCGTCCATGGATCACACGATGACCCAACGGCTCGAGGACCTCGAACAGCGTCGTGAGCAGGCCCGCAACGCCGGCTCGCCCCGGGCGGTGGAGAAGCACCACGCCAAGGGCAAGATGACGGCCCGCGAGCGCATCGACTACCTCCTGGACGACGGCTCGTTCCAGGAGCTCGACATGCTGGCCCGCCACCGGGCCCACGGCATGGGCCTCGAGGAGAACCGGCCCTACACCGACGGGGTCATCACCGGCTTCGGCACCATCGACGGTCGCCGGGTATGCGTCTTCAGCCAGGACTTCACCGTCTTCGGCGGTGCCCTGGGTGAGGTCTTCGCCGAAAAGATCCACAAGGTCATGGACCTGGCCTCCTCCATCGGCGTCCCCATGATCGGCCTCAACGACGGTGCGGGGGCCCGCATCCAGGAGGGGGTCGTCTCGCTGCACTCCTACGGCGGGATCTTCCACCGCAACGCCCAGGCCTCCGGGGTCATCCCCCAGATCAGCGTCATCCTCGGGCCCTGTGCCGGCGGCGCCGTCTACAGCCCGGCCATGACCGACTTCATCTTCATGGTCCAGGAGACCAGCCACATGTTCATCACGGGCCCCGACGTGGTGAAGACGGTGACGGGTGAGGACGTGACACTCGAGGAGCTCGGCGGTGCCATGAGCCACGCCACCAAGTCGGGTGTGGCCGCGTTCGTCGCCCCCGACGAGAAGTCCTGCCTCGACGACGTCCGCTACCTGCTCAGCTTCCTCCCCTCGAACAACCTGGAGGAGGCGCCACTGGTCCGGACGGGGGACGACCCCGAGCGGCTCACCCCGGAGCTGTCGGACCTCATGCCCGAGTCACCGAACCAGCCCTACGACATGACGAAGGTCATCCAGGCGGTCGTCGACGACGGCGAATTCTTCGAGGTCAACCACCACTGGGCCATGAACCTGGTCTGCGGGTTCGCGCGCATCGACGGCCGGGCCGTCGGCATCGTCGGCAACCAGCCCCAGATGCTGGCCGGGGTGCTCAACATCGACGCCTCGGAGAAGGGCGCCCGTTTCGTGCGGACGTGCGACGCGTTCAACGTCCCGCTCGTGACCTTCGTCGACGTGCCCGGCTTCATGCCCGGCACCGACCAGGAGTACGGCGGCATCATCCGCCACGGCGCCAAGCTGCTCTACGCCTACTGCGAGTCGACCGTGCCGCGCGTGCAGATCATCACCCGCAAGGCCTACGGCGGCGCCTACGTGGTCATGAACTCGAAGTCCATCGGCGCCGACCTGGCCTTCGCCTGGCCGTCGGCCGAGCTGGCCGTGATGGGGCCCGAGGGGGCCGTCGAGATCGTCTACCGCCGCGACCTGGCCGAGGCCGCCGACCCGGTGGGCCGCCGCAAGGAGCTCGTCGAGGAGTACACCGACCGGTACGCCAACCCGTATGCGGCGGCCGAGCGGGGCTACATCGATGACGTCATCGACCCGGCGGAGACCCGGCGGATCCTGGCCCGGAGCCTCGAGCTGCTGGTGTCCAAGCGCGAGGACCTGCCGAAGCGCAAGCACGGGAACATGCCGCTGTGAGCACCCGGGAGCCGATCGACCCGGCCGTCCTGGCCGTGCTGGCGGCCGCCGTCGACCAGGCCTGGCCCCGGCCCGTCGTGGTCGTGGCCGAGGAGCCCACCGGGCCGCCCGCCTGGCGGTTCAGCGGACGCTGGTGGAGCCGACCGGCGACCTCCCGACGCGACCGCCCCTGGACCGGAGGCTGAACCACCCTCCCGATCCAGGGGCCGTGCGCTGCACCCGTCAGCCGGTGTGCCTCAGATCTCGGCTTCCTCCGTCGTCCGACGCCAGTGCACGAAGCCCAGGATCGTGAAGACCAGCATGATCGCCGCCAGAACGAAGCAGGCGATGGCTGCGTAGAGGGCGATCTGGCCCATCTGCCAGAAGGCATAGGCCTCGAGCAGCAGGCCCCGGAGCGTGGTGCCCTGGAAGACCGTCTGGACCTTGGCCTCGGCCGCCGTGTACTCCGGCGATCCCTTGGGCAGCGCCATGGCCTCGGCGGAGAGCTGGGCGTACGACTTGCCGCCGCCGATCTCCTGAAGGTGCACGGCGATGAAGTGGTCGGCGTAGGCCTCGGCCTGCTTGCCGGTGGTCAGATCCTGACCCGCGTACTGCGAGATGACCGGGATCATGCTCGGCGTGATCTCGGTGCCGACCTTGGCGTTCTGGAACGCGGCCGCCGGCGGGAAGGTGATCTGCTGCTGGGCCAACTGGTTGTGCACATTGGAGTTGGCGAAGCTGTAGGCCCACATCCCGAGCCCTCCGGCCACGATGAGGAAGACGGTGATCCCCAACCCGACCAGCGTGAGAATGGCATCGAATGTCTTGCGCTTCATATGTCGTCACCTCTGCGTACTCCGCCCTCGCATTTCGAGGAACCCACTTGCGACTGTAGGGATAGGGGAAATGTCCACCTAGGGGACAAAGACCTTTACCGGGCCGCCGTTGGTCCCTGGTTGTCCCCCAGGGCAAGGAGTGGTGCACCCACCCCGTCCCCGGTCAGTCGGTGGAGGTGACGAAGTCGATGAGCCGTTCGACCGAGCCGACCAGCGCGGGCTCGAGGTCGGCGTAGGTCGAGACCGACGCCAGGATCCGTCGCCACGCGGCGGGCGGGTCGCCGAGCCCGAGCTCGGCACAGACGCCGACCTTCCACTCCACGTCCCGGGGGATCCGGGGCCACGCCCCGATGCCGAGCACCGACGGCCGGACGGCCTGCCACACGTCGACGAACGGCGTCCCGGTCACGAGGACGTCCGGGTGGCGGACCGCGTCGGCCAGTCGCGACTCCTTGCTGCCGGCCACCAGATGGTCGACCAGCACGCCGAGCCGGCGGGCGGGGCCCGGCCGGAAGTCGGTGACGGCCCGTGCCAGGTGGTCGATCCCGTCGAGGCGCTCGACCACGACCCCCTCGATCCGCAGGTCGTCGCCCCACACCTTCTCGACCAATTCGGCGTCGTGGACGCCCTCGACCCACAGCCGTCCGGCCCGGGCCACCCGTGCCGCGGCCCCGGCCACCGCCACGGACCCGGAGGCCGTGACCGACGGGGAGCCGGTCGGCGCGGCCTGCGGCCCCCGCACCAGCGTGACCGCCCGGCCGTCGACGCTGAACGCCCCGGGGGTCAGGCGGAAGACGCGCTCCTGGCCGGTGCGGCCGCGCAGCTCGACCCCCCCGCCCTCGATGCGCACCAGGGCCCCGCTGAACCCACTGGCCCGGTGCACGACCGCCATGCCGACGGCCGCCGGCACCTGGGGGAAGACGGGAGCGAGGCGGTCGGCGGGCGTCGCGTCGATCGGGCCGGACAGGATGCCCGAGGATCGGCGGGCGGCTCGGGGGTCTCGTGGGGACACGGCGGTGACCCTAGCAACCGACCCCTCGCCCGCTGGTGGACGTCTGCAGTGCCGCGGTCAGGCCACCGACGCGGCGCGGTGCTGCTCGACGAGGTCGAGCATGTCGTCCATCATCTGGCCGATCTCGAAGTCCTTCGGCGTGTAGACCCGGGCGACGCCCTTGCCCAGGAGCACGGCTTCGTCCTCCGGCGGGATGATGCCCCCGACCACGACGGGCGCGTCCACGCCCGCCGCCCGCAGCCGGTCGACCACTTCGGGCACGAGCTCGAGGTGGCTGCCGGACAGGATGGAGATGCCGACCACGTCGACGTCCTCGTCCCGGGCGGCCGCGGCGATCTCGGCGGGTGACAGTCGGATCCCCTGGTAGACGACCTCGAACCCGGCATCGCGGGCGGCCACGGCGATCTGCTCGGCGCCGTTGGAGTGTCCGTCGAGGCCGGGCTTGGCCACCAGCAGGCGCGGCGGCCCGCCCGACCGGTCGGCCACCGCCTTCGACCGGGCCAGCACCCCCTGGAACTCCGCTCCCCGGTGGCCGACACCGCCGCCGACGCCCGTCGGCGCCCGGTACTCGCCGAACACCTCGCGCAGCGCGCCCGCCCACTCGCCGGTGGTGCCGCCGGCGTGCGCCAGGGCGATGGTCGCCGGCATCACGTTGTCCGGGCCCTCGGCCGCCCGACGCAGGTCGTCGAGTGCCCGTCGGACGGCGCCGCCGTCGCGGGCGGCCCGCCAGGCCGCCACGTCGACCCGCAGCTGCGCCTCGACCGCGGGGTCGACCCGCATGATCGACCCGCCCCCGTCGCCGGCGTTGGCCAGCGGGGAGTCCGCCGTCTCCTGGAAGCAGTTGACGCCCACGACCTGGAGCTCACCCGTCTCGATGCGGCGGACCCGCTCGGACTGGCTCCCGACGAGGCGTGCCTTCAACTCGTCGATGGCCTCGAACGCGCCGCCCAGGGCCAGCACGTCCTGGAGCTCGGTCCACGACGCCTCGGCCACCTCGGCGGTCTTGGCCTCGATGACGACGGAGCCGTCGAAGATGTCGCCGTACTCGAGGAGGTCGGACTCGAAGGCCAGGACCTGCTGGATCCGCAGCGACCACTGCTGGTCCCACGGTCGGGGGAGTCCGAGCGCCTCGTTCCAGGCCGGCAGCTGCAGGGCCCGGGCCCGGGCGCGCTTGGACAGGGTGACGCCCAGCGACTCGAGCACGATGCGCTGGATGTTGTTCTCGGGCTGGGCCTCGGTGAGGCCGAGCGAATTGACCTGGACGCCGTAGCGCATACGCCGCAGCTTGGGATCGGACACGCCGTACCGCTCGGCGCACACCCGGTCCCACAGCTCGGTGAAGGCCCGCAACTTGCAGGTCTCCTCGACGAAGCGGACACCGGCGTTGACGAAGAACGAGATGCGCCCGACCACCGACGGGAACTCGTCGTCGGGCAGCTGTCCCGACTCGCGCACGGCGTCGAGCACGCCGATGGCGGTGGCCAGGGCGTAGGCGACCTCCTGGTGCGGCGTGGCCCCCGCCTCCTGCAGGTGGTAGCTGCAGACGTTGATGGGGTTCCACTTCGGGACGTTGCGCACGGTGTGGACGATGGTGTCCACGGTGAGCCGCCGGCTCGGCAGCGGCGGAAAGATGAAGGTGCCCCGCGACAGGTACTCCTTCACGATGTCGTTCTGGGTCGTGCCCGACAGGACCCGGGGGTCGACGCCCCGGTCCTCGGCGTTGGCGATGTACAGCCCGAGCAGCCACGCCGCGGTGGCGTTGATGGTCATCGACGTGTTCATCGACTCCACCGGGATCTGGTCGAGCAGCTCGGCCATGTGTCCGAGGTGGGCCACCGGCACGCCGACCTTGCCGACCTCGCCGGCCGCCGCCGGGTCGTCGGGGTCGTAGCCGATCTGGGTGGGCAGGTCGAAGGCGATGGAGAGGCCGGTCTGGCCCTTGGCCAGGTTGGTCCGGTAGAGCTCGTTGGAGGCCTTGGCCGTCGAATGGCCCGAGTAGGTGCGCATGACCCACGGCTTGTCCCGGGTGGGTGCGGTGGCGCGGTCGTGCTGTCCGGTGTCGCTCATCCCCCTATTGTCGCCGGAACCCGCGGCGCGGACCAGCCCTGCCGCCCCGCGGCCTCAGTCGACGTCGATCGGTCCTGCCGGGGTGACGAGCGCGGCCATGGGCAGGATCTCGGTCCGGAACCCGTGTGACGAGTGGATCGCCGGGTCGTCGTCGCGCAGGCGCTCCGCGCCGGACAGGTCGTCGGCCACGATGATGCCGATGCCGTAGGCGCCCGCCGGGTCCACGACCGGCCCGAAGGCGGCCACGCGGCCCTGTTCGGTGAGCCTCGTCCAGTACGCCACGTGGTCCACCATGACGGACCGCTCCTCGTCGTCCATGGTGAGCGGGAAGTCGGGCCGGGGCGGGACCAGCCGGAAGAGGAAGGCCGGCATCAGGATCCGTTCCGGACGGAGCCGGCGTACGCGGCGAACCGGGCGAGGCCCGAGGCCCATCCGTCGGAGGAGCCCACGCCGGCGTGCATGCCCTCCCAGCCGTCACCGTGGCGGTGGATGTGGCGGTGCTCCAGCTCGACCCGCGTGCGGCCCGGACCCTCGGGGACGAAGCGCACCTCGACCTCGCTGGCGCGCCCGGGGTCGGTCTCGACGGTCCACTGCAGGGTGATGTCCCACGAGAACACCAGACGGTGTGGCGGGTCCCAGGTGAGTACGCGGGCCCACTGGCACTCCGAGCCGTCCGTGGCCCGGTCGTAGATCCTCCCCCCGGCGTGGGGCTCGAGGACCATCTCGGCCAGCTCGCCGTCCAGGATGTGGTGCTCCGGCGGCCACCACCCCGCCATGTCGCCGGTGAAGACCTCGAAGGCGCGTTCGACGGGGACGTCGACCACGACCGCCTCGCGGACGGGTGGACTGGTCTGCTCAGGCATCGTGGGGCTCCTCTCGGGGGCGGCTGGCTTCGGCGAACCTCGACAGTGCGGTGCCCCAGAACCGGTCCAGGTAGTCCCGCAACGCCGCGACCCCCTCCGGATGGAGCTGGTAGATGCGGCGGTTGCCGTGGCGCGTGTCGGTCACCAGCCCGGCGTCCTTCAGGACCTTCAGGTGCTGGGACACGGCCGGACGGCTGACCGGCAGGTCCTCGGCCAGCTCGCCCACGGCCGCCGGGTGCCGCGACAGCCGCTCGCAGATGGCACGCCGGGTGGGATCGCCGAGGGCGTCGAGGGCAAGTCCGTCAGTGCTCACTAACGGTAAGTATGAACTTACCGACTTTCCCCGTCAAGGGGGCCCCTGGGCGGCGGCCGGGACTACTTCCGGTAGTCGAGGAAGCCCTTGCCGGACTTGCGGCCCAGCTGCTCGGCCGTGACCATGCGGCGCAGCAGCGGCACGGCGGCGTAGTTCGGGTCCCGGAACTCCTCGTAGAGGGCGTCGAGGATGGCCAATGACGTGTCGAGGCCCACCAGGTCCAGCAGCGCGAACGGCCCCATGGGAAAGCCGCAGCCGCCCTTCATGGCCTCGTCGATGTCCTCGATCGAGGCCACACCCTGCTCGTGGAGCCGGATGGCGTTGTTCAGGTAGGGGAAGAGGAGCGCGTTGACGATGAACCCCGCCTGGTCCTTCACCTCGACGGGCGTCTTGCCGCAGGACTCGGCGAAAGCGCGGGCGTCGGCGATGGTCTCGTCCGACGCCGTCAGGGGCCGGACGACCTCGACCAGCGACATGACCGGTGCCGGGTTGAAGAAGTGGATGCCGCAGACCTTGTCCGGCCGCCCGGTCTGCATGGCCATCTCGATGACGGGCAGCGTCGAGGTGTTGGTGGCCAGGATGGCGTGGTCGTCGGTGATGCGGTCGAGGTCGCCGAACAGCTGCTTCTTCACGTCCAGGTCCTCGACGACGGACTCGATGACCAGGTCGCAGGCGTGCAGGGCGTCGAGGTCGGAGCTGCCGGTGACCCGGCCGAGCGCCTGGTCGCGCTCCTCCTCGGTCTTCTTGCCCTTCTCCACCTGCCGGTTCAGCGACTTCTCGAGGGCGGCCAGCGTGGCGTCGGCGGTGGACTGGCTGCGGGAGCGCAGGACCACCTCGAACCCGTTGACGGCGGCCGTCTCGGCGATGCCCGACCCCATGATCCCCGACCCGACAATTCCCACGCGTGCGATTGACATAGGAGGGGATGCTAGCGGTGGGGTCACCGGGGCGCCGAACCGACGGGACGGGTCGTCGGAGGGACGGCCGTACCGCACCGGGCGTGGGGATCCGATCGGGCGGCCGGACCACCCGGGATCGCCGTCCCGGGAGACGCTGCGGTCCGGGGGTCGGCGTCAGTCGGCCGTGCGCACGAAGTACGTGTAGCTGTGCCAGTTGTCGACGAACTCCTCCGTCCCGAGGAGCGTGGCACCGGCGTCACGCAGGAGTGCCTCGACCTGGTGGCGCGGGACCGGGTTCATCTCGAACACCGGCGCCTCGAAGTAGTCGTCGGCGATGAGGTCCCCGAAGGCGGGGGCCTCCGACGCGGACCCGTCCGCCGGTGGTTCCGGAGCTCCGGCGGGTACGACGTCGAGCTCGACACTCCCGACGGAGCTCCCGGACCCCTCGAACCAGGCCACCGTCTCCTGGACCACGTCGAATTCCAGGCGGTAGTGCCCGGGCTCGTCCGGGGCATGGACCCGGACGGCGACCCGGGCGGTCTCGGCCGGACGGAACCTGCTCGGGAGCCGGCCGCGACCGTCGTCGGTCACCGTCCGGACCCCGGTGTCGACGACGCACCAGTGGTTGCCGACGTTCAGCGAGTGGTCCCCACTCTGGTACCAGATGCGGTCGCTCACGTTGGTGACGTCGACGGTCAGCTCGAGGTCGGTGCCCGCCTCGACCTGGGCCGGTGCCGGTCCGATCACGATCGCCGCGGCCCGCGCCGCCTCGGGCACGGGGGCATCGTCCCGCTCCGGATGGAGATAGCTCTCGGCGAGGTGGGACGGGAGCTGGAAGATGACGGCGCCCCCGGGCTTCGCCACCCGCAGGAACTCCCGGAGGTAGTCGACGGCGACTCCGGCCGGCACGTGCTGCAGCGTGATGTGCGTGAACACGAGGCTCACCGAGCCGTCGGCCAGGAACGAGAGGTCCGGTCGGTCGTTGGCCCGGTACTCGACGCGGTCGCCGAACTGGTTGAGCCGGTCGGCGACGGCCACCATCGTCGGTGAGATGTCCACCCCGATCACCCGGCGGAACTGCCGGGCCAGCGGCTGGGTCAGGCGCCCCACGCCGCATCCGAAGTCGACGGCGACCTCCCGGTCGACCCACTCCCCACCGAGCGCCCGGTACCGTGCGAGCGCCCCGGACACCATGGCCTCACCGCTGGCCATGAACGCCGGCAGGTCCCAGCGACGCCCGGCCCGGTCCGGATCGCTGAGGACGGCCCACAGGGGGTCGGCACGGGCCTGGGACTCCCAGACCGCCTGCGCCGTCACCAGCGTCGTCGACCGGTCGGCGGGAGGGTCCGACGGGACCCTGGCCCCCACCGGACCGGCGCCACCGGCCGGACCGCCCGCGGCCGGCGGGCGCTCCATCCTCCGGGTCCTTCGCTTCACGATCTGTGGCCACCGACCTTCGAACCATCGTTGCGGAAGCGCCAAGCGTAGCGACCGGGGGCCCGGGGGCGACAGGACCGTGCCGGCGGACCGGTGACCTTTGCCGCCGCCCGCGGATGCCCGCCACGATGGGGCGGTGACCACGGCCCCGGACCCGACCGACGCACCGATCCACGACGGGCCCGCGCCCGGACGATGGGCTCCGGGACGGGGGCCGTGGGGCCCGCCGGGCCGCCGGGGCCGGCGGGCCCTCTACGACCGGCGCCTCGCGGCACGGTCGGAGCGGTGGTCCCTCGCCGGCCGGGCGCTCGCCGCCGTGGTGTCCCGTCCCGAGGTGCTCCTCCGCGCCGCCGGTCGGGCCGATCCGGTGGAGCGGGGCGGCCGGGTCCTCAACCGGGGCGTCCAGGCCCTCCTGGTCCTGGCCTCGACGCTCGAGCGGTTGTCGTCGTCGGGTGGTGACGAGCCGGACCCGGTCGAGACCCGGCAGCAGTTCACCGCCCTGGCCCGGATGGCCATGCCGGTCCGCACCGACGTCCACGTGACGGGACGGCGCGTGCCGGGCCCCGACGGCGCTCCTCACATCCCGGTCCGCGTCTACCGGCGCTTCGGCGCAGGCGTCGGGCCCGGTCCCCGGCCGGGGGCCATCACCTACTTCCACGGTGGGGGCTGGGTGGTGGGGAACCTCGACTCCCACGACGCCTCGTGCCGGCTCCTGGCCGCGGTGACCGGGTGCGTGGTGGTGTCGGTCGACTACCGGCTCGCCCCGGAGCACCCGTACCCCGCGGCCATCGAGGACGCTCTGGCCGCCTACGCCTGGGTGCACGACCACCACCGTGACCTGGGGACGGCCGCCGGGGTCGTCGGGGTGATGGGGGACAGCGCCGGGGGCAACCTGGCGGCCGTGGTCGCCCTGTGCGGCCGCGACGGTGCGGTGCCCGCGCCGGTGGCCCAGGGCCTGGTCTACCCGGCCCTCGACGCCCGGCTCGACTCGCCCTCGATCCATGAATTCGCCGACGGCTTCTTCCTGACGCGGGCGGGCATGGAGGCCTACCGGAGGCACTACGTGCCCGACCCGGCGGTGTGGGAGACGTGGCGGGCCTCGCCCGTGCTCATCGAGGACAAGCGTGGCGTGGCGCCGGCCCTGGTCGTCACCGCCGGCTTCGACCCGCTGCGCGACGAGGGTGCCACCTACGCGCGCGATCTCGGGGCCGCCGGCGTGGACGTCGAGTACCGCTGCTACGACGACATGGTCCACGGGTTCATCGGCATGGGCGTGGTGCCCGACTGCCTGGCCCTGGCCACCGAGGTCTGCGACGCCATGGGGGCGCTGATGCGCCGGGCCGTCCGCACCGCCGGCGGCTGACGGGACCGGGCGGCCTCTACACTCCGGGCATGGACGAGACTCCCGGCATCCTGGCCCTGGTAGGCGGAGGGGAATGGCAGGAGGGTTGCGACTTCGACGTCGACCTCCTGGCCGCCTCGGGCTCGGAGCACGTCCTGGTCCTGCCCACGGCCGCCGCCTACGAGCACCCCGAACGGCTGGTGGTCCGGGCCGGCGAGTGGTTCGCCCCGCTGGGCGGCCAGGTCGAGGGTCTCATGGTCCTGAGCCGGGCGGACGCCGAGAACGACGGTGCCGCCGACATCATGCGTCGGGCCCGCCTGATCTACCTGGCCGGAAGCTCCCCCATGCACATCCGCAGCGTGCTGAAGAAGTCCGCCGTCTGGGACGCCCTGGTGGCGGCCTGGCGCGGTGGGGCGGTGGTGGTCGGCTCGTCGGGGGCGGCCATGGCCCTGACCGACCCGATGGTGGACGCCCGCGGGGGCGGTCTGACCATCGGACTCGGGCTCATCGACGGGGTCGCCGTGGTGCCCCACTTCGGCGACGCCGCCGAGGACGGCACGGGGAAGAAGATGCACCGTTCGGTGCTGCTCGCCCCGAGGGACACGCCGGTGGTCGGCATTCCGGAGCGGACGGCGCTCATCCGGGATCCGGACGGGTCCTGGCGCTCGGCGGGCACCGGCTCGGTGGCGGTGTTCCTGGACGGAGCGCCCGCCTCCGAGGGGCTCGCCGCCCTGCCCGCCTGAGCGGTCGTCCGGCCGGGGGCGGTCACCCCCTCCGGCCGGCCCCGGGTGACTCAGTCGCCCTCGGTGACGGTCACCGACTCGATGATCACGGGCTCGGTCGGCGCGCCCGAGCGACTGCCCACCGACTCGATGGCCTTGACCACGTCGAGGCCGCGCACGACCTTGCCGAACAGCGAGTACTGGGGCGGCAGGCCGACGCCGTCGGGGCCGCTCACGATGAAGAACTGGCTGCCGTTGGTGTTCGGGCCCGCGTTGGCCATGGCGATGGAGCCGATCTCGTACCGGCCGGGCATGGGCAGCTCGTCCTCGAAGCGGTAGCCGGGGCCGCCGCGTCCCGAGCCCTCGGGGTCACCGCCCTGGCACATGAAGCCCGGGATGATGCGGTGGAAGACGATCCCGTCGTAGTAGTGCCAGCGGGCCAGGAAGACGAAGTTGTTGACGGTCCGGGGGGCCCCGATGGGGTCGAGCGAGATGGTCAGCGAGCCCTTGTTGGTCAGCATCTCCGCCGTGTAGGTCTTGGTCGGGTCGATGATCATCGGCGGCGCGGCGTCGAACCGCTGGGTCTTCGGGCTGGAGCCGTCTGCTGCGGGGGCCTCGGGGGCCATGGTCCACCTCCTGGTGGGTCGGGAGCCGGGGTGGACGGATGCCCGTCCCGGAGTGCGTCTAGGACTCGGTGACCGTCACCGACAGCATGCGGTGGGTCACCTTGGGCGGCGTGCCGTCGTCGCTGGAGTCGCCGTCGGCGTTGATGGCGTCGACCACGCTCTGTCCGGAGGTGACCTGGCCGAACAGGGCGTAGTCGGGCGGGAGCGACTCGCCCTCGGGCCCGGCCACGATGAAGAACTGGTTGCTGGTGGTGCCGGCCGGTGCGGCGGAGGTCTTGGCCATGGCCAGCGAGCCGATCGGGTACTGGGGGTTGGCGGTGGCCGGCACCGCACCCTGGACGGTGTAGCCGACCGTGCCGCCGCCGGTCCCGGTGGGGTCGCCCGTCTGGTTCATGAACTGGGGGATGACCCGGTGGAAGGTGAGGCAGTTGTAGTACTTCTTGTCCGCCAGGAAGACGAAGCTGTTGACCGCCACCGGGTCGGCCTTGGCGTCGAGCGTCGCCACGATCGTGCCGAGGTCGGTCTTGATGGTCGCCGTGTAGGTCTTCGACGGGTCGACGGTCATGGGCGGCGTCGAGAACTGCGGGCTGGGCAGGGTCGTCGACGGGCTGGCCGGGCAACCGGCGGCCTTGGACGCCTCGTCGGCGGTGAGCTGGGCGGACGACGCCGACGTCGTCGACGTGGTCGTGGTCGGTGCGGTGGTCGCCTTGCTGTGGCGGCCGAAGATCAACCAGGAGATCCCCACCACGACGACGGCCACCACGACGATGGAGAGGACGCGGCGCGTCCCCCGCTTGCGCTTGGCGACTTTCAGCTCCGCCTCGCGACGGGCCTGGCGACCGGCCTTCTGACGTTCACGTTTCTCGGTTCCCACGGTCCTGCAGGGTAGCCGGTCCGGTCGACCCCGCCGGAGCGGCCGCCCGCCCGGCCACGCGACCGTCCGTCCGGTGCGGTCCCGGACCAGCCGGGACCCCGGGCGCCGGGTTGTAGCCTTGCGGACCATGTCGCTCGTGGTCCAGAAGTTCGGAGGCACGTCGGTCGGGGACGCCGACCGCATCCGCGCCGTGGCCGACCACGTGGCCCGGACCAAGCGCTCCGGCACCGACGTCGTGGTGGTGGTCAGCGCCATGGGCAAGACCACCGACGACCTGGTCCGGCTGGCCGGTGACGTGAGCTCCGTCCAGCCCGAGCGGGAGATCGACATGCTGCTCAGCTCCGGCGAGCGCATCACCATGTCCCTGCTCTGCATGGCCCTGGCGGAGCTCGGCGTGGAGGCGGTGTCCTTCACCGGCAGCCAGGCCGGCATGATCACCGACGCCGTCCACACCCGGGCCAAGATCCTCGAGGTGCGCGGCGACCGCCTGCGCACCACCCTGGCCGCCGGCGGGGTGCCGGTGGTGGCCGGGTTCCAGGGCATGTCCCTCGAGCGCGAGGTCACGACCCTCGGCCGCGGCGGCTCCGACACGACGGCCGTCGCCCTCGCCGCCGCCCTCGGTGCGGACGCCTGCGAGATCTACACCGACGTCTCCGGCGTGTTCACCACCGATCCCCGGATCGTCCCCGAGGCCCGCAAGCTGCACCGGGTCAGCTACGAGGAAATGCAGGAGATGGCCGCGACCGGCGGTCGGGTGCTCGCACTCCGCTCGGTCGAATTCGCCCGGAACCACAACGTCCGGCTCCACGTCCGCTCGAGCTTCACCTGGGAGTCGGGCACGTGGGTCGAGGAGGAGGATGCCCAGATGGAACAGGCCGTCGTCACCGCCGTCACCCACGACCTGTCCGAGGCCAAGGTCACGGTCACCGGGGTCCCCGACAAGCCGGGCCTCGCGGCCAAGCTCTTCCGCGGCCTGGCCGACCGGAACATCAACGTGGACATGATCGTGCAGAACATCTCCCTGCACGGGACCACCGACATCTCCTTCACCATCCCCGAGGCCGACCTGCCCGCCAGCACGGAGGTCTGCGAGGGCCTGGTGTCCGAACTCGGTGCCACCGGCGTGGTGAGCGACGACGACGTGGCCCGGGTGTCGCTGATCGGCGTGGGCATGAAGACCCACCCGGGGGTGACCGCACTCACCTTCGAGTCGCTGGCCGCCACCGGCATCAACATCGAGATGATCTCGACCTCGTCGATCCGGATCTCGTGCCTCATCCGCGCCGGGCAGGCGGAGGACGCCGTGCGGGCCCTGCACGCGGCGTTCGGCCTGGCCTGACCGCACCATCCGGCGCGGCCCGCCGCCCCGGTCCCCCGTAGACTGGACGCCATGCGCATCGGAGTGGTGGGAGCGACGGGCCAGGTGGGCACCGTCATGCAGGCGATCCTGGAGGAGCGCGGCTTCCCCGTGGACGAGCTCCGACTTTTCGCCTCGGCGCGGTCGGCCGGGCGCACCCTGGCCTTCCGGGGTGCCGACGTGGTGGTCGAGGACGCGGCGGTCGCCGACCCCTCGGGTATCGACATCGCCCTCTTCTCGAGCGGCGCCACCGCGTCGCGCCACCTCGCCCCGCGGTTCGCCGACGCCGGGGCGATCGTGATCGACAATTCGTCGGCCTGGCGCATGGACCCGGACGTGCCCCTGGTGGTCCCCGAGGTCAACGAGTCGACGCTGCGCACCATCACCAAGGGCATCGTCGCCAACCCCAACTGCACGACCATGGTGGCCATGCCGGTGCTGAAGCCGCTGCACGACGCCGCCGGGCTCACCCGTCTGGTGGTCTCGACCTACCAGGCGGTGTCCGGCTCGGGCCTCGCCGGCGTGGCCGAGCTCGACGAGCAGCTCCGGGCGACGGTCGACGGCGCGGCCGCCCTCACCTTCGACGGCCGGGCCGTGTCCGGGCCCGATGCCTCGGTCTTCCCCGACCGGATCGCCCACAACGTCCTGTCGATCGCCGGGTCGCTCGTCGACGACGGCTCGGGCGAGACCAACGAGGAGCAGAAGTTCCGGGACGAGAGCCGCAAGATCCTCGGTATCCCGGACCTGGCCGTGACGTGCACCTGCGTGCGGGTCCCGGTCTTCACCGGGCACTCGTTGGCCATCGTCGCCGAGTTCGCCGGACCCCTCGCACCGGACGAAGCCACCAAACTCCTCGACGGGGCCGCGGGCGTCGAGCTCTCAGACCTGCCGACGCCCCGCCGGGCGACGGGCATCGACCCGACGCTGGTGGGGCGCATCCGTGAGGCGGACGGGGCACCCCGTGCGCTGGCGCTGTTCGTGAGCGGCGACAACCTGCGCAAGGGCGCCGCCCTCAACGCGGTGCAGATCGCCGAGTCGCTGCTGCGCCTCGGCATCGTCGCCTGACGCGGCGTCCGGCCGGTCAGTCGCCGGTGACGAGGTTCGACCGCGACAGCACGGCCACCCGTTTGGCCAGGTTGACGGCGTGGTCGCCGAACCGCTCGTAGAACCGGGCGAGGAGGGCCAGCTCGACGGCCACGGGCAGCGGCATCGTGCCGGCCACGACCTCGACCGTCAGGCTCACGTGGAGGTCGTCCATCTCGTCGTCGAGGTCGTCGACCAGGGCCCAGCCGGACGGCTCTCGCTCGGCGTAGGCGTCGGTGGTGGCCCGCCACATGTGCACGGCCACCTCGCCCATGCGCTCGAGCAGGCCACGGCTCCGGGCCGAGAGCTCGGCGCCGAGGCCCCGGGCGGCCCGCCGCGCCACGTGCTCGGCCAGGTCGCCGTTGCGCTCGAGGTCGGGCAGCATGCGGATGACGGTGACGAGGTAGCGCAGCTGGCTGGGGGAGGTGATGCCGGCCACCGTGAGCTGCTGCAGGGTGAGCTCCTCGATGTCGTGGCAGAGGGAGTCGACCACCTCGTCGCGGTCGGCCAGCGCCTTCGCCGCCTCGCGGTCACCGGCCAGCAGCGCGTGGGTGGCACCCGACACCGAGTCGCCGACGAGCGCGAACAGCTGGAGGACCTTCCTGTCGATCTGCTCGAGGGGTGACTCCATCCCTCCACCGTATCCCTGCGATCGCCGGCGCTCACCGGGCGTCGGCGCGTCGGGGACCGTGCGTCAGGCGGCGCCCGGTCCGGCGCCGTCGTCGAGGGACGGGACGGACTCCTCGCTCACGATGATCCGGGGTCCGGACCCCCACGACAGGTAGCGCCACGACCAGTTGATGAAGACGACGATCTTGTTGCGGAAGCCGATCAGGTACACGAGGTGCAGGCCCAGCCAGGCCAGCCACCCGAGCGTGCCCCGCACCACCCGTCCACTGCGGAACTGGGTGATGGCCGCCCGACGACCGATGGTGGCCATGATCCCCTTGTCCCGGTAGGCGAAGGGTGCGGTCGGCCGGTCGTCGAGCCGGGCCAGGATCTGGCGGGCCGCGTGCGCGCCCGACTGGAGTGCCACCTGGGCGACCTGCGGGCAGACGGAGTCGGCCTCCGGCCCGGACCCGCCCCACAGCACCGCGGCGGCGTCGCCGACCCCCCAGACGCCGACGTGGTCGGGCACGGCCAGGTGGTGGTCGACCACGAGGCGTCCGTTCGGGCCGGTCGGTGCGTCGATGTCCCCCACGACCGTGCCCTCGACGGTCACGCCGCCGGCCCACACCACGGTGCGTGTCGGGATGAGAGTGCCGTCGTCGAGCTCGACCGCGTCGGCGCGCACCGCCTTGACGTGGCTGCCCAGCCGGAGCTCGATGCCCCGGCCCCGCAGGGTGCCCGCCGCATAGTCGGCGGCCGACTCGCGGAACGGGGTCAGCAGGCGGTCCAGGGCGTCGACCAGGACGATCCGGCCGGCCGAGCGGTCGAACCGGAAGCCGTCGTGCCGGACGGCCACGTCGAGCAGCTCGGCCAGCGCACCGGCGACCTCCACGCCGGTGGGGCCGCCCCCCACCACGACGAACGTGAGCTCCCCCCGGGCGGCGGCGCCCTCGGGGTGGGCGTCGGTGTCCTCGAGCCGCCGGAGGATGTGGTCGCGCAGCCGGCGTGCGTCGGTCAGCGTGTAGAGGGGGAAGCTGTGCTCCGCGGCCCCCGGGATGCCGAAGAACCTGGCCGTGGCGCCGCTGGCCACGATCAGCGAATCGAAGGGGAGCGGGGCCGAGTCGGCCACCAGCACCTCGCGCCGGTCCCAGTCCACGCCGGTCACGGTGGCCATCCGGAAGGTGACGTTGTCGGCCTTCCCGAAGATGACCCGGATGGGGTAGGCCACGTCGCCCGAGTCGAGGCCGGCCGTGGCGACCTCGTAGAGGAGTGGCTGGAAGGTGTGGAAGTTGCGCTGGTCGACGACGGTCACCTCGACCGGCTTGCCGATGAGGG
>Ga0182030_10000766_pt1 | contig 62968 bp, 66 predicted proteins | sample 812S3MmetaG_FD_121299 | JGI IMG/M metagenome (GOLD analysis project Ga0182030, IMG submission 121299) | Permafrost microbial communities from Stordalen Mire, Sweden - 812S3M metaG (Illumina Assembly) | ecosystem: Environmental > Terrestrial > Soil > Wetlands > Permafrost | place: Sweden... | reverse complement strand
TTAATGGCGCACTCAAGAAATATTTGCGATACTACAACCACAAACGATTGCATATGGGCATTTCATTCAAGACGCCGATACAAATTATTCAAAACCGATTCCAAGCTATTGGGTAGAAGACGACTTTTTATTGTTTTTATCTCTTCGGTGCCTGTAAAACCGTCCGTCGCGCCTCTGAGTGGGCGAAGAGGTAACGCTACAAATTCTGCATATAGTCAAACAGCTCGTAATATCCCAACAGTGGGCAGGTTGCAATCGCGACCTGCCCACATCTCTATTTATATTAGAAAGCCCTTGCGCGTTGGTCTGCGCAAGGGCTTCGTTGTTGAGTGTTTGTTTTTCCTACCAGTAGTCGCCGGACATACACGCGAAACAGAACGTGTCTGGATCCGGCGATAATGTTTTCAATGCTTCGAGTGGAAGGAACTCGAGCGAGTCGGCACCCATCGTGGCTCTCATACCCTCGATATCGAGCGATGATGCTGCGAGTTCTTTGCGCGTGGGCGTATTAATGCCGTACACGCAAGGGTGAATGATCGGCGGGCTTCCAATGCGTACGTGGATAGCTTTTGCGCCGAGTTGTTGCAACATGGTGACGATGTTCGGCATAGTGGTCAGGCGGACGATCGAATCATCAACGACGACGATCGTCTTGCCCGCGATTTCCCCCTCGTCGAACATAAATTTCCGCGCCACTTCGGCGTTCCGTTGTGCCTGTGTCGCGGCGATGAATGTTCGTCCGACATGATAGTGGCTCCGCGTAATAACGGGGAAGAGCGTGCCCGATCGGCCGCTCGCCGCATAGCCGATCGCGATGAAGGTGGCGCTGTCGGGAACGCCAACCACAAGATCGGCTTCAGGGACGGGGAACAGTTGTTCGAGAGCCTGTCCGATAGCTATCCGAAACCGACCAACCCCTTCGCCAAAGACCCTGCTTGCCGGATGAGAAAAATAGATGCCTTCGAAACGGCACTTTTTCTCACACGGTTCCGCAAAGCGTTTGACGTCGAAGCCGTCACGACGGATAAAAACCATGGTGCCGGGTTCCACGTCGCATATCAGTTTCGCGCCGACACCGGGGAACGCGCAGGTTTCCGATGAGATGCAATATCCGCCGTTCAACTTGGCGATCGAGAGTGGACGGTTTCCGTGCCGGTCGCGAACTGCGATCAGGCAATCGGGTGTCAGGATACCAAGTGAGAAACTGCCTTTGAGCATCCCAATGGTGTCCATGAGATCGGTGGTGAAATCTCCCGACATCCTCCTTTCGAGAAGACGAAGGATGATCTCCGTATCCATCGACGTTGTAAATTCCGCGTCGGGGATGCTGCGTTTGAGCGCCGCTACGTTCGTAATGTTGCCGTTGTGGGCGATCGCGACAGGCATCTCGCCGTATCTCCCGACCACTGGTTGGATGTTCTCGCAACGCTCGTCATCGACGACCGTGGGATACCGGATGTGCCCCAATGCGTCGTTGCCATGCAGCCGGTCCATCTTTTCCTTCGTGAAAACTTCCGCTGCGAGGCCGGGACCGACCTCGCGAAAGATATTTACACCACCATCGGAAGATGCGATGCCGGCATAATCTTTCGCGCGGTGTTGAATGTCGTGCAAAAGGACGACAGTGAGTTCCGTGGCCTTACTAACGCCGACGACTCCGGCTATGCCGCACATAAGCAGTTCCTCCTTGTTCCTGGTTTGGATTTTGGGCTGTTGCTGATTGCAGTATATCATAATGCATAATATTCTCATCGCGCTTTACATGCTCTCGTCTTTCTGATATACCGAAGGGGTGGAGAGAGGAGGTGACCTCGATGCCGGGTAATACGCTCTTTGTTCTGCCGAGTGACCCTGCGGAAGCGCGGCGCGAGAAGCGCTGGGCGGTGATCAAGCGGATCGTTTTTGCGCTCGTTCTCGTGGCGGCGCTCGCGGCGGTTGGTTGGTTTCTCGTTTGGCCAATGCTCCGCTAGCCTAAGCCAACGCAGTACAACATAGCGGCGGTCCATCTTATGGTGGCCGCCGCGTTCCTTTATGCTAAAATACGAGAGCAGCGCTCAATAAGCAGGTAAAGTTTTTTCAACGATATGAGTCCTCAACAACTTGCTCAGCTCATCATAGAATATCGTTACTGGATCCTCGTTCCGCTCGCAATCGTCGAGGGGCCGATTGTGGCGTTCGTCGCGGGTACGCTCGCGTCCATCGGCTATTTTAATATTTACGGGTTGATGGTCTTTTTCTTCGCGCGGGACATGATCATGGACGCGGCGTGGTACTACGCCGGCTATTTCGGCTGGCAGACCGCGTTCGCAAAACGGATGCTCGTGAAGATGAACATCCAGGAGTCGCACATCAAAGAAGTGCGTGACCTGTGGGACAAATATCCGGCGCGGACCATGTTCGTCGGGAAGCTTTCCTACGGCATCGCCGCGGCGTTCGTCGCCGTCGCCGGCGTGGTGGAGATGTCACTCGTCAAATTCTTTTCCTATGGCGCGATCGTCGCGATCGTTGAGTACGTCGGCTTGCTCCTGCTCGGTTATTTCTTCGGCAACGCGTTCGGCGGATCGGTTGCCGGCATCGTCGACAACATCCAATACGCCATCGCCGGCGCGCTCGCCCTGCTGTCGACATTCTATATTTTGCGCTGGTGGATACGGAAAAAGTTTGCCAAGGATCAGGAGGGAAATTAAAGGCTGCCATCCCTCATTTCTAATTTCATCCCTATGTAATAAGTCCGCCAACCAGGCGGCTTATTACATATGAGGCCGCGCAAGACGCAGCGGCTGGTCGTACAATCAATAAACCAACAAAACTATGGATTCATATAATTCTCCCACTACGAAGCCGCTGTTTCGAGGCACGCAGGTCGTTTGGTATCTTGCTACTCTGCTCGAAATATTACTCGCGTTCCGCTTAGGCCTGAAGCTTTTCGGTGCAAATCCGGCCGCCGGCTTTACGAGCTTCATCTATGCCGCGACGTGGCCTTTTGCCGAGCCGTTCATTGCTGTTTTTCGTACGACGAGCGTCGGAGATAAGGTGTTCGAGTGGACGACCCTTCTCGCGATGGTGGTCTATCTTCTTATTGCGTGGGGCATCGCGAACCTGCTCACCATGAGCAAGACGGTTTCCACCCCGGAGGCCGCAGCGAAGCTCGAAGATAAAACGACGACATAGACATAATAAATTAACTAACTAATAACCATCATGCTTATCACCATTGCGGTCATTCTCCTTGTGTTGTGGGTCTTGGGACTTGTTACCTCCTACACGTTAGGCGGGTTCATCTACGTTCTTCTTGTTGCCGCGATCATCCTGTTCTTGATCAGGATCATCCGTGGCGAAAATCCGATAAAGTAGGCGAAATAGTATAATAAGAAAAAGGTCGTGAGGGTAACGGTCAAAACGTAAACGTCGCTATATGTTCAATTCAAATTATGGAGTGGGCTTCGGGGGACCGATGGGATTTTCCCTGTTTGCGCCGGCGTTCTTTCTTTTGGTAATATGGAGTCTTTTTTGGAAAGGCTTGGCGCTGTGGCATGCCGGACGCCGCGGCCAGCCGTGGTGGTTCGTAATCCTTCTTGTTGTGAACACTGTTGGCCTGTTGGAAATAGTTTATCTTTTTCTCGTCTTGAAAGTGAAACTCGCAGATCTTTTCAGTAAGAAATAAGCACGAAGCGGGGGGCGGTGCGTGTAATAGAAAATAGTTCCGATGGCGGGACTATTTTGTTATAATGGAGTCATGGTCAAACAAACCGAGTTGTACCTTCGCAATGTTGTTTTCGGCGTCGCCGATAGTTTGGTTTCGACGGTCGGCCTGCTTGCGGGTATCGACGTCGCTGGCACCAATCGCGCCGGTATCCTTCTCACGGGCATTGTTTACGCGTTCGTGGAAGCGTTCTCGATGGCGGTGGGCAGCTTCCTCTCCGAGCAGTCGGCCGAGGAGTACGAAGCAAAAGGGGAGGTTCCTGCTGGCGGCCCGGTCGTCGCGAGTATTGTGATGTTCGTCTCATTCGTGCTTGCCTCGTTCATCCCCATCGTTCCATACCTTATTTTCGGGTTAACCACGGCGCTCTGGTCGTCCATCGGATTTTCGATCATCGCGCTTGGCATCGTCGGGTTCGTGAGTGCGCGCATCGTGAAGGTGAAAGTGATGAGCCACGTGGTGAAGATGATGCTGCTCGGCGGCGCGGCGATCGTCATCGGCGTCCTCGTTGGGAAATTTGTTAAATAGGGGTAGCTGCGATATTAAAAAATAGTTTACAAACTTAGCACCTTCTCGAGCACGATCGGCAACTCGAACGTCTTATCGCGTTGGCCGCTGAAGTGGCCTTTCTCGTGCTGGATGATGATCTCCGAGCCGAGCTTGTCGCGGAAGTCGTCCTGGTTGTCGAGCGGAACCCACGGGTCGTCGTCGGAGAAAATGGCGACGCTTTTGGGAAGATGGGCTGCGACCTTATCCAGATCGACGGGGGAGTCGAACCAGTGCTTATTGGTCGCTATCTCGTCCGGATTGTTTTCGAGGCCCGTGAGCCGCTTGAAGAAGCCGGCCACAAAGACTGCGCCGCCCACTTTTTGTCCGGCGGGCAGCGTTTCGAGATAGCGGGCAATCGCTTGGCATCCCATGCTGTGGCCAATAAAGTACGTCTGTTCGTCCGCCGTGCCGACGGCCTGCGCCAAAGCGGGAACCCATTTTTCTATTCGCGGGTTCGCCGCATCGGGAAGTTCCGGGACGATGACCTCGAAGCCCTGCTTTTCGAGCTCGCCCTTCAACCACGGGAACCAGGCGTCTCCCGGATGATTATCCCAGCCGTGGACGATGATCACGCGGTTCTTGATAAAAAGTTTTTCTTCCATAGATACGAAAATTGTACCACTTTTCAAGTGGTATACTAAGGGATATGCCGTCACGGAATATTATCAAAAAGATCTCCATCAAAGCCAAGCCGGGCGCAAAAGTCGCAAGCGTCATAGAAAAGGACGGCAAGCTTGTGGTCGCCGTGAAAGAGCGGGCGACGGATGGCAAAGCGAATCGCGCGATAGAAAAAGCCGTTGCAAAATACTTCGGCGTTGCGCCGTCCCGCGTGCGAATTATCGCCGGCCACAATGCGCGAGAAAAGATCGTGGAAATAGGGTATACTTAGTCAATATTATTTCGCACATGCCGTATCGATCTTTTTTTACAAAGGAGCACAGAAGGTCGCTGATCTTTAGTTTTGTCCTGCTTGGGCTCGCGATGGCGTTGCAATTCTACGCGTCAGCATATTCGCAACGCGTTTCAAGTAATTTCGTCCACGACATCGTCCTCGATAACACTCCTGTTATCAATCTGAACTTCCTTATTGTCGAGGGCGCGCTTGCCGCCATCGGCGGAAGCATCATCCTCGTTGCGTGCAAGCCTCGCTATATCCTTTTCGTTTTGAAGGCGTCGGCGATCTTCATCGCGACCAGGGCGATCTTTATCGCCGCAACCCACCTTGGCATCTATCCGGGCCATATCGATCCGGACACAACGGGATTTTTCGATCGCTTTTATACCGACCTCGGCTTGAGCGGAGGATTCTTTTTCTCCGGCCACACCGGCTATCCATTCCTCATGGCGCTCATCTTTTGGCGCGAGCGCATCTGGCGATTCGCCTACATCGCGCTCTCGATCGTCCTCGGCGTTTCCGTGCTCCTCGCGCACGTGCATTATTCCATCGATGTTCTCGCGGCGCCGTACATCACGTACAGCGTTTTCAAAATGACGCAGTATTTTTTCCCGGAGGATTTCAAGCTGATAGAAAACCCGCTGTAGTGCGCGGCGCATCACAGCTAGCACCGTTCGCGTCGTCGCTATCCCTCTTTGCGCTTGAACGAGATGTGGAAGAATGTGTCCAGGCCGATGTACGAGCCGGCGTTCGAGAAGATCAAAATGAGGAGACAGATGACGATGATCACTTCGTCGTTGATGAATTGCTGGACGGTGATGGCGGTGTAACTGATGCTCGGGAGATAGCTGAGCAGGGTGAGGACGATGCCGATGATGGCGGCCAGGCGCGTGACTAGGCCAAGGACGAGGCAGGCGCCGATCACCAGGAACGCCCACGGCGCGAAGGTGTGGATCCAGTCGAGCGACGGCGTTGCGGCGACCCACGAGTAGAGCTCGGGAAGCGAACGGCCGTCGATCTGGCTGCCAAGGGAGTGGTCAAAGAGTTCGGTAAAGCCAAGGTAAAAAAAGCTCAGGCCGAGGCTGAGGCGCAAAAAGAGGATCATGATGCGGAGCGAGTGGGGGACTTTCGATGAAGCGCTGGAGTTGCTCATGGTCAAAATGCTATGAGTATATTATAATGGATAATATAAATTATGAACACTAGCACTATCGCCCTTTTGCTCCAAACCGTTGTCGCGCTTTTGACCGCTGCGCATAATAACCCCGCGCTCGCGTCCACGGCGCAGCAGCAGCTTGTCACGCTCGGCAGCCGGACCGTCCAGATCGCAACGCAGGCGCTCGCGCCCATCCCGTTCGTGGTAACGCCAAATACGGATACGTTTCCAACCATCGGCGACTTGATGAATGCGCCCGCTCTTACCGCTACCGGCAGCTATGTGCCGCTTGCGCCCGGCCTACCCGTCAAGCTTGATCAGTCGAGTGTTTCATTCGGCGATCTCAATGCCGACGGCATGGACGACGCGGCAGGCATCGTCACGCAGACCGCGACCGGCGGCGCCACGAGTTCAGCGCTCGCCGTCTTTTTGAACCAGGGCGGCGTGATGTTCAATATCGCCGACGAGCCGCTCGGTAGCGCCGTCACCGTCTACTCGCATCATGTGGTGAACGGCGCGCTCGTGCTGGACATGCAAGTGGCAGGGGAGTCGCGCGGAACGTTCACATACTCGCTGCTAGGAAATCAGATTGTGAAAGATTAACCCAAATACAAATAAGGCTTTTGAAACCTGCTGTGCGGACACAATGGTTTCAAAAGCCTTATTTGTATTTGGGTTAATCTTTTCGGTCTCGGTAATATTTCGCTCTGCTGGGCGGTAATAACAAGTAAGACGGTATGGTCGATACAGAAACTAACCATAATTATTAACCATATTTTATGAAACAAATGACCTGTGCGCAGATGGGCGGTCCGGCAACGTGCTCCGCGGTGATCACGGGCAACACGCCGGACGAGATGGTGGCGAACGGCGCGAAACACGTGGACGCGGCCCATCCGGAAATGGCAGATAATATGAAGACGATGTCCAAGGAGGACAACGACAAGTGGATGGCGGGATTCAAGGCAAAGTGGGCGTCGACGCCGGATGCTACGTAGAACTAGCGGGGGCGCGAGCGCGACGAGAAATGACCCCGAGCAATCGGGGTCATTTCTTTTGTGATATTATTTATTTATGGATATCAAAGCAGTCATCTTCGATCTCAACGGCATTTTTCTCCAGAGTCCGAAATTGAGCGTGCGCTTTGAAAAAGATTTTGGCGTGCCGAAAGATGTTTTTATGCCGAGGCTTGTCGAGATCATGGACAAGGTGCGGCAGCCGAACGCGGGCAACGCGTTCGGTTATTGGCAGCCGGTGCTGAAAGAGTGGAATGTGAATCTTTCCGAGCAGAAATTTTGGGATTATTGGTTCAAAGGGGAGGTGCAGTCGGAATTCATGATCAAATTCGCGCGCGAGCTTCGCGGCAGGGGGATTAAGATTATTGTCCTATCCAATAATTTTAAGGAGCGTGCGGAATATTACGGTCATTATCCGTGGATGCGCGATGCCGTCGATAAGATATATTTTTCCTGGCAAACGGGATTTATCAAACCCGATCCGCGGGCGTGGGAATTGGTGTTGAAGGAGAATGATTTGAAGCCCGAGGAATGTATCTATTTTGACGACCAGGACAAGAACATCAAGGCGGCGGAGAGCGTCGGGATCAAGTCGTTTAAGTTTACGAATGAGGTGGAGCTAGAGTTGACGTTAAGAAAATTATTATAAGAATTTCAACCGGTGACAATTTGTTACCGGTTGAAATGTGTTATGATGTTTTGATGAAAACCCTTAAATTCCGTCCCGAACTCGCGCAGCTTATCATGGACGGCAAAAAGAACACGACGTGGCGGCTTTTTGATGACAAAGACCTGCGGGTAGGCGATGCTGTTGAGCTGGTCAATAAAGTGACACTCCAAGGTTTCGGTCGCGCAACCATCTCGGAGGTAGTGGAAAAACCGATCAAAGATCTGGACGACGCCGATTGGGAAGGGCACGAGCGATTCCCGAACGAGGAGGCGATGTATGCAACGTACCGCGGATACTATCCCGGGCGCGAGGTGGGGCCAGAGACGGTGGTGAAGATTTTGCATTTTGTTATTGATGAGATATTAAAAAATCATTAAAAAAGAGTTGACGGTGCTGGCAATTCGGAAGAAGATAATGGTATGGAAAATAAAAAGGAGCTCGTTGTTATTTTTGGCGACCAGCCGGTGCGACATGTTTGGGATGGAAAAAGAGAGAAGTGGTGGTTCAGCGTGGTGGATATTATTGCAGTATTGACGGATCAGGTAGATTATCAGACAGCTCGGAAATATTGGAATAAACTAAAAGAACGACTCAAAGATGAAGGAAGTCAACTGGTGACAAATTGTCACCAGTTGAAAATGGCCGCAGAAGACCGTAAACAACGCGAAACCGACGTTGCCGATGTGGAGACGGTCCTTCGTCTCATACAGTCTGTGCCATCGCCAAAAGCCGAGCCGTTCAAGCTGTGGTTAGCCAAAGTGGGCTATGAACGCATGCAAGAAACGATCGATCCGGAAAGGGCGGTCAGCCGCGCACGTAAGAATTGGCAGGCGCTGGGGCGCAGTAAAAAATGGATCGAGCAACGGATGCTTGGCGTGGAAACGCGGAACAAGCTGACGGATTACTGGACGGAGCATGGCATCAAGAAGCACGATGAGTTCGCGGTGGCGCTTTAAGGGATCGTAGTCACCAATCGGAAATGATTTAATGATTGCTCATGTTTTCACCGAGACATATACTTATTCGTATGGCATATATTTTTCTTGATGAAAGTGGTGATCTTGGATTTGATTTTAACAAAAAGAAAACCTCTCAATATTTTGTTGTCACATTTCTCTTTATGAAGGACAAAAGAATCTCTGAGAAGATAGTAAAAAAGGTTTTCCAAGGGTTCGACAAATTGCAACTTAAACATCACTCGGGAGTCCTTCACGCTTTTAAAGAAACCCCAAAGACGCGGCAAAAGTTTCTTGGGATGTTTCACGAAAAGAAAGCTGCGGATATTATTACCATCTATCTCAATAAAAAGAAGGTCTACACGCACCTTAAGGATGAGAAGCAGGTTTTATATAACTATGTGACCAATATTCTCTTGGATCGTGTTTGTGAGAAGAAGTTGATCCCTACCGACGAGAAGATAACTTTGGTTGCCTCGCGGCGGGAAACCAATAAGTTCTTAAACGAAAACTTTTGCCAATATCTTAAGGGTCAAGTCAAAGGGAATCACAAACTGGATATTGAGATCGAGATCAAATCTCCCGCTGCGGAGAAGTGTCTTCAGGTCGCCGATATGATTTCATGGTCAGTATTTCGGAAATACGAGCATAACGATGAAAGTTACTATCAGATTATCAAGAAAAACATCGTTGAAGAAAATCCATTATTCCCATAAAAACGCAAAACCCCGAGCGCTATATAGAGGAACCATACGGAGCCTCACGCTCGAGGAATTACTTGCTTAAGTAGATTATACACCGCCGAACGATAATTTATCAATACCCTAAAATGATGAGCAAAATAAGGGCTTTTTCCTAGGATTCGGAGAATAAAGAAACATTATAACACGCTTCCTTCCTCTCCGAGTCCCACGTGAGCGGGATCCCGGTTGATTCAATAGTAGCATATGTTAGGCATGTGTCCAACAGTTTTTAATCATTTTTTAATGATTGTGCTATGCTAATGGCATGAAGAAATTAGCGTTTTTGGCGGCTGTTGTTCTCCTCTTGCCGTTGATGGCCTTTGCTGCGACGTATTACAAGAACGTGAATGGTATTTCAGTTCACGTGCCAGTGCGCGCTCCTATCGTGCCTATCGGCGCGACTGCACAGTGCAAAGACGGTAGCTATAGTTTTAGTTTGCATCACAGCGGAACATGTTCCAGCCATCGCGGCGTGGCGAGGTGGCTGCGGTAATTTTTATATTATAATTGGTGACCATGGATTTCAACGCGCGCGCAAAGGAGATCATTGCCAAGAACATCTATCTCACGATGGCGACTTCGGATGCTGCCGGCAACCCGTGGGTGAGCCCGGTCTATTGCGCCTATGATGACCATCACAACTTCTATTGGACATCAACGCCCGACGCGCAGCACTCGAAGAATATAAAGGAGAGGAACGGAAAGATAACGTTCGTTATTTTTGATTCCAGCGTTCATGAGGGCACGGGCGAGGGTGTGTACTTCGAAGGGATCGCGTATGAGCTAAGAGATGAGAAAGAAGTCGATATCGCCTCGGCGCTTTGCTATTCCCGTAAGAACAAGCCGGCAAAGTCTGCGGACAATTTCCTAGGCGCATCGCCGCGAAGGATGTATAAAGCGACGCCAACGCGCACGTGGATGAATACGTTCGAGAAGGTTGATGGCTATATTGTGGACGCGAAAGTTGAAGTGACGTTGGTATAAAGTTGTGATGGAAGAAGTGAGAAGATAAAGTTTGACAGTATTCCTTATAAATGCTATGTTATAGCCAGCATCCCCAATGACACCTACTCCTTCTGGAGAGGATTACAGAGTACGGGAGCGGGAGCACGCAAATGCTTTTTCTTCTTTATCGGGTTGATCGCAGCGATCCGGAACACCCCCTTCACTCTCAGCAGGGCATCGTGATCGCCGTCTCCCTTGAAGCGGCAGCCGAGATGCTGGACTTGGCCATCGTGGAGGTTGTCACGCCGCCGGGTTATGCGGTTGTCTATGCCGTGCTCGAGTGCGGCTATGAAATCGAGGAGTTTCCCGAGATCACGGGGCCGGTCGCCAAGGAAAGCGTCCCGGCCGCGCCGTCCGTCGTCGACCAGTTTATCGGCATGGTTCTCAAACAGCGTGCCGCAGAAGCGTAATCTCAACAATCAATTTTCATCGCAGCAAGGGCCATTCCATCCGGAGTGGCCCGCAGTATTTTAAATGCCCAGTGCGCCTTTTTTCTTTCTTCCGATATAAAAGATATAATTTAGCAATGACCGACCACTTCCGACCATTCGCCGCGGTATATATCATGTTCGTTCGTGATGGGAAGATTTTGCTATTGCGCCGCGCGAACACGGGCTATGAGGACGGGATGTACAGCTTGGTGGCCGGGCATATCGACGGCAACGAGACGCTCCGCGCCGCTGCCGTGCGCGAGGCGAAGGAGGAAGCCGGCGTGGATATCGCCATCGACGATCTGGAACTGAAGGTCGTCATGCACCGGCTCCACGACAGGGAGTATCTCGATTTCCTCTTTGAGGCGAAGAAATGGGCGGGGGAGTCAACGAACATGGAGCCGGGAAAGTGCGACGACCTGAGCTGGTTTCCGCTGTCCGAGCCGCCAAGTAATACCATCCCGTACGTCCGCGAGGTGGTCCGTTGCTATCGCGAAGGCGTGCGGTACAGCGAGTGGGGGTGGGAGAAGTGAAGGTGGATATTCTTAAAATAAAGTGCTATTTTATCAGCATAATCTGATGCCACCCGTATACGCCAGATATTCTCATGGAGAGGAATGCGATTATTCTGATGAAGCGAGTAAGCAGGGGTATTTTTACTTTAATCAGGACGCGACCATCTTGAATATCATGTTGTTGGGAAAATACGAAAAAGATCCAGAATTCTTATTGCTTCACAGAAAAAAAGACAAGTAACTCTTTTAGAAAATTCGGTTTGCCATCCGTTCTGTACAAATAGAACCAACCCTAATTATCTGCGACAAGTCGCACATATGCCTTTTGCGCTATAATTACCCCACATGCTGCAATCCACCGCTTTGTCTATACTCAAAACGGGTGAGAACGTGTTCCTGACCGGCGCGCCCGGGGCAGGGAAGACCTACGTGCTCAACCAATATATCGACTTTTTGAACCAATACGAGGTGGAGGTGGCCGTCACGGCGTACACCGGCATCGCGGCGAGCCACATCAACGGGCGAACGCTCCATTCGTGGGCCGGGCTCATGCCCGGACCGATGCACGAGGACGCGCAGGAGATAGAGCGCGTGCGTGCGAACGAGTATCTCACGGACCGCATCCGCCGCGCGCGGGTGCTCATCATCGACGAGATATCCATGCTCCATCCCGCGCAGTTTGATCGCGTCGACCTTATCTGCCGCACCGCGCGGAATTCGCACGAGCCGTTCGGCGGTTTGCAATTGATCTGCTGCGGCGATTTTTTTCAGATCCCGCCGGTGAACGGCGAGAGCGAAAAGTTCGTGATCGATTCCGTCGCGTGGAAGAACGCCGGAATGCGCGTGTGCTATCTCCACGAACAGCACCGCCAGGCGAGCGCGAGCGGTGACGAGCTGCTCGAAGTTTTGAACGCCATTCGCGGCGGCACGGTATCGCCTAGCATTGTTGCCATGCTCGACGCGCGCATCGGCGTGAAGGTGGCGTCGCCGATCGGCATCGCGCGGCTTTACACCCATCGCGAGAACGTGGACGAGATCAACGCCGCCGAGCTGCGCAAGCTCACCACGCCGGACGTCATCTACGAGGTGCACACAAGCGGTCCCGCAGCGCTCGTCGATAAATTAAAAAAAGATTACGACGTAGACAAGCTCGTGCTGAAGATCGGCGCGCGTGTGATGTTCACAAAGAACAACATGGGCGCGGGATACGTGAACGGCACGCTCGGCGAGGTCGTCGGGTTCGACGACGGTGAAGATGCCGCCGAGGCGGCGCCCGTCATCATGACATTCGATAAAAAGCGCATCATCGCCAATCGCAACCAATGGAAGATCGAACGTGGTGGCGGCGGCAAAGCCGGCAAAAATATACAAGCGTCCGTCTCGCAGCTGCCGCTCAAACTCGCGTGGGCCATCACGGTCCACAAGAGCCAGGGCATGACCCTCGACGCCGCCGTCATCGACCTCGGCCGCGCCTTCGACCGCGGCATGGGCTACGTGGCGCTCTCGCGCGTGCGCGAGCTGCGCAACATCTCTTTGATCGGCTTTAACGCGGTCGCCCTGCAAGTGAGCCCGCGCGTGCTCGCGCTCGACGCCGGATTCCGCGCCGCTTCCGCGCGTGCGGAGGCGGACTTGTGCGGTTTGAGTGAGGATGAGTTGCGCGCAGCGCAAAGTGACTTTATTTTGCGCATCACGACGGGGGAGGGCGGCGACGGCAGCGCTGCCGGCAATGGCGTTGGCAATAAAACCGCTGGCGTCACTACGCTCGACGACCTGCGCATCGATTATACCGACATCGACGAATTGCCGGCCGGCGATTTCTAGGATTGTTGCACGCCGCCGCACGTTTTGTTTAATCAAATCTTTATCTGTCATTTGCTATCCTTTTCGGATGGAAAAGGATTTTATGCGATGGCATAGTTTAAAAAAAAGGCTTCAGCAAGAACGAAGCGAGTTTCTTTTCAATCAAGGCGATATTTGGCTATGTTCGCTCGGACTCAATCTTGGGCATGAGGAGGATGGGAAAGGAGATGTATTTTTACGGCCAATTGTTATCTTGAAGAAAATAAATGACGATACATTTTGGGCGATACCACTTACCAGCCAAAAGAAATTCGGAAGCCGTTACTATTCATTTGATTTTGGAGGAAAGCAGGCCGTTGCGATACTTACCCAAATAAAACTGTTAGATCGCAAGAGGCTTTGGCGCAAGAAAGGGATGATGACTGGAACGCAATTCTCTTCCATGGTAAAAACATTCAAGGCGTTGCTTCCGTGAAAACGAAACCCCTCCATGTGGAGGGGTTTCTCGAGGCCAAGGGGGCCATAGTGGAACGGAATCTCACCGCGAGATTCCTCGAGGCCAAGAGGGCCATAGTGGGGATCTTTCGATCCTGCTTTTCATCATAGCGAAAATCCTTCCCCAGTCAACTTCCGTTTAATGATTTTTTAATATCTCCGCGGCAGCAAGAAGGCCGACTTCCCAAGCTAGCCAGAGAAAGTATTTTCCAGAGCATTAAAGGAAGCCCATACTCTGGAAAATACTTTCTCTGGCTAGCTTGGGAAGTCAAACCGTATCAGCTTCCGCCCCTGGTCAACCACATACAAAGCGTTTTCGGATGCGTCGTAGAATGATGCGCTGCTCTGCGAGATGACGGTGAAATTGTGGAGAGCAGCATCTTCGAGGTCAAGGAAATCCACACGGTCGGGGTAGTTGACGAAAAGATGCGTGCCGTCTTTGTACCACGCGAGACTTGTGACGGCGGCGATGTCCGGTAGTGCGAAGCGATAGTAGTCGCTCGTGGTGAACGAGAAGACCTCGAGGCTCTGGTTCTCGAGCGCGGCGAGCTCGTTGCCGTCGGCAGTCGGATAGAAATCGCGGACGTCGTCGGCGATCTTCGTGAACTGTTCCGCACCGACGTTATAGCGATAGAGCGTTCCGTCCGCGCGGACGATGCCGAGCGTCCCGCCGTTGATCCACTTCAACTCTTTTATCGCGCCGGGGATGACGAGCGAGTTGTCCGTGATGTTGCCGGAGAATTTATCGTAGATGACGATCTGCGAAGTGTTGGACGCGGTGCTGAACTGAGTCCACGCGAAGAGGGAAGACGAAATGGCGAGCGGCGGTTGGAGCACCTGGCCGCGCGGCGCGTCGGCGATGTCGATCGCATTGTTGTTATTGCTCAGATCGATCGCACTGATGTTCTGTGGTGTCTGCACGATCACGCGCGTCTCGTCGTACGGGTCGATGGCGATGCTCGTGATATTTTTCGTGGTCGCGCCGATGCTCTTCATGATCGGCGTGAGATTGGTGGTCGTCGCTTCGGTGAGGTCATAGAGCACGTCGTTGCCGAGTGCCGATCGATAGATAAAATTCTTTAGGTTGGTACTGTGGCTGATGACCGCGCCGGTCGCGATCTTTTTCCCGCGCCACAGGATGGCTGAGCCGGTGGACGAACTCGCAGATGAGCTCGCAGACGAACTCGCGGACGAGCTCGCTGTCGCTTTGGTCGTGATAATGTTTCCGCCGGATTCAAAAAAATTCTGCACGGCGGACACGCTCGTCGCGACACTCGTTGCGGTATCCGGCACGAGCACGGCATACTTCATTTGCACCACCATCGCCGGCGCGACCGGCGCGACCTCGCTCCAGCTGTCGTATCCTTTTTCTTTCAAGGCAACGGTATAGTTTTTAGGGAAAAGGTCGGAGATGAATGTTCCTGGACTTAAGAACCCGGACTTGTTCGGCGTCAATTTGCCGTTGATAAAAATTTGCGCGTCGCCAGGATACGAGCGGATATAGATGGCGCCGACCTTCGATGGCTGGAAGGTGCCAAAATCAAAGCGCCAGCCCTGTGCGTAGAGCGCCACGCCGCCGCCTACCACCAAAAAAATGGCCACAAGGCCGTAAAACAAGGCTTTTCGCGTTCGTAATGTCATGCCCAACCATTGTAGCGGATATTTTCTTGCGCCTCAAGGAGCGGGTTTGGTATAATGAATATAGATTCCACTGAGATCTCGGATCAAAACACTTTTCCAGGGAGGACTAACATCGCTGCCGTCCGTGGACCGCAGTTGCGTTCACCCACTTGTCGTGTAGCCGGAGATCGAGAGCGGAATCTACTAAAAAACGAACCATTGAGTTCGTTTTTTAGTTCCTCGCGCTTTGAAATCTTGCTGCAGCTTAAAAATTTCCCGTGTTCACGTGGAAGATCTGTCCGACGATATAGCCCCAAACGAACGTGGCGACCGCAGTGCCGAGCATCAAGCCGGTAGCTTCAAAGAATTCGCGCCAAAACTTTCTACCCTCGAAGACGACGGTTCCGTAGAATGTGAAGAACGCGATGAGGATGATGCCGACCGACGTCGAGAGGACGAATGCGGGGACCATGCTGCGGATAAGGAAATAGGGGAGCGCGAGTAGGACGACGGAGAATAAATATGCGCCGCCGGTGGCGAAGGCGGAGATGAACGCCGACTTGTCGGGGTCTTGCTTGGCCTGCAGATACGACGCCGAGCCCATCGAGATGGCGGCGGCGAATCCGACGATGATGCCGGCGACTCCGGCGATGAGCGTCTCGCCGGTGACGCCGAGGAATCCGGCGTGGACGCCGGTGATCTCCACGATGGCGTCGGCGAGGCCGAGCACGATGAAGCCGAGATAGGCGACGCGCTTCTCTTTTATCTCGCCGATGAGCGCCATCTCGTGGCTTTTCTCATCTTCGATGATCAGCTTGAGCCGCTCCTGGTGCGTGGCGGGAATCTGCGAAAGGATGGCTTTGTAGTTGGCGACGGCGTTCGTTTCGTGGCCTTCAAGGAGTTTTGTGGTGAATGTCGCGCCGAGCACGATCCGAAGGAGTGGCGTCACAAAGACCGTCAGCGCGTGCGGTTTTGGATCGATCTCCGCCGGCAGGAGCGTTTTCCAAAATTCGTAGTGCGTGAGCTCCTGCGCGGATAGCTTTTCGAGCGCCGCGCGGTTCTCCGGATTTTTCTCGCGCGCAGCGAGCTTGCCGTAGACGATATGTTCCGTGAGTTCTGTCCGGGCCTGCTGAATATAGAGCGCCTTCATCGCGGCGGGGGATCTGTTCATGTAGATTTCATTTTATGTCTTTCGCGAGGCGCGGTCAAAACGACGAAAGGCAGTTGTGTTCGACAGCGATAACTATCTATGCTAGAAATATAAATAGATGTAGGTGTTGTCAATCTCTTGTTGGAGGAAGGGTCATGGGAAAAGAACCATTGGATGTTGCTATCGAACGTGCCACCGCAGTGCGCTGGATTGCCGAATTCCAGATTCCTGGGTTCGAAATATCGCCATCGATTTTAACAGCGTACGAACGAGCCCAGCTTCTTGTTGAGGACCAAGGCCGGGAGAAAGAGTCCATTTTTGCCGACGTCGCACGCTCGCTCGCGATAGAGGAATATCGCGCCGCTGTCGAACAGCTTTGTTCGGACGTCCACTCTCATCTGCACAAAAGAATCGGGGAGATTCGCCAAAGGATTTCCGAGCTCATGAGGGGGATCGACGGTTGCGACGGGGGTCTCCGTTCGCGGCTGGTGGATCTTATCTCCCAAGTCGACGAGTTTTCCCGCTTTCTGCCGCCGACACCGCGGGATTTTGTTCTTAAATCTACCGTGGAGAAATACGGCGTACTCTACTGGGAAGTCGCCTTCGTGAACCGCCAAATAGGCAACCGCGCTGCTCAGCGTTCGGAAGCCACGGTGGCGGTTTCACATTGATCGTTCCTTACTCCATCATTCACTCAACCCAGAGCAGGCTCCTTCCAAGGACCGGCTCTCGTATTGTCAACCTACTTTGTCGGGCCGCAGGGAATTGGACCCTGTCTACATCCACCCCATGGATGCGTACTACCGGTATACGACGGCCCGCTATTTGCACGCTAGTTAATATAACGTATTAAGAGAGATTTAACCACTCCACGCACTTCATCAACAACGCCTTTGCCGGGATGGCCATCTTTCCTTTCGCTTGTTCTTCGATGAACGCGTTAACGGTCTCTCTCGTGAGCAGGTTCTCATCCATAAGATCTTTCGCGATGGCGACGAAATCCTCAGCGCCGGTTTCTTTGTAAGGAACGGTGCTGTTCCATGCGTAGAGTAACGCTTTCCCTTCGTCGCGCATAGAAGATCCAGCCTGGGGCTGGAGGAATCCTTTCGCGGTTTCGTAAATTTTTTGCCACTGTTTATTCCCGCGCAATAATTCCGCTTTGGCGGTTATTTCGCCAAGTTTTTTGGCATCCCTTTCTTTTCTCTCGTCCTCGCGGGAAATGGAAAGGGTTTTGAGACGGCGGATGACATCAAAATCGTTAACCCCCTCAATAACGCCCTCCCTCGATTCGCCGAAGTCGATAAGTACGCTTCGTTCTCCCTGAAGACTCCCTTTTTCGCGCAGCGCTTTCGTCCCTCCCGTGACCATGATGTTCCGCTCAAAAGCGTCTCCGTGCGTCATTTTATTCTCGTGCATAAGCTCGAGCGTTTTCTGGATGCTTGAAGCGACTTCGGGAGGGAGGGGAAAGTTATATTTATGGAGATAGGCGTAGAGTATGTTGGCATTCCGGACAGCGATCGTTTTCTCCAGGTCATCAAGGTCTTTTTGCGGCGCATCGATATCGTTGAGCGGTATGTCCTCAAAGTGAAGCCGTTCGGCGACCTCTTCGTACAGTTGCTTGAAATCCATGTCATCGGTATGCTCCGCAGGGATGCCTTGCCGTTCCAATATCCATTTATAAAAAATAGTTGCCAGATCTTCTCCCTCAATTTCTTCCATCGGCATAAGAAAAACCTTTTCTCCCAACGACGGGATCGAGAATCGTGCTTCAAGCTTGGCCCTCGTTTCTTTGTCGAGCGTAGTGTCGTGAGCGGATAAGGGCTGTGGGACGCTGGCATACTGATCCTTTTCGTTCTCGGGGATATTTTGCAACGCCTCGTAAACCTTTGTGTGGATCGTATATTCGTTCCTTCCTTTGTTGGGAAGATATAACTTGAAAAGCTTGACTGCGGTCTTCTGCCTTTTGGTTTCGGCACTGTCCGTCAGCGCATCAAAAGTCGTGTGCGATTCCGGGGAAAGACGGTCCGGATCTATTTCAACGATCACTGCTTTCCCTCCTTCGTTGATCTTTCTGCCGGTCAGGAGCATTTCCCCGATGCTGTGATCAAAAACCTCGGCAGAATGTGAATCCTGGTCGAGATGAGAGCCCTCGTTTTCGTGCATTCTATAAAAGTTATTTCGCAGCGCCAGCCGTGGCGGCCTTCGCGGTGCGCACCACCTTGGGGCGCGCCGCTTTGTGGAGCGTTCGGATGCAGCCGGTGCAGACGAGCTTCCGCTTGCCGTCCACGAGCGTGTACTGCAAATTCGGGTACTTTCGGGTCCAGTTGGTGGGATTATAATGGCCGCGGAGCAGGATGCGATGCCCGCCCATCTGTGAAGTTTTTTCGCACATCGTGCACTTTCTCATAGGGGCTATGATACTGCGAAATAAAAGATTAGTCAATGACGATCTTGAGCTTGCGGGACTTTTTGCGGTTTGCTTTTGGAAGAGTGACGGTGAGGATGCCGTTCTTGAAGGTCACTTCCGCGCCTTCCGGATCGACTTCCTGTGGCACAATGATCGTGCGCGCGAACTTGCCCCAGTAACATTCTTGGTAAAGATAATCCTCGTCCTTCACGATCTTGTCGCGCTTGCGGGAGCCGCGGATCGTGATGGAATCGTTGGTGACGTTCACGTCGATGTCGTTCGGCTTCACGCCGGCGATCGCGGATTCGACGACGATATTGTTCGCGGTCTGGTAGACGTCAACAGTAAGCTTGCCCTCCGGTTCGCCGTCGGCCCACGCCGCTTCCTGTTCCGGGTTTTCTGTTTCCTCAGCTTCCTCCTCTTCTTTCTCCTCTTCTTTTTCTTCGTTTTTCATGCGGATTATTTTTGGCCGTACGGCGGCGGTGCTCAAAACGCCTGCGCTTGCTTTTGCAAGCTCGATCTCGTAGCTTTCGTCAGCTTCTGTTTTTGCTCCCGTGAGCCGTTCAAAGAATTTTTCGTCGTTCGCGTCCATGGTCAAAATGATCCTTTATATTAAATTAACATTAATTTTCAATTTTTCAAAATCGTTCAACACGAAAAATCCTACAATGACGAGGAATGCGATGACGTACGCGCCATTCCCGAAGTTAAGTATAAGGTAGTTGAAGCAGGTGTGCAAAGCGGTGGCGATGGCGAGGCCGAGCAAAAGATAGCGTTTTACTTTTCCGCGGACGAGGCCGAGCGCCCAATAATAGCCGACGATAGCCGACGTGAGCGAGTGGAGGAGGGTGGCGCCCACAAAGCGGAACGAAAGCGTAGTGAGTAGCGCCGGAACGAACGTCGCGCCGGTCGCGACGTTCGAAAGGGCGCCGATGTTCTCGAGCGTCGCAAACCCGAGCGCGGCGACGATCGTGTAGATCATAGCGTCGGTCGGTTCGCTGAAGGCCGGACTGCGGTTGACGGCGAAGTGCGCGGCGGTGAACTTCAAGACCTCTTCGATGAGCGCGAGCCCGATGAGCGACATGATGGAAAATTCGTCGATGCCCCAACTGCCGACCGTTTTATTGAAGAACATTTCTACGGCGACCGCGAAAAATCCGAATGCCATGCCGATCGTGAACGTGAAGACGATAAGGCGCTTTGGCTCCGGGTGGGTCTCTTCGCCGAGATAAAAGACGAGCCAGGCGAAACCGGGGAGAAGGCCGAGCACGAGGGAAATGACAAGAGGGATCATTGCTCTATTATTCTAACACGATGCCTATGATATAATTTACTCACAACACATGAACATCTATATTGGTGCGGATCACGGGGGATTCGATTTAAAGAGCCGGCTGGATGCCGAGCTCAAAAATGACGGATATACCGTTATTGACGTTGGTGATGAAAAGCTTATAAAAGAGGATGATTACACCGATTTCGCCCGCGCGGTCGCCGAGAATGTCGCGATGGACCTGGCGGGTCGCCGCGGTATCGTTATCTGCCGTTCGGGTTTCGGCATGGACATCGCGGCAAACAAAGTGAAGGGGATCCGCGCCGCGCTTGCAATGTCGCCGGACCATATCTACCAAGGCCGTCATGATGACGACGTGAACGTGCTTGCGATCGCCGCCGATTTTGTTGACGCGGACACTGCGAGCAAAATGGTGAAAGTGTTTTTGACGACGCCGTTCGCGAAAGAAGAGCGTTATGCGCGCCGGCTGGGGAAAATAGCGGAGATCGAGGGCGCACAAGCAGGCTGACCCTTTTGGGGTCGGGTTGCGCGGACGCTAAAGGCCCCAAAAGGGTCAGCCTGCTTGTGCATAAGCCAGCTATTTGTAATTTTCCACAGCCGTGCTTTAATAAAGGCAACAAATCGCTCCCTGGTCCGGAGCTCAAAAGCATAACTTATGCAAATGCATTTAAAAAATAAATTGGTAGCGGCGTTCGCGCTCGCTGTTTTGGTTTTGCCGGGGGTGTCACTCGCACAGATTTCGACGGTGCCGAATGCGTCGCTCCAGGCGCAGATCCAAGCGCTTCTTGCGCAGATCCAGGTGCTTCAAGCACAGCTGGCTGCGCAGGGCGGAACAGCCACCACCGCGCCGGTGTGGTGCTATACCTTTAACAACAATCTCTCCATCGGTATGAGCGGCTCGGCCGTCACGGCGCTCCAAACGGCGCTTCAGAAAGATGGCGAGTCCGTTACGGTAAGCGGCACTTTTGATGACCAGACCGCCGCCGCCGTCACCGGATTCCAGGAAAAATATGCAAGCGCGATTCTCGCGCCGTATGGCTTGAGCAATGGCACGGGCTACGTAGGCGCCGCAACGCGATCGGAGCTCAATTCGCTCTTCGGATGCACGGGCGGGACGACGAATCCGATCACGCCCCCAGTTCATGCTTGCCCCGCGTGGGGATGCAACGGACCAGAACCAGTGCCGACATCGACGATTCCTGTTGGGACACCTTCAATCACTCTTACCTATCCTACGGGCGGCGAGATTCTCGATAATGGCGGAAAGTCCCAGATTGCCACCATCACATGGACCTCGCAGAATCTCGGGACTTTGGGTGTTAGCATTGATCTCCGTGATGCGAATAATAACACCATCAGGACTATCGCCGGCAATATTCCGAACACGGGTTCTTATGTGTGGTCCAACGATCCGACACTTGCGAGCGGTTCGTATAAGGTGGTCATTTCTCCCGTGACCTTTGGGCCGGAGCCGCCCGAATGGGCAAGCGGATTGTTTACCGTCAATACCGATGTAACGCCGACTCCGCTCATTACTATCACTCAGCCGATCGCGGGCGATGGTTATGTCGTGAATCAGCCACTTCCCGTTTATTGGAACCAGAACTATGCTTCGAAGTCAGTGGTTGTAACCTTGTCTAAACCGGTCACTGGAGGAGCCGATGGCATATACGTTTCACAACCTATTACGACCGTTGCACGGGGAAATGGGTTCACTATCCCCGCGAGTGCTGTTTCTTCGGCGGGGCAATACTACATCCAGATTTGCGATGCCAGCGTGACGCCTCCCGCCGGACAAGGAAGTGAACTTTGTACGGATAGCGATACCTTCAATGTTGCCGCAGCCACCCAGGCGCTTTCAGTAACCCAGAACAGCGCGTTTCCTTCCGGTAGTGTTATTGCCGGAACAGCCAATCAAAAGATTGGATCGTACGCGTTTTCTGCGCCCGCGAGTGAAGGGGTAAATTTGAACAGTATTTTGCTCGGAGTGAGTTCGGATGGCGGACATCTTCAGAATCTAAAACTTTTTGTTAATGGCACGCAATTCTCGGCAATACAGGCGGCGGTATCCGTCGGCGGAACCCACGCCTTCACTGCAAGTCCGATTTCGGTTCCCGCTGGGTCAATCGTGATCGTTGATGTTTATGCAGACATTCTATCGAATAATAATGCCGGTACGCAGGTCACGACTTCCATCAATAGTTGTGCGGCTACGGGACAAACTTCTTTCTCGGCGTATCAATGCCCGGCGTCGCCGGTGCAGGGTCAGACGACGACCATCACGACGGTTGCCTCGTCGGCGCCGTCATCCATTTCCATCGCCCTCAGCGATGTTTCCCAATACGGTCCAGGGAACAGTAGCGCGTTTATCACGAGTTCAATCGCTCCTGGTTCCCAAAACAGCAGGGCTACGTCGTGGGGATTGCAGGTAACATGCCCGAGTGGGGTTACGCTCATCGGCGGAAAAGCTGGTAATACGAATTACTGCGGCACCACACAGACGTATTACACTTCCCAGATATATAACGTCAATCAGGGATACGAAATGTTGGCCGCAGGTGCGACCAACACCAACAACAGTAATTCCTACATCGCTTATTCGCTTACCGCTTACGATGCAAATGGAAACGTACTGGGCAATAGCCAGGATAAAATTACTCTGAGCGCGCCGACGGTGTCGGTGGTCACTCCCAACATAACAATGGTGTCTCCCAATGGAGGGGAGCAATGGCAACAAGGCAATACATATCAGGTTGTCTGGCAACGGACGAACTTCAACGATGCGGTTGCCATTAATCTTATTGATTACACTTCTGGTTCCCGATATGGGATGCAGTATGGCATTACCAACGGCTTGAATGTGGTTACGGTGCCGGGGCAAACGAGTTTTTCATGGACCATTCCTACCTCAATACCGCCGGGCAATTACTATAAAGTTGTCGCAGGGTCGGGGTCCGTAAATGGATTCAGCAGTAATTACTTCTCGATCGTTTCGCCGACCATCACAACTCCCGCTCCTACCGTGACCCTCTCTGCCGCCGCAACAACGATCGCGGTGGGCGCGCTCACCAACGTCACGTGGAATGCAACCAACGCCACCGCCTGCACGCCGTCCGGATTTGGCAGCGTCTTGTTCCCTGCGACGGCGGGTACGATATCATTCAGCGCGAACACCGCGGGAACGTATAATTTGTCCGTAACGTGCACCGGCCATGGCGGAACAAGTGCGCCTGCTTCGGTAACGATCACGGTGACAAACACCACGGTTTCAACTCCCGCTCCGACGGTAACACTTTCCGCCAACCCAACGACGATCACCGCCAATCCGTCTTCGGGCGCCCAGCCGACGACGCTCACGTGGACAAGCACAAACGCCACGGCTTGCACCATCTCTGGATCTCACGGCTACAATGACAATGGCGCTTGGAGCCAGAGCAGCCTCGCGCCCTCCGGTTCCTTGCCAATCGGCCCTTATCCTTTATCGACGACCTCTTACGCGGCGCTCTATCAGATTACGTGTACTGGTCCTGGCGGAACAAGCCAACCGAGTTCGGCGACGGTAACAGTGAATCCCGCGCCGGCATCCACGCCGTCGCTTTCCATTGTTAGCGTAAGCGGTCTTCAGTCGTCGTATCAGGCCAACCAACCGATCTCATTCACGCTGAGTGGCGTCCAGCTACCGAGCAATGCATCCGCAGACAGTTCGGATGGATTCAATGTGCAGGCAGGGATTCCCACTGTCAACGGCGTAAATGGTTCTTATGACAGCGTCACGGGATTGTGGAATGTGACCATTCCCGCGCCGAGCACTGCTGGAACCTATACCCTGACTACGTATCTTTATTGCGGGAACACAAATGCTTCTTGTCATGCGCAGTATGCCAACGCAGCTTCCCAGGTCACGAAGAATTTCACGTTGACCGTTTCTCCTGCGGCAATTGCAACTACCACTCCGGCTCAGGGCACTCTCTCGTTCTCCCCGTCGTCGTTTTCGGCGACCTATGTACAGGGATCGCCGCTTCCCAGTACGTTGACCGGGTCTCCTAATCTTTATACCAACACTCCGTATTTCCAGAGTGGCACGTTTACGAACACGTCCAACGTGACGGTTAACTTTACGCAAAGCGTTCCTAACCAGCCTTCGTGGTTGAACAGCGGCTACGGAGCCGGTCCCTATTCGATGGTTCCGGGTCAGTCATTTGGTCTCGCCGCCTACCTCAATCCTGCGAACGTTGCGAACACTCCCGGCACTTACACCACAAACATCATCATCACGGGCAACTTTGTTGGGTCGCCAAAGACTATCCCGGTGACACTTACCGTAACGCCTGCCCCCGTCACGGTCGCGCAGCCCATCGGCACGCTTATCCCGTCAACCACGTTTGTGAACTTCAACGTGGTGCAAGGGCAGAGCAATCCTTCGCCAGTCCAGATCATTCTTACCAATGGTTCGACGGCGTCGGTGAATCTTACGCTGAGCATTCCAAATCAGCCGAGATGGCTCAATGGAGGCTACAACACCCAGCCGATGACGTTGGGTGCCGGACAGACCATGGGAGTCGGTGCCTCGGTGGATGCCACCCAGGTCAGCGGTCCCGGCACTTACACGACGAACCTGATCGTCACCGGCAACTTCGCCAACTCGCCGATTTCGATTCCGGTCACGCTCACCGTGACGGCCGCTCCAGCAGCTCCTGTTCAGCCTTCGACTCCTGTTTACTCCTGTACCAATCCGAGCGCGGCGTGCCAGAGCCAATCGGCGTGCACGAACTCGGGTAGTTGTTCCGTCGGGGGCTGTGGCGTGAGTAACTGCATGGTGCCGCAGCAGTTCGGCGGATGCGGTGGAACGTGGACCGCGGGATGCAACGGCTCATGGGTGTCGTCCGGGGGAACCTCGATGAACACGCAGTCTTCCGGCGCCGCCGCGAACAACCAGACCGCGATCATCAGCCAATCGCTTCAAGACGTGTTGAATCGCTTGAACGCGCTTTTGAAGTCACTCTAGGGGATAAAAAAACATCCCCACTCTTTTTCGACCGGATCGCGCGGACGCTAAAGGTCGAAAAAGAGTGGGGATGTTTTTGTTCGTCTATGATAAGATAAGATAGATGAAAGTTATTCCCGTTATTAACTGTCCGGATGCTGCGTGCGCGCGTGGAAAAATTGAGGTGGCAAAAACATTTTTGCACGAAGGCGATATGGTGCACCTTGATGTGACGGATGGGTTTTTCGCGGCGCACAAAACATGGAACGACCCCTTGGGGTGGGTTGGGCTGAAAGCGCCGTTCGCGCTCGAGGTGCATTTGATGGTGAACCATCCGGAGGAATATGCGGACAACTGGCTGGCCGCCGGCGCGAGGCGGTTGATCGTGCACGTGGAGACGCTCACGCCGCAATCGGCGCACGAGATCCTTTCCGCGGCGGCGCACTATCCGGCAGAGGTTGTGCTTTCTTCAAAGCCGGAGACCGCGACGGAAGACCTTGCGCCTTACATGAGGCACTTCAACGCGTTCCAAGTTTTGGCGGTTCAGGCCGGTCCCGCAGACCAAAAATTTCTGCCGTTTGTTTGCGAGAAGATCAGATCTTTGAGGGAGGCGGCGCCGGATGCTACAATTGAAGTGGATGGGGGAATGGATCCCGAGACGGTGCGGATGGTAAAAGCCGTCGGCGCCGATGAGATCACTTCGTCGCATTATATTTTCGCTGCAGCCGATCCAAAAAAAGCCTACGAGGAGCTCAGCGCAATTTAATAGTTCATTCGTTTTTAATATTTTCCATGGAATCGCTCACTGAAAAAAAATTGAAGGAGATGGAACTGATGGCCACGCGTTTGCGCGAGGATGTTATCAAGATGGTCTCGCACGCCGGCTCCGGCCACATCGCCGGGCCGCTCGATATGGCGGATGTATTCACCGCATTCTATTTTCATATTCTGCGCCATAATCCGAAGAAACCGAACTGGCCGGATCGTGACCGGTTGGTTTTATCCAACGGGCATATCTGCCCGATCCAATATGCCGCGCTCGCGCATGCGGGATATTTTCCGGTGGAGGAGTTGAAAACATTGCGACAGCTGGGAACGCGCTTGCAGGGGCATCCGCATCGGGGCACGTTGCCGGGCATCGAGACGACGTCGGGGCCGCTCGGGTCCGGCATCTCGCAGGCGAGCGGCATCGCATTGGCGGCGCGTCTCGACGGCAAAAAATATCAGGTCTATTGTTTGACCTCCGACGGCGAGCACGAGGAAGGCAACACGTGGGAAGCGGTGATGTTCGCCGGGAAGAATCGGCTGAGCAACCTTACGGTCGTTGTGGATCGCAACAATATCCAGATCGACGGCTTTACCGAAAAGATCATGCCACTCGAGTCGTTCGCGGATAAATACCGCGCGTTCAATTGGCACGTGCTCGAGATCGACGGGCACAACTTTGAGGAGATCATCGCCGCGGCGGCGGAAGCGCGCGCGATCCACGAGCAGCCGACGGTGATCATCGCGCATACGATTCCCGGAAAAGGCGTGGACTTTATGGAGAACGATTACCTCTGGCACTCGAAGACATTCAAGCCCGGCGAGGCGGAGAAGGCTTTGTCTGAGTTGCGCACGCTGCGCGGGAAGATAGAGAGCGAACATCAATAATTTTAACAATTTAACGGCACACTATTTATATTTTACATCTATGTTGAATCCCGAGGCGAAATTGAATCCAAAGATTTTTGATGAAGACGTTGCACAAGCGCCGACCCGCGACGGCTACGGCGAAGGACTTGTCGACGCCGGCACCGCGAATGCGAATGTCGTTGCGCTGTGCGCTGACTTGATCGAGTCCACGCGCGTGGAAGCGTTCGCTAAAAAATTTCCGGAGCGGTTCTTCGAGATGGGCGTCGCCGAGCAGAACATGGCGACGGTCGCCGCGGGGCTTGGCATCACCGGGAAGATCCCATTCATCTCGTCATACGCCACCTTTTCTCCGGGTCGCAATTGGGAACAGATCCGTACCACGATCGCGTACAACGACGCGAACGTGAAGATCGCTGGTCATCACGCGGGAATTTCCGTCGGCGCCGACGGGGCGACCCACCAAGCGACGGAGGACATCGCGATGATGCGCGTACTGCCGAATATGAAGGTGTTTGTGCCGTGCGACGCCATCGAGGCGCGCAAGGCGACGGTCGCCGCCGCGCATATCTGGGGTCCGATCTATTTGCGCTTCCAGCGCGAGAAGACGCCGATCATGACGACCAACGAGACGCCATTCATCCCCGGCAAGGCGGAAATATTTTGGCTTCCGGGCAATGGTAGCTCGCGCGCGGCGAAGGCGGATGTTTTAATAATTGGTTGCGGTGGCTTGCTTTATAACGCGCTCCTCGCCGCGCGCGAGCTGGAAAAAGAAAAGATTGGCGTGGTCGTTTTAAATTGCTCTACTATTAAGCCAATTGACGAAAAAAAGATCGTGGAGTTGGCGAAAAAATGTGGCGCGGTTGTTACGGTGGAGGAGCATCAGGTGAGCGGCGGCCTCGGCGGCGCGGTCGCCGAGGTGCTCGCCAAGCACGCGCCAGCGCCGATCGAGTTCATCGGCATGCAGGATGTTTTCGGCGAATCGGGCGCGCCGGCAGCGCTTATAGAAAAATACGGCATGGGCGTGAAGGATATCAAGGCGGCGGTGAAGCGGGCGATACGGAGGAAATAATAATGGGAAACAGCTTCGGTTGCTATGTTATAATAATCCTATGAAACAAAAATACGATCTCGTGTGTATCGGGGACGTCGTCATTGATGCCTTCATTGGTCTTCAAGAGGCGAAAGTCGAGTGGGATAAGCAGCACGAACATCCGAGGATCTCGATGGCGTTCGCGGACAAGATCCCGTACGAATCGCTCATGGTGATGCCGGCGGTGGGAAACGCGTCGAACGTTGCCGTTGGTGCGCGCCGTTTGGGATTGAACACGGCGATCATTACGGCGATCGGCGACGATCGCTATGGCAGCGACATTATGGACCGCTATCACACAGAGGGGTTGAGCACGGAATATGTGAAGATCAACAAGGGCATGCCGACGAATTATCATTTTGTTTTGACGTACAAAGCCGAACGCACGATTTTGATAAAACATCAGAAATATACATATCATGATCCGCGCGAGCTCGACGGCAAGACCGACTGGATCTATTTTTCTTCTATCGCCGAACATACACTGCCATTCCATAAAAAAGTAGGGGAATATTTGAAAAAACATCCGGATGTGCGCATGGGGTTCAACCCTGGTACGTTCCAGTTGCGCTTCGGTCCCGATAAGATCCGCGAGATCTATAAACACACATATGTTCTCTTTGTGAATCGCGAAGAGGCGGCGTTCATCCTTCGCACAAAAAACGAGGACATAAAATTTTTGTGCAACGGGTTGCACAAGCTCGGGCCGAAGGTTGTCGTGATCACCGACGGCCCTGCGGGTGCGTATGCGTCGAACGGCACGAGCATCTATTTTATGCCGCCGTACCCCGATTCGCGCACGCCGGTTTCGCGTACGGGTGCGGGCGACGCATTCTCGACCGGCTTTTTGTGCGCGCTGATCTACGGTTTGCCGGTGCACGAGGCGTTGCGTTGGGCGCCGATCGAATCCATGCACGTCGTGCAATTCTTCGGTGCGCAGACGGGACTTTTAACGAAGCCGAAATTGCTGGCGTATCTTAAGAAAGCGCCAAAAAATTACGCGCCGAAAACACTGTAGCACAGCGACCATCAAGAAATCATTAACTGTAAAATCCACCGCCATGAAAACCCTCCGTGAAGTTTTGACCGATGCCGATGCCCGCCATGTCGCGATTGGCCATTTTAACATCTCCGACCTTGCGGCGCTCAAGGGCATCTTCGCTGGCGCGCGCGAACTGCAGTTGCCGGTGATGATCGGTGTTTCGGAGGGCGAGCGTGAGTTCATCGGCGTGCGCCAGGCGGCGGCACTCATAAAAAATTTGCGCGAGCAGTACGATTATCCGATCTTTCTGAATGCCGACCACACGCACTCGCTTGATAAGGCAAAGGAAGCGGCGGAGGCCGGTTTCGATGAGATCATTTTCGACAATTCGTCGCTATCGATGGAGCAGAATATCGCGAATACCAAGGAAGCTGTTGCCGCGATCCGCGCAATCAACCCGAACATAATAATAGAGGGCGAAATCGGCTATATCGGCTCGTCGTCCGAGATCATCGACGCCGCGCCGGCCGGAATTGCGCTTTCCACGCCAGAAGAGGCAGTGCGGTTTGTACGAGAGACCGGTATCGACGTGCTTGCGCCAGCGGTAGGGAATATGCACGGGCTTTTGAAAAGCATGACGACGGGCGGCGCGGATGTGGAGCATAAACACCTCGACATCCAGCGCATCGTAGACATCAAAGCCGCGATCGCAACTATTGGTTCGCCGGGCACTGGCGCGACGAGCGGCGGTGTGAAATTTATGACGCTTCATGGCGGCTCCGGCACCGAAGACGCCGACTTCGTCGCTGCTGCGAAAGCGGGGATGACGATCATTCACGTTTCGAGTGAACTTCGCCTCGCGTGGCGGCGTGGCGTTGAGGAAGGGTTGAAAGATCCGAACGAGATCGCGCCATACAAGATCACCGCGCCTGCCGTAGTGGAAATCCAGAAGATCGTCATTGATCGGTTGAAGCTTTTTAACGGCTTGGTATAAAAATTTGGCTGGCGAATAGGCGAATAGTGTGTCGAAAAAAGAAAAAGGCCCCTCGCAACAGCAAGCTTGGGGCTTTTTCTGTTTGCGGGGGCCTGGTTTCCACCTTCTTTAGGGTGGGGGCTGTTGCGAAGCAGCTTCGCTTTTAGTCTTCTCGAGCTGTTGATCGATCTGCCGATCTATCCACTCGTCGAGATCTCTTTTGCGAAACCGCCAGAGACTGCCAAGTTTGAAAGCTGGGACCGTTCCTTTGGTGGCGTGCTTATACAGGGTGTCCTCTGCTACACCGAGATAGTCCGCCGCTTGGTGAACGTTCATGACTTCTCTGGTTTCCCGTTGATTCACATTCTCCTCCGCTACATGATGCTTTGTTGGGAGGTGGACACTTCCGGTGGTGCGGCTGGGTCAAAGAAACTCACCCCGGCGAACCTTCTGTAGCTAGTTCCCGGTGGCTCCTCTCCTGTTTGCCCCGGATCCGGCGGGGGATTGTTGAGATTCAAGCCAAGGATCAAGTTAGATTTTGGCTTCAATTCCCGTGGCACGTACTCCTCTCCCTTCCCCAGCCAGTCTGGTCTTTCATTGGCGGGTAATGAAGTGGCGTCTGTGGCTTCGGGTTTTCCATTGGCCCTGTCTGGCGCTGCGCCTGATAGTGTCGCTGTCGTCGATGTCACGCCTGATGGTGTTGCCGATGTCGGGTTTGGTGCTAACCCCAACGCTATGGGAATCTTGACGAGTCTGGGCGTCTCTTTTTCCTTTTCGGACACCTCCGGCCGGTTTTCAGGCTGCTGATTCTCAAGAATCCTTTTCTGGCCCTGGAAGATCTGCCAGAGGAGATAGATTCCGATGACGGCGCAAATAATGAGAATCGCGGCCATCGCTATCAACACGTACAGCAAGAACGTGGTGTACTCTTGTGCGTCGGCGTTGACTTTCTTCATGTCGGTCATGCCGTTTGCGAGGCCGGTGATCCCGGCCTGTTGGCCGGACAGCTGGGCGTTCGTTTCCGTGTTCCATGCGGCCTGTGCATCTTGGCCGGCTTTCAAGCCGTCAACCCTCTCTCTTGTTGCCCTGACATCCATGGCCACGCCGCGGATCCGTGCATTCAGGGAGTGGGTCGCTTTTTGGAACTGATCCTGTGAAATAAACTGAGAAGGGTTAACGCGCGAAGGGTTGGAATTCCGGTTTTGGGCGTTGGCGGAGGACGAACCTGCCGCCAAGAGAACAAGCGCGACAAGCGCGCGACCTACTACCAGGCTTTTCATCGGAGCTCCCTCGGTTAAGGTTAAGTTAGTTTAGTTGGTTGCCGAAGTCGTTGCGTTGCACCCAGGCAATTGGCCTCAGAGAGTCTGTTGTGTCGTCCTAGTCGAACGTCTATTATCCAGATCCATGCGAACCTATGTCCTTATCGGACACAGGAACCACTTTTTGGACGGTAACACTTCTTTCGGGCGACGGTTCAAGCATTGTTCTTACGGCTTCCCATGCGACATCCGAAGATGCCCACTTTGCGCGCTGATAGATGATGATTGAATCTTCAAGACTCCTTGGTGCGTAGCGTCCCTCTTGGTCATATTCAGCTGTGAAAGAGCTCGCTGTCTATCACCAAGAGAGACCCCTGGTGAATCTATTGTTTAACATATTTTTATCGATAAAGTCAATGGTTGCCCTTTCTCTTTTTCCTTGCTATACTTTCGGTTATGGAATTATCTGTGCAACCGCGGGCGATTGTCGGCAAAAAGGTGAGGACGCTCCGAAAGGAGGGCTTGATTCCTGCCGAGCTTTACGGTCACGGCATTAAGAACGTCCACCTCTCCGTACCCGCGAAGGAATTTGCCAAATTTTTCAAGGAGGCTGGCGAGACGACGATCGTCACGCTTCATCTTGGTAAAGAGAAGCATCCTGTCATGATCCATGAAGTGCTCCACGACCGCGTATTGAGCGATATCGTTCACGTTGATTTTTACGAGGTCCGTATGGACGAGAAGATCCGCGCACACGTGCCCGTTGAGTTCATCGGCGAGTCGCCGGCGGTCAAAGAGTTTGCCGCGATCATCAACAAAGCGATCGCCGAGATCGAAGTGGAGGCGTTCCCGCAGGATCTGCCACACTCCTTTATTGTCGACCTCACCGCACTCGACGCCATCGATAAAAGTATTTATGTAAAAGACCTTGTTGTGCCCAAGGGCGTGACCGTGCACGTTGACGCCGATATGGCCATCGCGACGGCGACGCCGCCGAAGGCTGTTGAGGAAGTGGTGGTGGAAGAGACGCCGGTGGATGTTACCGCGATCAAGTCCGAAGCCGAAGAGAAGAAAGCAGAGCGTGACGCCAGCAAGACCCCCGCAGAAACCGAATAGCAAGTAAGCCTCTGATAAAAAGGGTCGCGTCGTTTTCTGCTGAAAACGCGCTACGCCTCGGCGCCTACGCGCCTCCGGCATACCCTTTTTATCAGAGGCTTACTTGCTATTCGCTTTCTGCGGTATTAGGCTGTGGGTAGCCAAGTACATCAGGCACATTCGCAATAAGGAGAGAAGTCTATGGTTCCCTGTGAGCTTGTTACTGCGGTGGTTCCACGGGAACCACTCTATCCGGGCAGACTTGTCCATCTGCCGAGACTGACCACTGCACCCTGCGGTACGGAAGAGCATAACAAATGGGTTCGCGATCATTTTTGGATGGTCGACTACAAGGTGTTCTTTACCAAAAAGGACAAAGCGCTCGCCTTGGCTGCGGAGCTGTGGGCAGACTTTGCCCACAGCTTCGACCATCCTGAGATTCCTCGTTTGGTTTCGGAACTCAAGGCGTTGCGCTGTCCTTCCACTGAGGACAGAACACCCCTCGAGGAGTGGCAGTGGATGGCGTATCAGATGCCCAATGATATCGGCGGAGGGATGGAGGCGAAGGGAAAGATTCGCGCCTACCTTTCTGATCGGTACTCGACCTGCGACAACATTCTCGAAGCTATGTGCGGTTTCAATTCGTACTTAGCGCCGAGATCCGGGCAGACGGTCATCGCCCTCGATTATTGCCAGGAAGCCTTGGAGCGTTATCCTCATCCGGAACGGAGGAGGGTCAGGTGCGACTTGGATCGGTTATCGGACAACGAACGCTTGGAGTGCTTCGTCGACGGACAATTCGACGCGATCTCCGTTTGTTTTGGGTTCCGATATCTCAACGACCCCGTCGTGGCCTTCCGAAATCTGGGAAGGCTGCTCAAGGCGGGTGGCGTCTTGTCGTTTGTGGAAAACCCCGGTTATGGCTACGAGAACATTTGTAGACGAGAATTCTCGCCCAGCCACTGCGAAAGGGTTCTCTGGCAAGCGGGATTCCGTTCCATCACAAGGCAGCGGCTGCCATTCACCGCGAGTTCCTTCGAAGAAAGATCGGGGCATTATTTCTACCACGTGGAAGCACGTGAGTAACTTCAACCAAGCCGCTTGCGCCATTAAGGTGCAGGCGGCCGTTCTTTTTGTCTTCTGCGGTGGTCTTGTTGGCGATCTGACGGGAAAACAGAAGGAACGCTTCCTTTCGACCTTTAGCGTCCTCGCGATTCGGTCGAAAGGAAGCGTTCCTTCTGTTTCTGCGTTATAATATATAGGAAGATGAACAGGCTCTTGAAACCAAAAGTTCTTGGCGATGTTTCGCGCGAAAGAGAAGATGGCAATAATTGGAGCGCTTTCAGTTCGCTCTCGAAGCGCGTCAATTTGAACGAAGAAAGGGTTGTCCGGATTCCTTTCGTTAAAATAGCCCGATACGCCATTTACGCCTTCGCGGCTTTCTTTTTGGTCTTCGGCTCCGCCGTCGCGCCAACGCTTTTTACGAAGGCATCGGGCGATGCGACGACGACGGCGACCTCGACCGACCCCACTGCCGAGCGGACCCAGCTCGAGAGCCAGTTGCAGCAGCTCGAAACACAGATCGACCAATATCAGGGGCAGATCACGAGCTATCAAAGCCAAGGGAAGACATTGAACGGTCAGATTGCGCAGTTGAACGCGAAGATAGCGTCGCTTAATTTGCAGATCCAGGCAACGAACCTTACCATCCAGCAACTCAACGCGCAGATTTCGGAGACTCAGAGCCAGATCGGTGTCACGCAGGCGGACCTTGTGAACAAGAAGGCTGCCATGGGGCAGCTTATGGAAACGCTATATCAGAACGACCAAGTCAGTCTTATCGAGGTGTTCCTCAAAAACCCGCGCCTTTCGGATTTTTGGGATGAGACGCAGAGTATAACGTTGCTGCAGAACGATCTCCGCACGACCGTGCAGCAGGTTACCGATCTGCAAAATCAATTACAAAATCAGGAACAGGACTTTGAGGCGTCGAAGGCCGATGCGGCAAGCGCGGTGGCATATCAACAGGCGCAGGCGCAGGCGGTGGTGGGAACGAAGACTCAGAAGGCGCAACTGCTCACCGCAACAAAAGGGCAGGAGTCAAAGTATCAGGCGCTCTTGGTGCAGACGCAGGCGACGGCGGCGCAGATCCGGAACCGCATCTTCCAACTGCTTGGCGGCGGCCAGCTCTCATTCGAAGCCGCGTATCAATATGCGAAAGTTGCGTCGGGCGCCACCGGCATCGATCCGGCATTCATCCTGGCGATTTTGGATAGGGAATCGGCGCTCGGGCAGAACGTCGGGCAGTGCAATTATAAAACGGCGATGAGTCCGTCGAATACCCCGATATTTTTACAGATCACGTCGGCACTTAATTTGGACCCGAACGAAATGATGGTGTCGTGCGCGAACGCGGATGGCGCATATGGCGGCGCGATGGGTCCCGCGCAATTCGAGCCGTCGACGTGGGAGCTCTACGCCTCGGGGATCACCAAGATCACTGGCGACAATCCGCCGTCGCCGTGGAGCAACTCGGACGCTTTCGTTGCGACGGCGCTCTATCTTGAGGATGGCATGACCGGTTGTAAAGCGGTCTACAGCGCGACCATCGATGAGGAACGGTGCACGGCGGCGAAATATTATGCCGGCGGCCGATGGAAAAACTATCTTTGGACCTATGGCGAAGCGGTGGTTGAGCGCGCGACGAGCTTCGATTCGGATATTAAGACGATCACGAGCTAGTAGTACTGGCGGCAGGAGATATTTATGAAAGACGTCAAAAAAATAACCCTCAAGAACGGCCTTCGTGTGCTTTTGGTGCCGCAACCAACGAATCTCGCCGCAACGGTGCTTATTTTGGTTGAGGCAGGTTCCGAATATGAGACGAAGCGCGTGAACGGCATCTCGCACTTTCTAGAGCACTTGATGTTCAAGGGGACGACGAACCGTCCGAAGCCGGGCGCGATCGCGCACGAGCTTGCGGCGCTTGGCGCACAATCGAACGCGTTTACCGACCAGGAATACACCGGCTATTGGGCGAAGGCGCAAGCGGAGAAATTGCCGAAAATTTTGGACATTATCTCCGACCTTTATCTTAATCCGGTGTTCAACGCGGAGGAGATCGAGAAAGAGCGCGGCGTCATCATCCAGGAGATCAACATGTACGAGGATGACCTTCCGGCGAAGGCCCAGCGGATTTTCAATTCGTTGATGTATGGCGACCAACCGGCGGGGTGGGACGTTGGCGGCGAGCAGGAGATCATTAAGCGGCTCGGGCGCGATGAATTCGTCGCGTATCGCCAGCTGCGATATGTTATGCCGGGAACGATCGTCGTGGTGGCGGGGAAGTTTGATGAGAAAGCGGTGCTCGCGCAGCTTCGAAGATCGTTTGGCGTGCTGCCGCGCTTGCCGGTGGTGCCGAAGAAGAAGACCGTCGAACGCCAGTCCGCGCCACGCGTAAAGCTTCATTTCAAAAAATCCGACCAGGCGCATATCGTGATGGGATTTCGCGCATTCGATATTTTCGATAGGCGGCGTTTCGTTTTGCGCGTGCTCGCGGACGTCCTTGGCGGGGGAATGAGCTCGCGGCTTTTTATGCGCGTGCGCGAGGAGCTTGGCGCGGCGTATTATATCGGCGCCGGCGCCGATATGGCCTTCGACCACGGGCTTTTGGGTATTTCGGCGGGCGTGGATAGCGCAAAAACCAAGATTGTCATCAAGGCCATTTTAAAAGAATGCGAGCGGTTACGTGATGAGCTTGTCCCCGCGGCTGAGCTGCAAAAATCCAAAGATCACATGCTTGGCAACCTCATTTTGGGGCTCGAGACGTCCGACGACCTGGCGAGCTTCTATGGAGGGCAGGAGATCATCACGAAGGAACTTTTGTCGCCAAAGGCGTTAACGGATAGAATAAAGAAGGTGACGGCGACCGAGGTGCGGGCGGTCGCCCGGGCGGTCATTAAGAACAAGGGGCTTAACCTTGCGATCGTTGGTCCGTACAAAAAAGCGGAAACTTTTAGGCGCATCGTAACGTTATAGCTCATATAAACGACACATCTATATAAGCCCATGGAAACAAAGACCATTGACGTTTCGTGGAAGATGCTCTGGAAGATAGCGGTCTTCGCGGTGCTTGTCGGCGTCCTCTATGAAGGGCGCCAGATTTTGCTCGGGCTTTTTTTGGCCGTCATCATCTCTTCCGGTCTTGAGAGTGTTGTTGATGTGCTTGAAGCGCGCATAAAACTGCCGCGCAGTGTGAGCGTCATCTTCATTTTTCTTGCGGCGCTCATCGTTTTTATTTTGATCGTTTACACCGTGGTACCGTTCCTGCTCGTCGAGATCAACACGATCTTCGCCGGCGTGAACGGCTCGAGTCTCGGCGCGTGGAGCTTCTTGCTCAATTTCCAAAATTCACAATCGGTGAGCGCGACGGTCAGCCAGATCTCCAAGCAGTTTGTGGCGAGCCAGTCGTCGCCGCTGTCGCTCTTCTCGAACGCGGTCGGGAGCTTCGGTCTTGCGATCGCCGTCATCATCAGCTCGTTTTATCTGAGCTTGGGGCACGACGGCGTTGAAAAATTTTTGCAGGTCGTGACGCCGCCGGATTACGAAGAGACGACGATGCGTATTTATAACAAATCCAAACAGCTCATCGGTTCGTGGTTTCGCATGCAGTTGTTTTTGAGTCTCATCATGGGATGCACGGTTTGGCTCGGGCTTTCTTTACTTGGCGTAAAATACGCTTTTTTGATCGCCGTGCTCGCGGCGTTCTTCGAGCTGGTGCCGTTCCTCGGGCCGATCCTTTCCGGCGCCATCGCGATCGTTGCCGCGTTGCTCACTTCCACCACACTCGCGGTCTACACCCTGATCTTCTTTTTGATCGCCCAGCAATTTGAAGCCAACATCCTTGTGCCGCTCTTGACGCGCCGCTCCGTCGGGTTGCATCCGGTCATCGTCATCGTCGCGTTGTTGATCGGCGCGGAGATCGGCGGCGTTCTGGGCGTCATCATTTCCGTTCCGGCGGCGGCAGTGTTCCAGGAGGTCATCCAGGATTGGTCGAATAAAAGACGCGCCGGCTCATCTGCGGCGTCATCAACTTCTCTATAATAGGAACAAAAGATATATGGATCATCACAACAGCCAGGGGCACGGAGAATTTTTTATCACAACCCCCATTTATTATGTGAACGGCGTGCCGCATATTGGGCACGCTTATACGACGATCGTCGCGGATGTGATCGCGCGCTGGCGTGCGACGCAGGGCGAGATCATCATTTTTTCGACGGGTGTCGATGAGAACGCGCAAAAAACCGTTGATGCCGCGAAAAAGAGCAACGAGGAGATTCATGTTTATACCGACCGTATGGCGGAGATTTGGGAATCGACGTGGCAGAAAATGGGCATTTCTTACACCGATTTCATCCGCACCACCGACGCGCACCACCTTGAAACTGTTAATGATTTTTGGGGGAGGATGGATGCGGCTGGCGATCTTTATATGGGAACGTATCAGGGACTGTACTGCAAAGGACATGAGGCGTTCATGAAGGAGGACGAGTTGGTTGATGGGCTGTGTCCGGAACACAAGACAGCGCCGGAGCTCGTGAAGGAGGACAATTATTTTTTCCGGCTGTCGAATTATCAACAAAAACTTTTGGATTTTTATGAAACCCATGAGGATTTTGTGGCGCCTGCGCACCGCTTTCAGGAAGTGAAGAGTTTTGTCGAACAGGGATTGGAAGACATCAGTTTCTCGCGCGAGAAAAAAGAGTGGGGGATCCCGGTGCCGAACGATCCGAACCAGGTCATCTATGTTTGGGCTGATGCACTTGTTAACTATATTTCCGTGGTCGGCATCGAGCGATGGGAAGACCATCCGGCGGATGTGCATATTATGGCGAAGGATATCATCCGGTTCCATGCGGTGATCTGGCCGGCGATGCTCATGTCGGCGGGACTGCCGCTACCCGGACAGATCCTGGCGCACGGCTATTTCACAAACGACGGCGTCAAGATGTCGAAGACCATAGGTAACATTATTGACCCGCTCGCGGTCATCGAAGAATTCAGCAATGATGCACTTAGATATTTTTTGGTGCGCGAAGTGCCGTTCGGCGAGGACGGTGATTTTTCTGAGGCAAAAATGAAGGAGCGCTACAATGCTGACCTCGCAAACGGGCTTGGAAATTTTGTGGCGCGCGTGCTCACGATTGCGGAGAAATCATCGGTGCCGGAAGGGAAACTTGATGAGGAATTTGCAGTGACGATCCGTGCCATGCAAAAAAATGTCACGATGAAAATGGGACAGTTCAAATTTGCCGACGCACTCGCGGCGATCTGGGCGGCCATCACCTTCGGCGACCGCTACGTGAACGAGAAAAAGATTTGGGAGATAAAAGATGAAGACAAGCTTGCAAAAGCGCTATTTAATCTCGTTTCGTTGCTTGAAGCCGTTACCCGCGAGCTCGCGCCATTTATGCCGGAAACCGCGCGGATCTTGTCTTCCGCTGTTGAACATAAAAACGGAACGATCATTGTGAAAAAACCGGAGATTCTTTTCCCGCGGATAAAATAGAATATTTATGGCCGGCATCCATCATCGTCACCCGTGCTTTGGAGCAAAGAGCCGCAGCGCAGTGGACATTATTGCGAAACATTCGCAAAAAAGCGCAGTCAATATCTTGCATGGTCCTGCGGAACTTCATTTTATCGATGCCCATACACACGTTCAATTTTCCGGTTATGACGCCGACCGCGATGCGGTTTTTGCCCGCGCGAAAGCGGCGGATGTTTATTTTGTGAACGTTGGCACCCAGCGCGATACATCGGCGCGTGCCGTGGAAATCGCCGCGGCGGCGGAGCGGGGTGTTTATGCCGCCGTTGGCCTTCATCCCGTCCATACGAGCAAGTCATTCCATGACGAACAAGAGCTCGGCGGAGGAGAGGCCGCGAAGGCGTTCACGTCGCGCGGCGAGATTTTTGATTACGATTATTATCGCTCACTTGCGATGCATCCGAAGACGGTCGCCATCGGCGAATGCGGCCTCGACTATTTTCATTTTAGCGATGCCGAGCCGCGCGACGTGCAGATTCGCAAACAGAAGGACGCGTTGCTCGCACAGCTCACGCTCGCGCGTGACGTGCAAAAGCCGATCATGATCCATTGCCGCGATGCATTCCATGAGCTGATTCCACTTATAAAGGAATTCAACGCGACAAACGGTGCGTACGGCGACGCGAATGCCAAGCCGGGCATCATTCATTTTTTCACCGGTACCAAAGAAGACGCGCTCGCGCTGCTCGATCTCGGATTTTCATTCACGTTTGGCGGCGTGGTGACGTTCACTCACGATTACGACGCCGCGATCGCGGCCATCCCACTCGACAGGATCTTATCCGAAACCGATGCGCCATACGTGGCGCCTGCGCCGTTTCGCGGCAAGCGCAACGAGCCGTCATATGTCGTCCACATCGTTGCGAAACTTGCGGAGCTGAAGGGCGTAACACTCGCGGAGATGAAGACGCAAATCTGGGCGAACGCGCAGCGGATATTTGGGAGCGAGGTCGTCTAGGGGCTTTCTAATAGAGGGCCGTTTCTAATTCTTGCCGTTGCTTGATTGTGTGCAGAGGTTGTTCAGTACCGCCCGTGTTGCCGCGCCGACAAAACCATTGCCAGTCGTCATCCCGTTCGGGGCAAGAATCTTGTCGTTCCACATGTCTTGGAACGCGATCACTGCCGCCTCGGTGGCGTTGCCGAAGTATCCGGTGGTCGGGAGGGCAGCGCCGCCGATGCCGCCGGCGACGAACGTCGGAACATAATCGAGGACGGTTTGCAGATTTTTTACGTCGCTGTTGTCCATGCCGCGCCGAAGATTTTTATTGAACTGGAATGTGCAATTATTCGCGCGGAATTCGAGCGTCATCAACGTTTGCTCGAGGGTTTGCAAGCTTCCACTTGCACTCGTACTGCCAGTATCAATACTTGTGCCCACGACGGTCGTTGTTGACGCGCCGAGCACTTGCCCGATCAACGTTGAGGTTGATATTGCATTTGTGCTGGTGGCAAACTGGAGTGTGGTAGTGGCGGTTATTGTTGTTGACGTTGTTGCGTTCGTGGACGTAGACCCGCCGGAGGCGGACGTTCCCGATGGTGATGAATTTGTCGCCGGCGTCGGTCCGTTGCCGCTACCGAAATACCAAATAACGACGTCGCTGGCTTTCAATTTATAATCACCTGCGCCGACGGATGGTTTGACGCCATCAACGAGATAGAGCCATCCGTTCGCGCCAGCCGCGGAGAAGGTGTCGATACGGTCGACGTACGCTTCGGAATTATATTGCTGGACGTGATAGGTGATGCCGCAGAACGATGACGCGTCGGCGAGAATGTCGATTGCCGTCACGGCGGACCCATCCCCGCCACACAGATCTCCCGACGGGCCTTCAATGCGATAAGAGACTTGCACGGTTGATGCCCCCCCGCCGCCATAGGAGATGGTAGTGGTGGCAGCAGCAGGCGCACTCGTCGGCGCGCTTGGCGTCGTTGTCGCGATAGTGGCTGTCGGAGCTATTATCCCGACAGGAAGGAATTTTCCGAGCAGGGCAAGTAAGGCGTACGACGTCGTTATTGGACTGAAGGAATCCTGGCCGCTTCCCGGCTGGTATTGGAACAGTCCCGATGACGCCTCTTGCATAGAGAGCAGGCTGTCCACGGCGTTCGTGCTGCTCGGCGTGGACCATGCGGATGACGTTGGGCTCTCCGCGAGCGCGGTGATTGCGGAGATGATCCAAGAATCGGATGAGGCGTCAGTGGAGGTGCCCCACTGGCTCGTCGGGTCGTAGGTAAACCCGCCGTCGGTGTTCTGCGCACTCTTCAAATATGCCGCTGCGTGGACCATCGCCGTGTCCGATGCCTGTGAGCCTGAGGCGAGCAACGCCATGATCGCGGCAGCGGTCGTGTTCGTATCGCTTGTGCCGCCGGTGTTGTAGGCCCATCCGCCGTCGCTCGCGTTCTGGTTGTTGAGGAGGAAGGCGCGCGTTCCGGAAACGACCGGGTCGGTGCTCGATACGCCCGCCGAAGTGAGCGCGAGCAGTCCGAAGATGTCGTCGTTGAGTGTTGAGGTGTCGCCGATCTGCGTGCCGTCGTAGAAGTTGCCGAGGTCGCTCACCCAGTTTTCGCCGTCCGCCGCTTGGCGCGGGTCTTCGCCCATCGCCGTCATCGCGAGGATCGGCGCTTCGAGGCCGATGGCGGTACTTGTGCTCGCGCTCGCTGCGAGCGCACTCGCGACCGATGACGTGCTCGCGGGACTGCCCGCCGCCGCGAGCGCCATGATGCTCCACGGATTGAGCGGCTTTGATTGGAGATATGCGGTCGCGCTCGCGACGGCGGGCGCGGTGTTGATCGGTGCCGACATTGCGCGCGATTGGCGGGGAAGTGCACCGGTTGCAAAAACGCCCAACGCCACGGCCATAATTGCCAAGATTGTCCCAAAGTTGTTTTTTCCCAAAAGCAATTTCTTTTTCATGATTATTTAATGTTTATTTTTAGTACCTAATTAATTTTTAATATTCGCGTTTTCGACGGCGGTAACAGTGAAATAAAAATCCCGCAGTGAGCGGGACGAAAGGCGGCGGAGCCGTCATCGTCGTCCCTTGCTCGAGGAACGTCCTGACCTTTGTGGCGGGGGAGCGGCGACCGGACTTTCCGCGCGAGCGCGGATCACCGTAGCGGCACTGTGCAGGAATCCCACCTGCTTCTCCACTTCCCAGCCTTTTGTTTTATATGAATGCCTATTCAGTATAGAAAGAGTTTTGGAAGCGGCAATGGGTTTTTGCGCGAGCACGCGATCGATATATGGTCCGTTCTCACTACAAAGAAGATTCCTTTCGGGAAAATATAATGAATTCGGCACTGGCGTTGGCGGATTTGTTGCCATTTAAATGACAACAAATTAGGCGTCAAAATGCTACTTCAATTTATCGGTTATGCCTGATATAATGAGCGGATGAACAAACTTTGGCATGCCAAGAATAAAATGCCACCTACGCCGACATTAAAAGAGAGAATCGATTGGCATAAAAAGCATCAAAAATATTGCGCGTGTCGGGAGGTGCCGAAAAGTTTACTGAAGCATCTCAAACCAAAAAAATAACACATGAAACTCTCCATCGGCATCGTCGGGCTCCCGAACGTCGGCAAATCGACGCTGTTCAAGCTGATCACCAAGCAGGACATCACGATCGCGAACTATCCGTTTGCGACCATCAACCCCAACGTGGGGATCGTTTCGGTTCCCGACGAGCGGTTGGAAAAGCTGAACGAGTTGAGCAAATCAAAAAAGAAGATCCCGGCCGTCGTGGAATTTTTCGATATCGCCGGACTGGTGAAGGGCGCGAACAAAGGCGAAGGGCTCGGCAATGATTTCCTCGACGATATCCAACTGACGCAAGCCATCGTCATGGTGGTGCGGGCGTTCCAGAATCCTGAGATCATCCATGTGGAGAATTCCGTCGACCCGGTTCGCGATATCGATGTGATCAATTTGGAGCTGATGCTGAAGGACCTTGCGGTGGTTGAAAAACGGCTCACGAGGACGGAATCCGAGGTTCGCACGGGAAAGAAGGAGGCGATCCAGGATAAAGAGATTTTGTTGCGGCTGAAGCAATCGCTCGAGGAAGGGATTTTGCCGATCAGCAACGCGGAGCTTGCCAAGGCGGTAAAGGACAACGCCCGGTTCAGCGACCTGAGGCTGCTTACGATAAAGCGCCAGCTCTACCTTATTAATGGGAAGGAGTCCGATGTATCGAAGGAGCTATTGGAGAAAATCACCGCGCTTGGCGCTGACCATCTTGTTGTCGATCTTTCCGCGCCCGAAGCCGAGTCGGATGGCATCCCGCAGTTGGTGAAAAAAGCCTATCACGTATTGGACCTTATCAGTTTCTTTACGACTGGAGAGGACGAGACCCGCGCGTGGACGATAGAGCGGGGGACGAAGGCGCCGCAGGCGGCGGGCGTCATTCATACCGATTTCGAAACGAAGTTCATCCGGCTCGAGGTGATCGAGACGGCGAAACTGCTCGAGGCGGGCGGATGGAGCAAGGCGAAGCAAAAAGGCTGGCTGCGCGTCGAGGGGAAAGAGTATGAAGTGAAGGATGGCGATGTTTTGGAAGTGCGGCATGGGTAATGGATGCCGGATAATACTTCGCCAATAAAAATCATGCGAAAATTTCCGCAAAAAGTTCTGAAAGATTTTCCAAAAGAGTTTGCGGTGTTCAAAAAACTGAACACGCCGGAGAAGATCCAGGATTTTTTGGATAGCCTCAAGATCAATTTTGAAAAAACCGGCGACACGTCGCGGTCGCCATTGGTGGTTTTGCAAAAGCGCGAGGCACATTGCATAGAGGGAGCGGTGCTTGCCGCCGCCGCACTTTGGTATCACGGTGAGCCGCCGCTCCTACTCGACCTCAAGGTGGCGAAAGGGAAGGGCGATCACGATCACGTGGTTGCGCTTTTCAAACAGAACGGCAAATGGGGCGCGATCAGCAAGACCAACCACGCCGTTCTGCGCTATCGCGATCCCATCTACCAGACCCTCCGCGAACTCGTGCTGTCTTATTTTCACGAATATTTTTTGGATAGTGGTACGAAAACATTGCGAACCTATTCGCGGCCGTTCAGTCTGTTGCCGTTCGGCAACAACTGGCTGACGAGCGTCGATAGTTTGTGGGAGATCAATAATGCGCTGGACGATTCGCCGCACTTTGCGATTGTGGAGAAGAACGCCATCACGAAACTTCGTTTAGCCCATCCTCTTGAACGCGAGGCGGGGAAGATCGTGGAGTGGAAGAAAGGGAAGTGAGGGAAGTGAGATCTTATCCCTTCAGCTTGCAAAAAATCTCGGAGTTTCTAATATGAGGGTAGCAGTAGCTTTCGGGAGGTTTCATGTCGACTGCAGTTGGTTCTTTGACGATGTCTTCAGCTCCATCGGTTGTCGCGATGGGTGGTGTCTCCTTGGAGAAACGGGAGACGGTGCTTTGCAAAATCATCGGGTGCGGGATGAACCAATTCCGAACCGCTGATGGTCTTTGCCGGAAGTGTCATCAGCCTCTGCCGCCTTCGGATGAGGAACTCTTGCCTCCACGGGAGAGTCTCGCCGAACAACCCGATCGTGGGAAGCCGATTGATGTCGATCCGCTGATCATCGGCATGCCACGCGCCGTGAAAAAGCTTCGCGAGGTCAGGCATTTGAGCCAGCGCCAATTGGCAACACAACTTGCGACTCAACGGACGTGGGTCTCGAAGGTGGAGAACGGAGTAACATTTCCGACCGCCAAATCACTCGAGCGTCTGGCGGATGGGCTTCAGGTTAGCGTGTTCGATTTGGTCTCACTCGCAGCGGCGCCTCCCCGGGAATTTGCTCAGGCACTCGAGAATATTCTCATACTTGAGGAAATTCTATTGTCCCTTCGGCGGGCGAGTACGGAGGATCGAGCCTTTTTTTATGAATACGCGGAGAGTCTCTGTCTGCGTCGCGCGGAACAAGCGTGAGCAGGTCGAAACAACTGTTCAACGAGCCCCGGGAATCCTGGGGCTCGAACTTTTATCTGGCGGTCATCTGGTCGTCCCGCGCGTAGTTGACAAAAATCCCACATGCGCTACACTGTAACCAATTCCAACGACCATAGGTTCTGCTCCGGACGGGGCAGGTAAGCCCTATCGAGGATGATCAAATAGTTCGTTTGATTATTTTCGCGGCCTGGAAGGCCGTTTTTCTTTTATCAAATAAAACGGGTCAATAACAGAAAGTAAATACAATCATGAAAACAAAAGCACAAAAAGGCATAGAGCTCGCGAAAGCAAAAGCGCTGCTCGCAAAAAGCCAGTCGTTGATCTTTGCCGACTTCACGAAGGTCACGGCGGAAGATATCCGCAAACTCCGCACCGAGCTTAAAAAGCAGGGCGCAAATTTCCTTGTCATCAAAAAGCGCCTTTTGGGCATCGCGCTCAAAGAGCGCGGCATCGATGTCGATCTTAAACAGTTCAAGGTTTCCGTTGGAACGATCTTTGCCGAAGGGGGGTCGGACACCATCGCCGGACCGGCGTATCGGTTCTTCTCGGGCTTGGAAGTTCCCGAAGGCGTGGCGAAGGATGTCTGGATCAAGAAGTTACTTGGCGGTTACGAGATCAAGACGAGTATGATGATCGAGGGCGCGCAGGTTATCCGCATTGGTACGCTCCCGCCGCGCGAAGTGCTTTTGGCACAACTCCTCGGAGTTTTGGCAGGGCCGATCCGGTCATTCATGTACATCCTGGACGAAAAAGCAAAAAGGTCGAGCTAACGCAAGCAAGCAAAATAGTATTTAGGCAATCAATCATAACCATGGCAAATTTTGACGATTTGATCACAAAGATAGAAGCCCTCACGGTGGTAGAGCTCGCGGAGCTCGTTCATACGCTCGAGGAAAAGTTCGGCATCTCGGCGGCAGCGCCGGTCGCCGCAGGTGGCGGTGCAGCCGCAACAGCCGCGGAAGAGAAGACGAGCTTTGATGTCATCTTGAAATCATCCGGAGCGAGCAAGCTCAACGTGATTAAGGTGGTTCGCGAAGTGACGACCCTCGGCCTCAAGGAGGCAAAGGACCTCGTTGACGCAGCGCCGAAGCCGATCAAGGAAGGCATCAAGAAGGAGGAAGCCGAGGAGATCAAGAAGAAGGTCACCGAAGCAGGAGGAGAAGCGGAGATCAAATAGGCTCCAAATACAAAACCCCTCAGATTTGTTTTTTCGGGTACGCGTTCCGCGCTGCTGCGCGGCCGCTCCCTCTCGGCAACCTTCGTTGCCTCCGAGAGCCCCTCAAAAACAAATCTGAGGGGTTTTGTATTTGGAGCCTATTTGGATGAGTCGATTTTTTGATATTAAAAATTTATTAAACATTGTTTGACTATTGGGATGGTGTTGTTAAGCTTATGGCATGAAAAAGCGCAAGGAAAAATCTATTATTATGAAGCGATTTTTGACCCTAATGGTTCAGGGTATACGGTTACCGTCCCTAAATTACCTGGTCTTATTACCGAGGGCGATAATTTGAAGGAAGCGCGGGAAATGGTAAAAGATGCCATTCGTTGTTATTTGGAATCTCCTATTAAAATAAAAGCAACAATCTCACCGTTGTTTCTTCGTTAGCGGAGCGCAGAAAAATCAAAGTCGCCGTTTAGGTTAAATTTGTGAGGCGCAAACATTGATATTTGTTACAATTCCGGCTTTAAGATTATAAACTGAAGGCACTATCAAAATCGCCTACAATGCCATACAATGAACATAAGGTATTCGAGCCACGCATTAGTGCGAATGTCCGAGCGAGGGATTTCAAGAACGGAGATTAAAGAAGCTATTGGTTCGGGGACAAAAACAGATGCGCCGGGAGGAATAAGGATGGCAGCTTATAAAACCAAAACTAAGACCCTAATCGTAAAATATCAAGTCATTAATGCCAAAGAGATTTTAGTGGTAACCACCTTCAATAAGGAATAAATATAAACCAATGATTAAGAAAACGTACGATCCAGAAGTTGATACCTTCTACATTAGTTGCAAAATCGGGAAGGTTGCAAAGACCGAAGATAAAGGAGATTATCTGGTTGATTATGATTCCAAGGGAGATGTCTTGGGATATGAGATCCTAAATTATTGTGAAGTGGGATCAAGGTTGAGGGTAATTAATGGCATACCCTTAATACCGCCTTATGGTGCGAAAATTTTATACACTGCACCACGCGCTCACAAACTGAATTCGGAGAATATGGGAAACCAAAAAATTTCCGCAGTATCTAACTCAGAAAAAACCAAAGACAACACAAGACAGATCCTTAATGTATAATTTTTATACCAGAGATGAGCAAAAAAATCGAACACTTGTGGTCAATTCTTTGCGAGAAATCTGTTATTGATCAGGAAACCAACAACATATCCTTAACTAATGTGCTTGAATCAATTCAGGTGCAGATTCAGCTTGCGAAAGATGTGTCTATCGAAGGGAATCTTCTTACTGCCGAGAAAGCCCTGCCAATCAATTTTGAGCTGGTAACCGCCTGGAGGAGATTGGGAGAAGGAGAGATTAAAGAACCAGCTAGGGTTGAGTGCTTCGACCCCAATGGAAAACTTCTGGCTACTTATGACTACAAGGTGGAGATGGTCAAGTCATCGGAAAGGTACAGATTTCGGACACGATTTAACGGATTCAAATTCACCGTACCGGGGAATTATCGATTTGTGACCAAGCTTCGCCAAGGTTCTGGGTATAAAGAAGTGGGCGCTGCTTTTTTCGACGTTAAAATGGCTTTTCCGAATCTCTCAAAGTAGTGGGGCGGTTTAATTAATTTGTTGCCGTTTTAGGGCCAGTGGAAATTAATCTGGGGTGTCTATTACGCATTGGCCTTACAATTGAAGAATTTATAGAATTGATTTAATATGGGAGCATCCTTTTAAGGGGCGTTTAGCTCAGTGGTAGAGCGTTCCGTTCACATCGGAGAGGTCGCAGGTCCGATCCCTGCAACGCCCACAAGAGAAAACAAAATAGGCTTTGTTCAGGCAAGACACCCTCCGGGACGCCTGAACAAAGCCTATTTTGTTTTCTCTTGTGGGCGTTGCCTCAATCCTCCAAGTGGGGAACTGGGGATATTTTCGATAATAATTTTTCGCGCGTAACCTGTGTATATCTTCGTCGTTTGGCTGCGCGCGCATAAAGAAACCCCAGCAAAATCAATATTTTCCAACACATTCCTGCACCGCTGGCGTATTTTTGACAGTATATTAAAGTGGAGTATCATCATATGTAAGTGGAGGGTTGTGGACAATTCTGGGGATAAACGCCACTTTCTGTGCAGAACTCGGCGAGTGAAAGGCGGCAATCGGGCAAAAGCCCAATAAAATCAACACATTTCCATGCTATTAGGCGAATTCCAGCACAGTCTGGACACAAAAGGTCGAATGGCCATCCCGGCAAAGTTCCGCGATAAATTGGTGTCGGGAGCTATTATCACGCGCGGAATCGATAATTGTCTTTTTGTTTTTGCGAATGCCGAGTGGGAAGCGTTGGCTACGAAGCTGATCGCGTTACCGCTTGCGCAGGCGAACTCGCGCGCATTCGTGCGATTGATGCTCGCGGGCGCGACGGATGTTGTGCTCGATAATCAAGGAAGAATATTGATCCCGGATTATTTGCGTAAATATGCCGGTTTGAAAAAAGATGTGGTGGTTGCCGGTTTGTACAACCGCATCGAGGTGTGGGATGAATCATCGTGGCAAGCGTACAAGACGAAGACAGAAAGTTCTTCCGAGGCGATTGCCGAACAGTTGGGCGAGTTGGGAATTTAACGGCTGTGAACGAATTATCACAGACGCAGCACGTACCAGTTCTTTTAAATGAGACCATAACGTTCTTAGATCCGCATCCTGGCGACTTTATTATTGATGGAACCGTGGACGGTGGCGGACACGCCCGGGAAATTCTCGGCCGCATCACCGCGAAAGGCACACTGCTTGGAATTGATTGGGATGAAGCGCTTCTTGCCGAGTGCAAAGCGCGTATAGGCGGAAATAAGAACGTAGTGTTGGTCCATGGCAATTATGCCGACCTGCCGGAGATTTTGGAACAAGTTTCCGAAGAGCATGGCGACCGGTTATCAAAAGTGGACGGTTTGCTCGTTGATCTCGGATTTTCTTCCGAACAACTTGCGAACTCGGGCAGGGGATTCAGTTTTGAGGAATCTGCGGCGAACGAGCCGCTCCTCATGACCTACGATGATTCCCGACGTCCGGTGTGCGCCATTCTGCGCGAAGAAAGCGAAGCCGAGCTCGCAAATATTATTTTTCAGTTTGGCGGCGAACGGCTGTCGCGCAGGATCGCGAAGGCGATCAAAGAGCAGGGCCGCCGCAAGCCGATCATGACGAGTGGTGAGTTGGTGCAGGTGGTACGGAGCGCAGTGCCGCACGGCTATGAGCACGGCAGGATCAATCCGGCGACGAGGACGTTCCAGGCGTTGCGCATCTATGCGAATGGCGAGCTGGAAAATCTGGAGACACTGCTCGAAAATCTGCCGACAGTGATGAAGCCTGGTGGCAGAGCAGCGATCATCACGTTCCATTCGCTCGAAGACCGCATCGTGAAGCACGCGTTCCAAGCGTTTGCGAAAGAAAAGAAGGCAACTATTCTTACGAAAAAACCAATCAACCCAACGCCCGAAGAGATCATGAGAAATCCGCGCAGCCGTTCAGCAAAGTTGAGAGTTATCCAATTTTTATAATCCAATGACCTTCATACAACCCCAAAAACATCTTAATATTCAGAATTTCGTGATCGCGATGCTTGTGGTGCTCGTGCTCGTGGGTACCTTTTGGGTCGTTGTGGGGTATAATAAGACAGTAGACTTGAGCCACAATATTATTTCGGCAAAAACGAAACTCGATTCGGTGGGCGCGCAGAATACTGTCCTGAACAATGATATTGTCGCCACGCTTGGTGGAGGTCGAATAGGCGCCCTTGCGGCTGCGGATAGTTTGGTGCAGGACAATAAGCCTCAATACTTCTCGATCAATCAACAATGGCCTATCGCTTCTCAATAATCGTCGCTGCGCTTGTTATCGCTTATGGCTTTTTAGCTTTTCATCTTTATCAACTTCAATTAGTAAAAGGGGGATACTACCTTGCGGAGGCGCAATCCGAGGTTACCGGGTCGGATGACGCTGCGGCAACGCGCGGCACTATTTATTTTACCGACAACAACGGCAATGCCTTTCCAGCGGCGGTGAATCAGAACTTCCCCGTCATCTATGCCGTGCCGGCTTCGATCAAAAATCCTGCGACCGCCGCCACCGCGGTATCGCCCATCTTGAATATTCCCACCGCGAAGCTTGTGAAAATATTTTCCAAGCCGAACGACCAATATGAACTTTTGGTGAACAAAGCCGATTCGGCGGTGGCCGATCGGATTACAAAATTGAACATCACCGGCATTGTTGCCGATTATGAACCGGGTCGCCTCTATCCGCTCGGGTCGGTTGCCTCGCAGATCCTTGGTTACGTTGGTCCGAATGCCTCGAACAACGGCGTGAGCGGACATTATGGCGTTGAATCTTTTTATAACGGCCTTTTGGAGGGAGCTTCCAGTTCCAATGGTGGCGGCGGATCGGACCTCACGCTTACCATCGATCCGAATATCCAGATCGAGGCGGAGAAAATTTTGGATGACCTCGTCGCGGCGAACGGTGCGACCGGAGGGAGCGTCATCGTCGAAGATCCACAAACAGGAAGGATCCTTGCGATGGGCGGCACGCCGAGCTTCGATCCCAATAATTACAGCAGTTCGTCTTTCGCGGACTTTCTGAACACGAATCTACAATCGGTCTATGAGCCCGGTTCGATCATGAAGGTCATCACGATGGCTGCGGGCATCGATTCCGGGAAGATAACGCCGGATACGACGTATGACGACAAAGGATCACTCACGGTCGATAAAGCACACATCACGAATTACGACCTGACAACGCACGGTCCTTACGGCGCGGGAACCACCATGACTCAGGTGATCGAGCATTCTATAAACACTGGTGCCATCTGGGCCGAGAACGCGACCGGCAACGATATTTATGTGAGCTATCTTAAAAAATTCGGCTTGAATCAAAAGACCGGCATCGATCTGCCGGGTGAGGTCTCTGGCAACATGAGCCAACTCGTTCCGAAGTCGCCGCAGATCGACTGGGACACTGCCGCTTATGGACAAGGTATCGCGGTCACTCCGATCGAGTTGGTGACCGCCATGGCCGGCATCGCGAACGGCGGTGTAATGATGCATCCCTACCTTAACGCCGCGTTGCAGCCGCAGGAGATTGGGCGGGCGATAAGCGCGAACACCGCGAGCCAGGTGACGCAAATGATGGTCGACGCCGTCGACCTTGCTCAGGTTGCGAACATCGACGGTTATTCATTAGCGGGGAAGACCGGCAGCGCGTTCATCCCGAATCCCGCCGGTGGCGGATATCTTAATCAACTGACCGATTCGTATATCGGTTTCGGCCCAACGTCGAACCCGCGTTTCATTGTGTTCATCAGATTGAACACCATCCCCGTCACGTCGCTTGCGGCGGAGACGGTGGTCCCGGCGTGGAATCAGCTCGCGCGCTGGATCATCAACTACTACAACATCCCGCCGGACCGGACAACGAATGACGTCATTCCGAATTGCCCCAACCTTCTATGTGGACAGTAAAAAAATTTTTGCGGGTGATAGTGCGGCGGCTCGCGCGCCTTACCATTTGGCGTTATCGTCCCGGTATTATCGGCATCACGGGGAGCGTCGGTAAAACTTCGGCGAAGCGTGCGATCAGGGCGGTGCTTGAAAAAGGAAGGAACGTCCGCGTCTCGTCGAATAATTTAAACAACGACATCGGGCTGCCGCTTTCCATTCTTGGCGATTGGGATCCCGAGGACCTGTCGCTCATCACGCGCGATACGCCTCGCGGCACTCTTCGCGCGCGCAAATTTTTCTTTTGGACAAAGGTATTTTTTGTGGCGACGTGGCACATCATATTCAAGTCGCAGGATTACCCCGAGATATTGATCCTGGAGTATGCCGCCGACGCGCCGGGGGATGTTAAATATTTATTAACCGTCGCGCGGCCTAATATGAGCGTCATTACTGCCATCGGTGACATTCCCGCGCATGTTGAACATTATTCAGGGCCCGAAGAAGTGGCGCGTGAAAAAGGGAAGCTTATCGAATATCTATCGGTGGGAGGCTTCGCTGTTTTGAACTACGACGATGCGGTGGTGCGCAATCTTCAATCGCGCACGCGAGGCCGCGTGGTCACTTTCGGTTTTAATAAAGGCGCCGAAATTAGGATCACCCGCTTCGAGACCCGGGTCCGCGATGGCGTGCCGATCGGCAGCTCGTTCAAATTGGAATATAACGGCACGTTTGTGCCGGTGCGGATCGATCACGCGTTCGGGCGTGCGCACGCGTATGCCGCCGCCGCGGCTGCCGCGATAGGGATTGCGTTCGGCATGAATCTCGTCGCCATCTCAGAGGCGCTTACCGGTTATATTCCTGCTGATTCCCGTATGCAGGTATTCCATGGCATCAAGTCGACGTACGTTATCGACGATACCTATAATGCAAGTCCGATCGCGTTGGAAGTTGCGTTTGAAACACTGGGCGATTTGCCGGGGAAGCGGAAGATCGCCGTACTTGGCGACATGCTGGAGATAGGGAAGTATACTTCCGAAGCGCATGAGCGCGCCGGAACTCTTGTGGCGGGAGTGGCGAATGTTCTTTTTACCGTCGGTCACCGCGCGAAGATGATCGCCCTTGCCGCGCACGAGACCGGCATGAAAAAGAACGCGATCTTTTCTTTTGATACCGTCGGCGTCGCTGCAGTTGCGTTGCGCGATTTCGTGAGGAAAGGGGATGTTGTCCTCGTGAAAGGCTCTCACGAAACACGCTTGAACCTTATTGTTGACGAGCTTTGCGCAGCGACGCCGGAGATAGGCTTCAAAGAATCGCCGAGTGAACCACTTGCTCCTCCGCCTGCTACAGCGTAATATAATTGGGCATTGCCGCAGCGGCAGTCGTCGTTGCAGTATTATTGCCATCATCGTCTAGTCCGGTCTAGGACGCTGCCCTCTCACGGCAGAAACTCGGGTTCGAATCCCGATGGTGGTACCAATTGGGATTTTTTGCCGCCATGCGCCTGATTAAGGGCATAAATCTTAGCCAATCTAGCGGTTCCAAACTTTTCGCCATCAAACGTGGTTTTTTCGGGAAATATATTCTTTTGGAAACGGAGCTTGAACGGGTACTGTATCCGTTCCCATGTTTTTGCCGATGAGCTGACGAAGCGGAAGCAGTAATTGAGGGCCGCATCCATATCAAACTCCTCGATGCGGTTCTCGTTCATAAGCTGGGATTTTTCGAGAATCTTCTGGTTGACGATCCGCTTCTGCTCAAAGAATTCGTTTTCGGTATAAGCGCCGCCGCGATGGAGGTCAAAAACTCTTTGGCGTTCCTGCTGTAGGTTTTTAACTTCTCGCATCAAAATGCCGTTCTCTTGGTCGAAGCGTTTATAATTCGATTGCCAAATATCGAGCATGATAGCCTTGAACCACTTAACATATTGGAAATTCGGCGTAATCTCGTTTAGGTATTCGATAAACAACTGCTCGAATGTGCTTTTAGGAATAAATTTCGCGTTCGTGCAATTTTGTTTGTGATGATGGTAATAGGGGTACTTCGTTCCGTTGCGGCCCTTCGAGTGGCTACCCGTAAATGAACCCATACAGGCGAGACATATTGTTTGCCGGAGAGGGAAGTCGGGATTGGCTACGCGGCGATATTTGAATCTCGCTTTGCCTTTATATCCATCTTGGCATTTCAAAAATAATTCCTCGCTGATAATACCGAAGCCGCCCTTGATGCGTATATCCCAAGCGTCGATGATGCCGCAATAAAGCTCGTTCTTGATAATTTTCTCAATGAGCTGGGGAATGGGTATTTTGCCACGCCGCGTGCGAAAGCCCCGCTCAGCCATGAATTTAGCCAAAGAATCGTAACTGTAAGTGCCTTTGGCGTATTCGGTAAATAAAAGTTCAATGTAATGAGCTGTTTTCAGATCGGGAGCGATATTCGCGCCTTGATATGGCCGATAGAAGCCAATGGGAGCTTGCCAAACCCTACATTAGATCTTCCACATTCTTCGCAAGATATTCGGCAATCCTGCGCTCACGGGCCGTATTCCCTAACGTTTGCCGCGATAAATCCAAGACCGTGGCGAGTGTGCCAAAATAGTCGTTTATCTTGATATGGAATTCGAGGCCCCGCTGTCGTTCTTTTGATATTTTCATATCTACATTCTGAGCCGAAGGGGTTAAAGAAATCTTAAAGAAAATATCAAGAAAAGATAAAGATGGGGTGATTGGAGTAGAATGAGGCTATGAGCGTCTTCGATCCACACGCTTTCTATATTTATGTTGATGGCTCCGCTCTCAAAAATCCGGGGGGACCTGGCGGGTTGGCGGGCATTTTGGAACATCCAAGCGAAAGCGACGAAGAATCGCAAAAGATATTTCAAGAAGGATATTTTGCGACTACCAATAATCGCATGGAGCTAAGGGCCGTAGTAAAAGCTTTGGAATACATAAGAAAAAATGCGAGAGACCTCAGAGCAATCAGGTTTGTGGTTGTAACTGATTCAATGTATGTATGGCAACATCACAATGTTGCTCAATATTGGAAGGATAATAATTGGAAAGGCGAAGATGACAAGTCTATAGAAAATCCGAATGTATGGTCTGAATTTTTGACCGCACGAAGCAAGACGGGCGTCCCTGTTGAATTTACTTGGCACAAGGGGAAAAAGACCGACATACTTAAAGCAGTCGATGGCCTTGCGAAAGCTGCGGCTTATCGACCTACACAGATCGATATTGGATATCGGCCAGGCAAAATCGGGAATTCACATATGGAAAAAGGTGGCATATCTACTTTATATCACGCCACCGGACAGACAGAAAAAATACAAATATTCCGCAAGGCTTATATAACCGATCAAGAATATAAGATTTTCTTCACTCTTTATTCCGAGACGGAAAAGAAAATAACTGAAAAATGTTATACATACACCTCGCCAGAGATTGCCGTACAGCTCCACCGCGATCATCGCTATGAGGTTATCTTCAATAATCGTGATAGGGTTACCCGCATTGGTTTCCATCGAGAACCTGATCATACTTAAGAACGGTGCGACGCCTACGCCACCGGCCAAAAGAATTACGGGAACAGACTTATTTTCCGGTAGCATCATTGACCCAAATGGTCCGGAAAAGGTTACTGCGGTACCACAGGTCATTTCAACGAAGGTTTTTTATACCCGCTATCACCTGTCCGGAAAATTATGGTTATGTGGCCTTTGTGCGTCGGTGAGGAAGCAATCGAAAACATCCGGGTATTGCCTTTCGGATCTGGATAGGTTAACTCGGGGATCGCGAGCCAGATGTATTGTCCTGCAAAAAAACTAAAATCCTCGGGGACCTTGATCGTCGCCTCGATGATCTGTTTGGCGATCTGCCGTACTGAGATGATTGTCCCTTGTCGAGCCAGATTCATTCTTGATGATCGTCGTCACTAACCGCATTATTTTCCGTTGATCGTTAATTGTATCACAACAGTGGCGGCGTACCAGGCGAAGGCAGGCACCCATCCAGAGTGGAGTACAAAGTTATCCACAGGCACAAAGCCTCGTTTGTAGGTATCATTAAGGCATGACAAAACTAACCCCATTCTTCGTCCTGAGCGCCGTGGTTCTGGCGTTCTGCGCGGCTCCAGCGATGGCCGCGGGTTTCCAGTTTTCGAGTAACCTCCACGTTGGTTCGACGGGGAGCGATGTGACGGCACTCCAGGCGATGCTTGCCTCGGACGGCTACTTCACGCAGCCTACGACGGGCTACTTCGGCCCGATCACCTTTGCCGCCGTGAAGGCATGGCAGGCGGCGAATGGCGTCCCTTCGACGGGTTACTTCGGTCCGCTCTCGCGTGCCAAAGCGAACGGCACGGGATCACCCAATGTCTCCATGATATGGCCCCAGAACGGAGTGACGCTCGGGACGAACGTCCTTCTCTATGCGGCGACCGTTCCCAACGCAGGGCCTGTCGCCTCATTGCAGTTCATCGTTGATGGCTCCTCGACGAGCACCCCCCGTCACGAGCTATCCGTATTTTACCCAAACAACGCTTCCTGATGGTTCGCATACCGTGGTCGCTCATGTGACCGGCACAAACGGCACGACGTATGATTCATCACCGGTTTCTTTCGTGGTCTGCACTGTGGATCCCTGCTCGGTAGCATCCTCGACGAATGGCGGGGTAAGCGCGACGAATGGCACAAGCACGATAAAAGGAAGGACCTATGTTCCTACCGGCGGCGCTTCGGCAAGCGGTAGTGGTGGTTCTTCATCGCCCTCCGCTGTAAGCATCTCGATTACCCCGAGCGTCAGATATATGGCATCAGCAGGCACTGCCACGTTCAACGCGATCGTTTCGAACGCTCCTCAGGGCGTACGATGGGCAGCCTTACTCGGCAGGATCGATCCGAATGGGAACTATACGGCACCGGTCGTCGGCGTCGACCCGACGGACGTCATCACCGCGACCTCGATCGCCGACCCTTTGGTGTCCGCATCGGTTGACGTCGGCGTAAGCCCGGTCGCCGTGTTCGACAACCTCACGACTGACAGCAACGTGGGCATGACCTCCTTTGCCTTTACCGGCACCGCGGGTGAGGTCGTGAACTTCACGATGACGGGGATCGACCTCTCTGGCACGAGTTGTTACAACGCCGGCATCCTGACCCAGGAAGGCGTGCAGATCGCAGGAGACGACTGCGTCGCATCCTCTTCCATCTCGTTCGACAACCTCATCCTCCCTTCGGACGGAGTCTATACCGCGTTCCTCGATTCGGGAACGGGATCGGCGACGACCACGTTCGCGCTCTCGAACCCCGCCACCGGCACCATCGCTTTTGGTGCATCGACCACGATGAGCACTTCTTTCCCCGGAAAAACAGAGTCTCTTTCATTCAGTGGAACGGCAGGACAGACGGTAAGTTTGTTCTTCGATAATGGTAGTTCGGATACCTATCCATGGACACACGATCCCGCCGAATTGGGCATCGAAGACGCGAGCGGGAATATCCTTGTCGAGGGCTGCCCTGGATTTTATGATGGGCCGACCATTACAAGCGGCCTCCCCCTCCCTTCGGACGGGACCTACACTGTCTTTCTTGATCCTGGTAATGCAACCGGGAGCGTGAATGTCTTCCTTAACACTTTCACCACCACCACCGGTACCATTGCGTTCAACACGACGACCACGATCAGCAATACTCTTCCCAATCAAACAAAAAATCTCACTTTCAACGGCACCGCGGGACAGACCGTTACGTTGACGTTCGACAACGGTTCTTCGGACACCTACCCGTGGCTGCACGATGTCGCCACATTGGGCATCAAGGATGCGAGCGGAAACATCCTCGCTTCGAGTACCCCGGGATGGTTGAACGACCCCACCATCACAAACGGCCTCACCCTCCCTGCGGACGGAACCTATAGCGTCTTCCTTGACCCTGGCGTTGATACGGGAAGCGTGAACGTCATGTTGCACAATTATGTCAACACGACCGCCACCGGCGGCACCATTCCGTTCAACACGTCGACCACGATCAACACCACTATCCTTGGCCAGATGACTGCTTTCACCTTTAATGGCACTTTTGGACAAACCGTAATCCTGACCTTCGACGACGGTTCTTCGGACACCTATCCAAGCCAAGGCGCCGCCCTCAGTATCGAGAATGCGAGCGGGACGCCTCTTGTTTCGAACTATGCGGGACGTGGCGATAATGGCGGGGTCATCACAAGCGGCTACTCTCTTCCTGCGGACGGGACCTACACTGTTCTTTTTGATCCCGGCAGCGCGACCGGTACGGTGACTGTGAATCTGCAAAATCTCGTCAATATCACCGGCACCATGCCGTTCAACACCCCGACCATTATCAGCAATACGCTCCCCGGCCAAAATGTCTATCTCACCTTCACCGGCACCGCGGGCCAGATCGTAAGTTTGAGCTTCAACAGCGACCCCGGTGTAGACAGCTATCCGTGGATACGCTCCAGTGACGTACTTGGCATCGAGAACGCAAGCGGGACCGTCCTCGCCGAAGGCGATCCGGGATACTTTGACGGCCCCGTTATCGCACCCAGACTCGTCCTTTCCGCGGACGGAACCTACACCGTATTCCTCAATTCCAATGGCGCTACCGGAAGCGTGCCTGTAACTTTGGCTACCTTTACCGATATCACCGGCACCATTCCGTTCAACACGACGACCACGATGAGCAACTCATATCTTGGCCAGGCGACCAATCTCACCTTCACCGGCACCGCAGGACAGAACGTAGCACTGACCTTCGATGATGGTTCCTCGGATACCTATTCGTGGATGCAAGGTGGTCCCTCGTTGTCTCTTGAGGATGCAAGCGGGACGGTCTTCGCCACAGTAGACGTGGGGCAAGGCCAAAGCAATGGAACCGTCACGAGCGGCTACCCACTTCCTGCGGACGGAACCTATAGCGTCTTCCTGAACCCCGCCAACGCTTTCTCCGGAACCGTGAACGTCAATTTGCAGAGCCTATAAGACATCGTTCCGCCCTTTGGGCGTCACCAAAAAGACCCGCTTGTCTACAAGCGGGTCTTTTTGACACTTCTTCACGCTCGGGTTATGATGACGCCAGTGCTTGTGTTGCGAGCCGGCGCGCGCACCTACCTGGGGTCGCAGTGTGCTGCCCGACACAAGCCATCGCCCGACGCCGTTTTTCCCAAATCCCGGCGTGGGCGCGCAGGGCTTGTCGGGGTGAGGGACTCGACCTCCATCTCACCCCACCCCTGCCATCGAATCACGGGCTTGTCCATTTGGATAAGCCCGTTCGTCTTTTATCATTTTGTATTATTTGACAGGAGAACCGGCTCGCCTTATAATCCTCTCATGTTCGGTGGGGTTCCACCTGCCGGATCTTTTTTATGCCTACCATCAGACAACTCATCAAAAAAGGCAGGAAGCCCTTGAAGTCAAAAACCAAGGCGCCGGCTTTGTCGTACTATTTCAATTCCATCCACAACCGTCCAGTGGATTCCACGTCGCCCTTTAAGCGCGGCGTGTGCGTAAAAGTGTTCACCACGACTCCGAAGAAGCCGAACTCGGCCTTGCGCAAAGTCGCGCGCGTTCGGTTGTCCAACGGCATGGAGATCACGGCGTATATTCCGGGCGAAGGCCATGCTTTGCAGGAGCACTCCATTGTTATGGTGCGCGGCGGCCGCGTGGCTGACCTTCCGGGCGTTCGCTACCACGTTGTTCGCGGCGTGCTTGATACCACGGGTGTCGCCGATCGCAAACAGCAGCGCTCAAAATATGGCGCGAAGCGTCCGAAAGAAAAGGCGAAATAATACGAGTTAAATAACCACCATGCGCAAGAAGCGAGTATACAAAAAATTCCATCAGCCTGACGTCGTTTTTGGGCGCGTCGAGCTTGGCCGTTTTATCAACTACGTAATGAAGGATGGCAAGAAGTCGACCGCTGAAAAGTTGGTCTATTCTGCGTTCGACAAAATAAAAGTCATCACAAAAGAAGAGCCGATGGTGGTGTTTGAGCGTGCTTTGGAAAATACGATGCCATTGCTCGAGGTTGCCTCGAAGCGCGTTGGCGGTGCGAACTACCAGGTGCCGCGCGAAGTGCGCCCGGAGCGCCGCTTTATTCTTGCCTTGCGTTGGATCATCGGTGCTGCGCGCGCGAAGAAAGGAAAGGGGATGGCCGACAAGCTGGCGGATGAGATCGTCGCCGCGTCAAAGAACGAAGGCAATGCGATAAAGAAGAAGCTCGATATGCATCGCATGGCAGAGGCGAACAGGGCGTTTGCGCACTTCGCGAGATAGGCTTTTGACTGCTGGCGTACCGCTGTTCGTCCTATATCACCTATATCACCGATATTACCGAATTATCGACAAAGATAAGACCCCGCTCGTGCGGGGCCTTTGATGTCGGGGATCGGGTGGTTTCAGGTGACTATGCCTTAATTGCAAAAGATTTGCAATTAAGGCATAGTCACCTGAAAAGAAGGGGGTGTTTGGCGTTTCGCTCATCCCGCGCCTGGCGGCACATGCGAGCGGGGTGTTTCGCGGGCCGAAATTTGCACGCGCGGCACAGATATGGTATTCTCATCATCGTTACTTCATGCGGCTTGGCGCCGCTTTTTAGAATAAACAAACCAATTATTAATTATCACATCATCCTCTGCCATGCTCAGACAATACTCGATCGAAAAAACCCGCAACATCGGCATCATCGCGCACATCGATGCCGGCAAGACGACCGTCTCCGAACGCGTGCTTTTTTATACTGGCGTCAGCCATAAGATCGGCGAGGTGCACACGGGCGACACGGTGATGGACTGGATGGAGCAGGAGCGCGAGCGTGGCATTACGATCACGTCCGCTGCAACGACCGCGTTCTGGACGCCCACGTATCACGCCGCATCCGCCGACCATAAAAAGTGGGAGCATCGCATCAACCTCATCGACACCCCGGGCCACATCGACTTCACCGTGGAGGTGAAGCGCTCGTTGCGCGTTCTGGACGGCGCGGTTGTCGTATTCGACGGCGTCGCCGGTGTGGAGCCGCAGTCCGAGACGAACTGGCGCTATGCGGACGATTACAAAGTGCCGCGTATTTGCTTTATCAATAAGCTTGACCGCACGGGTGCGTCGTTTGAAAAGAGCTTTAAATCGATCCTCGACCGCCTTACGCCGAATGCGATTCCCATCCAGCTGCCGATCGGCACAGAGATGGACTTCAAGAGCGTGGTGAACTTGCTCGAGAACAAGGCATACACCTTCGAGGGCGAGCACGGCGAGAAGATTGTGGAGATCCCGATCCCGGACGACATGAAGGCTACGGTTGAAAAGCATCGTCACGACCTTATTGAGAAGATCGCGGAGAACGACGACGTCGTAATGGCGGCATATTTGGATGGCAAGGAAATTTCGCTCGACGATCTGCGCAAAACGTTGCGTAAGGCGGTCATCGCGAACACTATCATCCCGGTCATGTGCGGCTCGGCGCTCAAAAATAAAGGCGTGCAGTTCATGTTGGATGCTGTCATCGAATACTTGCCGTCGCCGGCGGACATGCCGCCGATCATGGCGCACGACGAGAAATCCGGCGAGCAGGTTGCGGTGGCGCTCACGGACGAGGAAAACTTTGTGGGACTCGCCTTCAAGATCGCAACGGACCCGTTCGTGGGAAACCTTGCGTTCTTCCGTTGCTATGCCGGCGTGCTCAAGCGCGGTTCCTATGTGTATAACTCATCAAAGGGCCAGCAAGAGCGCATTGGCCGTATCGTCCGCATGCACGCGAACGATCGCGAAGAAGTGGACGAGATCTATTCCGGCGAAATTGCCGCTATCGTGGGTTTGAAGCAGACGACGACGGGGGACACGCTTTGCGACCCGGAGCATCCGATCATTCTCGAGAAGATCACATTCCCGGAGCCGGTCATCGGTTTGCGCATCGAGCCGAAGACGAAAGCTGACCAGGAAAAGATGGGCACCGCGTTGCATCGCTTGGCTGAAGAGGATCCGACGTTCCGCGTCGCGGGCGATCCGGACACGGGCGAGACTATTATCTCCGGTATGGGCGAGTTGCACTTGGAAATTATTGTTGACCGCATGAAGCGCGAGTTTAATGTTGACGCGAACGTGGGCCGTCCTCAGGTTGCCTACAAGGAAACGATCACGGCCGAGGCTGATGGCGAAGGTAAATACATCAAGCAGTCCGGCGGTCGCGGTCAGTATGGTCACGCAAAAGTGCGCGTCCGTCCTTTGGAGCGCGGCGCGGGATTCGTATTCCTTGATGAAGTTAAAGGAGGTGCGATCCCGAAAGAATTCATCAATCCTACAGAAAAAGGCGTTAAGGAAGCGGTTGAAAAAGGCGTTGTTGCCGGCTATCGGGTTGTTGACGTCGAGGTAACACTCTATGACGGTTCGTTCCACGAGGTTGACTCTTCCGAAGCGGCGTTCAAGATCGCGGGTTCGATGGCGTTCCAGGATGCGGCGAAGAAAGCAAAGCCGGTGATCCTTGAGCCGATCATGAAAGTGCAGGTGATTGTTCCGGAAGCCTACATGGGTGAGGTGACGGGCAACGTGAACTCGAAGCGCGGCAAGATCGAATCGATGGAAGACCGCCCGGGCTTGAAGGTTATCAACGCGCAGATTCCTTTGTCTGAAATGTTCGGCTATGCGACGGAGCTCCGCTCTATGACGCAGGGACGCGGTTCGTCTACGATGGAATTCGATCACTATGAGCCGGCGCCGAACAACGTGGCGCAGCAGATCATTGAAGGAAAGAAGCGCTAAGATAACATAAGGACCCCACCTCTTAAAAGGTACGGCGTTCCGGTCTGCTGACCGGCCGCCTCGGCTCTCGCCGCCTTCGCGGCTCCGAGACGCCCTTTTAAGAGGTGGGGCTTATGCTATCTTAGCGACCCGTTCCATCAATGGGAGCTGCGGCACGTTGTTCTAGGGCTGGAGCTTCTTTTGTTTTAATAGCTAGTTTCCTTCTCCTTTTTAGCTCTTTAAGGATATCAAACCCATTAATTGGTTTTCTAAAAAAGAAACAGCTGCCGCGATTTTCTAATGGGACGACGTAATCAACGAGACTTTTCCCGTGAGTGGTGCCGCAATGGATTTGATGGACAAACTCCTTTTTATACTTAGGGTTATTGAAATCGCAATAATACAGGATCTCATCAATGCTCAACTGAAATATGTGGGAGCTGCCGATATTCATCGCGTCTTCAATATAAGTACGACGTGAATTATATTGTCAGTCATTCGCCAATTCCATGGCTTCAAAGTTTGAGGCTTTCGCGTGATTTTACAAAACTTTTGAAAGGACAAAATT
>Ga0182030_10000764_pt1 | contig 63076 bp, 53 predicted proteins | sample 812S3MmetaG_FD_121299 | JGI IMG/M metagenome (GOLD analysis project Ga0182030, IMG submission 121299) | Permafrost microbial communities from Stordalen Mire, Sweden - 812S3M metaG (Illumina Assembly) | ecosystem: Environmental > Terrestrial > Soil > Wetlands > Permafrost | place: Sweden... | reverse complement strand
GCGACCTCCGGGAACGCGCCGGTGCTGCCGCCGCCCTGATTGCCCCCGCCGCCGGTGCTCAAGCCTCGCATGACGATATCGCTCTGCCCGGGGCCGTTGGTGCTCTGGGTCACGTTGGGCAGATACTTGATCATCTGATCAAGGTTCACGACGTTCAACTGCGAAATCGTCTCGGAGGTGAGCGCCTGGATCTGGATCGGAACGTTCTGGATGTTCTCCGTGCGGCGCTGGGCGGTGACTATGATTTCGCCGAGCGCGTCCGAGGAGCTATCCGCGGTGGCGTCCACGGCGAGCGCGACCGAGGTACCCTGAATCCCGAGGATGGAGCAAATGGCGCAGGACAGCTTCTGATTGGGCGTCACCGATGTCTCCCTTCTATGTGTGGCAGTACATCTGTCGCGTAGCCGAAAACAAACCGCGGCCAGGCCGGCGTACCGCCGGGCGGCGCGTTCCTGTATCGGCGCACTCGAGCAAAAATACCATCCCGCCGGATCAATCTTGTAACGATAAACGCCGGCCCCTTTATGTATATCATGTGCTCCGGCGCAATCTCAAATATTCTTGAGAGCCCAGCGCCCGAGCCGGGAGAGGGGGCCCCGCGTTTCCCAAGGTAAACATGCAAGCAGCCATAGAGAGCGATCCCCGTTCGCCGATCGAGACCGAGGTGCGGCGCATACGCGAACTCCTGGGGCGCAGCCAATTCGGTGCGGCGCTCGCCGCCACCCAGGCGCTGCGCGGCCAGGTTCCCGAGAACCGCGACGTGCTCTACATGATCGCGGTGAGCCTGCGCTATCTAAAGCGAATACCCGAGGCGCTGGCGGCGCTCGCGGAATTGGAGTTGCGCCACCCCGGCTATAGCCGGATGTTCCAGGAACGCGGCCATTGCCATGTGGCGATGCGTTCCGCGGAGCCTGCCATCGAAGCTTTCGTCCGCGCGGTGACGATCAACCCGTCGCTTCCTGCGAGCTGGAACGCACTGCAAGTGCTGTTCCGCTTGGCCGGCCGCCAAGCCGACGCGGACAATGCGGCCAGAGAGGCCGCGAAGCTCGCGAGCTTGCCTGCGGAGATCCTGACCGCGTACAGCCTGTTCGCGGACGGCGAGATCGCGGCGGCCGAGCAGGTCGTGCGTCAGTACTTGCTGGCCAATGGCAACCACATCGAGGGTATGCGGCTGCTCGCGCAGATCGGCATGAAACTCGACGTCGTAGACGACGCGGAGTTCCTCCTCGAGCAGGTGGTGGCGCTCGCGCCGGACTATCACGCCGCCCGCTACGAATATGCGCTCGCGCTGCTGAACCGCCACAAACACGTGCGCGCGCGCGAGGAGATGGAGAAACTCCTTGCAACCGATCCGAACAACAGGGTCTACCGCACCGCCCATGCGACCGTATTCACGGGATTCGGCGATTACGCGCAAGCCCTGCCGCGGTATCGTGAGATCCTGGCCGAGACGCCGAACGACCCCGAGCTCCACTTGTCGATCGGGCACGCGCTGAAGACGCTCGGTCAGACGCGGGAGGCGATCGCGTCGTATCGCGCTGCGACGGGGGTCAGGCCAGAGTACGGCGAGGCGTACTGGAGTCTCGCGAATCTGAAGACCTATCGCTTCACGGATGCCGAAATCGCCGCCATGCGCGCCTCGGAGGCGTCGAACGTTCAAGCGGCCGACCGCTATCATCTGTGTTTCGCGCTCGGCAAGGCACTCGAGGACCGAGGCGAGTACGCGGAGTCCTTCGTGTTTTACGAACGGGGTAACGCGCTGAAGAAGACCGAGTGCCGCTACCGGCCGGAGCCGCTGGAGCAAAATGCAAGGCTGCAGGCGGCCGTGTGCACGCGGGAGTTCTTCGACGCGCGTCGGGGCTTCGGCTGCCCCGACCCCTCGCCCATTTTCATCGTCGGGCTGCCGAGATCGGGCTCGACTCTGATCGAGCAGATCCTTTCCTCGCACTCGCGGGTGGAGGGCACGATGGAGCTCGCAGACATTCCGCGGCTGGTGCAGGATCTGCGCGGGCGCGAGCAGACCGACTCGGCTCCGCGCTATCCGGGCGTCCTCACCGGGCTCGGTGCGCAAGATTGCATGCGCCTCGGGCAGAAGTATCTCGACGACACGCGGGTGTACCGCAACGGCAGACCCGACGGGGTGCCTTTCTTCGTCGACAAGATGCCGAACAATTTTCGCCATCTCGGGCTCATCCATTTGCTCCTGCCCAACGCCAAGATCATCGATGCGCGCAGGGACCCTCTCGCGTGCTGCTTCAGCAACTACAAGCAGCTGTTCGCCTCCGGACAGCAATTTACCTACAGCATCGAGGATATCGCGCGTTATTATCGAATGTATGTCGAGCTCATGGCGCATTGGGACGAGGCGCTTCCCGGCCGGATATTGCGGGTTCAGCACGAGAACGTGGTCGATGATCTCGAGGGCAACGTGCGTCGCATGCTCGAGTTCTGCGAGCTCGAGTTCGAGCCGAGCTGCATCGAGTTCTACAACACGGAGCGCACCGTGCACAGCGCAAGCTCGGAGCAGGTGCGTCGCCCGATCTATCGCGAAGGGGTCGACCAATGGCGCCACTACGAACCGTGGCTCGGCCCTCTGAAGGAAGCTTTGGGTCCCCTTATCGCTCGACCCTAGTGCGCGGTGGCCCGCAACGCAGGGCCCGGGCCTGGCTGCGCCGGCTCGGCATCGATGTGCTCGACGGACGCAAACAGCAGGTCACGAAAATCCGGATCGGTACGCTGCGGCGACTGGTTGCCGCGCGGGTCCACTTGCGTCATCAGGACGGCGACGATGCCGGTCCTGGGACTCACAATCCAGTGCGTGTCCCATAACCCTCCCCAGGAGTAATCGCCGCTGAAGCCGGCTTGCGGTGAGCTTGCGGCATCGATGATCATTCCGACTCCGAGACCGTAACCGAGACCCCTCGAGTCGGCTCCCCAGAATTTGAACAGTGCGTCGTCGGGAACGTGATTCGAGCTCATGAGTGCGATCGTCACCGGGGAGAGCACTCGTTTGCCCTCCAAGGATCCGCCGTTCTCCAGCATCTGCGCGAACCGTAGGTAGTCGCCGGCGGTCGATATCAGGCCGCCGCCGCCCGACGGCCAGCGCTCGGGATCCGCGGGGGAACCGAGCTGGGGTGCATCGCTCGGTTCGAGCTCGCCCGTCGACCCATGCTTGTACAAGGTCGCGAGCAGCGCTACATCGGACTCGGGTATGAAAAAGCCGGTGTGCGTCATTCCGAGCGGCTCGAACAGCCGCGTTTTCAGGAAACGCTCGAACGGCATTCCCGTGACCACTTCGACCAGCCTTCCGAGCACGTCGTCCGCATAGCTGTAGCGCCAGCCGGTGCCCGGCTGAAAGTAGAGCGGAACGCCTGCGATCGCGCGGACGGCCTCCGCCAGGGTGCTGTGGAGGGTGATCGGCAGGGCAAGATAGGCTTTGCCGAGGGGAGTCGAGGGGTCAAACACGTAGCCCAAGCCCGAGGTGTGAGTCAGCAGCTGGCGGATCGTGATCGGCGCCTTTGCCGGCTCCGAGATGAGCGCTCCCTGGGTATCGACGCCCGTGAAGACGCGCTGGTTGGCGAATTCGGGAAGAAAACGCGATACGGGATCATCGAGATGGAAGCGCCCCTCCTCGTAGAGCATCAGCACCGCGACGGAGGTGATCGGCTTGGTCATGCTCGCGATCCTGAATCGGGTGTCGAGCGTCATGGGAAGCTCCCGGGCACGATCCCGCATACCGATCGTGCTCGAGTACACGAGCTTCCCACCGCGAGCCACCAGGAGCACGTATCCGGCCGCGCTGTTCTTGTCCACCTCGCCTCGGAAAAAATCGCGCATGTGGTCGAGGCGCTCCTTCGACAACCCGGCGGCCGCCGGCGTCGACACGGGCAACGCGGGCGCCTGCGCGCGCGCGGACGCCGCCGCGAGTACGGACGCCGCCGCGAGTACGGACGCCGCCGCGAGAGCGAGCCCCAGGAGCCGGGCCGTGCGCAGCGCGGCGGGTGAATTTATCATCGGATCTCCCAGTCCAGTAACCTTTCCATTACATTACGCCGCGTGGGCAGGATTGGCGAACCATGACGATGACCAAGCGATGAACGATCCGGGCGCAACCTTCCACGAGCTCGAGCTCATCACGCCCTCGACGCGGGCGATTCTGGGTGAAGGCCCGGTGTGGGATGAGCAAACTCAAACGCTGTATTGGGTCGATATCGATCGTGGCGAGCTGCATCAATGCCTAGCGGACGGATCGAGGCAAAAGTCCACGCAAATCGGTCAACGGATCGGCTGTATCGCCTTGCGGCGCACGGAGCCGGGATTCATCGCGGGGCTCGAACGATCCATTGCGCTGCTCACCTTGAACCCGTTGACGATTCGCACCCTGGCGCCGGTCGACGCACATCTTTTGCAGCATCGTTGCAACGACGGGAAGTGCGATTCGGCAGGCCGCTTTTGGGTCGGCACCTACAATGAGGCCGCGACCGAGGCCACCGGCTGGTTCTTCCGATTCGATGCGGCGGGGGTGCTCACGCGCACGGCGGGCCCTTTCATTTGTGCGAACGGTCCCGCATTTTCGCCCGACGGCAATATCGCCTACTGTGTCGACAGCTACGGCAAGGTCGTCTATCGATACGATGTGTCCCCAGCGGGCGAGCTGTCCGGACAAGGAGTCTTCAGGCGCTTCGACGGCGAAGGATCGGGCTTCCCGGATGGCCTGACCTGCGATGCCTCGGGTTGCGTATGGATCGCGCAGTGGGGCGCATCGCGAGTGTCACGTTTCAGCCCCGGGGGAGAATGCCTGGAGGTCATTGACCTGCCCGTCTCCCAACCTACCAGCTGTGCCTTCGGCGGTGCGGGGCTCAGGCGCTTGTTCATTACCACGGCATCGCAAGGACTCGATGCCGCCTCGAACCAGAACGGCTTGGCAGGTGCGGTCTTCGCCGTCGATCTTCCGGTCGGCGGCCTTCCTGCCGCACGCTTCGACGGTTGAGGAATCCTTAGAGCCGCGCGCCCTCTACGCTGCGCGCCCAGGCCACACGGTCGATACGGCCCGCTCGAACTGCTCGAGGGTGAAACGAATATCCTCGGCAGTGTGCGCCGCGGATATCGAGCATTGCTTCGTGGCGATGGGCACCAAGAACACGCCCAGATCGATCAGCGCGCGCCGCAGCGACACATCCCGCTCGAAATCGTGGTGCTCGATGATGTCGTGGAAGTCGACCGGAGCTCTCGGCATCAAGTAGTAGGAAAAGGCGGAGCCTTGGCGCGCGATCGAGGCCGTCACGCGATGCGCGGCGAATATGGCGTCAAGTCCCTGCTGCATCTGCGTTCCCAAGGACTCCACGTGCGCGTAGACCTCGGATCCATGGGCGAGCAGGTATTCGATTGTTCGAATGGCCGCCGCCACCGCGACGGGATGCCCGTTGTAGGTGCCGCTCACCAACGGGCGCTTTCCCGCATCCGGGTGGACGATGTAATCCATGTGTTCGCGCTTGCCGCCGAGGAGCGCCAGGGGAAATCCGTTCGCCACCGCCTTGCCGTAGGTGACGAGATCCGGCTTCACCCGGCAAATCTCGCTGTAGCCACCCAAGGCATGCCTAAACCCGGTCTTGACCTCGTCGAAGACCAGCAGGAAGCCGAACTCGTCGGCGAGAGCCCGCAGTCCCGCGAGATACCCCGCCCCCGGCCGCACCACGCCGATATTCTGCAGGATCGGTTCGGTGATCATCGCCGCCACCGGATGGCGGCGGCACACGTACCGAACCGACTCGAGGTCGTTGAAATTCACCGGATGAACGAAATGCGTCGATTCGATGGTCGTGCCCGCACCAAGGGGGCGAAGGGGATACTCGCCCGGCGAGACTCGGGGCCCGATTTCCGCGAGCGTATTGAACACGTTGCAGGCGAGCTCGTCGTGATTACCGTTATAGCCTCCCTGGACCACGATGACATGCTGCCTTCCGGTGATCGCGCGGCTAAGACGAATCGCGAGCGATGTGGCCTCGCTGCCGGTGTTTTGCAGGCACACCTTGTCGACCGCCGCGACGTGCTTGCAGAGGAGCTCCGCGAGGCGTCCTTCGAGCTGCGAGGGTCCGGCACCGAAGAGACTCGCGCCGCTCTGCAGCACATCAATGACGGCGTCGTTGATCGGCGCGAAATTATGGCCGAGAAAGTGCGGCGCGAAGGCTGCGTGATAATCCACGTAGCGCTTGCCATCGATGTCCCACAAATAGGCGCCTTGACCCTTCGAGAAGCTGATCGGCGGATCGATGATCCGATTCGTCGAGCTGACCCCGCCGGGTATGTAGGCGCCGTTGCGCGCCAAAAGAGAGGCAAGTCCGTCGCTCACTGGCGAAGTCATGGGGTGCTCATCGGCGGAATAACGAGGCATGCGGCACCGGCCGCCGCATCGATTCCTTGTAACGTTACATGATAGGCCGTTGCCGCGTCTACAGGCGCCTCAGGGACCGCTGATCTTGAGGACAACTTGCCCCGGGCGCCGGTAGACTATGCGCATAAGCGGCGTGCAGCGTCACGAAGCCGCGGCATCAGGGAGCTCGAATCGATGAATCTCCCCATGGTCATGCGCCGTGCGGCGATCTCCTTGGCAGCGATTCTGTTGCTGCCGCCCGCGGCCGGGGCAGAGGCCGCGCTTGAGGACACGTATGTCAACGCACACGTGCCGTGGCACGGCGTGACCTATTCCGCGCACGACTTGGAGTACCGGACTTTCGATGCCGCCGCCATCGAAGTTCTTCGTCTGAATTTCAAGCCGCAACGCGTGATCGCCGGGCAGGCTGCGCTGCACGAGCCGGGCGACATTCACCTTGGAGAGTAAAGTCCCACGCGGTGTTGCCGTATCCCGCAGGAGCGCGGGCACGCTCCCCTCCGGGGCCGAAGTCATCGAATGCCGGCTCGCGAATGAATGCGGCACCGAGGCCGCGATCCTCACGCTCGGAGCGACGCTGCGCAGCTTGACGGTGAGCGACGCGCTCGGCTGTTTCGGGGACGTCGTACTTGGCTACGATACCGCCTTGGAGTATCTGTATGGACGCGAGTACTTCGGAGCGACGGTCGGGCGCTACGCCAACCGCATTGCGAACGGACGATTCTGCGTGGACGGCAGGTGGTACGAGCTCGAACGGAATGCTCCACCCAATGCCGAGCATGGGGGCGAGCAAGGGTTCGACCGCAAGGTCTGGACCATCGAGGGAACAGATACCGCGCACGGCGCAGCCCTCAGTCTTTCGCTGGTGAGCCCGGACGGTGATCAAGGGTACCCGGGCGAGCTCCGGGTGAATCTCACCTACACGCTGACGAACGACAATGAACTCAAGATCGAGTACTCGGCGACCACCTCCGCGACGACCGTCGTCAATTTGACCAACCACAGCTATTGGTGTCTCGCGGGTGCGGCCAGCGTCGGTGCCTTGCACGCGCGTCTTTCGATTGAATCGGACGCGTATACCCCGGTCGATGAGCATCTGATCCCGACCGGTGAATTGCGCCCGGTCGAAGGCACCGTATTCGACTTTCGCACGCCGCAGGTGCTTGCCGAGCGAATCCGCGACGGATCCGAGCCGCAGCTCTCGATCGGACGCGGCTACGACCACAATTTCGCGCTGCGCGGGGCGACGGGGCGATTGCGCCCGGCCGCTCGACTCGAGGATCCCGGATCGGGTCGAGTGCTAGAGCTCGTGACGACCGAGCCCGGGATTCACCTTTACACCGGCAACTTTCTCTCCGGTGCCGTCGTGGGCAAGGACCGGCGTCTGTATCGGCAAGGCGACGGGATCGCGCTCGAGACTCAGCATTTCCCGGACTCTCCCAACCATGCGGAATTTCCGAGCACGATTCTCGAGGCAGGACGCACCTGGTCCTCGACCACCGTGTACCGCTTCTCGACGATACGATCCGACAGGGTGAACGGCATATGAAGATCACGGCGATCAAGTCCTTTGTTTGCAACGCCAGGATGCGCAACTGGGTGTTCGTCAAGGTCGAGACCGATCAGCCCGGACTCGTTGGCTGGGGCGAGGCGACCCTCGAGTGGCACACGCGGTCGGTCGTCGGCGCGGTGGAGGATCTCGCCACTCTTTTGGTGGGCGAGGATCCCCGCCGCATCGAGCATCTGTGGCAGATGATGTTCAGGCAGCATTTCTGGCACAGCTCGGGCATCGTTCGTGCCACGGCGATGTCCGGGATCGACATCGCGCTCTGGGACATCGCGGGCAAGGACTTGGGCGTTCCCTGCCACCGGCTGTGGGGTGGACCGGTGCGCGACTACGTGCGCCTCTACTGCCACTTGGGCGGTGGACGCATGGAGGACTTCTACGAAACCCCGGTGGCCAATGCGGACCGGTTCGCCGATCTTGCGCGCGAGGCAGTGGCGAAAGGATATTCAGCGTTCAAATCGATGGCAGTGCCTCCGACCGCAGCCCTCGAGGGAATGAAGCCGGTTCTGGCCGCCGAGCAGGCCGTCGCGCGCATGCGCGATGCCGTCGGCGAAGGCGTCGACATCATGGTCGACTGTCATGCCCGACCCTCGCCGGCGATGGGGCTGTTGTTCGCCAAGGCACTCGAGCCCTACCGATTGTTTTTCCTCGAAGAGCCCTGCTGGCCGGAGGAATTCCAGGCGCTCGGCCATATCAATGCCTCGGTATCCACGCCGATTGCGACCGGCGAGAGATTGACCAACCTCACTCAGTTCAGGGATTTGTTCGCGGCACGAGGTTGCGAGATCGTCCAGGCCGATATCACGCATTGCGGCGGCCTGTCGGCCGCGAGAAAGATCGCGGCTCTCGCGGAAGCGCACCGGATCGGGTTGGCGCCCCACAACCCGCAGGGGCCGGTGAGCACGGCGGCGTCCTTCGAACTGGGATTTGCGCAGCCAGACTACGTGATCTGCGAAACGGTCAGCGAGGATGTGCCGTGGCGAGCGGATGTGGTGCGGGATTCTCATCCGATGAGTACGCAAGGCCGAACCGTGGCGCCCACCGACACGCCGGGACTCGGAATCGAGGTCGATGAGTCGGCGATCGCCAAGTATCCATTCAAGCAAGAGCTGCTGCAGCGTGTGTTTTACGCCGACGGATCCGTCGGCGACTGGTAACGACCCGTACCTTGGTCTCTATAATCTTGGGAGTTTCCATTATGTTGTTTCGCAGGCTGCCGGCGCTCGCCATTCCGTTAGGGGCGCTCGCGATGACTTGTTGGGCGGTCGGTGCGGGCGCGGCACAGCCGCTGCCCGTGCAAGCCTTCCAGGCCGGCCGATACCTGGACGCTCCGGTCACGAACGCCGCATTTGCTCCCGGCGAAGGCGCATCGGCCGCGCCCGAGTTTGCCGGCGTCGTGAAGATCAAGCCCGCGGCGATGCAGACACTGCCGGCCCTGACGCAGCCGGTGATCCAAGGCCGTGACGTGCGAATTTTCCCCGGCGTCGAGCTCGAGTTCTTTACCTTGGGCGATGTCCTCGTGCCGGTTCAGCGCGGCGAGATGGTGCGCGAGACCGGGGCGGGCGCAACGCAGAGCTACTGGCGCATCATTCCGCAACTCGGCAAGGTGTGGCGCGAACCCGGGGACGGAGATTGGTCGCGCGCCGCTTTCCCGGTGATGCTCGTCAACGATACCGAAAATCACGCGCATCAGGGACTCGCGAGTTTCCTCTATCGGCCGGGACAAGTATCCGGCGTGATGCTGCAGTTCGTTCAGCAGACCGGGCCTTACCTGATCAAACAATATTTCGTTGCTTGGGGATTCGCGCCCGCGGAGTACGCGCAAGGCGATACGGCCAAGCTAGCGACGCGCCGCGCGCAGGCGGAGTCCGAGCTCGCGGATCGGCTGCCCGCGAAGCCTTGGAGCGAGCTCGTCAAGATCGTGCCCGGCGGAACTCTCGATGATTTCGGCGGACCTTTGTACCCGAAGTGGCAAGTGGCCGGCGCTCTGCTGGTGGGCGGCACGCTCTATTATCAGGAGGCGGCCACTCCTTACGGCCCGTATCCTTATCCGCTCGAGATGCGCTTCGGGGTACGCTCGGTGACGAAAAGCGTATTCGCCCCGCTCGCGCTCCTGCGTCTTGCGCAGGTGTACGGTCCCTGGGTGCTCACGCTCAAAGTAGGAGACTACGTACAGGGCTTGGATCCCAAATGGCGTCGCGTCCGCTTCATCGATGCGGCGAACATGTCCACCGGCTTCGGCGGCACGGGCAGCACCAAGACTCATCCGAACGACATCTTCGACGGCTACTTGGGCGGCGAGTACGACGCCTGGTACACGGCGCCCTCGTTGGCCGACAAGGTCAAGCAGATCGCGGTGAATCTGCATCCCTATCCATGGGAGCCGGGGACGGTGATGCGCTATCGCGACCAGGATTACTTCCTGCTGGGCGCCGCCATCCAGGGCTTCCTCAAGTCTGTGCGCGGACCGGGGGCCGATCTGGGTGAGATGGTGCAGAACGAAGTGCTGACGCCCATCGGCATCCACCAGGCGCCGACCGTGAGGACGCGCGAAGCCGGCGGCCGCGACGGATTGCTCTGGTGCAATGCCGGCTACTATCCGACGCTCGATGATCTCGCCAAGATCGCGCTGCTTTACCAATCGCGCGGCGCGCATGCCGGCGTGCAGATCCTCAATCGTGAGCTGACGACGGATCTGATCGCCGGGCGCGATGCTCTCATCAAGAACGCGGATGCGTCGATCGGACCGGTGGCAGGGCCGCTCTCCACCTCGAGCGAGGACGGAAAATACAAAATGGGTTTCCACTTCCTGCGCTACGTCAATTCGGCGGGCACGGTCGAGTATCTGCCGAGCATGCACGGCTCCGGAGACAACGAGGTGATCCTGTATCCGAATCTCATGGTCTCGATCGTCATGGCGAAGGCGTCGCTCGAAGTGCTCGGGCCCAAGGAGAAGACCCGCTCCGACGACGGGCCGGTGACGATTCGCGATGTCGAGCGGTTGGCGCCGTTTTGAGCGAACGCACGTCGAGCCGGTTGGCCGATTGGGCGCTCCTCATGCTTTGCAATCTGATCTGGGCAGGCCAATTCGTGCTCGCGAAGCTCGTGCAGGAACAGATGGGGCCGATCTTCGCGACGCTCCTCCCGATGGCGGTCGCAACCCTCTGCCTGGTGCCGCTGGTTCGACGGCAGCGCCGCGGGCGCGGGGCCGTGGTCGCGATCCCGGTGTCCGACATCGTCAGGTTCGGCGTGATCGGGGTGTTCGGCCAAGTTGCCGCGCAGCTCGGAATAACCTGGGGAGTGGGTCTCGCGCCGGCATCGAACGCGGCGCTGCTATCGCTCACGCTGCCGATCACGACGGCGCTGATGGCGTACCTGCTGCTCGGCGAGCGCATGACCGTCGTGCGCTGGGTGAGCTTCGCCTTTGCCGTCGCGGGGGTCTTGCAGTGCTCGGGTGTCGACTGGAACGATTTGCGGTTCGCCGGCGGCCGCGTGGTGACGGGGAATGTTTTGATCCTGGTGGGAGTGTTAGGCAGCGCGTTCTACAACGTCTACAGCAAGCAACTCCTGCATCGCTACACGCCGCTCGAGGTTCTTCTTTACAGCTATTACGCCGTGCTCATCTGCCTCATTCCCCTGAGCTGGTATTTGGAGCCCGGATCGATTCGCGGCATGGCCTCCTATGGGCCGACTGTCTGGCTCGGTATCGCGCTGTTGGCGGCTCTGGTGTACTTTCTCTCGATGATCCTGTTCCTCAACGTGTTGACGCGGATTGATGCGGCTCAAGCCGGTTTGTCGAATTACCTCGTACCCGTGTTCGGCGTGGTCATCGCCGCGAGCGTTCTCGGAGAGCGCCTCACGGCACGCATGACCATCGGGGGTTTGGTGGTGTTGGCGAGTACCCTGCTCGTCACCGTCTACGAAGAACACTACATGGCGCGCGCGCGTGCCGCCGCCGCACGTCGCTGCGCGCGCCCCTGAAGGAGTCAGCCATGTCCACGCAGTTCGACGGCAGGCACACATTCATAACCGGAGGCGCGCGCGGGATCGGATACGCGATCGCGGTCGCATTCGGGCGCGAGGGCGCGGCGCTGACGATCATCGATTCCCATGCCGAGAATCTCGATCTGGCGGTGCGCTCGCTGCGCGGAACCGGCGTCGCGGTTCATGGACATCTCGTCGACGTGACCGATCCGGACGCGGTGACGGCTGCGGTGGACCAAGCGGAGCGCCGGGCTCCGATCGACATTTTGGTCAACAACGCAGGGATCGCGCTCGAGACCTCGTTCCTGGACATCTCCGCGGCCGAGTGGCGGCGAGTGCTCGAGGTAAACCTGACCGGGATGTTCGTGGTGGCGCAGGCCGTGGCTCGGCGCATGGTGGCGCGCCGCCGCGGGGCAATCGTCAACATGTCGAGCAAGAACGGCATCGACGGTGAGGCGGGATACGCTCACTACAACGCGAGCAAGGGCGGAGTGATCATGCTGACCAAGACGATGTCCATCGAGCTCGCCCAGTTCGGCATCCGCGTGAACGCGGTCGCGCCGGGGTATCTGCAAACGCCGATGTCCGAGGCGATCGACAGCCCGGCTTTCGTTCGAGATTTCGTCGACCGCTACATCCCGATCGGGCGCTACGGCAAGGTCGAGGATGTCGCGCCCCTGTTCTTGTTTCTCGCCGGCGAAGGGGCGTCCTTCGTCACCGGCCAGGTCTTCGTCGTCGACGGCGGTCAGCTTGCCGGCCAGAAGGCCTCGGCCGAGCTCCTGGGCAGACTGTATCCCCAACGCTGACCCAACGGGTTCGGCTAATTTCCTGGAGGCAACGATGACCGGCATTGGTTCGCTTTTCGACCTGACTGGACGCGTCGCCGCTGTCACCGGGGGCAATCGAGGAATCGGCCGCGCCATGGCGCTAGGCTTGGCACGCGCCGGCGCGTCCGTGGCCGTGCTCGCGCGCAATGCGGAACAGAACCAACTGGTGCTCGCAGAGCTCGAGGCAATCGGCAAGCCGGTGCTGGTGCTGCCCCTCGATGTGACGGATCGGGCCGCATTGGCCGGCGCGGTGACCGAAGTCGAACGTGCCCTCGGCGGCGTCGACATTTTGGTCAACAATGCCGGGATCGCCGCGCGAACGGGCGGGGTGCTGAACGAGACCGCTGATATCTGGGACAAGACGCTAGAAACCCACCTGAACGCTTCCTTTTTACTGTCGCAGCTGGTTGCCAGATCAATGGTCAAGCGCAAGAGCGGCGGTAAGATCATCAATCTCGCGAGCATGTATTCGATCTTCGGGTCGGGGCTCGTGCCTTCCTACAGCGCGGCCAAGGGAGCTATCGTTCAGCTGACCAAATCGCTCGCGATTGAATTGGCGCCGTACAACATCCAAGTCAATGCGATCGCGCCGGGCTGGATAGAAACGGACATGACCGCCCCAGTGCGCAGCTCACCGATGAACGGCGAAATCATCGCACGCACCCCCGCCAAGCGTTGGGGGAGAGCCGACGAAATCATCGGAGCGACCGTTTTCCTCTCGTCTCGCGCAGCCGATTTCGTCACGGGCGTCACGCTGCCGGTCGATGGAGGTTATTCGATTTACTGAGGTGGCTGAAACACCGAGGCGTCTCGCGCCGGCCGGACACCGGCTCATGTTTCGCCAAACGGCGGAAATCGCGCCAGGGTCTCCAGGTCCCCGAGCTCTCGATCGTTGCGCACATAGAGCCGGCTCGCGTCGCGCACGGGTTGGAAGTCCCAGGGGGTATAGCGTCCGGCGCGCAATGCTTCGTAGACGAAGTGGCGGCGCCGTTGACTCTCGATCACCGCAGTACGCAGGGCCGCGAGATCCCAGCGGCGCAGCGTCTCGCGGCGAAATTCCCGCACTCGAGCCGCGTGCGCGGCCGCCGACGCAAGATTTTGCGTCTCGTCCGGATCGTCGACCAAATCGTAAAGCTGATCCGGGTCGACCGGCGAATGCACGAACTTGTAACGGCCGCGCCTGATCATCACGAGCGGGGCGAGCGCCCCTTCGGCCAAGTACTCACCGATGACCTCATCGCGGCCGGCGGCGCCCGCGAGCTGCGCAGTCAAGCTATTGCCGTCGAGCGGCATCGCGTAATCGGCGCTCTTGGTCCCGGCGAGCTCGCACAGCGTCGGGGCGATGTCGACGAGTGAGGCCGAATGCGCCACACGCCGGGCGGGGAAGCGCCGGGGTGCGTAAACGATCAACGGTATTCGGCACGCCGGCTCGAAGAAGCTCATCTTGAACCACAGTCCGCGCTCGCCGAGCATGTCGCCGTGATCGGCGAGCAGCATCACGACGGTGTTTTCGGCGAAGCCAGAGTCGGCCAGGGCGTTCCGCAGCACGCCGACTTGATCGTCGACATACGATACGGCACCGTAGTACGCGCGGCGCGCTGCACGCACCTCTCCCTCGCTCACGGGCTGCGCGTCGAGCCCGCAGACGTGGCGCAGCCGTCGAGAATGCGGGTCCAACAGCTCGGGCGCAATGCGCAGCCGCGGCATATCGATGTCGACCCCCGAATAGCGGTCCCAGTACGCTTGGGGGATCGCGTACGGATCATGCGGATGAGTCATCGATGCGATCATGCAGAACGGGCGGCGGTCTTTGCTGCGGGCCATGTCGAAGAGTTTCTGACGGGCCTGAAAAACGACTTCGTCGTCGAAGTCGATCTGATTCGTGCGTATGCAAGGTCCCGCCTGCGTGACCGAATCCATGCTGTGATACCAGCTCGGTCTGTGCTCGAAGCGAGTCCAATCCGGCGTCCAGCCGAAGTCGGCCGGATAGATGTCGGTGGTCAAGCGCTCTTCGAAGCCATGAAGCTGATCCGCTCCGCAGAAATGCATCTTGCCGCTCAGCACCGTTTGGTATCCGGCACGCCGCAAATGGTGCGCAAAGGTGGGCACGTGCGCCGGAAATTCCGCCGCATTGTCGTAGGCACCGATCGCCGAGACCTGCCGGCCGGACAGGAACGAGAAGCGCGAAGGCGCGCACAACGGGCTGTTGCAGTAGAACGAATCGAAAACCACTCCGGCCGCGGCGAGCGCGTCCATGTGCGGTGTCTTGGCCACGCGGTTTCCGTAGGCGGGAAGCGCCCGCGCGGTCAGCTGATCGGCCATGAGGATCAAAAAATTCGGTCGGTCCGACAAGGGATTCTCCGATCTCAAGGGGCGCTCAACGCTTCGAACCTAACACGGCGCTGCCGGCGCGCGCCAGATTGCGGAGCGCGGCCAGCGCGGCTTTGTCCGGGAGGGCGCGCTTCGGGACGGCGTGGATGAGGCCGGTCTTTTGCTGAAACAGAATCACGCGATCGTTTTCCTTGAGCGGCCGAAGCTCCGCCCATAGGATTCTCTCGCAGATCGATGCGGCCGGCTGAATGCTGATCCCGTCGCTGTCCCACGTTGCGACGGTCATCCGTCGCAACGTTTCGTTGCGCCGGAATGCCGCCGCCGCGGCTTGTTTCACTTTGCTGATTTGCATGAGGCGAAACGCGCCGAGGCTCGCAGTCAGCCCGATGAGCAGCGGCAACAAGCCGAAGCTCCAGGGCGATACCGACAGCGCCAGTTCCCCGGCAAGGGTTGCGGCGAACAGGGCGAATTCGAGCTTGGGGCGAATCCCGATCGCGAGCAGTCTTGCGGAGGCGATATCCTCCGGGTCCAGCGTGTACTCAATGATGCGCGGCCGCCTGTTGCGCGCGATACGCGATCCAGCTCTGATCGATCAGGTAGGCGTGGATGTTCTCGACATCCTTATCGCTCAAGATATCGTCGAAGCGCTCCATGCCGGCGGCCGCGAGCACCCCATGCAATACGATGTCTTTGAATTCCGCATGCAGCCCCGCATTGAGCCTGTGCAGATCGGGAGTGACGTTCAGGCCGAGCGCGTGGCAGCGGGAGCATTCCTGGACGAACAAGGCTTCGCCCGCGCTGATTTCGGCTGCGGTCGCAGTCTCTGCCGGCGGCTTCTCGAACGGCTCGTCGACGCGCGCCGGAGGCGTCGGCACCCCGCCCCCGCCGAGCTTCAGCGCGATGATGCGATTGACGTTCTGGTATTTCGCCGCCGCGCTCGCCGGCGGTATGGGCCCTTCGGCGATGCCTGTGCCGCCATAGCCCACTTGCACCGCGATGTACTGTTCCCCCTTGACGGCGTAGGTGGTGGGAGCCGCCATGATGTGGCTGCCGGTCTCGACGACTTTTAGAACCTTGCCGGTATCGGCGGCGTACACCCACAGGCCGCCGCTGCCGCGCCCTTGAAACACGAGATTTCCCGCAGTCGACATGATGCCGCCGTCGTAGCCGCGTACTCCGGAGGAGGTCTCGTGCTCCCATATGATCTTTCCGGCGACCGGGTCGTAAGCGCGGATCAATTCACGCACCAGCTTGCCCTTGCGCCCGGCCTTGAGCTCCTTCAGGTCCGGGAGCGGTCCGAACAGGTGCTTCAAGTCCGCGGCGTCGTAGGTATCGTCATCGAATATGCCGTTGGTCGTGAAAAAACCGTCAAGGAACTTCACCGAGCCGCCGTTGTGCGCGAGGTCGACCCAGACGCTGCCCACATCCTGCACCGGGATGTAAACGAGACGCGTCGATCCTGCGTAGGACATCGGCGTCCAGGTATGCGCGCCCGACCAGGATGGGTAGACATTCTTGGGAGAGGAGAACCAGTCGGCCTGTACGGTGACGCGCGGACGGCCGGTCTTCAGGTCCACCCCTTCGGCCCAGTTGACGTAGCTGAACTCCTTGGCGGACAAAAGCTCGCCGGTCTTCCGGTCGAGCACATAGAAGAAGCCATTCTTGTTCGCTTGCAGCAGCACGCGCCGATCGGCGCCGCCAACCTTGAGGTCCGCAAGGATCAACGGCTCGACCGCGTCGTAGTCCCAGTGGTCGTTGGGCGTCGTCTGGTAGTACCAAGCCATCCGCCCGGTGTCGGCGTGTAAGGCAATGATCGAGGCGGCGTACAACCCGTCGAGGTGGGCGTCGCCGAGCTGGCGCAGATCGTACGGGGCCGCATTTCCGGTGCCGAAGTACACCAGCTTCAAGTCGGGATCGTAGGCGAAGCCGTCCCACGCCGTTCCGCCGCCATTGAAACGGGCATCGCGGCGAGCGTCCCAGGTCTTTGCGGCCGCGGCGAGTTCCGGGTTCTCGAACGCCTGTCCGGCGGCGGGTGGTACCGTGAAAAAGCGCCACTTGAGCGCGCCCGTCGCGAGGTCGTAGGCCGAGACATAGCCGCGCACGGCGCCAGTCCCGAGATCACCACCGCCGTTGCCGATGACAACGAGGCTTCCGGCGATCTGCGGCGCTCCGGTGCTGGAATAGGGCGCCTTGTGGTCGACGATGGTGTCGGCTTCCCAGAGCTTGCGTCCATCCGCCGCATCGAGCGCATGCAACCGCCCATCGCTCGAGGCGACATAGACCTTGCCCTTCCAGACGGCGACGCCGCGGTTGACGAGGTCGCAGCATGGATTTCGCGCGAAGAAGGCGACGGGTTTTGGATCGTAGCGCCAGAGTTCCTTGCCGGTGGCGGCGTCGAGCGCATACACGTAGCCCCAGGTGCCCGAGGTGTACATCACCCCGTCGACGACGATCGGCGTCGCCTCCTGACCGCGCTGCGGGTCGCCGAGGTCATAGCTCCACGCGAATCCCAGATCCTTGATGTTGCCGGCATTGATGGTCGTCAGGGGCGAGTAATAGGTGCCGTCCTGGTCGCGGCCGCCGGTGAACCAGTTCTGCGGTTCGTTGTCCGCCGCCTTCAGTCGCGCTTCGTCGACGGCGCCCGGTGCGCCCGCCGGGGCGGCGCCTGCGAGCTTCGCGATCAGCAGCAGGAAGCCCGTGCACCACAGCACGCAGCCGGTGCGCATCCAGGCACCGGAAAACCGGTCGATTCGTGCCAAGTCGATTCTCCTCTCAAGGGTGGCTACGCGGCGTCCACGCCGGCGTTATAAATTATGATCGACAACATCCGAATAGGCACTTTCTCCAAGCGCTCGGGACCGTGGGCCACCTCTCCGCTGAAGGTCAGGGTATCGCCCGGCTTCATGACGTAGGTGTGCCGACCATGGCGGTAGTGCAGGATGCCGGCGAGCAAGTGGATGAATTCGATGCCGGGATGCTGGAAGCCCGGGAACACTTCGCTGCGGTCGTTGAGTGTAACCAGAAACGGCTCGAACAGTTTGCGCGGACCACGTTGCGCCGCGAGCAGATGATACGTGTGGCCGCGACGGGTGCCGCTGCGCACCGTCTCGAGCCCCTCGCCGGCACGAATCAATTGCGCGCCGCCGTCCTGCGCGCCCACCCGCTGCATGAGCGCCGAGGGCGTCACGCCGAGCGCCCGCGCCAAGGCCACGATGGTCTCGAGGCTCGGCGAGACCCGCCCGGTCTCGAGCCTGCTCAGCATCGCGCTCGAGATTCTCGCACGCCGCGCGATATCAGCCAGCGTGAGACGCTGGCCCTCGCGCAGGCGCCGGGCCGTGCGCCCGAGATTGGTCGCGGGACTTGCGCTGCGATCCGCTCCGATCGGAGCGGTCTTCGCCGCGCGAAGCGCCCGGCGTGCGGCGCGCGCCGGTCCGGACTTCACGGCCGCCATTGCGCAACAGGCAAATTAGGTTGCTCCACAGTTAAACTTTATGCTTATATTCGCACTTGGCGTCGGCATAAACCAGTATCGTTTCCGCGAATTTCCCGTCAGTTCGTATGCCCTATCGATTACTCCGTTTCGGCTTTTCGCGCAAGCATCCGGAACCCCGGATGTTCACGCGCCATGACTCGCTCAAATCCGGCTACGATGTGGTGATCATCGGCGGCGGCGGCCACGGCTTGGCCGCTGCTTATTACCTGGCCCGCGATCACGGGATCCGCAACGTCGCGGTAATCGAAAAAGGCTATATCGGCGGCGGCAACACCGGCCGCAATACCACCATCATCCGCTCGAACTACTTGACCCCGGAGGGCGTGAAGTTCTACGACGAGAGCGTGCGTCTGTGGCAGGACCTCGGCGAAGACTTCGATTTGAATTTGTTCTATTCGACGCGCGGCCATTACACCCTGGCGCACACCGATTCTGCGATGCGTACCATGCGCTGGAGAGCCGAGGTCAACAAGCATTACGGCGTGAAATCGGAGGCCGTCGACGCCGCCTTCGTGAAGCGCGGCATTCCGATGATCGACATGAGCTGCGCCGGACATGCCCCCATCCTGGGGGCGCTGTTCCACGAACCCGGGGCGATCGCGCGTCACGACGCCGTCGCCTGGGGCTACGGCCGCGGTGCTGATCGTCGCGGCGTCGAGATCCACCAAGAGACCGAAGTCACGGGAATTCGATTGCAGGGCGGTCGAGTGGTCGGCGTCGACACCACCCGCGGGAGCATCGCCACATCACGGGTGCTGTGCGCCGTGGCGGGATTTACTCCGAGAGTGCTCGACATGGTGGATCTACGCACGCCGATTTACGTGCACCCGTTGCAGGCCATGGTCTCCGAGCCCTTGAAGCCGTGGCTCGATCCGATCATCGTTTCCGGATCGCTGCACGTGTATGTATCGCAAACCGCGCGCGGCGAGCTGGTCATGGGCGCCTCACTCGACCCATACGAGCTGCATCAGACGCGCTCGACGCTCGATTTCGCCGAATCGTTGAGCGCGCACATGCTCGATATGTTCCCCTTCCTGAGCGAGGTCAATGTCAACCGGCAGTGGGCGGGTCTCGCCGATATGACCCCGGACTTCGCGCCCATCATGGGCTTGACGCCGGTGGAAGGGTTTTTCCTGGACGCGGGCTGGGGAACTTGGGGATTCAAGGCGACACCGGTCTGTGGCAAGACCATGAGCCAGACGGTCGCCACGGGCCGCAATCACGCGCTGATCGAAGGGTTCACCATGGACCGCTTTGCGCGTTATCAATTGACCGGTGAAAAAGGCGCGGCGTCGGTGGGGCACTGATGAAAATCATGATTTGTCCGCTGAACGGTGCCCGGCCGGTATCCGAATTCGCCTACGGCGGCGAGGTGCGCCACAGCCCGGACGCAGACACCTGCAGCGACGCCGAGTGGAGCAGCTATGTGTTCAATCGAAGCGGCTCGCCGGGCAACAAATACGAGTGGTGGTGTCATATCGCCTCCGGATTCTGGTTCATTGCGCTGCGCGACACGACGCGCGATGTGGTGATCGCCACTTACCCGGCCGAGAGGGCACGTCAACCTCTTCCGCCCCACGGGGGCGCACCTTGATGTATCGAGTAGGGCCTCACGCGGAAGAGTGGATCGACCGATCGACGATCCTCTCCTTCACGTTCGAGGGTAAGCGGTACCAGGGCTACCGCGGAGACACCATTTCGTCCGCATTGGCGGCGGGTGCGGTCGCGTATTTCAGCCGCAGCTTCAAATATCATCGCCCCCGCAGCATCCTGTCCTTCGCCAATCACGACAGCAACACTCTGTTTCAGGTCGACGGGGTGCCCAATGTGCGCGGCGATGTGACCCTGTTGCGCGACGGCATGCGGGTGGCGGCGATCAATACATTCGGGGGCCTCGAGCGCGACCGCGCGCGGATCTTGGATCGCTTCGCAGCCTTCCTGCCGGTGGGCTTTTACTACAAGGCGTTTCATTCGAAGCGCTTGTTTCCCCGCTGGGAGCGCTTGTTCCGCACCCTCACAGGCTTGGGCGCGGTGGCGCTCGATGCCGAACGTCGCGCGACGCCGAAGCGCTATGCATTTTGCGACGTCCTGGTGATCGGGGGAGGACCGAGCGGTCTGTCCGCGGCGCTCGAAGCGGCCGCGGCGGGCGCGAGCGTCGGGCTGGTGGATGAGGGGTTTCGGCTCGGCGGTGGCGGCGTCTGGGGCGACGGCGTGTGGGAATCATTGCAGAGTCTGATCGAGACCGTGAACAGCTCGCCGCGCATCTCGGTGTTGAGCGCTACGGTTGCGGCCGGGTATTACGCCGATCACTGGGTGGCGCTGGCAGAGCCGCATCGCATGACGAAAATGCGTGCGAAAGCGCTGGTGTTCGCCACGGGCGTCATCGAACAGCCCGCGGTGTTCCGCAACAACGACCTGCCGGGCGTTCTACTGGCGTCGGGCGCGGCGCGGCTGCTGCGGCGCTACCGCGTCGCGCCCGGTCGAAACGTGGTGATCGTCGCGGCCAATCTGGAAGCGTATTCGATCGCGCTCGAGCTGCACTCGCAGGGGGTGCGGGTCGCGGCGATCGTCGATTTGCGCGGTCCAGAGGAGGATGGCGAGGCGGCGGCGGCATGTGCGGCGCTCGGCATGGCGGTGTACCGGTCGTGCGCGCCCTACGAGGGCGTCGCCGGTGCGGACGGGACCGTGGCGGCGCTCATAATCGCGCCGCTCGAGGCACCGGGCCGTGTCGACCTCGCCAAGCGCCGGCGCATCGACTGCGACGCCATACTGATGAGCGTCGGCTGGGCGGCCGCAACGCAGCTCATCGCACAGGCGGGAGGCATAACGCGATTCTCGGAAGAATTGCAGCAATTCGTGCCGCAGGATTTGCCGGCCGGAGTATATGCGGCCGGCCGCCTGAACGGCGTCCACGATTTCGAGCAGCGCAGGGCAGATGGCAAGCGGGCCGGATCGCAAGCGGCTGCCCACGCGGGCTTCGGCGCGCCCGGAGGCACGACCGTCGCGCGCAGTACCCGCTGCCCTTCGCACCGCTTTCCGATCATCGACCATCCGCGCGCCAAGAACTTCGTCGATTTCGACGAGGACCTGCAGGTGAAAGACCTGGAGAATGCGGTGCAAGAGGGGTTTGACTCGAGCGAATTGCTCAAGCGCTACAGCACGGTCGGGATGGGGCCCTCGCAGGGCAAGCACTCGAACATGAACGCCTTGCGTGTCCTGGCGCGGGCGCGAGCCCTAAGCGTCGAGCAATTGGGCTTGACCACCGCCCGTCCCATGTATCACCCCGTTCCCATGAAGCTACTGGCGGGCCGCAGCTTTAATGTCGAGCGCCGCACTCCGATCGATGCAGAACACCGGCGCTTGAGCGCCGTCTGGATGCCGGCCGGGAACTGGCGGCGCCCTGAGTATTATGCGAGGGCCGGGGAAAGCCGCTCGAAAAGCATCGAGGCCGAAGTCGAGGCGGTGCGCACTCGTGCCGGACTCATCGACGTGGGTACGCTCGGGAAGATCGAGATTTACGGCCCGCAAGCCGGTCTTTTTCTGGATCGCGTCTACGCCGGCAAGTACTCCGAATTGAAGATCGGCATGACCCGCTATGGTCTGATGTTGGATGAGTCCGGCGTCATCATCGATGACGGAGTGATCGCCCGATTGGCCGCAGAGCAGTTCTACTTCACCACCACGACCAGCGGCTCAGCGACGGTATTTCGCGAATTGCTACGGCTGAACGCCCTGTGGGGGATGAATTGCGGATTGGTGAACGTGACCGGGCATCGGGCCGCGTTCAATTTTGCCGGTCCCCTGAGCCGCACGATCCTGCAAAGCCTGACCGATGTCGATCTGCGCGATGCGTCGTTTCCGTTCTTGGGCGTGCGCAGCGGCCGGGTCGCGGGCATCGCCGCGCGCCTCTTGCGGGTCGGATTCGTGGGCGAGCTCGGCTATGAGATCCATCTCGCCGCGGGCTCGGCAGCAGCTGTCTGGCAGGCACTGTACGATGCCGGGCTCCCGCGAGGTCTGTGCGCCTTCGGCGTCGAAGCGCAGCGGGTGTTGCGCCTGGAGAAGGGTCATTTCATCGTCGGGCAGGATACCGACGGCCTCACCGATCCATTCGAGGCGAACGCGCGCTGGGCGGTGGGCATGCAAAAACCCTTCTTTGTCGGACAGCGGAGCTTGAAGATCCTCGCCAAGCGCGGGCCCCGGCAGAAATTGGTCGGCTTCGAAATCCCGGACCCTACCCGGCTGCCGAGGGAATCGCAGCTGGTGATCGACAAGGGGAACATCGCCGGTCGCGTCACCAGCGTGGTGCGTTCGCGCACCTTGAACAAATCGATCGGCCTTGCGATGGTGGCGCCGGAACTCGCCGAGGCCGGTACCGAAATCAAGATTCGTGCCGATCGCGGGGAAATGCTCGCGGCGCGCATCGTGCCAACCCCGTTTTATGACCCTGAGAACCTGCGTCAGCGGGCGGAAGCCGGCACATGAGCGCGCTGGTATTCGACTCCGAAGACGGCCGCGCCCGGATCGGCTTGAAAGGGCCGCGCGCCGAGGAATGGCTGGCGAATTGCGGCATCGTGTTGCCGGCGGCGCCCAATAGCTGGAGCGGCTCGACCGCGGCGGGCGATTCGACCGGTCTCTTGGTGGCGCGGCTCGGCACCGCGGAATTCTTTCTCGAGGATGCGGCGCACGGGTCAGAGCTGCAAGGCATCCGCCGTGGGTTGGAGGAGAGTCCGCCAGGCGTCTATCCGGTGCTGCGCGAGGACGCGGCGTTTCAATTGAGCGGGGACGGCGCACACGACGTGCTTGCACAGGTTTGCAATGTGAACTTTGCAGGATTGGCCTTGGATTCCCGCCCGGTGATCATGACGCTCATGCTCGGCGTCGCGGTCCTCGTAGTACCCCAGGCTGCGGAGATCCCGGGGCGCGATGCCGAGCGGCGTTATCGGATCTGGTGCGACCCGACCTTCGGGCCGTTCCTCTGCGAGGCCGTCGGCGGCGTGGTCGTCGAATGCGGCGGAACGGCGAGAGGAGTGGCGGCGTGATACGAGAGCAAGCTCAAAAGTTTTTCCAGGAACACGAAATCCGCTACGTGCTGGCGCAGTTCGTCGATATTCACGGCGCCGCGAAAGCCAAGGCGGTGCCGGTCGAGCACCTCGACATGGTGCTGACGGATGGAGCGGGGTTCGCGGGCTTTGCCCTGTGGGGATTTGGCATGGGGCCCGAGGGACCGGATTACATGGCGGTGGGCGATTTGTCGACGCTGCAGGCAATTCCGTGGATGCCCGGATACGCACGGCTCATCTGCAACGGTGTAGTCAACCGAAAATCCTATCCCTACTGCTCGCGGGTAACGCTGCAAACGCAAATTGCGCGGCTCGAGGAGCGGGGACTCACCTTGTACACCGGTATCGAGCCGGAGTTCATGCTGCTATCGAAACGGATGGACGGAAGTTTGGGACCCGCGGACTCCACGGATGATCTGGATAAGCCGTGCTACGACTACAAGGGGCTGTACCGCACCCGCGAGGTTCTGGACGAGATGGTGGCCGGGCTGCGTGCGGTGGGGATCGACGTCTATCAGATCGATCACGAGGACGGCAACGGTCAATTCGAAATCAATTTCACTTATGCCGACGCGCTAAAGTCCGCCGACAACTTCACGTTCGTGAAGATGGCCGCCAGCGAGATCGCCCACAAGCACGGCATGATCGCCACGTTCATGCCGAAGCCGTTCTCCGCCCGCACCGGGAGCGGTGCGCATTTTCACGTTTCGTTGGGATCCGCCGCGCAAAAGAACGCCTTCCTCGACCCCAACGACAAGTCCGGCATGGGTCTCTCTCCCATGGCTTACCATTTTCTCGGGGGCGTGCTTGCGCACGCGCGCGCGTTCTGCGCCATTGCCGCGCCGACCGTCAACTCGTACAAGCGCCTGGTCGTCGGGCGTTCGCTCTCGGGCGCGACATGGGCTCCCGCCTACATCGCCTACGGCGACAACAACCGCACCGCGTGCGTGCGCGTCCCCTACGGACGACTCGAAGTGAGGCTTCCGGATTCGGGCTGCAACCCGTATCTCGTTTCGGCTGCGTTGATTGCGGCGGGTCTCGACGGGATCGATCGCAAGATAGATCCCGGGCCTGCGCAAAATATCAATCTATATGAGCTGTCGAGCGAGGAATTGGCGGCCAAGGGCATCAAGTTGCTGCCGCAATCCTTGCAAGAGGCCGTCGATGCACTCGAGCAGGATACGGTCGTTTGCGACGGTCTCGGACCCCTGCTGTCGCGCGAGTTCATCCGGTTGAAGCGGATGGAATGGACCGAGTATTCGCGCCACGTTTCGGAGTGGGAGTAGCGCCGTTACTTGGAGTTCTTCTAGACGCCCCGCGTCGAGAGCAGTCGCATGTGTGGAATTGTCGGTCTCTTGGTCAAGAATTCGAGCCTGCGCGCCCGCCTCGGTGCCATGCTGGTGCCGATGTTGGTCGGCATGTCCGAGCGCGGTCCCGACTCCGCGGGCCTCGCCGTGTATACGACGCCGGTACCCGACGGGCAGTACAAGCTGAGCCTGTACAGCGGCGGGCATGCGGTGGATTGGGGGAGCTTGCTCGAAGATCTGCGCGGGGAATTCGGGCACGCACAAGAAGCTGCGGTTCACGCCAATCACGCGGTGCTCATCACATCGGCCGACCCGCACGCAGTGGCCGGCTGGCTTCTCCGCCGCGCGCCGCGGATCGCGGTGCTCTCCGTGGGGCACTCGATCGATTTGTACAAGGATGTGGGCGCGCCCGCCGACATCGCACGCCGTTATCGGTTCGACGCCCTCCACGGCACTCATTTGGTCGGTCACACTCGCATGGCGACCGAATCGGCCGTGACTCCCGCGCACGCGCATCCGTTCACGGCGGGCCGGGACTATTGCCTCGTGCACAACGGTTCCCTGTCGAATCCGCATCTGGTGCGCAAGCAGTTGGAACCCCTCGGAATCGAATTCGAGACGGACAACGATACCGAGGCGGCTTGCCGGTACTTCGAATGGCGGTTGCGGGAAGGGGATGACCTCCGCACGGCCGTGCAGCGCGGGTTCGACGTGCTCGATGGGTTTTATACGTTCTTGATGGGCACAGCCCAGGAGTTGCTCATCGTGCGCGATGCCTTCGCGTGCAAGCCGGCGATCGTCGCGGAGACCGACGACTATGTGGGGATCGCCTCCGAATTCCGCTCGCTGGCGCACTTGCCGGATATCGCTCATGCGACGCTCTTCGAACCGAAGCCCGAGGAAATCTACACATGGCGGATCTAGAGCCCGCACCTGCGAGGCGCGAATTCGATCTCGCCAAGGATACGCTGCGCGATCTCAACTTCTTCTTGCACCGGCGTGCGCTCGCGGAAGGTGTGCGCGAAATCCGCGTGCGAAATCCGGACGGCGCGCATTCCGTCGCCTGCGGCCTCGACGCCGATCTCGAGGTCGACATCCACGGCCACGTCGGCTACTACGTCGCCGGAATGAACAAGCACGCCTCGGTAACGGTTCACGGCAACGCCGGTCCGGGTGCGGCGGAGAACATGATGTCCGGGCGTGTGCAAATCAAAGGGTTCGCATCCACCGCGGCCGGCGCCTCGGCGCACGGCGGCCTCTTGATCATCGACGGCGACGCCGCGTTGCGTTGCGGAATTTCGCTCAAGGGCGCGGATATCGTGGTCGGCGGGAGCGTCGGCGGCTTCTCGGCGTTCATGGCGCAAGCGGGGCGCGTCGTCATTTGCGGCGATGCCGGTGATGCGCTGGGCGATTCGCTCTACGAGGCGGTGATCTATGTGCGCGGCGCGGTACGCTCGCTCGGCGCTGATGCAAGGTTCGAGCCGATGACCGACCGCGATCGCGCGGCCGTCGGGGGCCTGCTCGCCGCCGCGGGTCTTTGCCACGATCCGGGCGCATTCAAGCGGATCGCGTCCGCGAAGAGCCTGTATCACTGGAACGCGGACGCCGACCAGGAGTATTGATGCGCGACATGAGCGGTTTGCAGCGCGAGGAATCGGCCGGCTTCGACCGGCCCACCATCGATTACATCCAGCGCGCGGCCGCGACCGGCCTGTACGAGATCCGCGGCCTGGGGGCGAAGCGGCGCGTGCCCAATTTCGACGACCTTCTGTTCCTGGCCGCTTCGTTGTCCCGCTATCCGCTCGAAGGATACCGGGAGCGTTGCGCGACCAAAACCGTGCTCGGGACACGATTCGCCTCGCGGCCCATCGAGCTTGCGATTCCGATCACCGTCGCGGGCATGAGCTTTGGCGCGTTGTCGGCGCGGGTCAAGGACGCGCTCGGCCGCGCGGCCACCGAGGTCGGCACCTCCACGACGACCGGCGACGGCGGCATGACCGACGAGGAGCGTAACTCCTCGAAGACCCTGGTCTATCAATGCCTGCCGTCGCGCTATGGCTTCGATCCCGACGATGTGCGGCGGGCCGACGCCATCGAGATCGTCATCGGTCAGGGCGCCAAGCCGGGCGGCGGCGGGATGCTGCTCGGACAGAAGGTCAACCCGCGCGTCGCGCGCATGCGCACGCTCCCCGAGGGGGTGGATCAGCGCTCGGCCTCGCGCCACCCGGATTGGACCGGGCCGGACGACCTGGTGATCAAGATCAAGGAGCTGCGCGAGATCACCGATTGGGAGAAGCCCATCTACGTGAAGGTCGGCGCGACGCGCGTGTTCAACGACGTCAAGCTCGCGATCCACGCAGGGGCGGATGTAATCGTGGTCGACGGCATGCAGGGCGGTACCGCGGCGACTCAAAGCGTCTTCATCGAGCACGTCGGCATTCCGACCTTGGCGGCACTGCGCCAGGCGATCGACGCGCTCGAGGACCTCAACATGCGCGGTACCGTGCAGCTCGTGATATCCGGCGGTATTCGCAGCGGCGCCGACGTCGCCAAGGCGCTTGCCATGGGCGCCGACGCCGTGGCGATCGGTCAAGGGGCGCTTTTCGCGCTCGGCTGCAACAGCGGCACGTACGTCAGGGGCGGGGAGCACGTGCCAGCCGTCGAGGATTATGCGCGTCTCGGCACCGCGCCCGGTTTCTGTCACCATTGCCACACGGGCAAGTGTCCGGTGGGCATCACCACGCAGGACGCCGAACTCGAGCAGAGGCTCGAGCCCGCCGTGGGAGCCAAGCGGCTCAAGAACTACTTGAAGACCGTGAACATGGAGCTGACGACCATCGCGCGGGCGTGCGGCAAGCAGGACGTGCATCATCTCGAGAAGGAGGACTTGGTCGCCTTGACCGTGGAAGCGGCCGCCATGGCGGGGGTGCCCCTCGCGGGGACGTCGTGGATTCCCGGTTCCGGCTAGAGCGCGTCGCTCGATGATCCTCTGCATCGAGGATCTGCGAAATCTCGCGAGGCGGCGCGTGCCGCGCGCGATCTTCGACTACGCGGACGGCGGGTCCTACGAGGAGAAGACGCTGCGTGCCAACGCAGCGGACCTCGACGCCCTCAGTTTTCGCCAGCGTGTCATGGTCGATGTGTCCGACGTAAAGCTCGGCACGACGCTAGCGGGGTGCGCCGCCTCGATGCCTCTCGCCATCGCGCCCACCGGGCTCGCGGGTCTGTTCCACGCCGACGGCGAGATCCTGGGCGCGCGCGCTGCGGCCGCGTTCGACATTCCGTTCTGCCTCAGCACCATGTCGATCTGCTCGATAGAGGATGTGCGCGAGGCGACGAAGCAGCCCTTCTGGTTCCAGCAGTACCTGATGCGCGACCGCGGATTCAATCAGGAGCTCATTCAGCGGGCGATCGCTGCGCAGTGCTCGGCGCTGATGTTGACCTTGGATCTGCAGGTCATTGCCGAGCGCCGGCGCGACCCGCGCAACGGCCTGTCCATTCCGCCGCGGCTCACGCTCGGCAATGCACTCGACGTGGCGACCAGACCCGCCTGGGCGCTCAAGGTACTGTTCGGCAAACGCCGCACGTTCGGCAATTTGGTCGGCCACATCGGCGGCGCAAGCGGCATCAAAACCCTGGCCGAGTGGACGCAGACGCAGTTCGACCCCAGCGCGAACTGGCGCGACGTCGAATGGGTTCGCAGCCGATGGCCCGGACGCTTGATCTTGAAGGGCGTGATGGATGCCGATGATGCGCGCTTGGCGCTTGCCTCCGGCGCGGACGCCGTGGTGGTATCGAACCACGGCGGCCGTCAACTCGACGGGGCGCCGTCCTCGATTTCCGTGTTGCCCGAGGTCGTCGATGCGATCGCCGGGCGGTGCGAGGTTCTGTTCGACGGCGGCATCCGCTCAGGCCAGGATCTCGCCAAGGCGCTTGCGCTCGGCGCGCGCGGCGGACTGATCGGCAAGACCTTCCTCTTCGCGCTGGCGGCCGGCGGTCAGGCGGGCGTTACCCGGGCACTCGAGATCATCCGGGACGAACTGCGCGTGACCCTCGCGCTCACCGGGACGACCGACGTCGCATCGGCGGGCGGCGATATCTTGAGAGTTCGCTGAGCGGCATCAAGAGCCGCCTACAGGGCATGTCTTGATTTTCCTACACGCCACCGCCGGAGCTGTCGAGATCATCTACCGATGCTGTTTCGTGCGCTCGCTTCGGATTACGACGGCACCTTGGCTCGCGACGGGAACACCGATGACCTCACGCGGCAGGCATTGCGTGATTTCAAAGCCGCCGGCAAGCGGCTGATACTCGTCACCGGGCGCGAGCTCGCGGACTTGAGGGCGGTTTTCGACTGCTCCGGCTATTTCGATGCCGTCGTCGCGGAGAACGGCGCCGTGCTCTACTTGCCGGCGGCTGAGGAAGAGCGCGCGCTCGCGCCCGCGCCTCCCGAGCGGTTCGTCGCCGCGCTCCGCGCCAAGCGCGTTCTGCCCCTGTCGGTCGGGCGCAGCGTGATCGCGACATGGTCTCCCAATGAGGGCGTGATGATCGACACGATCCGCGAGCTCAACCTCGACTGGCAATTGACCTTCAACAAGGGTGCCGTAATGTGCTTGCCGCCCGGAGTGACCAAGGCGAGCGGTCTTGCAGCGGCGCTTGCGGAGCTCAAGCTCTCGGTGCACAACGTCGTCGGCGTGGGCGACGCCGAGAACGATCAGGCATTCCTGTCGATGTGCGGCTGCTCGGTCGCAGTTGCCAACGCGCTTGAGGTCATCAAGGAGAACGCCGACATCGAGACGCGCGCGGCGCGAGGGGCCGGCGTCACCGAGCTGATCGAGCGATGGATCGCGGACGAGGCGGGGCTTTTCGCCGGTGTGCGGCGCCATGACCTCTATCTGGGGGACTCGGTGTCCGACAGGATGGCGGTGAGTCTGCCGTCCGATCGGGGCGCGATCCTGATCGTCGGCTCCTCGGGTGTCGGCAAAACGACGCTCACGCACTTGCTGATCGAGCGAATGATCGCAGGCGGCTATCAGGTCTGCATCGTCGATCCGGAGGGGGACTATGACAAGCTGGAGGGTCTCGCGCACCTGGGCGATGTGACGCGCGCACCGGCACCCGAGGAAGTGTCGAGTGTCCTCGATTCGCCGCGGGCCGGGGCCGTGGTCAATCTGCTGGGTGTCGATGTTCAGGATCGTCCCCAGTATTTCGGCAAGCTGCTCGGAGAAATCAGCGGCATGCGTGCCGCCGCCGGACGGCCGCACTGGCTGGTGCTCGACGAGACGCATCATCTGAGTCCGAATACGCAGGACGTGCAACATACGCCGCTGCCCGACAACCTATCCTCCGCGATTTTCATCACCACGCGGCCGGATAACCTCTCGCCGTCCGCGTTGCGCCGCGTACGCACGGTGGTAGCCGTGGGGGAGGCGGCCAGACAAGTGCTGGACGACTTCGGCCGCGCAGTCGGCGAAACCGTGCCGCCGCTCGGACGGCCGATGCCTGCGGAGACAGTCCTCGTCTGGGAGCGAGGATCCGACCGGCCGCCGCGCATCGTTGCGGTCGGCAAAGCGAAGCAAACGCACCGGCGGCACACGCGCAAATACGCCGAGGGGCGTCTCGGCGAGGATAAGAGCTTTTTCTTTCGAGGCCCCGCCGGCGCACTCAACCTGCGCGCCTTCAATTTGGCTACGTTCCTGCAGCTGGCCGAAGGAGTCGACGATGCGACGTGGCTGTTCCACCTCGAGCGGGGCGACTACTCGCGCTGGTTCCGCGACGCCATCAAGGACGATCAGCTCGCCGCGGAGGCGCAGGCGGTGGAGTCGAGCCATGATGCGGCGGACTCGCGGGCCGAGATTGCCGGCGCGGTCAAGCGGCGCTACGCCGCCGCGTATCTTGAATAAGTTCGCGGCATCAGCACGCGGCTACGCTTTCGAACGGTATCCAGACGAACAGTTCGATCTGGCCCGCCGGGGCGGTGGAAAGTCGGATGCTTCCGCCGAGCACTGCGGTGCGATGGCGAATTGCAGCGAGCTCCAACGTCTCACGCGGCGGCCCGGCGTCCGCGGGGAGCTCGTCACCGAAACCGGTGATGGATAGGGTGAGCAGGTGCGAGTGCCAGTCGAGATAGAGCGCGAGCGACCGCAGCGACTCGTGACGGGTGATCACTGCGATCCCCTGCTGTGCAATGCGAAAGAGCGCAATCGACGCTTCCGGAGTGAGCTGCGGCTCGCGCGACGGAAACTTGATGCTCATCGCGAGCTTGGCGTGTGCGCAAGCGCCGTTGACGAGCCAGCGTAACGCAGCGAACAGCCCGACGTTGTCGAGGAGCGTCGGACGCAGCTCCTCGATGACCCGGCGCTTGACATCCACCGCCCACGCGACGGTTTCCTTCAGGCGAGTCAGCCGTCGGCGCACTTCGCGGCGTTCGCCCGCCGCCGGATCGCGCTCGTCCGCGCGGCGCTCTTCCGTACCTGACGCGACATCGTTGGCCGCCGCTGCGACATGCTGGCAGAGCCATGCCAGGTCCATCGACGCAGCGACCAGCAGGCCGCCGAGCTCGTCGTGAAGTTCTCGCGCTATGATTGCTTTCTCTCGCTCCGTCACGGATTGAATGTAGGAGATCAAACCAGGAACGGAAGGAATGCGGTCATCGCGCCGCCGCATCAATTCCATATTTTGGGCCTCCTCGTATACGCCTGCGTCGGCGAGCGCCTCAGGTGTCGCTGCAGCGAGCTGTAAACCCGGCCGACGGTGAAACCGAGCAGCGCCAGGTTCAAATAAAATCTGACTTGCTTCCCCAAATTCGCCTCCGCGTGGACCCTCGAGAGCGTGGTTCGACCGCCTTCGCCACCATGCTGCAGTCGCGCTCGAGAGGGCACAATTCGCGGCGGCTGCAACCCGCGGTAAGACAAGACCTATCGAACGTGGGCGGTCTCCCGCAGCCTGCCTTGCAGCAGTGCGCCTACACGGCGCGGTCCGCCGGCCCGATGGCGGGACCATCCGCCCTGCGCCACCATCGATCTCAGCCATTCCCGGAGGCCATATGGACGAGAAGCAAAAAGCTACCTCAGACCAGGCAATCGGACGGCCGCGCAACTGGCGCGAGGGACGTTACCAGCAGCCCGGGCAGCCCATCGATCAATCGGTGAACAAGCCGTCCGAGACGGACGACCAGCCTCACGACACGGTGGGAACGCAAACCCCGCCGGCCACTGGCCGGGGCAACACCAGCAAAGGTCCGCCCGTCAAAGGCAATCCGACCGTCACTCGGAAAGACTACGGCGGCTGAGGTCAGATCATCGGGAGTCGACGCGGCTTGCCCAGTGGAAACGCCGATGCGATGTCCGCCGCTTCGGCATCGTCAAGCTCGAGGGCGGCGGCCCCGGCGTTCTCCTCGATGTGCGCGATGTTGGACGCCTTCGGAATGACGAAGGTATCGGGATGGCGCAACAAGAACGCGAGCGCGACTTGCCGGGCGGTGGCACCGTGTGCCGCGGCAATCGCATGAAGAACGCGACCGTGCTTGGTTTTCGGATCGAACGCACCGGCCGATTGGCCGTAGGGCGTATACGCGACAACGGCGGCTCCGTGCTTGTGGCACCAAGGCAGCACATTGTGCTCGATGGCACGCTCCTCGAGATGATAGAGCACCTGGTTGCAGGCGGGGTGGCCTTTACCGGCGACGGCCAAGACCCGCTCGAGATCGTCGACGTCGAAGTTGCTGACGCCCCAGGAGAGGATCTTGCCGCTCGTCACCAGCGCCTCGAAAGCCTGGATCGTTTCCTCGAGCGGATACTGGCTCGGCCAGTGGAGTAAATAGCAATCGAGCCTGTCCGTCTTGAGCCGCGCGAGGGAGCTCTCGCAGGCGGCGATCGTGGCGCGCTTGCGCGCATGGCTCGGCAATACCTTGGAGACGAGAAACACCTCGTCGCGCCGGCCGGCGATAGCCTGGCCGACAATTTTCTCGGCCGCGCCCGATCCGTACATCTCTGCCGTATCGATGTGCGTCATGCCGAGATCGAGCCCTCGGCGCAGCGCCACGACGGTGTCCGCGGCGGATGACTCCTCGGACCGCCACGTGCCCTGACCGACGACCGCCACCCCGCGGCGGGTCGAGCCGAACGGACGCGAGCGCATCTTTGCGCTCATGGCGCGGCACTCCTGCCGAGGCGCCGGGTCATCCGCAGCGCCGCCTCGCACCCCTGGTAGTAGCCCGGGATGACATTCAGCGCGTCGAAGCCGATGCGCTGGTAAAATTCCTGCGCGGCATGATTCTGGGCGCGTAACTCGAGGTCGATGCGAAAGATACCGGCTTCGATCGCTGTGACCGAGAGCCACTCCATGAGCTGGCGGCCGAGGCCTTGGCGGCGATGGCTGGGGGCGACCGCGAGAAGATTGAGATGCGCGCTCTCCTCGCCGAAGTGCATGATGGCGAACGCGGCGATCCGGCCCTGGCGCCGGGCGACCACGCCCAAGGATTCGCGACCCGAGATGGATCGACGCACGCGCGAGGGCGTCCACGACCACTCCAGGCCGTATTCGATCAAGTCGCGCGACATCTCCGCGATCTCGAGCGCATCGGAAGACCGTGCAAGTCCCAGCATGGCGAGCTCGGACATGGCTAGCGAGTTTCCGTCTTGATAGGCGCCGCGGGGCGCTCCGGCAGGCCGCGAGGCGCGACCGGCAAGAGCCTCATGAGCTCCTGCACGCCGCGCTCGAGCTGCGGGTCGCGGCCATGCATGACCTCGACCGGGTCCTGCTCGACCACGATGTCGGGATCGACGCCGTGGCCCTCGATGATCCATCGCCCCTCGGCATCGGCTGTGCCGAATTCCGGTACGTACACGATTCCGCCGTCGAGCAGCGGTCCGTGGTCCGTGATACCGACCGCGCCGCCCCAAGTGCGCTTGCCGATCAGCTTCCCTATTTTGTAGTCCCGGAACGCGTTGGCGAAGATATCACCGTCGGAGGCGGTGTCCTCGTTGATCAGCGCGACTTTCGGTCCGAGCTGCACCACGTGCGGATAGGTGTCCGCGACGTCATGATTGCGCGAGAAGCCGGTGCCGTGCAGCGTGCGTGCGAGCCGCTCGATCAGCATTTCGGAGATATTGCCGCCGCCATTGTCGCGCTCGTCGACCACGATTGCCTCTTTACGCACCTGCGGAAACCACCATTTGACGAATTCGCGTATGCCGGCCTCGCCCATGTCGGGAATATGAATATAACCGATGCGGTCCTGGCTCATGCGATCGACGCGTGCCCGATTTGCCGCCGTCCATTCGAGGTAACGCAGGTCCGCCTCGGTTGCAAGGGGCAGGTAGCGTATGGTGCGCGCAGACCTGCCGTCGGGCGTCGCCGCGACCCGCCATTCCGCGGGCTGATCCGCGGGCGCCTGGAGAAGCTGATAGGGATCGGTGCCGGCATCGAGCTCGCGCCCGTTGATCGCGAGCACGTAATCGCCGACGTGCACATCGACGCCCACTTCGGTGAGCGGCGAGCGGTAACGCTCCTCTTCGTTCTGGCCGGCGTAGATCTTCGCGATACGGTAGCGCCCCGCTTTCGCATCGAGCTCGAACAGCGCGCCCGGGAGCGCCACGAACGGCCGCTTGGGCAGCCCGAGGTCGCCCCCCTCGATGTAGGCATGCTGCACCGTCAGTTCGGAAATCATCTCGGCGATCACGTAGTTAAGATCGGCGCGATGCCCCACGTGCTCGATCAGCGGCTCGTATTTGCGGCGCAGCCCCGCCCAGTCGTAGCCATGCATGTTCGATACATAGAAATAGTCGCGATAACGGCGCCACACTTCCGCGTAAATCTCGCGCCATTCCTCGGCCGGTACGCGCGTCGACGCGAGACCCGCCAACGAGACACTCTTGGCGTCCTCGCTCTTGGCGTCGTCGCTCTTGCCGTCCTCGCTTTTCGGAACCTCGTAATACTTCATCTCCTTCGACGCGAGCCGCGCGAGCACGTGCTTGCCGTCGGCCGTCGCTGACCAGGAGGTCACATCCTCCGCGACCGTCTTGGCCTCGCGGTCCTTGATCGAATACGCGACGACGCTCGGCTTCATGCTCGGATCGCGCCCGTAATAGAACGGTCCGTTACGTTGATAGAGGAGCATCTCATCGCTCACGTGCAATTCGCTCAGGTCGTCGGCGTCCTCCGGCACGCGGATCACCCGCTGCATGATGCCATCGAACTCGATCTTCACGGCGGCCTTCGCCTTGTCATTGCTGCCTGCCTTGTCCCGGCCGTCATACTTCTTGTCGTCGCCAGGCTCGTCGTCGCGCACGCCAAAGGGGTTCTTCACACCCCGATGCAGCGCCAGCGCGAATATGCCGATCTGCCGGTCGGTCGCGAAGTTGAACTCGACCGTGCTGATGAGCGGTGGGTACTCCCGGGCGCTCAAGAAATACAGAAGCTCGCCGTTCGGCGCCCAGGACGGCGACTGCGCGTTGAAGAATTCCGGTGTGACACGCCGGGACATCCCATCGGCCGCCGACCAGATGAACACCCCCGAGTAACCGCTGGCCTGGTTGCGCGTATAGCCCAGGAACCGGCCATCCGGCGACCACTGATAGTCGCGGGCGAGCTCGAGCGGGTCCTTCGCGATTTCGATGCGGCGCTTGGCGGCGATATCGATCACATACAGCCGCCCGGTCTGATCCGCGACCGCAATCCGCGTGTCGTCGCCCGACCAGCGCGGCGCGTAGTAGCGGCCCCTGGACTCGAAAGTCACTTGGGCCGCCGGCGCGCTGCCGTCCTGGACTTGAACGTAGACCTCTTCCTCGCCGGTCCGATCGGATACGAACGCCAGCCGCTTGCCGTCGCTCGACCAGGCGGCCTCGCGATCGTGGGCGTTCGAGGAATGGGTGAGGTTGCGCGTGACTCCGTGCTCGATGGGTACCGTGAATACGTCCCCGCGGGCGACGACCACGAGCCGGTCGCCGAGAGGGTTGATGGATTCGCTCTCGATGTTGTCGGCGGCGTTTACCGGCTGCGGCCGCTGGGTGGTATCGTCGGTCGGGACCTCGATCGCGAGCTTGCGGTCCGAATCTTCGCGGGTGTCGTACACATGCAGCTCGCCGTCCAGTTCGTAGACGATTTGACCGTCGGCATCGGCGCTCGGCCAGCGCACGTCCCAGTCCGTGTAATGCGTCACCTGCGTGGTCTCTCGCTTTGCGATGTCGTAGCGATACAGGTTGAACACACCGCTGCGGTCGGAGTTGAAATAGACGGCCGAGCCGATCCACATCGGGTCGCGGTCCGTGCGCGGATCGTCGGTGACCCGCACGAGCGCGGGCTGCTCGAGGTCGAAAATATAGAGATCGTTGGCCCAACCACCCTGGTAGCGCTTCTCGCTGCGGAAGTCGCGCCATAACGGCGAGTAGACGATGCGCTTGCCGTCGGGAGAATAATGCCCGGCGCCCGAGAGCGGCATCGGCAGCGCCGTTGCCGCGCCGCCGCGCGCGGGCACCGTGTAGAGCCTGCAATCAATATGGCTATGACCGTCGCGAGTCGAGCGGAACAAGATCGCGGTGCCGTCGGGCGTCCAGCCGTAAACCTGGTTGTCGTAGCCCCAGCGGTCGGGCAACGGACCTGGCGTCGGGTAGAAGGTGAGCTGGCGCGGCGCGCCGCCCTCGGACGGCATCACGTAGACTTGCTCGTCGCCGCCGTACTGTCCGGTGAATGCGAGCTGCCGTCCGTCGGGGGAGAACTTCGCGAACAATTCCATGCCGGGGTGCGAGGTGAGCCGCGCGGCGGTGCCGCCTTGCGCGCTCACCGTCCAGAGGTCGCCGGCGTACGTGAACACGATTCGGTCGTGCCAGATGTCCGGAAATCGCAGCAGCCGAGCGGTGGCCCCGCACGCGTAGGGGGTGAGGAAGAGGATCGCGGCGGCGACGCCGGCGCCCGGCGCAAGGCGCTTGCGAATACGGGTCAGAATCAGCGACTCCGGTACCGATCAGTCGCGAGCACCAGCTCGTGGATGTTGCCCGGCTCGAACGCCGAGTGCCCGGCATCCGGAACGATCCGTAGATCCGCTTCCGGCCAGACGCCGTGCAAGTCCCAGGCGCTAGTGGCCGGGCAGACGATGTCGTAGCGCCCTTGAACGATGGTCGCTGGAATCTTACGGATGCGCGGCACGTCGTCGAGCAGCTGAGTCTCGCTACGCAGGAAACCGCGGTTGACGAAGTAGTGGCACTCGATGCGTGCCACCGCGAGCGCGAACTCATCTTCGCTCCACTTACGGATGTTATCGAGATTGCTGTGCAAGAAACTGGTCGACGCCTCCCACACCGACCAGGCGCGCGCCGCTTCCAACGCCACGCGTTGATCGGAGCCGGTCAGCCGTTGGTGGTAAGCGCGCAAGAAATCGTCGCGCTCATCGGGCGGGATCGCATCGCGGTACGCCTCCCAGCGATCCGGAAATATCTCCGAGGCGCCGTGCTGGTACAGCCAGCGGATCTCGGCGTATCGCAACAGGAAGATTCCGCGCAGCACGAGCTCCGTGACTCGCTCCGGATGCGCTTCGGCGTAGGCGAGCGCGAGCGTCGAGCCCCACGATCCGCCGAACACCAGCCAGCGCTCGATGCCGAGATGCTTGCGCAGCCGCTCGATATCGGCCACCAGATGCCAGGTAGTGTTCTCGACGAGACTCGCACTCGGCCGGCTGCGGCCGCAACCGCGCTGATCGAATACCACGATGCGGTAGTGAAGCGGATCGAAGAATTGACGCGCGCGCTTGTCGGAGCCCGCGCCCGGGCCCCCATGCAGGAACACGGCGGGTTTTCCTGCCGGGTTACCGCACTCCTCATAGTAGATCTCGTGGATGTCCGAAACGCGCAGATGTCCCTGTCTGAATGGCTCGATCGCCGGGTACAGCTCGCGGCGAATCGGCACGGATCCGGTGAGCCGCGCCGTGCGGGACGCCCCGGCGGCTCGCGCCGCCACCTTGACCGATCGCGCTGCTACTCGAGTGATCGCCGGGGGGCGTTTCTTCTTGGCCGCGGCGGGCTTTTGCGAAGCGCCCTTGTGCGAGCCACCCTTGTGCGAGCCACCCTTATGCGGGTCAGTCGATACCGGGCGCGCACCGCGCGCGCTATTGCGCTCCGCAGGCTTTTTCCTCTTCATCGCGTGTTTCCCCTTTTTTTTTAATTATGCACGCTGGACCAAGGGTCCCAACGGCTTGCCCCCGAGCAGATGCAGATGCAGGTGATAGACCTCCTGCCCGCTATCCGGATTGCAATTGATGACCAGCCGATAACCGCTCTTCGCGATGCCCTGCTGGCGCGCGAGGTCGCGCGCGACGAGGACCATATGGCCGATCAAAGACTCGTCCGCATCTTCGATGTCATCCGTCGTCGGGATGGGTTTGTGCGGCACGACGAGGATGTGGACCGGTGCCGCCGGGCGAATGTCCAAGAAGGCGATCACTCGAGAATCGCGGTAAACCACGGTCGCCGGCAGCTCGCCCGCGATGATCTTTTCAAAAAGCGTAGGCATTTCATACGCCTCCGGTGAGAAACGCTACAGTATAAGGGATCGCGATTGCGGCAAAGCAGCATTGGTCGGCCGGGACGCCCGAGTCGAAGGGGTGCTGGCCGCGGTGCGGAGACCGGTGGCAGGCTGCGGTGCGGAAGTGAATAGAAATGGGAACGATTCTCATATACACTTACGCTCATGAAATCAAAGCAGGCAGCGTTGGGTGCGTCTTCCGAGCACATCAGGCTAGCGGATCTTGCCACCGGCGCGATGGCGCGGGTCGTCTCGGTGTCGCCAGCGGATGCCGCGGCCCCCGTGGAGATGGGGCGGCGGCTCGCAGAGCTCGGCTTTCTGCCCGGCGAGGCCGTGCGTGTGGTGGCGCGCGGACTCCTGGCGCGTGAGCCCATCGCGGTGCGGGTCGGCACGGGCACATTTGCGCTGCGCCTCTTCGAGGCGGCCTGCATTCGCGTGAGCCCGGAGCAGCCGCCAGCGGGATGACCCGATGGAGGCGGCGCACCCGAGCCCCTTGGTTGCCCTGGTCGGCAACCCCAACTGCGGCAAGACGGCGCTATTCAATGTATTGACCGGCAGCCGCCAAAAGGTGGCCAACTACGCGGGCGTCACGGTCGAACGCAAGGAGGGCGTGCTCCAAACCCCTTCCGGTCTGCGGGTGCGCATCCTCGATCTTCCCGGCGCGTATAGTCTCGATCCCCTCACGCCGGACGAGCAGGTCACGGCGGATGTGCTGCTCGGGCGCCACGCCGACGAGAGCACGCCCGATTTCGCGGTCTGCGTCACCGACGCCACCAATCTGCGCCAGAACCTGCGGCTGGTGCTCGCCCTCAAGCGTCTGGGTCAGCCCATGGTGGTCGCGCTCAACATGACCGACATCGCGCGCCGCAAGGGTATCGTCATCGACGTCGGGCGCCTCGCGCAGGAGCTCGGCGTCCCGGTTGTCGAGACTGTCGGGATCAAGGCGTCCGGGGCCAGGGATCTCGTCATGTTGCTGGATTCCGTCGCGGTTTCGGCCAAGCGCTCCGCGCGGATCGAGTGGCGGCCGCCGACTGCGCAGGACATCGAGGACGATCAGAGGGAGGTGCGCCGAATTCTGGGTGCGGTCGGCGGCGACCGCCTCGACGGCATCACCTTCAGCGACCGGGTGGATAGCGTGGTGCTGCATCCGATCGCGGGACCGCTGATCCTCGCATCGATCCTGTTCTTGGTTTTTCAAGCGGTATTCGCTTGGGCTCAAGTGCCGATGGACGCTATCAAGCTTGGGGTCGGCACGTTCGCGGCTTGGATCGGGCACGCGCTGCCGCCGAGTTTGCTCAAAGGGCTCTTGGTCGAGGGCGTGCTCGCGGGCGTCGGCAACGTCCTGGTGTTCCTCCCGCAGATCGTCATCCTTTTCTTTTTCATACTGCTGCTGGAGGACTCGGGATATCTGCCGCGCGCCGCGTTCCTGCTCGATCGATTGATGGGCAGCGTGGGATTGTCGGGACGCGCTTTCATACCCTTGCTCTCGAGCTTCGCGTGCGCCATTCCAGGAATCATGGCGACGCGCACGATCCAAAATCCGCGCGACCGGTTGGCGACGATCATGATCGCTCCGCTCATGACTTGCTCGGCGCGGTTGCCGGTCTACGCCCTCATCATCGGAGCGTTCATTCCGCACCGATTGATCTTGGGCGGCTTGGAGCTGCAAGGCGTCGTGCTGTTCGCCCTGTACATCGTGGGCGTGGCGAGCGCGATGGCGGTTGCCTACGTGTTGAAGCGCATCGGCTCGGCTTCGCGTTATCAGTCGCTGATGTTGGAACTACCCGCTTATCACTGGCCGAACCTGCGTAACCTCGCCATCGGCCTTTGGCAGCGTGTCGAAATTTTCCTCAGCCGCGTCGGCACGATCATTCTCGCGTTGATGGTGATTCTGTGGGCCCTTTCCTCGTTCCCGGCGCCGCCCCCAGGCGCACCGGGTCCTGCGATTCAATACAGCATCGCCGGGCATCTGGGCGCCTGGCTTGCCGTGCTGTTCGCGCCGATCGGCTTCAACTGGCAGATTTCGATCGCGCTCGTGCCCGGGCTCGCGGCGCGCGAGGTAGCCGTCGGCGCGCTCGGCACGGTCTACGCGTTATCCGCGACGGGCGAAGGACTATCGGATGCGTTGACCCCGTTGATCGCTCAATCCTGGAGTTTGCCGACCGCACTCTCGCTGCTCGCCTGGTACGTGTTCGCGCCCCAATGCCTCTCGACCCTCGCGACGGTCCGGCGCGAGACCAATTCGTGGCGCTATCCGATCCTGATGGCCGGTTATCTGTTCGCACTGGCCTATGGCGCCTCGTGGATCACATATCGAACCGCCACGGCTCTCGCGGGCTCCTGAGGCGACATGAGCACGCTACTCGACAACGGCTTGGTGGCGCTCGCGATCATCGCGAGCGTGGGCTATGCGCTGTCTTCCCTGGGTCCAAAAACACTGCGCAGGCGCTTGCGGACGGCGCTCGCCCGCCTCGCGGCGAGCGCGCCCGCCGGCATGCGTTTGAGAGGAGTCGCCCGGCGCCTGGAAGAAGCGGCGGCGAAGAGCTCCGGCGCCTGCGGGGGGTGCGGAAGCTGCGGGTCCGAGACTTCCGACAGCTCGGCCGCGAGCGCCGCGGCCGGCAACGGCCGGGCCCCGCCCGAAGTCCGAGTCCCTCTCGAGAGCATCGGGAAGCGCCGTCAAAACGGCTAAGGTCTCTCAAGTATTCCACGCGGAATACTTCGGAGGGGTCCCAGGGCCGGAAAATTCAGGGACGCATCTTAAGTCATAATGATGCTCCCTTCGTCACCGAGCCCTGCCCATGCCGATCCCCGCACTCCTCGAAGATCGCCTGCGATTACCGGTCATCGGCGCACCCATGTTCATCGTGTCCACGCCGAGGCTCGTACTGGCGCAGTGCAAGGCGGGGATCGTCGGCTCGTTTCCGGCGCTGAATGCACGGCCGGCCGCGCAGCTCGACGATTGGTTGTGCGAGATTACCGAGACGCTCGACTCGGCGCGCCGCGCGAACCCGGAGGCCAAGATCGCGCCGTTTGCGGTCAACCAGATCGTGCACGCCAGCAACGATCGGGTGGAGCACGACGTCGCGATGTGCGTCAAGCATCGTGTACCGATCGTCATCACGAGCTTGCGCCCGCCCGCCGAAGTGGTGAGCGCAGTGCATGCGTACGGCGGCATCGTATTCCACGACGTGATCAATCTGCGTCACGCCGAGAAGGCCGCTGCGCAGGGGGTCGACGGCATCATCGCGGTCTGCGCCGGTGCGGGCGGCCACGCCGGGGTCTTGAGTCCATTCGCGCTCGTGAAGCAGATCCGCGAGGTCTATCCCGGCACGATCATCCTCTCGGGCGCCATGAGCACCGGGGCCGATGTGCTCGCGGCCCAGGCGCTCGGCGCCGATCTCGCCTATATCGGCACCCGGTTCATCGCGAGCGAGGAGGCGAACGCGATTGAGGAATACAAGCAGATGCTCTGCGATTCGAGCGCGGAGGACATCGTCTATACGTCGCTCTTCAGCGGCATCGCGGGCAACTATCTGCGGGCCAGCATCGTCAAGACCGGACTCGACCCGGACGATCTGCCCGCGGCGGACAAATCCAAAATGAACTTCGGCAGCGGCGGCGGCAACGACCTCAAAGCGTGGCGCGACATCTGGAGTGCGGGTCAGGGCGTGAGCGGCATCCACGACGTTGCGAGCGTGTCGGCGATTGTGGAGCGCATGAGCAGCGAGTACCAGGCAACGCGGTTGCGGCTCGCGTGAGGACGACATGAGAAGGTGCCGTCGATGCGTCTGAGCGCCGACCAGCTGACGGCGGCGCTCGGTCGGGGTCTCGCGGCCGTCTACCTCATCTCCGGCGATGAGCCGCTGCTCGCCGGCGAGGCGGCGGACGCGGTGCGGGCGGCGGCACGCGCGGCGGGCTATGCCGACCGGGTCCGGTTCTCCATCGAACGAGGCTTCGACTGGGAGGAGCTGCGGCAGGAAACCCTTGCACTATCGCTTTTTTCCGAGCGCCGCTTGTTCGAGCTCAGAATGCCGAGCGGCAAACCCGACAAGGGTGCGCAGCTGCTCACCGACATCGCTACGCGGCCGCCCCCGGACGTGGTGTGTCTCATCGTGACCGATAGGCTCGATCGCAAAACCAGCGAGGCCGCCTGGGTTCGTGCCATCGAGCGCCACGGGGTCTGGGTCCCGATCTGGCCCGTGACCCGGGCGGCGCTGCCGGGCTGGCTCGATGGTCGCGCCCGCGCCTTGGGGCTCACCTTGGAGCCGGACGCCGCGCAGCTCATCGTCGACCGGGTGGAAGGCAACCTGCTGGCTGCGAAGCAGCAGCTCGACATGCTGGCGCTGCTCGCGGAGGGCGCGCCGATTGGTCCGTCGCTCGTGCTGGACACCGTCGGCAACAACGCCCGCTACGACGTGTTCCAGCTCGCGGAGGCCGCCGCCTCCGGCGATGCGCCGCGGTCGCTCAAGGTGCTGCTGGGACTGCGCACCGAGGGTGTCGAGCCGACCCTCATACTGTGGGCGCTGGTGCGCGAGCTGCGAGGACTGTGGCAGGCACGTGAACGCGAGCGTTTGGGCGCGAGCTTCGCGCAGTCCGGCTGGAATCAGGCGGCCAAACCCTCGCCCCGCGCGCTCCAGCGCGCAGCGAAGATGCCTCTTGCACGGCTGCTTCAGCAGGCGGGCCGAACGGACCGTGCCATCAAGGGGCTCGCGCCGGGGGATCCCTGGTCGGAGATCACGGCGCTCACGATGGCGTTGGCCGGCGCTTTGCAAGCCAGTCGAGATTCAGGCAGGGTACCTCTATGAACCCGATGGGGATATTCGGCGGGACCTTCGACCCGATACATTACGCGCACCTGCGCACCGCATTCGAGCTGCAACAGGCGCTGCGTCTGAAGGAGATCAGATTTCTGCCTGCGGGTAACCCGCCGCATCGCGACCAGCCCACCGCCGATGCACAGCTGCGGCTCAAGATGGTCGAGCTCGCGACGGCAGGCCAGCCGGGTTTCGTGGTGGACGACCGCGAGGTACGCAAGGAGGGTCCATCGTATTCGGTCGAGACGCTGGGAGAGCTCCGCCACGAATACCCGGATCGGAGCTTGTGCCTCATCGTGGGAATGGACGCTTTTCTGAGCCTGCCGAAGTGGCACCAATGGCGCGAGCTCCTGCAGCTCGCTCACTTGGTGGTTGCTCACCGTCCCGGCTGGCGGGCCCCCGGAATGGGCCCGCTCGGCGAACTGCTGGTCGACCGCGGGACCGGCCGGATCGGCGACCTCCACGAACAGCGCGCCGGGTGCATCTATATCCACGCGGTGACGCAGCTCGAGATCTCTTCGACGGAAGTCCGTCAGCTCATCGCGATGGGGAGGGATCCTCGCTTCCTCATGCCGGATTCGGTGCGTAAACTGATCCTCGACACCCATTGCTACGCCAAGTCACGGACTCCCTAGTGCCAGCTGAGAAAAAGCCCAAAAGCGCCATCAGAAAACTCGAGGCCGGCCCGTCCGCCGGCGCTAAGGCGAGGCGCGGTTCGGCCGTTAAGCCCGCGGCGCGGCCGGGTGCCTCCAAGACGGGCGCCCCTCGGCCGGGTGCCCCTAAACCCGGCGCCCCTCGGCTGGGTGCCCCTAAACCCGGCGCCGCGAAGAGCTCGCTCAAGGCGTTGATACTTGGCGCGTTGGACGACATGAAGGCGTTGGAGATAAAAGTGCTCGACGTCCGGGGTCTCACCGACATTGCGGACTACATGGTGATCGCAAGCGGCACCTCGGATCGCCACGTGCGCTCGGTCGCGCAACGGGTGGTCGAGAAAACCAAGGAGGCCGGATTCCGGCCGCACGGGCTCGAGGGTCTCAAGGACGGCGATTGGGTGCTCATCGACCTGAACGAGATGATCGTGCACGTCATGTTGCCGCGCGTACGCGAGTTCTACGGGCTCGAGAAACTGTGGGATTTGACGGCGAAGCGCACTGCCCGGGCGTAGCTCCGTCGGCGGAGCGGGTATGAAATGCCGGTTGATCGCCGCCGGGACGCGGTTGCCCGACTGGGTCAACAGTGGATTCCACGAGTACCAGAAGCGGCTCCGGGCGCCGTTGGTTCTCGCGCTCGAGGAGATTCCGGTCGCCACGAGGCGGGCGGGCGAGAGTCCCCTGCGCGCCGTCGCGCGCGAGGGGGTGAACATGCTGGCGGCACTCGGCCCCAAGGACCATGTGGTGGCGCTGCAAGTGTCGGCTGCGCAGCGGTCGACGGAGGCCTTGAGCAGCTGGCTCGCCGAACGCTTGCGCGCGGCAGAGCCGCTCGCGCTTTTGATCGGCGGCCCCGACGGGCTCGCTCCGGAATGCATCGAACGGGCGGATGAGAGTTGGTCCTTGTCCGCGCTCACGCTGCCGCATGCGCTGGTGCGTATAGTGGTTGCCGAGCAGATCTATCGCGCCATGAGCCTATTGGCCGGCCATCCCTACCACCGTTCGTGAGCGCCGAAGGGGGCATCATCAGCGCACCAGATTTCATCTACCTGGCATCGGCCTCGCCCCGTAGGCGCGAGCTGCTCTCCCAAATAGGCGTGCCTTTTCAGGTGCTTACTGTAGAGGTCAACGAATCCATCGATGCCGCGGAGGCGCCGGTGGACTACGTGACGCGACTGGCCGAGGCGAAGGCCGGAGCCGGGCTCGCCGCGTGCGCGACGGCGAGGGCGCCGCTGCGGCCGGTGCTCGCAGCGGATACCACAGTGGTCATCGACGGCGAGACCTTGGGCAAGCCCGCGGATGCCGAGGATGCCGCGCGTATGCTCGGGCTTCTGTCGGGACGGACTCACCAGGTCTTGACTGCCGTGGCGCTCGGGACGGCTGAGGGCATCGCAGCGTGCGTCAGCGCAAGCGCTGTGCGCTTCCGCGAGATCAAGGCGGCGGAGGCGCGGGAATATTGGAATACGGGAGAGCCCAAGGACAAGGCGGGCGGGTACGCCATCCAGGGCCGCGGCGCTGTATTCGTCGCGGAGCTGCACGGGAGCTATTCGGGCGTCATGGGGCTCCCGCTCTTCGAGACTGCGGAGTTGCTGCGATCGGCAGGCGTACCGCGCTGGCTTCTTCCGGCGATTCGCGGCAACCGATGAGCACCGAGATCCTGATCAACGCCAGCACGCACGAGGCAAGGGCGGCGGTGGTCGAAAACGGCGTGCTGCAAGAGCTCTTTCTCGAGCGTTCGAGCCGCCGCGGCCTGATCAGCAACATCTACAAGGGCCGGGTCTCGCGCGTGCTGCCCGGCATGCAGGCGGCCTTCATCGAGATCGGCATGGAGCGCACCGCGTTCCTGCATGCCTCGGATATTTTCGACCCGCGTCACGAAGTCCCCGGCATCGAGCCGCCCGGCACGGAGAATATACGCAGCCTGGTCTCCGAGGGTAACGAGATCCTGGTCCAGGTGGTGAAAGACCCGTTGGGCACCAAGGGCGCGCGCCTCACGACCTACATCACGCTGCCCTCCCGCTATCTCGTCTACATGCCCCAAGGTCACGGAGTCGGCGTGTCGGCGCGCATCGAGAACGAGGCGGAGCGCGAACGCCTGCGCGGCGCGGTGCTCGCGGGGCTCGAACCCGACGAGAACGCCGGATATATCGTACGCACCGCGGCGGAGGACGCATTTCCCGAGGCCTTGAGGGCCGATATGATTTATCTGCGCAAGCTCTGGGAATTCATCCGTCAGAAGGGGCTACGCACCAGCCCGGGTCATCTCGTGCACGCCGATCTGCCGCTGTATCTGCGGATCCTGCGCGACCTGCTGCGGCCCGACTTCGAGCGGGTGCTGGTCGATCAGCCGAGCGCGCACCGCGAGATGCGAGAATTCGCCAGCGCCTTCATCCCCGAGATTCTGCCGCGCATCGAGCTCTATGAGGAACGGCGCCCGATATTCGAACTGCATCACGTCGAGGAGGAGGTCCAGAAGGCTCTGGAGCGCAAGGTCCCGCTGAAATCGGGCGGTCATCTGATCATCGATCAGACCGAGTCGATGACCACGATCGACGTCAATACCGGTGCCTTCGTCGGCCACCGCAACTTGGAGGAGACCATCTTCCGCACCAATCTCGAGGCAGCGGTGACGATCGCGAGGCAGCTGCGCCTGCGCAACCTCGGCGGCATCATCATCATCGATTTCATCGACATGGAGGAGTTGGAGCATCGCCGCCAAGTGCTCCAGGCGCTCGAGCGGGCGCTCGCCGACGATCACGTGAAGACCAACATCTCTTCCGTTTCCCCCTTAGGGCTGGTCGAGATGACCCGCAAGCGGACGCGCGAAAGTTTGGAACATCTGCTATGCCAGGCTTGTCCGACCTGCGAAGGGCGCGGCTTCGTCAAAACCGCCGAGACCGTTTGTTACGAGGTGTTTCGTGAAATCGTGCGGCAAGCGCGTCAATTCGAGTGTCAGCAGCTCATGGTTCTGGCGCATCAGGATGTGATCGAGCGTCTGCTCGATGAGGAATCCTCGGCGCTGGGCGAGCTCGAGCTGATCACTGGGGTACCGATACGACTGCAGGCCGAATCGCTTTACGGCGTCGATCAGTACGACGTAGTCCTGATGTAATGAGCCCGCGCCGGGTCGGAAAGATCCTGCTGTTTTGCACGGCGGCAGTCGTGGCGCTCGCCCTCGCGCTCATGCTCGGGGTCAAGCTGGTCCTCGACCGGGCGCCTGCGTATCAGGCGCAGATCAAGGACTGGGTCCACCGCAAAACCGGATATCACATCGCGTTCGCGCACGTCTCGCCGGCTTTCCGTTGGTATGGTCCGGAGCTCTACTTCGACCGCTTCGAGCTGCGCTCCCCGGACGACCGCCGCGTGCTCGCCCAGGCGGCCGGGGGCCGGGTGGGCTTGGATGTGTGGCGGCTTCTGCAAAGCGGTCAGCTGTTCGCGCTGCGCATCGAAGTCGATGCGCCCGACATCACCATCGAGCGGCTGGGTCCGAGCTCCTTCGCCGTGGCCTCGGGTACCGTTCTCGGCGGCGGGAATGGCTCGCTGGCGGCGCTGACGATGAACGATCTCCCCGCGGGCACGCTGGTGATTCGCCACGGCTTCGTCACGCTGCGCCGTTGGAACGAAGCGCTGCCCGAGCTCAAGCTGCGCGACGTCAATCTGGACCTCAGCCGCGGTTCGGGCTCGCTTGGCGTGGGTCTGTCGGCGCAGTTGCCGCCCGTGCTCGGCGGACGCTTGAGCTTTTCGGGAATAGCGCTCGGCACGGGACGCGTGGAGGAACTCGAGTGGAACGCGCTCGCGAGCGCGAGCGACATGTCTTTCCCGGGTTGGCGCGAGCTGCTTCCGGAATACCTGACGCGGCTCGATGCGGGCACCGGCTCGTTTCGTGCACACGCGACCGGCAGAGGCGCGGACTTCGAGCGCACCGAGCTCGAATTCGGCGCACGAGGTGTGATCACCAAGCTCTCCAACGGCGCCAACACGAAACTCGAGCAGGTGAGCGGTGAGCTCGCGCTCGTCCACGCGGCGCGCCGCTGGACGCTGGTCGGCCGGCGACTTCGCGTCGTGAGAGACGGGCGCCGCGACCCGAACTCGGAGTTCGACGCGAGCTGGCGGGAAAGCGCAGACGGGATGCTGGAGTTCTCCGCGGAGGCGAACTATCTGCGCGCCGAGGCGCTGCTCCCGCTTGTCGGCTTGATGCCAGAAAAGGATATCCGCGATCGGCTGCGCGAGGCGGCGCCGACGGGCGAATGGATGGACATGCACCTCGCGCTGTCGCGCCGCGCAGTGAGTGACCCTTGGCGCTTCGATGCCCGGGCGAAATTCCGCGGGGTGGGGTTCGCGCCGGCGGGACGCGCCCCCGGACTTCGAGACTTAAGCGGCTCGCTGGCCGGCAACGAGATCGCCGGGCACGTCATCATCGACAGCCAAAATGCGGTGTTCAACTGGCCCGACCAGTTTCCCCAGCCAATCGACCTTCCCCGGCTCAAGTCGACCCTCTATTGGAGACGCGACGCGGCCGGCGTACTGGTGGCGAGCTCGAATCTCGAGCTGCGCACCAAGGACGCGGAAGCGCGGGGCAAGATCGCCTGGGCGCAGCCCGCGGACGGCAGCTCGCCCACGTTCACGATGGCGAGCAGCATCGACAACGGCAACGCAGCGGATGCCAGGCTGTACTTTCCCCGTCTGCTCATCGCGCCGGCGGCCCTTGAGTGGCTTGATCGCGCCTTCGTCGCGGGGCATGTCTCGCACGCGAACGCGATCTTCAGGGGTCCGGTGCGGCAGTTTCCCTTCCGCGACGGCAGCGGACTGTTTCTGATCCGCTGTCACATCGATCACCTGACGCTCGACTACGGCGAAGGCTGGCCGCGCATCGAGAATCTTGCCGCGCAGGCCGAATTCCGCAACCAGGGCATGACCGTGAAGGTCAGCGGGGCCGCGGCCGCCGATCTTAAAATCGACTCGGCGGAGGCGCGCTTCGTCGACTTCAGTAACGGCGAGCTGCAAATTCACGGGGCTGCACACGGCGAGGCCAAGGACGCCCTTGCTTTTCTGATCGGGACGCCGCTCGACGCGATGGCGGACCACGCTTTCTCCAGCGTCGACGCGCGGGGCAATCTCAACGCGGGGCTGGATCTGTTCTTTCCGTTCAAGGAGTTCGATCGGCGACGCATCTTGGTGCACGTCGCCCTCGACGGCGCGTCGGTGAATCGCAAGGGCTCAACGCTCGCGGCGACGGGTATGAGCGGGGACGCCGATATCGACGGTGCGCAGGTGGTTCGTGCCGATCTGCACGGCCGCGTTCTCGGCGGAGCGTTCCAGATGACGGCGCGCGCGCCGCGGAACCATCCCGCGAGCCGCACGCAATTGGATTTTCGCGGCGTCCTCTCCGGCGATTCGCTGCGGACGGCGCTCTCGCTCCCCGAGAACGTTCCGATCGGCGGGCAGACCGAATGGCGCGCCGTCCTGCGCATGGCGCCCGACCCTTCGCGCGAGCGTTCGCTCAGAATAAACTCCAATCTGACCGGACTCGAGCTCAACCTGCCCGAGCCGCTGTCGAAACCTGCGGGCACGGGGATGCCGGTCTCTATCGATGTGCAGTGGCCGGCGAGCGGCGGAACGCAGCTGCGCGTCGGCCTGGGATCCGTGTTGCGCGCCGCCGCCGCGCTCGATTCGGACACCAACGCGACAAAACTCACGCGCGCTGCGATCGTCTTCGGCGAGGGTGAACCTGTGCTCAGCGAGGGCCAGGCGTTCACCGTCGGCGGCACTCTGGGCGAGCTCGATCTCGAGGGGTGGCTCAAGCTGGGCGGCACCGTGAGGAGCTCGAAGTCGCTCGCGGCGTACCTCAGGTCCACGAAGGTCACGGTGAGCCGCATCGATTATCTCGGCCTATCGTTCCTAGACGTGACACTCGGCCTCACGGAGAACGATGGCGGCTGGCGCATTCGGGCGGACGGACCGGACGTCGTGGGAACCATCACGCTGCCGAGTCCCCAGGCGCTGCCGGACGCCTGGGATCTGGAGTTCGAACGGCTGAAATTCGTCGATGCGCCGCAATCGGCACAGAGACAGGGCGACGATGCGGCGACCTCGGCGGCCAATCGCAAGAGACCCGCGGATCCGCGCGATATCCCCGCGATCATCTTTCATGCTGGCGATCTGACCTGGGGCGATAGACAATTCGGGGAGGTGCGGGCGAGCCTGGTGAAGGTGGATGACGGCGTACGCCTCAAGGAGCTGACGGCGTCGAGTCCGCTTTGGACGGCGAATGCGACGGGTGAGTGGCGTGGCAAGGACGCGGGCAACGCCCACATCGAAGGCACGATCAGCAGCACCGACGTCGGGGGAACATTGAAGCAGCTCGGATTCGATGCGGTGATGGAGGCGAAGACCGGACACGTGGATTTCGACATGAACTGGGCAGGCGCACCCGGCGCCGGGTCTCTGGCTGCCGCGACCGGCCGCGTGCGGGTGGCGCTCGACAAGGGGCAGATCGTCGGGTTGAAGCCCGGCGCCGGCCGCGTGCTGGGCCTTGCGAGCGTGGCGGAGCTACCCCGTCGGCTGGCGCTGGATTTCAGCGATATCACCGACAAAGGCTTCGCTTTCGACACCGTTCGCGGCGATTTCGAAGTACATGACGGCAGCGCCTACACCGACGACGTGCTCGTCAAGGGACCGGCGGCGGAGATCGGACTGATCGGCCGGGTCGGCTTGAAAAACCACGATTACGACCAAACAGCCGTAGTGACGGGCAACGTGAGCAACACGCTGCCGCTCGCCGCCCTGGCGGCGGGTCCAGTGGCCGGAGGGGCCGTGTGGCTGTTCACCCAAGTGTTCAAACAGCCGCTGAAGGGCCTGGTACGGGGGTATTATCGAATCACCGGCAATTGGGACAACCCAACGGTCGAACGCATCAAGAGCGCGGAAGCCGCCACGGCAACTGCGGAGGCACCGAAGTAATGGGAATAGTAGCCGCAATTCAGATGAACTCGAGTCACGTGGTCGCGGACAATCTCGCCGCCGCCGGAAAGCTCCTGCGCGAGGCCAAAGACCGGGGCGCGGAGATCGCCTGCCTCCCGGAGAACTTCTCGTTCATCGGCCTCAAGGACGCGGACAAGCTTCAAGTCGCAGAAGCCAACGGCGAGGGCCCGGTGCAGGATTTCTTGAGCGAGACGTCGCGGGAGCTCCAGCTCTGGATTCTCGGCGGCAGCACACCCATCAAGGGCGACAGCGCACATCGCGTCGCGAATACCTCGTTGTTGTATGACGCCGCAGGCAAGCGCGTCGCGCGCTACGACAAGATCCATCTGTTCGATGTGACCGTGCCCGGGCGCAACGAGCAGTACCTCGAATCAAGGCACGTCACTCCGGGCGAGAGCCTGGTGGTAGCGGATACTCCGGTCGGCCGGCTGGGGCTGTCCGTATGCTACGACATGCGCTTTCCCGAGCTGTACCGAGCGCTCGTCGCGCGCGGCGCCGAGTGGTTGGCGATGCCCGCGGCGTTCACCGTGCCGACGGGGCTCGCGCACTGGGAGACGCTGCTGCGCGCCCGCGCGATCGAGAATTTGTGCTATGTGGTAGCGCCGGCGCAAGCCGGCACCCACACGAGCGGCCGCGAGACCTATGGACACACCGTGATCATCGACTATTGGGGCAAAATGCTGGCGCGCCTCGCGCAGGGCGTCGGAGTGATCACCGCGGAGTTCGATCTGGCGCTCGAGGCAGAGACGCGCGCGCGCTTTCCGGCGCTCGAGAATCGGCGGTTGGCGCTCCCGTCCGACCAAGCGGCGGCCGCGTGAGCGCCGCGCCGATGCTCGAAATCGCCGAGCGAATGATCCTGACGCCGTCCGGATTGAGCGAAGGGCGCCTTTCTTCCGTGCTGGGAACGGTGATGAGCCGCGGTGTGGACTACGCCGATCTCTATTTTCAAGTATCGCGCGAGGAGTCGTGGTCGCTCGAGGACGGGATCGTCAAGGACGGCGCCTACAGCATCGAGCAAGGCGTCGGCGTACGCGCCATCAGCGGCGAGAAGACCGGCTTTGCCTACACCGACGAGGTGCAGCTCGCGGCCCTCCTCGAGGCCTCGGATGCCGCTCGTGCCATCGCACGCTCGGGCGGACAGAACGCCGTGCGCGCCTGGCAGAAACCGCTCACGCACCGCTTGTATTTGCCGATCGATCCACTCGAGGCGGTGCGCGACGAGGACAAGGTTGCGTGGCTCATGCGCATAGACAAGGAGACGCGCCGCGTCGATCCGCGCGTCAAGCAGGTGATGGCCTCGCTCGCTGCGGTGCACGAGGTCGTGCTGATCGCCTCGAGCGACGGCACGCTCACGGCCGACGTGCGCCCGCTGGTGCGGGTCAACGTCTCGGTGATCGTCGAGCACGACGGGCGACGCGAACAGGGGTACAGCGGAGGCGGCGGCCGCTTCGGGCTCAACGAGCTGCTGCAGGGTGATGACCCCATCGCGCACGGGCGCGAAGCGGTGCGCCAGGCGCTCGTCAACCTCGAGGCGGTGGCGGCGCCAGCCGGCTCCATGACGGTGGTACTGGGCTCGGGGTGGCCGGGAATATTGCTGCACGAGGCCATCGGCCATGGCCTCGAAGGCGATTTCAACCGCAAGGGTACGTCCGCCTTCTCGAATCGCATCGGCGACAAGGTTGCCGCGAACGAGATCACCGTGGTCGATGACGGCACTCTCAACCGGCGGCGCGGCTCCCTCAACGTCGACGATGAAGGCACGCCCACGCAGTGTACGGTGCTGATCGAGAACGGCGTGCTCAAGGGCTATCTGCAGGACAAGTTGAACGCGCGCTTGATGGGCATGGCCGCGACCGGCAACGGCCGCCGCGAGTCGTTCGCGCACATGACGCTGCCGCGCATGACCAACACTTACATGCGCGCCGGCACGCGCGCCCCCGAGGAGATCATCGCATCCGTCGACAAAGGTTTGTACGCCGTCAATTTCGGCGGCGGCCAGGTCGACATCACCTCGGGAAAGTTCGTGTTCTCGGCGAGCGAGGCCTACATGATCGAGAACGGCAAGATCGGCGCGCCCGTGAAGGGAGCGACGCTGATAGGCAATGGCCCGGATGTGCTCACGCGCGTCAGCATGGTGGGCAACGACATGAAGCTCGATACAGGCGTCGGCACCTGCGGCAAGGAAGGCCAGTCGGTTCCGGTGGGCGTGGGCCAGCCGACCCTACGCGTCGACGCGCTCACGGTGGGCGGCACCGGCTAACGCCTGGGCACCGGCGAGGAGCCACGAGGCTTCCGCCGAGTATCTGCATGTTCGCACCCCGCAGCGCCCTCTCGCATGGCGAGCGCCGCGATCACAATCTGCGTGCGGTCATTCACGGAAGAGGGCTCGACCGAGCCTGCAAGGAGCGCTTGCCGCGGCGCGGACCGGACGCTCGAGCGTCCGGTCCGCGCTTTCATTTTGCGCGAGCGCTGCCCTGCGGTATCGTTCTTTGCCTTGGAATCGGAGATCGAGATGAAATCACGGCGCTCGGCACCGGTCGTTCTTGCGTGCTTGATCGTTCTTGGCTGGACGTCGGCACCGGCAGCCGACGACGCCGCGAACGCCGCGGCGGCCGACGCCGCGGCACAGCGGCTCGCGTTCCCGCCCGAGGTCGCCGCGGCCATCCGCAGCATCGACTCCGAGCGGATTCGCGCGCACGTCAAGTTTCTCGCGGATGACCTGCTCGAGGGTCGCGGCACCGGCACGCGCGGCGGGGACCTTGCGGCGCACTACATCGCGGGGCAGTTCGCGCTCGACGGACTCAAGGCCGCAGGCGACGACGGCAGCTATCTGCAGCGCGTGGCCTTCACGGGTGTCCAGACCCTCGACGCTACGTCGGCGGCGCTGGTGCTGCCGCACGGCGCGCCGCTCGAATTGAAGCGCGGTCCGGATTACGTCGCCAGCAACCAGACGCAAACCGAGCGTGTCGACATCGACGCGCCCATCGTATTCGTCGGCTACGGGATCGAGGCCCCGGAGTATCGCTGGAACGATTACAAGAGTGTGGACGTCAAGGGCAAGGTGGTGCTGATCATCGTGAACGAGCCGCCATCGAACGATCCCAAATTCTTCGCCGGCGAGGCGATGACCTATTACGGACGGTGGACCTACAAGTTGGAGGAGGCGGCGCGCCGGGGTGCGATCGCCGCGCTGATCATTCATCGACCCGATCTCGCGAGCTACGGCTGGAACGTGGTGCAGAGCAGCTGGAGTAACGAGCAGGTCTATCTTGCCGACGACCGGGATCCGAAGCTCGAGGCGGCCGCGTGGATCCAGCAGGGTGTAGCGCGCACGCTGCTCGCCGCATCGGGCTTGCAGATCGATGAGCAGATCGCCGCCGCCGGCACGCGGAAGTTCAGGGCGCGCGAGCTGCCGGTGCGGTTCAAAGCCCACATCGAGAGCCGCGTGCGCAAGTTCGAATCCTATAACGTGCTGGGCCTGCTTCCCGGCGCGGATGGCGGTCCGGCCGCGCAGGCCGTGATGTACACGGCGCACTACGACCACCTCGGGATCAATCCCGCGCTGCCGGGCGACAAGATCTACAACGGAGCCGTGGACAACGGCACCGGCTGCGGAATCCTCCTCGAGCTCGCCCACGCCTATGCCACGTCCGCCGCGAGATCTCCGCACCCCGTGCTGTTCGCTTCGGTGACCGCGGAAGAGAAGGGCCTGCTCGGGTCCAATTATCTCGGCAAGCACCTGCCGATCCCGCCTGCGCAGGTGGCGCTCGACCTGAATTTCGATGCGATCCAGCCGTTCGGCATTCCGGAGAGTGTGAACGTCACCGGCGCGCAGCGCACCACGTTTTATCCGGTGGTCGTGAAGACTGCGCAGGCGTTCGGCTACGAGATCCAGCCGGACGCCGAGCCCGGCGCTGGACATTACTACCGCTCCGATCATTTCAGCTTGGCGCGCGTCGGCGTGCCGGCGTTCTCCATCAACACGTCGACCAAGTTCGCCGGGCATTCGCTCGAGTGGGGCAAGGCGCTGCACGATGAGTACACGGCCAAACGCTACCATCAGCCGAGCGATGAGTACACGCCCGACATGGACTTCACGGCGGACGCGGCGATGGCGAGATTTGGTTTCGCGCTGGGTTGGCAGGCGCTCACGGCCGGCGCGACGGTGGCCTGGCAGCCCGGCGATGAGTTCGAGGCCAAGCGGCAGGCCCGCTGACCCGTGCAGTTCGAGGACTGGATCGAGCAAGCATACACGCTGGGTGCGAGCGACCTGCATCTCGAGGCGGGGACACCTATCGTCGCGCGCATCCGCTCCCAACTGCAGACGATCGGCGCCGTCGTCACGGATACGACACTCGCCCAGGTCGTCCGCGAGCTGCTCGGCGGGGAGCGCTGGCTCGAGTTCACGGAGCGCGGGTCCGCCGATCTATCGCTCGCGGTCGGCGGCATTCGGCTGCGCGCCAATTTCTTCAAGACCATCCGCGGCATCGCCGCAGCGATCCGACTCTTGGCGCCGACCGTCAAGGACCTGCGCGTCTGCAATCTGCACAAGGACTTTCGCAAGCTCATCGAACCGAGCGCGGGCCTCGTCATCATTTCCGGGCCCACCGGATCCGGCAAATCGACGACTCTCGCCGCGCTGATCGAGGAGATCAATGCGACTCGTGCACGCCACATCGTCACGCTCGAGAGCCCGATCGAATATCTGTTCGCCAATCGTCAATCGTTCATCCGGCAGCGGGAGATCCCTACCCACTCACCAAGTTTCGAGCAGGGCATCGTCGATGCGCTGCGCGAGAATCCCGACGTGCTCGTCATCGGCGAGATGCGCACGCCCGAGGTCATGCGGCTCACACTGAACGCGGCCGAGACGGGGCACCTCGTGCTTGCGACCATGCACTCGGCCACCTGCGCAGAAGCCCTGAGCCGTCTCTGCATGTCGTTTCCCGAAGGTCTGCAGGCGAGCGTGCGGGCGCAGCTCGCCGACTGCCTGGTTGCCGTGTGCTGCCAGCGGCTCGAGTTCTTGAGCCCGCAGCGGCTGCACGTGCCGCGTTGCGAGGTGCTGCTGCCGACCTCGGGCGCCAAAGGCACGATTCGGAGCGGTAATTTCAGCCACATCGCCACCGTGCTGCAATCGGGCGGGGAAGAGGGCATGTGGACCTTCGAACGCTACCAACGCTGGATGGATCAGGTCACCGATTGGGTCCGGCCGCCTTCCGCAGCGACGCTGCGGGCGCAAGTCGAGGCGACCCCGGCGCGCGCGCCGAGCCTGCGGGCCGCGCGCTCCGTGACGTCCGGAACTCTGGCGGTCACAGCGGGTGCGACGGGGGGAGCGGGAGGCCCGGGCACTGCGGGAGCCCCGGACCCTCCGGCGCGGCGCGCGCCGGAGCCGAGAGCCGCGGGCAACCGCGGACCCGCGGAGGACCTGATCGAAGTTCCGGCAGAGGACATGGATCTTGCCTCGCTCGCCGAGCTCGCCAAAAAAGTGGTGGAGCGAAAGCCCCCTTAAGCCCACGCCTACCAAATGACCATCGGGCGCATCAGAGTTACTTACCTCGAGCTGTGCGCGGCCCCCGCGCCGCCGCCGGGGCGCCACGGCAGCGAGTGCGTTCGTCTCGAGGCGATGACGCCCGAGGCGTATCTTGCACTGTACCGGTGCGTCGGCGAGCCGTTGCGCTGGGACACGCGCCTCGACCTGCCGCGCGCCGAGCTCGAGGAGCTTCTGGGCGGGCCCCGTCTGCGCATCTACGTCTTGCGCGCGTCATCTGGGGATGCCCTCGGGTTCTGCGAGTTCGATCGCCGCGCGTTTCCCGATATCGAGCTCACGCACTTCGGGCTCAAGCCCGACGCACAAGGTCGGCGCCTCGGGCCGTGGCTCCTGTCGACGGCGCTCTCTGGGGAATGGCAGTCCGGCGCGAGCAGGATCTGGCTCCATACCGATACCTGGGATCATCCCGCCGCGATACCGACGTACCAGCGCGCGGGGTTTCGGGTGTTCGACGTTCGTTACGAATTGCCCGGACCGCTCTGATGCCTGCGCGGGGGCGGTGCGCTCGCCCGAAGCTCGTGGAACGGCGCAATATATACAAGATCTTTATATCGGCGCCCCTAACATTCGCGACCGTACGGATCGGAGCGATAGCTGAATGGACCTCGTTTACATCTTGATCCTCGCGTGCTTGTACGCCGTCACCCACGCGCTCGTGTGGGCGCTCAAGCGCCTGGGAAAGACCGCGTGAAGCGGGGGCCCGCGGCATGAGCTTCATCCATTGGGTTGCGGCGTTGCTCGCCCTCGGCCTTTTCTTCTACCTGCTGTTCGCTCTTCTGAAGGCGGAGCGGTTCTGATGAGCGCGGGTACTGCATTCGGTCTGTTGTTGACCGCATTTCTCGTCGCCGTCTTGGCTCTCACCAAGCCGCTCGGCAGCTATATCGCCGATGTGATGGAGGGACGGCCCAATTTCGCCCTGCGCGCGGGCGGGCGGTTCGAAGGCGTCATCTACCGGCTCTGCGGCATCGACTCGAAGGAGGAGATGTCCTGGAGCCAATACGCACTCGGGCTCCTCATTTTCAATGTGCTCGGCGCGGCCGCCGTCTACGCACTACAGCGCTTGCAGGCGTACCTGCCGCTCAACCCGCAAAAGCTGGGCGCCGTGTCGCCGCACTCCTCGCTCAACACCGCGGTGAGCTTCATCACCAACACGAACTGGCAGGGCTACTCCGGCGAGTCGACGATGGGCTATCTCGTGCAGATGGCCGGGCTCGCGGTGCAGAACTTCCTGTCCGCCGCGACAGGCATTGCGGTTGCGATCGCGCTGATCCGCGGTTTCGCGCGCCACAGCGCGGCGACCATCGGCAACTTCTGGGTCGACGTAACTCGTTCGACTCTATATGTGCTGCTGCCGCTCGCCGTGATCCTGGCCTTGGCCCTCGCCTCGGACGGCGTCATTCAAAACTTCGACGGCTACAAGGAGGCCTCGACCGTCGAGGCGCAGACCTATCAGAACCCGAAGAGCGACGCTGAAGGCAACCCGATCAAGGACTCCGAGGGCAATCCCGTGACGGAGACCGCGACCACGCGGACTCAAGTATTGCCGATGGGGCCGGTCGCGTCCCAGGAGGCCATCAAGCAGCTCGGCACCAACGGCGGCGGGTTCTTCAATGCCAACTCCGCGCACCCGTACGAAAATCCCACGCCGCTCACCAACTTCCTGGCACTCTCGGCGATGTTCCTGATTGCATTTGCGCTCACCTACACCTTCGGCCGGATAGTCGGCGACCCGCGCCAGGGATGGGTGCTCCTGATCGCCATGATGATTCTGTTCGTTCCACTCGCCATACTCGCGTTTCACAGCGAGCAGAACGGCAATCCGCTCATTGCCCGGGAAGGCGTCGACCAGCTCGCGAGCATTGCTCAGGCGGGCGGCAACATGGAAGGTAAGGAGACTCGGTTCGGCATCGCTGCCTCGACTCTGTGGGCCGCGGCGGCCACCGGCACATCGACCGGAGCCGTCAACAGCATGCACGACTCGATGATGCCCCTGGGCGGCTTCGTGCCGATGTTCCTGATGCAGCTCGGAGAAGTCGCGCCCGGCGGTGTGGGCACGGGCCTCTACTCGATACTGATGTTCGCGATTCTGGGGGTGTTCATCGCGGGATTGATGATCGGGCGGACTCCCGAGTACCTCGGCAAGAAGATCGAGTCGCTCGAGATGAAGCTCGCGTCGGTATTCATCCTCACGACGCCGTTCGCGGTGCTGATCGGCGCGGCGCTCGCGGTGGTCACCGCGGCCGGGAAAGCCGGCGCGACCAATCCGGGGACTCACGGCTTCAGTCAGATTCTCTATGCGTACACCTCGGCGGCGAACAACAACGGCAGCTCCTTCGCCGGGATCTCGGCCAACACGGTGTTCTACAACGTGTCGACCGCGATCTGCATGTTCATCGGCCGCTTCTGGCCGATCATGGCGGCGCTCGCAATCGCCGGCTCACTCGCGGCGAAGAAACGCGTGCCCGTCACGGAGGGCACCATGCCCACTCACGGGCCACTGTTCGTGGCGCTGCTCATCGGCTCGATCCTGCTCATCGGCGTGCTCACTTACGTTCCTGCCTTTGCGCTCGGACCCATCGCCGAGCATTTCAAGCTGTTTGGCTAGCTCATGTCCCGGCAACCACTGCCTCTGTTCGACCGCAAGTTCATCGTTCCCGCGCTGCTCGAGTCCGTGAAGAAGCTCGATCCGCGCGTACAGTGGCGCAATCCCGTCATGTTCGTCGTTTACGTCGGAACCCTGGTGACGGCGGTTCTGTACGTGCAGGCGCTGGCGGGCCGCGGCGAGGCCGCTCCGGGATTCATCCTCGCGATCACCGTGTGGCTGCTGTTCACGGTGTTGTTCGCCAACTTCGCCGAAGCGCTCGCCGAGGGCCGCAGCCGCGCGCAGGCCACGGCTCTGCGCAGCATGCGCCAAACCGTGATGGCGAAGCAGCTGATCCAATATGAGCCCGGCCGCCGGGAGACCAAGCCGGTCAAGGCGGAGGAGCTGCGCAAGGGCGACGTCGTGTTGGTCGAATGTCACGATACCATTCCGGCCGACGGCGAAGTCGTCGAGGGCGTCGCCTCCGTAGACGAGAGCGCCATCACCGGGGAGTCGGCGCCGGTAATTCGTGAATCGGGTGGGGATTTCTCCTCCGTGACCGGCGGCACTCGCGTGCTCTCGGATTGGATCGTCGTGCGCGTCTCGGTCAATCCCGGCGAGACCTTCCTCGACCGTATGATCTCGATGGTGGAGGCGGCCAGCAGACAGAAGACCCCGAATGAGATCGCGCTCACGATTCTGCTCGTGGCCCTCACGCTGATCTTTCTGGTCGTGATCGTGACCCTGCTGCCTTTCTCGATCTACGCAGTCGAGGTCAACAAGGCCGGCAGTCCGGTGACCTTGACCGCGCTCATCGCACTCCTCGTGTGCCTGATTCCCACCACCATCGGCGGCCTGCTATCCGCGATCGGCGTCGCCGGCATGAGCCGCATGATGCAGGCGAACGTCATTGCCACCTCGGGCCGCGCGGTCGAGGCCGCGGGCGATGTCGATGTGCTGCTGCTCGACAAGACGGGCACGATCACGCTCGGCAATCGGCAGGCGGCGCAATTCCTGCCCGCGCCCGGCGTGACCGAGCTCGAGCTCGCGGACGCGGCTCAGCTCGCCTCGCTCGCGGATGAAACACCGGAGGGGCGCAGCATCGTGGTGCTCGCCAAGCAGCGCTTCAATCTGCGCGAGCGCGACTTGGGCTCGCTGGGCGCGATCTTCGTACCGTTCTCGGCCGTCACGCGCATGAGCGGCGTGGACATCGGCGAGCGCCAGATTCGCAAGGGCGCGCCGAACGCCATCGTCAAGTACGTGCAAGCCCTCGGGAGGGAGTGCCCAGCGGCGGTCGAGGAAACCGTGCAGCGGGTCGCGCGCCAGGGCAGCACCCCGTTGGTGGTTGCCGAGGGCCCAAATGTGCTCGGTGTCATCGAGCTTAAAGATATCGTGAAGGGCGGTATCAAGGAGCGCTTCGCGGACCTTCGGAATATGGGGATCAAGACGATCATGATCACCGGCGACAACCGGCTCACCGCGGCGGCGATCGCCGCAGAGGCCGGCGTCGACGACTTTCTCGCGGAGGCGACGCCCGAAGCCAAACTCAGGCTGATCCGCGAGCACCAGGCGCAAGGCCGTCTGGTCGCGATGACCGGCGACGGTACCAACGATGCGCCGGCGCTGGCGCAGTCCGACGTCGCGGTCGCGATGAATACCGGCACGCAAGCGGCCAAGGAAGCCGGCAACATGGTCGACCTCGATTCGAATCCGACCAAGCTCATCGAGATTGTGGAGACGGGCAAGCAGATGCTCATGACACGCGGCTCGCTGACGACGTTCTCGATCGCCAACGATCTGGCAAAATATTTCGCCATCATCCCGGCGGCTTTCGCGAGCACCTACCCAGAGCTTGGCGCGCTCAACATCATGAACCTCGGCACGAGGTCCGCCATCCTCTCCGCGGTCATCTTCAACGCGCTCATCATCGTCGTGCTGATCCCGCTCGCAATCAAAGGTGTCAAGTACCGCCAGCTCGGCGCGGGGCCGTTGCTGCGCCGGAATCTGCTCATCTACGGCCTCGGAGGTATCATCGTGCCGTTCCCGGGCATCAAGCTGATCGACATGATCCTGTCGGCAGCCGGCTGGGCTTGAGGCCATCATGTACTTGCGACTGCTCCGACAGGCGGCGCTTCTCCTGGTGCTCATGACCGGATTGCTCGGCATCGTGTATCCCCTGGTCATTACCGGTGTCGCGCGCGTGGCTTTCCCGCATAAGGCGGCGGGCAGCTTGATCGAGTCCGACGGCAAGCTGATCGGCTCGTCGCTGATCGGCCAGAAATTCTCGGATCCTAGGTATTTCTGGGGGCGGCCTTCGGCGACGGCGCCTCAAGGGTACAACGGCCTCGCCTCGTCCGGCTCGAACTTGGGACCGCTCAATCCGGCGTTGCTCGACCAGGTACGGGCGAACGTCAAAGCCTTGCGCGAGGCGGATCCGGACAATCGCCAGGCGATTCCCGTAGACCTCGTCACCGCCTCCGCGAGCGGTCTCGACCCGGAGATCAGCGTCGCCGCCGCGCATTATCAGGCTGCGCGAGTCGCGCGGGCCCGCAACTTAAGCTTAAGGGAAGTCGAGGCGCTCATCAACGCCCACCAAGCGGCGCGCCTGTTCGGCTTCATCGGCGAGCGGCGGGTCAACGTTCTCGCCTTGAATCTCGCGCTCGATCGCGTGCACTAGCCGTTTTTGCGCTTGAGCCTGATCGTTCTGGTCAAGTTCCAGGCGGCGGCGCAGAATCGAGGCCGCAATGCCCGAGATCGAGCGCGGAGACCCGGATGAGCTGCTGGCCGACGTTCAGCGGGCAGAAGCCCGGGCGCGGCGCGGCCGATTGCGGATTTTTTTCGGCGCCTCGGCCGGGGTGGGCAAGACCTTTTCGATGCTCGAGGCAGCACGCGGGGCGCGGGCCAGCGGCACTGACATCGTGGTGGGATACGTCGAGCCTCATGGACGCATCGAGACCGAGCGGTTGCTCGACGGTCTAGAGCAGCTGCCGCTCCTCCAGGTGCGCTACCGCGGCATCGTGCGCCGCGAGTTCGATCTCGATGCCGCGCTGAAACGCGCCGCGGCGATCGTGCTGGTCGATGAGCTCGCGCATTCGAATCTCACCGAAGGAGAGCCGTTGCCGCGGCACGCCAAGCGCTGGCAGGACGTCGAGGAGCTGCTCGATGCCGGCATCAGCGTGTGGACCACGCTCAACGTCCAGCATCTGGAGAGCTTGAACGACGTCGTCGCCGGCATCACCGGCATCCGCCAGCAGGAAACGCTGCCGGACCGCGTCTTCGACGAGGCCGACGAGGTCGAGCTCATCGATCTGCCGCCTGACGATCTGCTGGCGCGCCTCCGAGAGGGCAAAGTGTACGTCGCAACCCAGGTGAGCAAGGCGACCGAAGGATTCTTCCGCAAACCCAACCTGCTCGCGTTACGCGAGCTCGCCCTGCGCCGCACCGCGGATCGCGTCGATGCCGCCGCGCTCGAGTTCGCGAACCAGGCGCCGAGTTCGCGGCCCTGGCTCGCGCGCGACCGGTTCTTGATCGCCGTGACCCCGGACGGGCAGGCGGAGCAACTGGTGCGCATCGGCAAGCGTTTCGCCGATGCGCTGGATGCCGAGTGGCTCGTGGTGTCGGTCGAGACACCCCAGCTCCTCAAGCTGTCCGAAAGCGAGCGCAACCGGCGAATAGACGTATTGCGCCTAGCCGAATCGCTCGGCGCCGAAACGGTCACCATCGACGGTGCTTCCGCCACGGACGCGCTGCTCGAGTATGCGCGCCTGCGCAACGTCACGCGCATCGTGATCGGCGAGGCGAAGCGCACCGGCTGGCGGGCGTGGCTGCGCCGCTCGACCACCACGGAGCTCGTGCACCGCGGCCGCGGCCTTGACATCTCGGTCATTGCGCGCCGCGAGGCGCGCGTAGCTTCGCGCCGCGACGTGGTGCGCAGCGGCTCAGTGGAAATCCGCTGGGAGCGCTACTGGGCGGCGCTGGCGATCTCGGGGTGCTGCACGGCGATCACGCCGAGCGTTCGCTCCGTTCCGATGAG